>Ga0310345_10001541_pt1 | contig 25367 bp, 18 predicted proteins | sample HC15DNA20500_MG_FD_204667 | JGI IMG/M metagenome (GOLD analysis project Ga0310345, IMG submission 204667) | Marine microbial communities from station ALOHA, North Pacific Subtropical Gyre - HC15-DNA-20-500_MG | ecosystem: Environmental > Aquatic > Marine > Oceanic | place: Pacific Ocean: North... | reverse complement strand
ATCGAGAGGTCGTGGGAGATGAACAGGTAGGTCAGGCCCAGGCGCTGCTGCAGTTCCTCGAGCAGGTTGACCACCTGCGCCTGGATCGAGACGTCGAGCGCCGCGATCGGCTCGTCGCAGACGATGAACTCCGGGTCGAGCGCCAGGGCGCGGGCGATGCCGATGCGCTGGCGCTGGCCGCCCGAGAACTCGTGCGGGTAGCGGTTGGCGAAGCTGCTGCGCAGGCCGACGGCGTCCATCAGCTCGTAGACCCGCGCCTGCAGCTGCCGGCGCGAGAGGCTCATGTGCTCGACCAGCGGCTCGGCGATGATGCCGGCGACGTTCATGCGCGGGTTGAGCGAGGCCTGCGGGTCCTGGAAGATCATCTGCATCTTCCGGCGGCGCTGGCGCAGGGTCTCGCCCTCGACATGGGTGATGTCCTCGCCGTCGAGGATCACCCGGCCGGAGGTGATCGGCGTCAGGCGCAGGACGGCGCGGCCGGTGGTGGACTTGCCGCAACCGGACTCGCCCACCAGCCCCAGGGTCTCGCCCTTGCGGACGTCGAAATCGACCTCGTCCACCGCCTGCACCGCGCCCACCTGGCGGCGCAGCAGGCCCTTGTGGATCGGGAAATGCACCGAGAGGTTCTGCACCCGCAGCAGCGGCTGCGTCGCGGCGGCCTGCGGCGCGTCGAGCGTGGCGAGGGTCATGCCGGCGCCTCCGTTTCCGCCTCGGGCGGGGCCCACCAGCAGGCGACCCGGTGGCCGGGGGCGCCGCAGGGCTCGAGCCCGGGGTCCTCGCTCAGGCACCTGTCGAAGGCATGCGGGCAGCGCGGCGCGAAGGAGCAGGCGGCGGGCTTGTCCATCAGCACCGGCGGCTGGCCGGGGATGGTGCGCAGGCGCTGGGGCCGGTCGCCCTCGAGATGCGGCATCGTCTCCAGCAGGGCGCGGGTGTAGGGGTGGCGCGGGTCCTCGAAGATCTCGAGCACCGGCCCCTCCTCCACGATCCGGCCGGCGTACATCACCGCCACCCGGTCGGCGATGCCGGCGATCACGCCGAGGTCGTGGGTGATCCACACGATCGCCGAGCCGAGGCGCTGGCGCAGGTCCTTCACCAGCTCGATGATCTGGGCCTGGATGGTGACGTCGAGCGCGGTCGTCGGCTCGTCGGCGATCACCACCCCCGGCTCGCAGGCGAGCGCCATGGCGATCATCACCCGCTGGCGCATGCCGCCCGAGAACTGGTGGGGATAGTCGTTCAGCCGCGCCTCGGGCGACGGGATGCCGACCATGGCCAGCAGCTCGGCCGCGCGCCGGCGGGCCTCGGGCTTCGTCAGCTTCAGGTGCTTGCGCAGCGGCTCCATGATCTGGAAGCCCACCGTGAACACCGGGTTGAGCGAGGTCATCGGGTCCTGGAAGACGAAGCCGATCTCGCCGCCGCGCAGCCGGCGCATCGCCTTCGGGCTCATCGCGTCCACGTCCTGGCCGCGGAAGCGCACCGTGCCGCCGGTGCGCCGGGCCGGCGGGCTCGGCAGCAGGTGCAGCGCGCTCATCATGGTGACGGACTTGCCGGAGCCGCTCTCCCCCACCACGCCCAGCAGCTCGCCGGGGCGCAGGTGGAAGGACACTCCGTTCACCGCATGGACCGCGCCGTCGCGCGTATCGAAGACGGTCTCGAGGCCCTCGACCTCGAGCACCGGCGCGTCGTCCACGCCGTTCGTCTGCTGCGCGGTCGCCGGGGCGCCGTCAGCCAAGGGCATCCCGTCCCGCCGCATGGGCGTCGGCCGTTCGCATGGTTCTGTTTTCCCTGTCGGACCCAGTTTTTTCGGGTTCTGCGCTGATCAGAGAATACCAATACGGGAGGCGCCGCAACGCAAAAACGCGGCCGCCGCGCGAATTATCGATAATGTGAGCGCGGCCCTGCGTCAGCTCCCTGCCGGCGGTCGGCGCGCGGCCCGCGGCGCGCTTGACCGCGCGGCCGCCGGCGGCGCAGGCTGCCCCCGTCGTCCCTGCCAGGAGCCCCCCGGATGCCCGTGACCTACACCCCGCGCGAGATGCTGGAGAAGCTGGTCGGCTTCGACACGGTCAGCGCCAAGTCGAACCTCGCGCTGGTGCAGTTCGCCAAGGACTACCTCGAGGGTCACGGCGCGCGCGTCCACCTGATGCCCGACGAGACCGGCGAGAAGGCGGCCCTGCTGGCCAACATCGGCCCCGAGGTCCCCGGCGGCATGGTCCTCTCGGGCCATACCGACGTGGTGCCGGTGGAGGGCCAGGCCTGGAGCAGCGATCCCTTCTCGGTGGTCGAGCGGGACGGGCGGCTCTATGGCCGCGGGACCTGCGACATGAAGGGGTTCGACGCGCTGGCGCTCTGCGCCGCCGCGGAGGCCGCCGGGGCCGGGCTGAAGCGGCCGCTGCAGATCGCCTTCTCCTTCGACGAGGAGCTGGGCTGCCGCGGCGCCCCGCCGCTGGTCGCGGAGATGCGCCGGGTCCTGCCCCCCGCCTCGGCGGTGATCGTGGGGGAGCCGACGATGATGGGCGTGGTCTCGACCCACAAGGGCGGGGCCGGCTTCACCACCTACGTGCACGGGGTCGAAGTGCATTCCAGCCAGGTGCACAAGGGCGTCTCGGCGGTGATGACCGCGGCGCGGCTGGTGACCTGGCTCGAGGACCGCATGGCCGAGAACCGCGCCAGGGCCGAGGCCGAGCCCTATGCCGAAGCCGAGGGCTTCGAGCCGCCCTGGACCACCCTGCACGTGGGCATGTTCCACGGCGGCACGGCGGGCAACATCACGGCGAAGGACGCCTGGTTCTCCACCGACATCCGCGTGGTGCCGCCGGAGGTCCCCGCCGAGTGGGCCGACCGCTACATCGCCGAATGCGCCCGCCTGGAGGCGGAGATCCGCAAGGTCCGCCCCGAGGCTCGCATCGACCCCCAGCCGCGCATCCCCGTCCCCCCCTGCCGGCCCGAGCAGAACGGCGAGGCCGAGCGCGTGGCCCGCATCCTCACCGGCGACAACGCCGAACGCGCGGTCGCCTACGGCACCGAGGCGGGGTTCTTCCAGGAGGCCGGCTACTCGACCATCGTCTGCGGGCCGGGCGACATCGCCCAGGCCCACCAGCCCGACGAGTTCCTCGAGGCCGACCAGCTCGACAAGGGCGAGGCGTTCATGAAGCGGCTGGTGGAGATGCTGGCGGCCTGAGACAGGCGGCCTCCCGGGCCCGCTGGCGCCCTGCGGGCGGGCTTGGCGGGGCGGCGCCATCGGGACGGGTCGGAGGGGATGGCGGGCGGGGGGCGCCTCCGGCGGGCTCCGGAACTCACCAGGGAACAAGCCCGCGCCTGTTCCCCGGAGCCGTCCATCGCGTCAGATGCCTGAGCGACTCGCCCGCCCCGGTCAAGGACAAGCCCGCCTGCGGCGGGTCGCTTCGCGATCCTTGACCGGGGCGGGCGAGTCGCTCTGATCGGCATCCGCGATGGACGGCTCCGGGGAACAGGCGCTCCGCGAGGGCCTGGGGCGGGGGCGCCTGGGGGCGGGCGGGGGCGCTAGCCCTCGAAGCCCCAGGCGTAGGCGACGCCGATGCCGAAGAGGAACTGGTCGGCGTCGCCGCGACGGGCGACGATCGCGGTGTCGGCGGCGTCGCCGATCAGGCGGCTGTAGACGCCGCCCACGCCCAGGTGCCAGCTGGGCGAGAGGCTCTGCAGCACGCCCAGGCCCAGGCGCACGTCCCGGCCCGGGCCGCCGGCGTCGAAGATCGGCAGGCCGGAGGCGGCGGCGCCGGCGGGGGTGACCGACCAGTAGCGCTCGGCATAGGCGTCGTTGGTCAGGGTGACGCCGGCCAGCGCCGCGGCGGCGCTGCCGGGCCAGGGCAGCGGATGCACCGCGCGGGCATAGAGGTTCAGCGCCGCCGCGCCGTCGCCCTCGGTCACGTCGAAGGTCAGGTCCGCGCCCAGCGCCAGGCGGCGCACGGGGCTGGCGGGGTCCACGAACTCGTAGCCAAGGTTCACGCCGAGCTCGACCGAATCGTCCACCTCCGGCAGCAGCGCCGCCACCGGATCGTCGACGTCCGAGCGCCCGAAGCGGTAGATCGCGGCCGGGCCCGCCCGCCAGCCGCTCTCGTCGAAGCGCCCGCCCAGCACGTTCAGCGCGGCGTAGTTGCCCAGCAGCGTCAGGCGGCCCAGCGGCGTGTCGAGGCTCGCCGCCGGCGCGCCGCCCAGGAACTGGTCGTCGGAGCCCAGCCAGGTCGGCGCGAAGCCCACGCCGATCCCGACCGCGTTGGGCAGATGCTCGAGCGGGATCGGGATCGGGAAGTCGCCCCCGGCGGCGGCGGGAGAGGCCCAGCCGAGGGCCAGGGCCAGGGCGGCGCGCGCCAGGGAGCGGACGGGAACCGACGACATTCAGGACGCCTCCGAAGGGGATCGACGCCGCGACGCTAGCCGCCGGCGCGGCCCGCGTCCACGCGCATCGCGCGGGGGGCAGAACGCGGGCGCAGGGCGGTCGCGCACGGACGGACGCGCGCGGGGGGGGAAGCGCACGGGGCGGTGGCGCACGGAGCGGAGGCCCGCGGGAAGGCGGCGCGCCGCAGGGAGGCGCTCCGGGCGGCGGCGCGCCGGGCAGCGGCGCACGGGATAGCGGCGTGCCGGGCGGACGCGCGGGGGGCGGACGCGCGAGCCCTCTTGGCGCCGGCGGGGCGGATCGGGGATCATGCGCCCGCGCCCGCGCATGTGGGGCGCCTCGGCGACCGGAGCCCATGACCGACGACCCTCGCCCCCCCGAAGGCCCCGCCCCGCGCGCGGGGCCCGGCCGTCCGCCCGGCTCCGCGGCGCAGGACGGGCGGACGCCCGCCCGCTCGGCCGCCTACGCCTTCAAGAAGGAACTGGTGCTGAAGACCGCGGCCTCGCTGTTCTTCCGCGACGGCTACACCCGCACCCGGATCGCCGACATCGCCGCCGAGCTGGGGGTGACCCCGCCCTTCATCTACTACCACTTCGCCTCGAAGCTGGAGCTGCTGACCGCGATCTGCGCCCAGACCTCGGTGATGTCGGCGGATCTCGCGGAATCGGCGCTGACCCCCGCCGACGAGGACGTGCTGCCCCGCTTCCGCCGCTTCGTGCGCGAGATGTCGCTCAGGGTGATCGAGGAGCGCGAGTTCCTCTCGATCCTGTTCGTGGAGGGCAAGCAGCTCCCCCCCGAGATCTACGAGCGGCTGCGCGCCGACCGCCAGCGCTTCGCCCGCGCCCTGCACCAGCTGCTGGAGGAGGGGCGCCAGGCGGGCGTGTTCCGCTACGAGGACGCCTCGATCGCCAACCAGACCGTCACCGGCATGGTCACCTGGCCGTTCAACTGGTTCCGCCCCGACGGACCCGAGAGCGCCGAGGCCGTGGCCGCGCGGCTGGAGACGCTGGTGCTCGCCGCGCTGGGCGTGCCGTTCGAGGTGGCCTCGGCCCGGCCGGACGGCGCAGGGCCGGAGGATCGGTCGCCAAACGAGACGCTTGACGACTCGGCGCAAGAAAATATGCTCGCCGATAGCAAAACCTAACCGCGATTATATCGCGGATCGAACGACGGTGGACGCGCAGGCCCGACGGGTCGCGACGGCCCCGCGCCCTGGGAGGAAGAGCGACGTGACCGTCGACCCCGCCGCGCCGCGCGGCGTCTTTTCTCGTGATACGACCGGCCGGCAGGCCGTGACGCGCGTCCGGCGTTGCGCCATGCTCGCGCCGCGGCCGCCCTCGGACGGCGGCCTCCTGGGAGGACATCGATGATCGACCTACGCGCCCGCGCCGGCCGCAACGGCATCGGCGACGGCCTGCGCCGCGCCGTGGCCCGCAATCCGAAGAAGGACGCCCTGATCTTCCGCGACCGCACCTGGTCCTACGAGGAGATGGAGACGGCCGCCTTCCGCATCGCCACCCACCTGCGCGACGCAGGGCTCAAGAAGGGCGACCGGGTCGCGGCCTTCGCGCGCAACTCCGACGCCTATTACCTGCTGTGGCTGGCCTGCGCCCAGTCGGGGCTGATCCACGTGCCCGCCAACTACGGCCTGACGGGACCGGAGCTGAAATACATCGTCGAGCAGTCGGGCGCGCGGGCGCTGGTCTACGACCGCGCCCTGAAGGGCTCGATCGACGACATGGGGCCGGTCGAGGGGCTCGACTTCCTCTCGGCCTTCGATGGCGGCGACGAGATCGACGTCATGGCCGCCGCGACCGGGACCCTCGAGCCCGAGCGCGAATGGGACGTGACCGAGGACGATTACGTCCAGATCCTCTACACCTCGGGCACGACCGGAAAACCCAAGGGCGGGCTGATGAAGCACCGCGCGCTGATGGCGGAGTTCTACTCCTGCATCCACGCGCTGGAATATGTGGAGAGCGACCGCTGCCTGTGGTCCCTGCCCCTCTACCACTCGGGCCAGATCCACACCTTCTCGAACCCGCAGATCATGGTGGGCTCGACCTGCGCCCTGCTGGAGCAGCCCAAGCCCGAGGACGTGTTCCGCTGCATCGAGCAGAACAGGATCACCTCGTTCTTCGCGCCGCCGACGGTGTGGGTGGGGCTGCTGCGCCATCCCGGCTTCGACCAGCACGACCTGTCGAGCCTCAACAAGGTCTACTACGGCGCCTCGATCATGCCCGAGCCGATCCTGGTGGAGCTGCGCCAGCGCCTGAACGGCGCCCGCGTCTTCAACTGCTACGGCCAGTCGGAGACGGGGCCGCTCGCCACCGTCCTGAAGCCCGAGGAGCATGACGGCCGCCTGACCTCTTGCGGGCGCCCGGTGCTGAACGTCGAGACCCGGGTGGTGGACGAGGACGACAACGACGTCCCCGTCGGCGAGACCGGCGAGATCGTCCACCGCACCCCCCACGTGATCACCGAATACTGGAACCGCGAGGACGCCACCGACGAGGCGTTCAAGAACGGCTGGTTCCACACCGGCGACATGGGCCGCTTCGACGAGGAAGGCTTCCTCTATGTCGTCGACCGGGTGAAGGACGTGATCAACACCGGCGGCGTGCTGGTGGCGAGCCGCGAGGTCGAGGACGTGCTGTTCACCCACGAGGCCGTCTTCGAGGTCGCCGTGGTCGGCCTGCCGGACGAGAAATGGCTCGAGGCGATCGCCGCGATGGTGGTGCTGAAGGAGGGGCATGCCCCGACCGAGGCCGAGCTGATCGCGCACGCGAAGAAAAGCCTCGCCCACTACAAGATCCCCAAGCGCATCGTCTTCGTCGAGGACCTGCCGAGAAACGCCTCGGGCAAGATCCTCAAGCGGGAGCTGCGCCGGGTCCATGGCGGAGAGGAGACCGCCGTCCACACCGGCGCCAAGGCGTCGGCGGGCTGAACGCGAGGCCCCGCAAGAGGGCCGGCCCGAACCAACATGGGAGGAGAGAGACCATGAAACGCACCCTTCTGGGCGCGGCGCTCGCCGCGTTCGCCCTCGCCGGCGCCGGCCAGGCGCAGGAGCCGCTGCGCATCGGCGTGCTGGAGGACATGTCGGGCGTCTACGCCGACATCACCGGCGCGAACTCGGTCGCGGGCGCCGAGCTCGCGGTCGAGGACTTCGGCGGCACGGTGCTGGGCCGGCCGATCGAGGTCGTCTCGGCCGATCACCAGAACAAGGCCGACGTCGGCGCCTCGATCGCGCGCAAGTGGTACGACGTCGACGGGGTCGAGATGATCACCGGGCTGGGCAACAGCTCTGTCGCGCTCGCGGTGCGCGGGATCTCGACCGAGAAGGGCAAGGTCAACGTCTCGACCTCCGCCGGCACCAACGCGCTGACCGGCGAGGCCTGCTCGAAGACCGGCTTCCACTGGGTCTACAACACCTTCGCGCTGTCGAAGACCATCGCCCAGTCGGTGGTGGAGTCGGGCGCCGACACGATGTACCTGGTCGCCGCCGACTACACCTTCGGCCACGCGCTGGCCGACGACGCGCGCAAGTTCACCGAGGAAGCCGGCGGCTCCATCGTGGGCCAGGTGAACGCGCCGCTGTCGACCGCCGACTACTCGTCCTTCATCCTGCAGGCGCAGGCCTCGGGCGCGAAGACCATCGGTCTCGCCATGGCCGGCGGCGACCTGGTGACCTTCATCAAGCAGGCCTCCGAGTTCGGGGTGACCGAGCAGGGCCAGGCGATGGCCGGCTTCATCATCTTCGTGAACGACATCAAGGCGCTGGGCCTGGACGCGGCGCAGGGCCTCTACCTCGCCGAGACCTTCTACTGGGACCAGGACGACGAGACCCGGGCGATGGCCGAGCGCTACAAGGCCAAGACCGGCGAGATGCCCAACGGCATGCAGGCGGGCGTCTACGGCTCGGTCCTGCACTACCTCAAGGCCGTCGAGGCCGCGGGCACCACCGAGGGCGAGGCCGTCGCCGCCAAGATGCGCGAGATGCCGGTCGAGGACTTCTACACCAAGGGCGCCGCGGTGCGCGAGGACGGCCGGGTGATGCGCGACTTCTCGCTCTACCAGGTGAAGGCGCCGGGCGACTCCTCGGGCGAGTGGGACATGCTGACCCGGATCGGCACGCTGGAGAACGGCGAGGCCTTCCAGACCCTCGAAGAGGGCGGCTGCCCGCTGGTGCAGTAAGCGCCCTGCGGGGGCGCGCCGCGGCGCGCCCCCCTCCCTCGCTCCCCCCTTCCGACAGCCTCCGCCCGGCGCGCGCCCGCGCCGCCGGGCCGAGACGCCGACGCGAGACGCCATGCCCATCCGCTCGATCCTGATCGCCAACCGTGGAGAGATCGCCATCCGCATCGCGCGGGCGGCCGCCGACCTCGGGCTGCGGGCGGTCACGCTCGCCTCCGCCGACGACGCCGACGCCCTGCACGCCCGCGCCGGCGACGACTGCCGCAGGCTGGAGGGGACGGGCCCCGCCGCCTATCTCGACCAGGCGGCCGTGATCGCCGCCGCCAAGGCCGCCGGCTGCGACGCGATCCACCCGGGCTACGGGTTCCTGTCGGAAAACGCCGGCTTCGCCGCGATGTGCGCCGAGGCCGGGATCGTCTTCATCGGCCCGTCGGCCGAGATCCTGTCGCGGCTGGGCGACAAGTCCGCCGCCCGGGCGCTCGCCGCCGAGCTGGACGTGCCGCTGCTGCCGGGCCTTTCGGGCGGCGCCTCGCAGGACGCGGTCCGCGCCTTCGTCGAGGCCCACGGCCCCACGATGATCAAGGCCGTCGCCGGCGGCGGCGGGCGCGGGATGCGCGCCGTCGAGGCCCCCGGCCAGGTCGCCGACGCCTACGCCCGCTGCGCCTCCGAGGCCGCCTCTGCCTTCGGCGACGGTTCCCTCTACGCCGAGAAGCTGGTGAAGCGCGCCCGCCATATCGAGGTGCAGGTGATCGGCGACGGCTCGGCGGTCGTGCACGCCTGGGAGCGCGACTGCACCCTCCAGCGCCAGGGCCAGAAACTGGTGGAGATCGCCCCCGCCCCCGACCTCGCGCCGGGTCTGCGCGAGGCGATCCTCTCGGCCGCGCTGCGGCTGGCCCGCGCGGTGAGCTACCGCGGCCTCGGCACCTTCGAGTTCCTGGTGGACCTCGACGCCCCCGGGTCCTTCTATTTCATGGAGGCCAACCCCCGCCTCCAGGTCGAGCATACGGTGACGGAGGAAGTCACCGGCCTCGACCTCGTGGGCGCCCAGATCCTGCTGCTGGGCGGAGAAACCCTCGCCTCGCTGGGCCTGACCGAGCCCCCCGCCCTGCGCCCCGGCTACGCCGTGCAGCTTCGCGTCAACGCCGAGACGATGACGCCGACCGGCGAGAGCCGCCCGCAGGGGGGGACGCTCGCCCTCTACGAGCCCCCCACCGGCCCCGGCGTGCGCGTCGACGGCCAGGGCTTCGCGGGGATGAAGATCAACCCGCGCTTCGACAGCCTGCTGGCGAAACTGATCGTGCGCTCGGCCGTCCCCGGCTTCCCCGCCGCCATCGCCCGCGCCGGCCGGGCGCTCTCCGAGTTCCGCATCGCCGGCGTGCAGACCAACGCGCCGTTCCTCGCGGGCCTGCTCGCCCGCCCCGAGGTCGCCCGCAACGCCGTCCACACGTCTTGGGTCAAGGAGATCGCCGGCGCCGTCATCGCCCAGATGGCCGACGCCCCCGCCCTGCCCGCCGCGGCCGCGGCCGATGCGCCCAGGGCCGCCGCCGAGGGGCCGGAGGGGACCGATCCCCTGCCCGCCCCCCTCACCGGCGTGCTCGCCTCGCTGGAAATCGCCGAGGGCGACGCGGTGGCCGAGGGGCAACCGGTCGCCATCCTCGAAGCGATGAAGATGGAGCATGTGGTCGCCGCCTCCGCCGCCGGCATCGTGCGCCGCCTCGCCGCGAAGCCCGGCGAGGCGCTGGTCGAGGGCGATCCGATCCTGTGGATCGAACCCTCCGACGCCGCCGGCGCCGCGGTGGTGGAGGCCGAGGAGATCGACCTCGACGCCATCCGCCCGGACCTCGCCGCGGTGATCGAGCGCCACGCCCGCGGCCTCGACGAGAACCGCCCCAAGGCCATCGAGCGCCGCCGCTCGCGCAACCAGCGCACGGCGCGCGAGAACATCGCCCAGCTCTGCGACCCCGGCAGCTTCACCGAATACGGCGCCCTCGCGCTCGCCGCCCAGCGCCAGCGCAGGTCCATGGACGAGCTGATCGACATGGCCCCCGCCGACGGGCTGGTGGCGGGCATCGGCACGGCGAACGCCGACCTCTACGGGCCCGAGCGCACCCAGATCATGGCCATGGCCTACGACTTCACGGTCTTCGCGGGCACGCAGGGCTGGATGAACCACAAGAAGAAGGACCGGCTGCTGGAGCTCGCCCACCGCCTGAAGCTGCCGCTGGTCCTTTACGGCGAGGGCGGCGGCGGCCGACCGGGCGAGACCGACGGGCTGATGGTCCACGGCCTCGACACGCCGAGCTTCCGCCGCTTCGCCGACCTCTCGGGCGAGGTGCCGATGATCGCCGTCGTCTCCGGCTTCTGCTTCGCCGGCAACGCGGCGCTGGTCGGCTGCTGCGACGTGATCGTGGCCACGAAGAACGCCTGCATCGGCATGGGCGGCCCCGCGATGGTCGAGGGCGGGGGCCTGGGCGTCTACGCCCCGAACGAGATCGGCCCCGTCTCGACGCTGGCCCCCATCGGCGCCGTCGACCTGGTGGTCGAGGACGAGGAGGCGGCGACCGAGATGACCCGCCGCCTGCTCTCCTACGTGCAGGGCCCCGCCGCGCATTGGGAGGCCGCCGACCAGCGCCTCCTGCGCTGGAAGATCCCCGAGAACCGCCGCCGCGCCTACGACGTGCGCGAGGTGATCGAGACCCTGGCCGACGCGGGCTCCGTGATCGAGCTGAAGCGCGACCACGCGCCGGGCATGGTCACCGCCCTGATCCGCATCGAGGGCCGCGCCATGGGCCTCGTCGCCAACGACACCCGCCACCTGGGCGGGGCGGTCGACGCCGAGGGCGCGCGGAAGTCGGGCGAATTCCTGAAGCTCTGCGACCGCTGGGGCCTTCCGGTCCTGTCGCTGTGCGACACCCCCGGCTTCATGGTGGGGCCGGAGGCGGAGGCGGCGGGGCAGATGCGCGCCTCGGCCGCGCTCTTCACCATCGCCTCGAAGCTGAGCGTGCCGCTCTTCACCGTGGTGCTGCGCAAGGGCTACGGCCTGGGCGCCCAGTCGATGGCCGCCGGCGGCTTCCACGCGCCGGTCTTCACCGTCGCCTGGCCGACGGGCGAATTCGGGGGCATGGGCCTCGAGGGCGCCGTGCGCCTCGGCTACCGCCGGGAGATGGAGGCCATCGAGGACCCCGAGAAACGCGAGGCCTTCTACCAGGCGAAGCTCGCCCACCTCTACGAGGTCGGCAAGGCCACCACCATGGCGGGCTTCCTGGAGATCGACGCGGTGATCGACCCCGCCGAGACCCGCGCCTGGGTGACCTCCGGCCTGCGCGCCGCCGCGGTCGAGGCGCGCGACTTCCACTGGCGCCCGGGGAGGGCCGGCTGAATGGACGCGATCCTCGACATCAAGGGCCTGACCAAGTCCTTCAAGGGCTTCAAGGCCGTGAACGGCGTCGACCTCGCGGTCGGGCGCAACACGATCCACGCGCTGATCGGGCCGAACGGGGCGGGCAAGACCACCTGCTTCAACCTGATCACCAAGTTTCTCGACCCGACCTCGGGGACCATCACCTACGACGGCGAGGACATCACCCGCTCCGGCGCCGCCGAGGTGGCCCGCAAGGGGATGGTGCGCAGCTTCCAGATCTCGGCGACCTTCGCCCACATGACGGTCTTGGAAAATGTGCGCATCGCCTTGCAGCGGCCGCGAGGGGACAGCTTCAGCTTCTGGCGGCCGGAAAAGGCCCTCTCGGTCCTCGACGACCAGGCGATGAGCCTCCTGCGCGACGTCGGGCTGGAGAGGGATGCGCGCCGGCTGGCGGTGGAGCTCCCCTACGGCCGCAAGCGGGCGCTGGAGCTGGCGACGACCCTGGCGCTCGATCCGAAACTGCTGCTGCTGGACGAGCCGACCTCCGGCATGGGGCGCGAGGACATCGCGCGCACCGCCGACCTGATCCGACGGGCCGCGGAGGCCCGGACCGTGCTGATGGTCGAGCACAACCTCTCCGTCGTCTCGGATCTCTCCGACCGCATCACGGTGCTGGCCCGCGGCGAGGTGCTGGCCGAGGGGCCCTATGCGGAGGTCTCGAAGAACCCCGCCGTGGTCGAAGCCTACATGGGGAGCGACGCCCATGCCTGAGACGCTGCTGAAAGTCTCCGACCTGCACGGCTGGTATGGCGAGAGCCACATCCTGCACGGCATGAATTTCGAGGTCCGCAAGGGCGAGCTGGTCACCCTTCTCGGCCGCAACGGCGCCGGCAAGACCACCACGCTGAAGGCGATCATGGGGCTGCTGCGCCAGCGCAAGGGCTCGGTCGCCTTCGACGGGACCGAGACCATCTCGATGGCGCCCCACAGGATCGCCCGCCTCGGCGTGGCGCTCTGCCCCGAGGAGCGGGGCATCTTCTCCGCCCTCACGGTGCGCGAGAACCTGCACCTGCCCCCCGTCCTGCGCGAAGGGGGCATGACCGACGCCGAGATCGACCGGCTCTTCCCCCGCCTTCGGGAGCGCTGGGGGAACTCCGGCGCCAAGCTCTCGGGGGGCGAGCAGCAGATGCTCGCCATCGCCCGGATCCTGCGCACCGGAGCGACGCTGGTGCTGCTCGACGAGCCGACCGAGGGCCTCGCCCCGGTCATCGTCCAGCAGATCCGCGACGCGCTGCTGGAGCTCAAGCGCCGGGGCCTGACGGTGCTGCTGGTGGAGCAGAACTTCCGCTTCGCCTCCACCGTCGCCGACCGCCACTACGTCGTCGAGCACGGCCAGGTGGTGGACCAGATGACCAGCGACGAGATCGCGGCGAACACGGAGCGCCTCGAGGCGTTCCTGGGCGTCTGAAGGGGAGGGGCTCGCCATGATGGAGCTGATCGGAATCCCGCCGCAGGCCCTGTTCGGCCAGCTGATGCTGGGGCTGATCAACGGGTCGTTCTACGCGATGCTCTCGCTGGGGCTCGCGGTGATCTTCGGCCTGCTGAACGTGATCAACTTCGCCCACGGGGCGCAGTACATGCTGGGCGCCTTCGCGGCGTGGATGCTCTTGAACTACCTCGGCATCCCCTACTGGGGAGCGCTGGTCATCGCGCCGATCCTGGTGGCCGCCACCGGCCTCGTGATCGAGCGGGTGTTCCTGCGCCGGCTGCACGACCTCGACCACCTCTACGGCCTGCTGCTGACCTTCGGGCTGGCGCTGATCTTCGAAGGCGTGATGCGCTCGCAATACGGGTCCGCGGGCATGCCCTACGGCAACCCGCTGCCGGGCGGCGTGAATCTGGGGTTCATGTATCTGCCCTGGTATCGGGGCTGGATCATCGCGGCCTCGCTGGTGATCTGCCTCGCCACCTGGTTCGTGATCGAGCGCACCAAGCTCGGCGCCTACCTGCGCGCCGCGACCGAGCGGCCGGAGATCGTGCAGAGCTTCGGCATCGACGTGCCGCGCATGATCACCCTGACCTACGCCTTCGGCGTGGGGCTGGCCGCGCTCGCCGGCGTGCTGGCGGCGCCGGCCTACCAGGTCAGCCCCAACATGGGCTCCAACCTCATCATCGTGGTCTTCGCGGTGGTGGTGATCGGGGGCATGGGCTCGATCATGGGGGCGATCGTCACCGGCTTCGGGCTGGGGGTGATCGAGGGGCTGACCAAGGTGTTCTACCCCGAGGCCTCGAACACCGTGATCTTCGTCATCATGGCGCTGGTGCTGATGGTGCGCCCCGCCGGCCTGTTCGGAACCGCGAAATGAGCGCCCCGACCATGAGCACTTCCATGACCCCCGCCCTTTCCGCCCCCGCCAAGCTGGCGGTGGCCGCGGTCGTCGCGGCCCTGCTGGTCGCGGCGCCCTTCGGCTTCTACCCCGTGCTGCTGATGAAGGTGATGTGCTTCGCGCTCTTCGCCTGCGCCTTCAACCTGCTGCCGGGCTATGCGGGGCTGCTGTCCTTCGGCCACGCGATGTTCTTCGGCGGCGCCTCCTACATCTGCGCCCACACGATCAAGGAGATGGGCTTCCCGCCCGAGGCCGGCATCCTCGCCGGCACCGCCTTCGCGGCCGCCCTGGGGCTGGTCGCGGGCGCGCTGGCGATCCGCCGGCAGGGCATCTACTTCGCCATGGTCACCCTGGCGCTGGCGCAGATGTTCTACTTCTTCTGCCTGCAGGCCCCCTTCACCAACGGCGAGGACGGCATCCAGGGGGTCGAGCGCGGGACCCTGCTGGGCCTGGTCGACCTGAGCGACGACCTGACGCTCTACTACGTCGTGGCGGTGATCTTCGTGGCGGGCGTGGCGCTGATCCACCGCATCGTCCACTCCCCCTTCGGCCAGGTCCTGCGGGCGATCCGCGAGAACGAGCCGCGGGCGATCTCGCTGGGCTACTCGGTCAACCGCTACAAGCTGGTGGCCTTCGTGCTGTCGGCGGCGCTGGCGGGGCTGGCGGGGTCGACCAAGGTGCTGGTGTTCCAGCTCGCCTCCCTGACCGACGTCTACTGGACCATGTCGGGCGAGGTGGTGCTGATGACCATCGTCGGCGGCATGGGCACGATCCTGGGCCCGGCGGTGGGGGCCGCAGTGATCGTGATGATGCAGAACTACCTCGCCTCCTTCGGCGAGTGGGTGCTGGTGATCCAGGGCTGCATCTTCGTGCTGGTCGTCTCGGTGTTCCGCCGCGGCATCGTCGGCGAGATCAAGGCCGCCGCCGAGCGCAGGCGCGCCCGCCGCGAGGGCTGACGCCCCCCCCGGCGCCTGCGGGCGCCGGGGGGGGCCGCGCAGGCGCCGCTGCGGCGCCTTTTCCCCTCCTGCGGCTGGCGGTCCGGCGCTGCGCCCGCTAGGCTTTCGCCGTGGTCGCAGCGAGGGGTCCCATGTCGCCACCCGTCTTCCGACGCCGCCCGGCGGCGACGGCCGCGCTGGCCGCGGCCCTCGTCTTGTGCGCCGCCGCCCCGGCCCAGGCCCGCCTCTGCCGCATCGCCGCGGTCGAGGGCGCGGGCGCCGAGCTCTGGGTCGAGGGCCGATGGCGCGACGTCGCCTCCGCCGACCTGCCGCTCGCCCTGCCCCCGGTCGCCGCGATCCTGCGCACCGGGCCCGAGGCGCGCGTCCGCCTCGCCTGCGACGACGGGGTCGAGGCGACGCTGGGGACCAGCTCCGAGCTCAACCTCGGCGCCCTGACCGAGCCCGCCCCCGACGGCGGCGTGGTGATGCGCCTGATCCGCGGCGTGGTCGCCGCCGCCGCCCGGGGCGCCTGGCCGCGGTTCGAGATCCGCTCCCCCCTGGTGATCGCCGCCGTCCGCTCGACCGAGTGGCTGGTGGTCCACGACCCGGCCCAGGGCTCGGCCGTCTTCGTGCGCGCGGGCGAGGTGGCGGTGCGCGCGCTGGAGGGCCCCGGCGCTGCGACCCTGGGGCCCGGCGAGGGCGTGGACATGCCCCCCGGCGGGCCGCTCAGCCCGGTGAAGACCTGGGGCGCGGCGCGCGTCGAGGCGCTGGGCGCGCGCCTGGGCCACGGCTGGCGATGAGCCGGCCGCCTCGCGGCCCGGCCCGCGAGGCGCCGCCCCCCCGCCGGGGCGGGCGCTGGCCGCTGCCGGCCGCGCTGGCCGCGACGCTGCTCTTCGCCCTGTGGCGGGCGCTCGCGGGCGACCCCTGGACCGACGCCTTCGACCGCTGGACCGTGGACCTGCGCTTCAAGCTGCGCGGCGCCTGGCCCGCCGGCGAGCAGGCGGCGGTGATCGCCGTCGACGAGGCCGCCCTGGCCGAGGCCGGGCGCCCCGCCGCCCTGCGCGGCGCGCTGGCGCGGGCCCTGCCGGCGATCCTCGCGGCCGAGCCGGCGGCGGTGGCCATCGACCTGCTGCTGGTCGATCCCTCGCCCTCCGACCCGGCGCTGGCCGCGGCGCTGGCGGGGGAGGCGCGGGTGCTGCTGGGGGCCGCGGGGCTGAATGCGGCGGCGGAGGCGGCGCCCTCGGCCGACCTCTCGGCGGCGCTCGACCGCAGCGCGATCCCGGTGGCGATCTCGCACGGGGCGCCGACGGGTCCGCCGGTGCGGCTGCTGGCCCCGGCCGACGCGCTGGTGCGGGCGGCGCGGCTGGGCCATGTGAACCTGCGCCAGGGGGCGGACCGGGTCCCGCGCGAGGCGCCGCTGGCCCTGCCGGTGGGCGAGGGGCGGCTGCTGCCCTCGATCGCGCTCGCCGCCGCCGCCCTCGCCCGCGACGGCTCGCTGGAGCTGGAGCGGGACCGCCAGGTGCGCTTCGGCGACCGCGCCATCGACCTGCTGCCGGGGGACCGGGTGATCGTCGACCACCCCGGCGGCCCCGGCGTGATCGCCGAGCACCCGCTGGGCGCGCTGCTGGCCGGCCGCGTCCCGCCCGAGGCGCTGCGCGGCCGCATGGTCTTCGTCGGCGCCACGGCCGAGAGCCTGCGCGACGTCTTCGTCACCCCCTACGCGCCGGAGATGCCGGGGGTGACGGTGCTGGCGGGCCTCGCCGCCGGCCTCGCCGAGGGCCGCGCGATCCGCCGCGGCCCGAGCGTCGAGGCCGCGGCGGTCGGGCTCGCCCTGCTGCTCTGCCTGGCGGGCTGGGCCGCCCACGCTCCGCGCCTCGGCCGCTGGGGCCCGCCGGCGGCGGCGGGGGCGGCGCTGCTGGGGGCGGGGACGGCGCAGGCGGCCTTCGGGGGGATCGGCCCGGCGCCGGGGGGCCTGTGGCTCGACGGGGCGAGCCTGGGCTTCGGCGTCGCGGCGGGGCTGCTGGCGGGCGCGGCGCGCCGGCGGCTGCAGGCGGTGCACGACCGGGCGGCGCTGGGGCGGGAGCGGGCCAATCTCGCGGGCTTCGTGCCCCCGGCGCTGGCCGACCTGCTGGCGCGGGGCGGCGCCGGCGGCTTCGAGCGGCGCGCCCAGGACGCCGCGGTGATCTTCGCCGACGTCGAGGGCTTCACCACCCTCGCCGAGCGGATGACGCCGCTGGAGACCGCCGATTTCCTCGCCCATCTCCACGCCGTCTTCGAGGCCGAGACCGCGGCCCATGGCGGCGTGGTGGTCGACTGGCAGGGCGACGGCGCGATGATCGCCTTCGGCCTGCCCGAGCCCGCGCCCGACGACGCCGCGCGCGCGGTGGCCTGCGCCGCGGCGCTGGCGCAGCGGGCGACGGCGCGGCTGGCGGGGCGGGCGCCCGGCGCGGCCCCGCGGGTGCGCGTCTCGGTCCACCACGGGCCCACCGCGGCGGCGGCGCTGGGGGGCGAGCGGCAGGCGGTGGTGACGCTGGCGGGCGACACGGTCAACCTCGCCGCGCGCCTGCAGGACATCGCCCGCCGCCGTCGCCGCCGCCTGGTCGCCACGCGCGAGGCGCTCGACGCCGCCGGCGACGCCGCCGGGCCCGGCTGGCGGTTCCTGGAAAGCGCCCGCATCCGCGGCCGCGACGCGCTGGCCGAAGTCTGGACCCGCGACCTCCCCGACGACCCGCCCCCCGCCTGACGCCGCTTCCCCGGAGACGCCCAGGCCGGACGCCCACGCCGGACGCCCCCCGAAACGCGGCCCCTCGACGCCCCGCCCGTCTCCCGCCCCCCCTCGCCGCGAAGCCGCCCGGCGGTTTCGCAGGCTGCAGGCCGGGAGAGGCCCCGGGTCGAGCCCGGGGCGCCCCCGGCGCGGAGAGGCTGCGATCCCGGCAGGCAGCCGGCAACCGCGTCGCCCCGCCCCAGCGCGGTCCGGAAGCCGGATCTGCGGGCCGCAAACAAGGGGACGCCGGCGGGAGCCCAGCCAGCCGACGCGAGCGTAACGCCGATCAGGCGACGGCGGCGGACCGCCTGCCAGGCGGCGCGGGCGAACCGCCGATCATACGGCGCGGGCGGGGCGCCGATCAGGCGACGCCGGAGGGCCCCCGGTCATGCGACGCCGGCGGAGCGCCGGTCAGGCGGCGCGGGCAGGGCGACCCGTCAGGCGGCGCGGGCGGGGCTGCGGGCGGGGTCGCGGGCGGTGACGAAGGCTTCCAGGCGGCGGACCTGGGCGGCGACGTCCTCGGCCACGTGGGCGGCGGCGGCGGCGGCCTCGGTGGTCTGGCGGGTGTTCTCCTGCACCGTCGCGTCCATGTGCTGGACGGCGGCGTTGATCTCCTGCACGCCCTGGCCCTGCTCGCGGCCCGCGGCGGCGGCGTCGGCGATGGCGGTGTTGAGCTGGTCGATCGCCGCCACGATCTCGGCCAGCGAGGCGCCGGTGGCGTTCACCAGGCTCACGCCGTCCGCGACCTCGGCCGCGCTGCCCTTGATCAGCTCGGAGATGTCGCGCGCGGCCTCGGACGACCGCTGCGCCAGCGTCCGCACCTCGGAGGCGACGACGGCGAAGCCCTTGCCGGCCTCGCCGGCGCGGGCGGCCTCGACGGCGGCGTTCAGGGCCAGCAGGTTGGTCTGGAAGGCGATCGAGTCGATCAGGCTGATGATGTCCGAGACCTGGGCCGAGGATTTCTCGATCCGCTCCATCGCGCCGGTGGCCTTGTCGGCGGATTCGGCCCCCTGGCGGGCGCGCTGGCGCGCGCTCTCGGTCATCCGCTCGGCCTCGGTCAGGTTGCGGGCGGACTGGGCCACCGTCTCCGACATCTCGGTCATGGTGGCGGCGGTCTCCTCGATGGTGGAGGCCTGGCTCTCGGCCCGGTCGGAGAGGGCGCGCATGGCGTCGGCCACGCGGTCGAGCTCCGAGCGCTGGGTCTTCGCCCCCTCGCGCATCGCCGAGATCGCGGCGCCGAGCTCGGCCAGCGAGCCGCGGGATTCCTCGGCGAGCCGCGCCAGCCGGCCGCCGTAGCGCCCCTCCAGCGGGCGGGAGAGGTCGCCCTTCGACATCGCCCCCAGCATCCCGTCGAGATCAGCGAGGAAGGCCGACACGCTCTCCCCCAGGCGGTTCACGCCGGAGGCGAGCTCGCGCAGCTCGGGCGCCTCGAAGCTGGCGTCGACGCGGCGCGAGAAGTCGCCCTGCACCGCCGCCTCGACCACCGCGTTCACCCCGTCGCGCAGCTCGGTCAGGGTGCGGGCGGAGGCGGCGCGGGCGGCCTCGGTGCGCTCGCGCTCCTGCGCGGCGGAGGCCTCGGCCTCGGCCAGGGCGCGGCGCAGGCTCTCGACCCCGCGGGCGAGGGCGCCGATCTCGTCGGTGCGGCCCTGGGCGGGGATCTCCATCCGCCGCTCGCCGGCGGCGAGGCGTTCCACGGCGAGCTCCAGCGACAGCACCGGCGCGGTGGCGCGCCCGGCGAGCCACCAGGCCAGCGCCACCGCGGCGCAGAGCGTGACCGCGGCGGTGATCAGCACGCCCGACATCTGGCCCAGCATCGCGCCTGCGACGCCCGCCTTCTCGACCCCGACGTAGAGGATCCCCTCCACGCCCGAGGCGCCGCGGATCGGGAAATAGACGGTGTAGTAGTCGCGCCCGAGGATCGTCGCCTCCCCGCGGTAGGGGGTCCCCGAGGCGACCACCGGATGCACCGGGCCGGAGGCGCCCAGCACCGTGCCCACGGCGCGCTGGCCGTCGGGCTTGATGATGTTGGTCGAGCGGCGCACGAACTCCCCCTGCGCGGGGTCGAGGGCGAAGACCGTCGCGGTCTCCCCCGTCACGGCGGCGACGCGGTCGATGACGGCGTGGGAGGCGAGGTCGGGCTCCCCCTCCCACGACAGCGACTGCACCTGGCCGTCGGGGCCGAAGCGGGCCTCGATCCCCGGAACCTCGGCGGCGACGATGGCGGCGGCGGCGCGCAGGGACTGTCCCTGACGCTCCTGCGCCTGGCGGGAGAGCCGGTCCATGGTCTGCAGGGCGATGAACGCCGACATGGCGACGATGGCGAACATCACGATGGCCGCCGCGGCGAGCGCCGCGCGCGAACGAAGGTTGCCCATGTGTTTCCCCGGAGCAGCCGATTCAGTCGCCGTCCTTCTGCCCTGCGTCGGGTTAAGGGAGGGTTTCGACGCCCTCGGCCTCGCCCGCGCCCGCGGGGCCTGCGTCGCCGCGTCCCAGCCGACCTGCCGGCGGTCGGATTGCGACGGATGGGCGGACGGGGGCGACCCGCCCCGATACGCTTCACGCTGGACAGGACCGCCCCCGGCGGTCCAGTTTCCGCGCCGAACCGACAGCGCCCCAGGAGGTCCGCCATGAGAACCCGCGCCGCCATCGCCGTGGAAGCCGGCAAGCCGCTCGAAATCGCCGAGGTCAACCTGGAAGGTCCGCGCGCGGGCGAGGTCCTGGTCGAGATCATGGCGACCGGCATCTGCCACACCGACGAGTTCACCCTCTCGGGCGCCGACCCCGAGGGCCTGTTCCCCGCGATCCTGGGCCATGAGGGCGCAGGCGTGGTGCGCGAGGTCGGCGCGGGCGTGACCTCGGTGAAGCCGGGCGACCACGTGATCCCGCTCTATACGCCCGAGTGCCGGCAGTGCGCCTCGTGCCTCTCGGGCAAGACCAACCTGTGCACCTCGATCCGCGCCACCCAGGGCCAGGGGCTGATGCCGGACGGGACCAGCCGGTTCACCACGCTCGATGGCGACCCGATCCTGCATTACATGGGCTGCTCGACCTTCTCGAACTTCACGGTGCTGCCCGAGGTGGCGGTGGCGAAGATCCGCGAGGACGCGCCCTTCGACAAGGTCTGCTACATCGGCTGCGGCGTGACCACGGGCGTGGGCGCGGTGATCAACACCGCGAAGGTGGAGATCGGCGCCAAGGCGGTGGTCTTCGGCCTGGGCGGCATCGGGCTGAACGTGATCCAGGGCCTGCGGCTGGCGGGCGCCGACATGATCATCGGCGTCGACCTCAACAACGAGAAGAAGGAATGGGGCGAGCGCTTCGGCATGACCCATTTCGTCAACCCGACCGAGATCGGCCAGGACCTGGTCCCCTACATCGTCAACCTCACCAAGACCCCCTTCGACCAGATTGGCGGCGCCGACTACACCTTCGACTGCACCGGCAACGTCAAGGTGATGCGCGACGCGCTGGAATGCGCGCATCGCGGCTGGGGCGTCTCGGTGGTGATCGGCGTGGCGCCGGCGGGGGCGGAGATCGCCACCCGGCCGTTCCAGCTGGTCACGGGGCGCGTGTGGAAGGGCTCGGCCTTCGGCGGCGCGCGGGGGCGCACCGACGTGCCCAAGATCGTCGACTGGTACATGGACGGCAAGATCGAGATCGACCCGATGATCACCCACAAGCTGAAGCTCGAGGAGATCAACAAGGGCTTCGACCTGATGCACGCGGGCGAGAGCATCCGCTCGGTCGTCGTCTACTGATCCCGACGGGGACGGCGCATCGACATGCGCCCTGCGGGGGGCGGCCTTCGGGCCGCCCTTTCGCGTTCCGGAAGGGGGCGGCGATGGCCGGGGGCGCGGGGGGCGCTAGGTGGCCCGGGACGCGCGGCCCGGACCTCGGCGGCGCGGGAGGCGGGAAGGAGACGCGCCATGGACTGGAGCGAGATGTTCTTTCAAGGCTGGACCGGCATCGTGCGCACCCTGGTGGTGGGCACGCTGGCCTACGCCTTCCTGGTCGTGGCGCTGCGCGGGGCGGGCAAGCGCACGCTCGCCAAGCTCAACGCCTTCGACCTGGTGGTGACGGTCGCCTTCGGCTCGGTCCTCGCCTCGATCCTGCTCTCGGAGGGGGTGGCGCTGGCCGAGGGGGCGACGGCGATGGGGCTGCTGATCTGCCTGCAGTATGCGGTGGCGGCGCTCTCGGTCCGCTCGCGCCGCTTCGCCAGGCTGGTGCGCTCGGAGCCGACGCTGCTGCTGCGCCATGGCGAGCCGCTGGCGCTCGCCCTGCACGAGGCGCGCATCACCCATGCCGAGCTGCAGACGGTGGCGCGCAGCGCCGGCCACGGCTCGCTGGAGCGGCTGGAGGCGGTGATCCTGGAATCCGACGGCTCGTTCTCGGTGGTGCCCGCGAGGGGCTGAGCGGGCGGGGCGCCGCGGCCCCGCCCTGCCCGGGCCTCACTTGGAGGCGTCGGCCCAGGCCTCCTTGTCGATGTCCAAATCCTCGTACTTGTAGACGTGGAAGGTCGGATGCTCGACCCCGGCGGCGAGCTGCTCGCGGTAGTCGCGCAGCAGGCGCATGCCGATGGGGAACAGCATGGTCAGCGCCACCAGGTTCACCAGCGCCAGGATCCCCATCATCGGGTCCGAGAAGAAGAACACCGAGGTCGCCTCCGGCGCGAGGCCGCCGATGAACACCAGCCCCATGATCAGCACCTTGAGGATGTGGCCCGCCATCGGGTTGTCGGTGAACACCGTCAGCGCCGTCTCGCCCAGGTAGTAGTTGTAGATGATCGACGAGAAGGCGAAGAGCAGGATCGCGGCGGTGAGGTAGTAGCTCGACCACTCGCCCACGTGGCTCGCCAGGCTCTGCTGGGTGAGGGCGACGCCGTTCACCGCCTCGTCGCCGGGCACGTAGACGTCGCCGAGCAGGATCACGAAGGCGGTGCACGAGCAGATCACGATGGTGTCGATGAACACCGACAGGCTCTGCACGATGCCCTGGCTGACCGGATGGCGCACCCAGGCGGTGGCCGCCACGTTGGGGGCCGAGCCCAGCCCAGCCTCGTTCGAGAACAGGCCCCGGCGCAGGCCCTGCGCCACCGCCGCGCCGACGCCGCCGGAGACGGCCTCCTCGAGGCCGAAGGCGTTGGCGACGATCTGCCAGAGCACGCCCGGCAGGCTGGGCAGGTTGATCACGATCACCACCAGCGCCATCAGCAGGTAGCCGATGGCCATGATCGGGATGATCACGTCCGCCGCCGCCGCGATGCGCTTGATGCCGCCGTAGACGACGAAGCCGGTCAGGATCGCCAGCAGCCCCGCGGTCCAGGCCCGCGGCACGCCGAAGCTGTCCTCGGCCGCGCCCGCCACGGTGTTGCCCTGGAAGGCGTTGAAGCCCAGCGCGAAGGCCGCGATCAGGCACACCGCATAGACGATGGCGAGCCAGCGGAACTCTTTCCCCAGGCCGTGGATGATGTATTGCGCGGGCCCGCCGCGGTAGGTCCCGCCCGGCTCGTTGCGCTTGTAGAGCTGGGCGAGCGAGCACTCGAAGAGGCTGGTCGCCATGCCGATCAGCGCGATCGCCCACATCCAGAACACCGCGCCGGGGCCGCCCAGCGTGATCGCCACCGCGACGCCCGCGATGTTGCCCCCGCCCACGCGGCCGCCGACCGAGACCAGCAGCGCCTCGCGCGAGGAGATATGCCCCTCCGCGCCCGGGTCGGTCGAGGGCTTCAGCACCCCGAACATGCGCCCGAAGAAGCGGAACTGGACCAGGCCGGAGACAAGGGTGAACATCACCCCCAGCACCACCAGGAAGGGGATCAGCGACCAGCCCCAGGTGAAATCGCCGATATATCCGAACAATTGTTCGACGAAGGCCATGTTCAATTCCCTCTCGCCTCGCCCCCGTCGGGGCCCTCTGCCCGCAGTCGGCCACAGCGCGCCGGATTGAGCCAGCGTCAGTTTCGGCCGGGAAACGGTTTCCCGGCAGGACGATGCGCCGCCGCCCCAGCCCGGGGCGGCGGCCGGCCTGCCGCAGGGCGCCCGGCGATCCCGCCTGACGGGCGCGCCCGCCCCTCGCGCCCGCTTCGCCGGCCTCGCGCGCACGGCGCGCTTGACGGCCGGGGGGGCGCGCCTGCAACAGGGGGGCGACCTCATCGGGAGCCCGCCCATGTCCGAGCCGCTGCCCCGCCTCGCCGTGCTGATCGACGCCGACAACACCTCGCCCAAGGTGGCCGAGGGCCTGTTCCTCGAGATCGCCAAGCTGGGCGAGGCCTCGGTGCGCCGGATCTACGGCGACTTCTCCGACGACCGGCTGAAGGGCTGGGCGAAGATCCTGGCGCAGTACGCGATCATCCCCCACCAGCAGTTCGCCTACACGCAGCGCAAGAACTCGTCGGACATCGCGCTGGTGATCGACGCGATGGACCTCCTGCATTCGGGCCGCTTCGACGGGTTCTGCCTGGTCTCGTCGGACAGCGACTTCACCCGGCTCGCCAGCCGCATCCGCGAGCAGGGGATGCACGCCTACGGCTTCGGCCAGCGCAAGACGCCCGAGGCCTTCCGCCAGGCCTGCCTGCGCTTCTTCTACATCGAGAACCTGATGGCCGAGGCCGAGGCCGCCTCCGCCGGCGCCGAGGAGCCGGTCGAGGAGGCGCCCGAGACCGGCGCGGCCGCCGACGCCGCCGGCGACCCCGGCGCCTCGGAAGAGGTCGCCAAGCCCCGCCGCCCCGAGGCGCCCTCGCGCGCCGTTCCCGTGATCCGCAAGGCGATGGAGGGGATGACGGACGAGGACGGCTGGGTCTCGCTGGGGGTGATCGGCCAGCGGATCGGGGCGCTGGCCCCGGATTTCGACAGCCGCACCTACGGCTCCTCCAAGCTCTCCGACCTGATCCGCCGGGCCGGCGCCTTCGACATGAAGAAGGACGACGCCAACCACGTGCGGGTGCGGTTCAAGGCGAACGGCACGAAGCCCAAGACCCGCCGCAAGAAGGACGAGCCCCCCGCCGACGCCTGAGCGCTCCGCTCCTCGCCCCGGGCCCCGATCCCGGGCGAGGCCCTCGCTCCGGACCGCGCCCCGGCCGCGGACCGCGCCTTGGACCTGGGCGCCGCCGGCCCGCCCCGCCTGCGCCGCGCCGTCGCGCGCCCTCTCCCTCCGCCGGGACCCTGCACCGCCCTGCACCGCCCCTGTCCGCTCCCGCGCCGCCGCCCGCCACGGGCCCCGGCGCGACGCCGGCCCCGGGCCCGGAGCGCCTGTTCTTCGGAGCCGTCTCTCGCTGATGCCGATCAGAGCGACTCGCCCGCCGCGGTCAAGGATCGCGAAGCGACCGCGCTCTGCGCGGCTCGTCCTTGACCGCGGCGGGCGA
>Ga0310345_10001540_pt1 | contig 25388 bp, 25 predicted proteins | sample HC15DNA20500_MG_FD_204667 | JGI IMG/M metagenome (GOLD analysis project Ga0310345, IMG submission 204667) | Marine microbial communities from station ALOHA, North Pacific Subtropical Gyre - HC15-DNA-20-500_MG | ecosystem: Environmental > Aquatic > Marine > Oceanic | place: Pacific Ocean: North... | reverse complement strand
TATTTGGCCCCCCCTTTGCCTGCGGCCAACCCCAACACCCCCCCCCCCCCCCCCCCCCACACACACACACACAAGGGGGGAGCTTGGCGTGCTTTTCCGTCGCACCTCCACTGGCAGGAAGGCGGGGCATGGTAACGACTAATCTCCCCCCTTGAGGGGGAGATGCCCGGCAGGGCAGAGGGGGGTATCGCGCGCCGCCGTCCAAACACCCCCAACCCCACATCTGCGCTTGAAAGATTATTGCGCGCGTGAAAATGTGTGCGCCGTGATTTCCGTTGCTTCCGGAGTGCCTGATGAGTGATGCCTTTCTGACCCATATCAAGAGTGAAATCGAAGGGCTGAAGGAGGCGGGGCTTTACAAGTCCGAGCGCGTCATCACATCCACCCAGTCCGCCCGCATTCAAAGTGGCGGCAGGGATGTGCTCAATTTCTGCGCCAACAACTATCTGGGTCTCGCCGACAATGGCGAGCTACGCGAGAGCGCGAAGAAGGCACTGGACCGCTATGGCTACGGCATGGCTTCGGTGCGTTTCATCTGCGGCACGCAGGAGGAGCACAAGGAGCTGGAAGCGAAGATTTCGAGCTTCCTCGGCATGGAAGACACGATCCTCTATTCCTCATGCTTCGACGCCAATGCGGGCCTGTTCGAGACGCTGCTTGGGCCCGACGATGCGATCATCTCGGATGCGCTCAATCATGCCTCGATCATCGATGGCGTACGTCTGTGCAAGGCACGGCGCTATCGCTACGCCAACAACGACATGGCCGAACTGGAAGAGCGCCTGAAGGAAGCGTCCGACGCGCGCTTCCGCCTGATCGCGACCGACGGCGTGTTTTCCATGGATGGCATCATCGCCAATCTGCCCGCGATCTGCGACCTGGCGGAGAAATACGACGCCATGGTGATGGTTGATGACAGCCACGCGGTCGGTTTCGTCGGCGAGCATGGCCGCGGCACGCCGGAATATTGCGGCGTAGAAGGACGCGTGGACATCATTACCGGCACGCTTGGCAAGGCGCTGGGCGGGGCTTCCGGCGGCTACACCTGCGCGCGCAAGGAGGTCGTGGAATGGCTGCGCCAGCGCTCGCGGCCCTATCTCTTCTCCAACACGCTTGCTCCGGTGATTGCGGCGGCATCACTGAAGGTCTTCGACATCGTGCAGAATGGCGCGAGCCTGCGCCGGCACCTCTATGACAACGCGACGCGGTTCCGCACGGGCATGGAAAAGCAGGGCTTCACGCTGGCCGGTGCCGATCATCCGATCATTCCGGTGATGGTGGGTGACGCCGCACTGGCCTCGAAAATGGCCGATCGGCTGCTGGATCACGGCATCTATGTGATCGGCTTTTCCTTCCCCGTCGTTCCGAAGGGCCAGGCGCGCATCCGCACGCAGATGTCGGCCGCGCATTCGTCAGCCGATATCGATCGTGCGGTGGAGGCGTTTGGCATCGTGGGGCGGGAGCTTGGGGTGATTGCGTAGGTTGGCGCTGCACCCTCCTCTGTCCTGCCGCCTGCGCTGCGCTTACGCTCCGCGCGTTCGGGCGCTGACGGAGCCAAATCTTTGGCTCCGTCTTGGCCTGCGGCCAACCGCTACTCACCCCCCTCAAGGGGGGAGATTGGCTGGGATAGGCCAAGTGCGCTTCCACAGCTTCCGACGATAGGCAAAAACATCGTCACTTCTGATCTCCCCCCTTGAGGGGGAGATGGTCGGCAGACCAGAGGGGGGTATCCCCGCTAGTGCATTGAAAGGTTTCGCGGCATGTCCAACATGATGAAAGCCCTGGTGAAGTCGAAGGCGGAGGAAGGCCTTTGGATGGAGCGTGTGCCGGTGCCGGAGATCGGGCCGAATGACGTGCTCATCAAGGTGAAGAAATCCGCCATCTGCGGCACCGATGTTCATATCTGGAACTGGGACCAGTGGGCGCAGAAGACCGTGCCGGTACCGCTGGTCACGGGTCATGAATTCATGGGCGAGGTGGTCGAGGTTGGCTCTGCCGTCAGCGAATACAAGCCCGGTCAGCGGGTTTCGGGCGAGGGGCACATTGTCTGCGGCCATTGCCGTAACTGTCGCGCGGGGCGCGGACATTTGTGCCGCAATACGCTGGGCGTCGGCGTTCAGCGGGCCGGCACCTTCGCCGAATATGTCTCGCTGCCGCAGCATAATGTGGTGCCCATCCCCGATGATGTGCCCGACGAGATTGCAGCCATCTTCGATCCGCTGGGCAATGCCGTTCACACCGCACTTTCCTTCGATCTCGTGGGCGAGGACGTGCTGGTGACGGGCGCCGGGCCCATCGGCATCATGGGCGCGCTGGTGGCGCAGAGTGTCGGTGCGCGCAAGGTCGTCATCACCGACATCAATCCGGGCAGGCTGGAGCTTGCGAAGAAAGTTGGTGTTCAGCACACGGTGAATGCAGCGGAGGAAAAGCTGCCCGACGTGATGAGCCGCATCGGCATGACCGAAGGCTTCGATGTGGGGCTTGAAATGTCCGGCGCCGCGCCTGCCTTCCGCGACATGATCGACGCCATGAACAATGGTGGCAAGATCGCCATTCTGGGCATCGCGCCGACCGGTTTCGAGATCGACTGGAACAAGGTCATCTTCAAGATGCTGACGCTGAAGGGCATCTATGGGCGCGAGATGTTCGAGACCTGGTACAAGATGATCGCGCTGGTGCAGGGCCCGCTCGACGTCTCCGGTATCATCACCCACCGCATCGGCATCGACGACTACAAGGGCGGCTTCGAAGCCATGCGCTCCGGCACCGCCAGCAAGGTGGTGATGGATTGGGAATAGTCACTCAGATCAATGGCACATCATGCTTGGCCGCGGCTCTCTGCAAAGCCTTGTCGAGAGTCGCAAGAGGAATTTTCAGCCGCATGGCCAGCTCCAGATAGCTGGCGTCGTAAATGCTGAGTAGGTTTTGCCGGGCGAGTTCAAGCATTATGGCGCCTGAACCCTCGGTGTCCTCGAAGATTGGATAATCTGAGAGGTTGGCGAGTATCGAATCCGTTGTCTCTCGGCTGTGGCGCCCTCGACGTTCGCAGACGAGTAGCAGATTGTGCACTTCAAGCGCCCAGACCGCCGGAACGACGGCATGGTCATGAAGCATCCGCTCCTCAGCCGCATCGGCCATTGCGTGTGTTTCGTACGGAAGGAGCCAGGCAGCGGTGATTGAGGCATCCAGGACGAAGGGCATCAATAGCGGTGTTCTGAATGTCGAAAGGCCAGCAAATCTTCTAGCGTCTCACCGGAAGATATGGCGCGACGCAGCTTGTGCATGCGGTTGATCGCTGCACGAACGTCCCCGGATTCGACATTGCCGGCGGGGCCCAGCGTGGCAATTGTTTTTCCATGCCGGGTGATATGTACTGTTTCGCCGCGCTGGACATCGCCCAGCAGGGAGGAAAAACGAGCCTTGGCCTCTGTCGCGGGTACGGACTTCATCGATTCAAATCTGGTCAAAATGACCATTTCAATGTGGTGTTTGTTGCGCGCTCCGTCAAGACGATTTCTCGTTCACCACGCGCTCCAGCGCGCTTATTCCCGCAACGACATTCGCCTGCTCGGCAGCTTCAAGCGCTGCAAGCAATTTCCTCTCATAGTCTTTCGCCAGCGGCACCAGGGCGCGATAGGCGGCAGTGCCCGATCTGGATAGTTGCAGATGTTCCACGCGTCGGTCCGAAGGGTCCGTTTCGCGCAAGAGCCACCCGCGCCTTTCAAGCTCCGCCACAGCCCGACTGACCTTCGTCTTGTGCATAGCCGAATTCGCGCCGATTTGCGTTGCGGTCATCGTGCCGTATTGGCCAAGCGCTGCGAGTGTGCGCCATTCGGGGCGGGTCAGGCCATAGCGCTCGCGATAGATGCGGGAGAAGTCGCGGCTGACAGCCTCGGCCAGCCGGTTGAGGCGATAGGGCAGGAAATCCTCGAGTATCAGAATATCATCAGCCATGGCTGGCGCATCCGTTGATAGTTACATTTTCAACGGTTACGAATGTAACAAACAGCGTGCAAGGGAGGAAGCCATGTCGCTGCGCTACATGCCCGGCTTCGGGAATGATTTCGAGACAGAGAGCCTGCAGGGCGCATTGCCGCAGGGGCAGAACTCCCCGCAGCGCCCGACTTACGGGCTTTACGCCGAACAGCTTTCAGGCTCGCCCTTCACCGCCCCGCGCGGGACGAATGAACGTTCGTGGCTATATCGCATCCGCCCGTCGGTGAAGCATACGGGACGCTTCAAGCCCGTTACCCACAATTACTGGAAGACCGGCCCGGATCATGATGAGCATGAACTGCCGCTTGGCCAGTTGCGGTGGGACCCGCTGCCGCTTCCAGCAGAGGGCACGACCTTCATCTCCGGCATCCGCACGATAACCACCGCCGGCGATGCGCAAGGGCAGTCGGGTATGGCATCCCATGTCTATGTTGCCAGCAATGACATGGTGGACGAGCATTTCTTCAATGCCGATGGGGAGATGCTGATTGTGCCCCAGCATGGCGGTATCCGCATCCTGACCGAAATGGGCATCATGGATGTTCACCCCGGCGAGATCGCGCTTGTGCCGCGCGGCATGATCTTCCGCGTCGAGCTGCTGGATGGCCCCGTGCGCGGATATATCTGCGAAAATTACGGCGCAAAGTTCACGCTGCCCGACCGCGGCCCCATAGGCGCGAATTGCCTGGCCAATCCGCGCGATTTCAAGACGCCGGTCGCATGGTTCGAGGAGCGCGACGAGCCCACTCATCTGAAGGTGAAATGGTGCGGCCGCTTTTACCAGACGGAAATCGACCACTCACCGCTGGACGTGGTGGCCTGGCATGGCAATTACGCGCCCTACAAATATGATCTCTCCACCTTCTCGCCGGTGGGCGCGATCCTGTTCGACCATCCCGACCCGTCAATCTTCACGGTGCTGACGGCACCGAGCGGAGAGGAGGGGACGGCGAATGTCGATTTCGTCATCTTCCCGCCGCGCTGGATGGTGGCAGAGCACACCTTCCGTCCCCCCTGGTACCACCGCAACATCATGAGCGAGTTCATGGGCCTTATCAAAGGCCAGTACGACGCCAAGGAGAAGGGCTTCGTGCCCGGCGGCATATCGCTGCACAACATGATGCTGCCACATGGGCCGGACGCCTTCGGCTATGAGAAGGCGACCCGCGCCGAGCTGAAGCCGGTCAAGCTGGAAGACACGATGGCTTTCATGTTCGAAACCCGCTTTCCCCAGCATGTGACCCGTTTTGCAGCCATGAGCAGCACGCTCCAGGATGACTATATCGATTGCTGGAGCGGTCTGAAGAAGCGGTTCAACGGCACGCCCGAAGGTGATTGGAGTTGACAGGCTGCTCTTGCTGCTGACCCATGTCAGGCAGGGGGAGAGCCATGCGGTAGAGACTGCATGGCAGATAAATCATTTCGAGGAGGAACATCTTGAAGCTAGCCAGTTTGAAGGACGGCACCCGCGACGGGCGGCTGGTCGTGGTTTCGCGCGATTTGACCCGCTATACCGACGCCTCCTTTCTTGCGCGCACCATGCAGGCGGCGTTAGATGACTGGGCGCGCGTCTCTCCGCATCTGGAGGCGCTGGCCGAAAGCCTAGAGCATGGCGCGGTGCCGGCGGAGCGCTTTCATGAACATGACGCCATGTCGCCACTGCCACGCGCCTATCAGTGGGCGGATGGTTCGGCCTATGTGAATCATGTCGAACTGGTGCGAAAGGCGCGCGGGGCCGAGATGCCGCAGAGCTTCTGGGAGGATCCCCTAATGTATCAGGGGGGCTCCGACAGCTTCCTCGCACCTCGCGATCCGATCCGCATGGCTGATGAGACCTGGGGCATCGACATGGAAGGCGAGGTCGCCGTCATAACCGATGACGTACCCATTGGTGCCACGCCCGAAGAGGCACGCAATGCAATCCGCCTTGTCATGCTCGTCAATGATGTCTCCCTGCGCGGCCTCATACCCGGTGAGCTTGCCAAGGGTTTCGGCTTCTTCCAGTCGAAACCTTCTTCGGCCTTCTCTCCCGTCGCCGTGACACCTGACGAACTGGGTGAAGCATGGGATGGCGGCAAGCTGCATCTGCCGCTCTGTGTCGATCTCAACGGCAAGCCCTTCGGTCGAGCGAATGCAGGGGACGACATGACCTTTGATTTCCCGACACTGATCGCGCATGCCGCCAAAACGCGGCCGCTCTGCGCCGGCTCGATCATCGGTTCGGGCACGGTGTCTAACAAACTCGACGGTGGTCCGGGCAAGCGGATTGAAGAGGGCGGCGTGGGCTATTCCTGCATTGCGGAGATCCGCATGATCGAGACGATCAATGCAGGTGAGGCGAAAACCGATTTCATGAGATTCGGCGACACCGTGCGGATCGAGATGAAGGATCAGCACGGTCACTCAATCTTCGGCGCAATCGAGCAGGTGGTGGAGCAGGCTTGAGGAGCGACCTTGCGTGTCAGGCCTTCCAGCTTCACACTGGTTGGGAGCAGGAGGTTTGCCTTGCTGGAAGACAATACATTCATCTTCACTCTTCTCGGACTTGGTCTCGCCCTCGTCGCGCTGGGCTGGGCAGTCCTTCTCAACCTTTCTTTCCGCCTGGAGAAGGAGCGCTTCGGCTGGTCTGAGGACGAGGCGCTGGTTCGTTTCGTCTCGTTGCGACGAGCAGCGGACAAGCGTGCCGAAAGGCATATGCGCAGCTATATCAATGACGATCTGCGCGCCTTTGCTCACGGCATGGAGGAGGGCGGCCGCTACCGCCTGGCGCGCTGGTCGCTGCGCCTGGGCTATGGACTGGTGGTGATTGCGGGCCTGGCCTGGTTCGGCCAGATCCTGTTGCAGCTCTGGTAGCTATTCCGCCGCATCAACCTTGATGACACCGCGTCTGATCTGATCCTCCTCGATGCTCTCGAAAAGCGCGCGGAAATTGCCTTCACCGAAGCCTTCGTCACCCTTGCGCTGGATGAACTCGAAGAAGATCGGCCCGATGACGGTCTTCGAGAAAATCTGCAGCAGGATCTTGGTCATGCCGCCATTCACCACGCCTTCGCCATCGATCAGGATGCCGTGCTTCTTCATGCGCTCGATCGGCTCATCATGGCCCTTCACGCGCTCGAAACTCTTCTCGTAATAGACCTCCGGTGGTCCGGGCATGAATTTCAGGCCATTGTCCGCAAGACGGTCGGTCGCGTCATAGATGCCTTCGGTGCCAACGGCGATATGCTGGATGCCTTCGCCCTTGTACTTTTTCAGATATTCGACGATCTGGCTCGTCTCGTCCTTGGACTCGTTCAGCGGAATGCGGATCTTGCCGCAAGGCGAGGTGATCGCGCGTGAGACAAGGCCGGTAATGCGCCCGTCAATGTCGAAATAGTGGATCTGCGTGAAGCCGAAAAGCTCGCGATAGAAGGCCCACCACTTGTCCATATTGCCGCGATAGACATTGTGGGTCAGGTGATCGAGATAGTAGAAGCCCACACCTTCCGGCTTCGGGTCGCGCTCACCGATCCAATTGAATTCGGCGTCATAGGCCGAGCCCTTGTCGCCATAGGTTTCCACGAAATAGAGAAGCGATCCGCCGATGCCGACAATTGCAGGCACGTCCAGCGTCTTGTCGTCGCCTTCATAGGGTTCGGCACCCTTGGAGACAGCGTGATCGAAGGCGTGTTTGGCATCAACCACGCGCCACGCCATGGAAGGCGCGCAGGGGCCGTGATCATCGACAAAGCGCATGGCATGGCTGCCAGGCTCCGCATTCACGATGTAATTGATGTCGCCCTGCCGCCAGACCGAGATCTTCTTCGTCTTGTGGCGCGCGACCTCGCTATAGCCCATTTTGGTGAAAAGCTCGGCGAGCTTTTCCGGCTCGGGATGAGCGAATTCCACAAATTCGAAACCATCCGTGCCAGCCGGGTTCTCCTTCGTGATTTCTGCCGGCGGCGCGTCATGCGGAAACGGACCCATTCTCAACTCCTCCTCAAGCAAATCTCGATTGCACGCATTTTACCGCCGGTGCGGTGCAAGTGCTTTGCATAGTGGAGGTGAAGATGCTTCACTGGTGCACGGAGTGTGCATGTAGTGGAGGAATGCAGTGGACAAGGCGCAGCTTGATCAGTTCGACCGCAAGATATTGGCACATCTGCAGCAGGATGCGCGTTTGACGAACAACGATCTGTCGGAACGGATCAACCTCTCACCGTCCCAGTGCTCGCGCCGACGCCAGCGGCTGGAGGAGGCGGGACTGATCCGCTCCTATCGTGCTGTTCTTGACCGCGATCTCTTGGGATTGTCACTGGTGAACATCATCACCGTGACGCTGGCCACCCACAGCCCGGACAATGCACGGCGCTTTGCCGAGTTGCTTTCGGGCCTGCCGGAGGTGCTCGAGGCGCACGCGCTGACAGGCGAGATGGATTATCTTCTGAAGGTCGTCACGCCGGATTTGAAGTCGCTGTCCGATTTCGTCAACGAGGTGCTGCTGCCGCACCAGTCAGTGCAGCATGTCAAAACTGCGATCGTGCTTCAGACCCTCAAGGAGACCGGCGCATTGCCGCTTTGAAGGGACAGTGCCGTGGCTTCAGGCACCCGCCTGCTGAACCATTCCATAGAGGTTCATGCAGCGTCCGCCACTGCGGCAGTAAGCCAGCACCGGCTTGGGAACCTCGCGCAGGATCGCACCCATCTGCTGCACCTCGTCATCGCTGATCTGGCCGCTGACCACGGGCAGAAAGCGGAAGGTGAGGCCGGCATCCTCGGCAGCCTTCTGTACTTCATCATGCGGAACGGCACCGTCTTCCGTATCGGGTCGGTTGCAGATGATCGTCTTGAAACCCGCCTCGGCAATCGCCTCGACATGAGCGGCGGCAATCTGAGGTGCCACAGCAAAATTTTCGTCGATAAACCGCGCCTGCATCACCCATCTCCCAAACACACTGCCACACGGGCAATTCGCAAAACTGTCTCAGATCCCTGATGTGGCGCATCCGGATAAATCGCGCAAGCCGCAGCTGATAATTCAATCTGTGGTCGAAATGTAAACCAAAAAGCAACCTTTTATAGCCAGACTGGGCGTGTTGATGTCGGTTTGCCCGGCATCTCAGGTTTCAAAGTGGGGGCGTTCGACAAGACCAGGCAGCGGTCTGCAGGGAACGTTTCTATGGATAAACTCCTCGAATTCACCACGCCATCCAATAGCCAGGCACAGCAGGTCAGTTGTTGGGTGTCTCAGTATCAGGAGCAGGCGATTTCGACGGTGATGGTCTGATGGACGTGCTCGTCAGCGCACCGGCAGCCGGCGATAAAGGTGGCAACACCGGCGCGGCCTGGCTTATTTATGGCAGCACTGCTCCTCGTGGAGAGATCAACCTTGCAAATCTTGCGCCGGAGGATGGGTTCAAGATCATCGGTGAGGACGCCGGGCATCTGCTGGGTGGGCAGAATGGAGGTGCAGGTACATCCGTCTCCCATGCCGGCGATATAAACGGTGATGGCTATGCCGATCTCGTTCTGGGTTCACCGGGCCCATCCAACACACCCGGTGCGGCGCACATCATCTATGGTGCTGCGCGTGGTCACCAGTGGCTGCGTATTCAAGGTTCCTCGGCGGATGAGTGGCTAGTCGGTGGTGAAGCGGGTGACGTCATCAGCGGTGGAGGCGGCGCTGACACAATCGTGACCTATGGCGGCGATGATCGCATCGAGGTCAACAGCGCTGATTTTGCCCATATTGACGGAGGGAGTGGGTTTGACTCGCTCATCCTGTCTGGTGGCGGAATCCATATTGATATGACCACGCTGGAGCCTCACGCCATACAGGGCATAGATCATGTTGATCTGACCGGTACCGGAAACAATGAACTGACGATTACCGAGCAGGATGTCCTGGATATGTCGGATACCGGTCTGTTGCGCATAAATGGAAATGCGGGCGATCAGGTCCACGCCACCGGCTTCACCGACTCGGGAAGCGACCAGACGGTAGATGGCGTGATCTACGATGTTTGGACTTCCGGATCAGCCACGATCTGGGTCGAACAGCAGACCCTGGTGAGCTGATAGGTCTCGAACTTGTTGATTTCGAATGCGGCTCCAATCGGGGCCGCATTCTGCTTTCAGCGATAAAGAAGCGCGCTCCATTCCTGCCGTAGCTGTTGGCCGGTTTGAGCCGGGATCGCAAGGCTTGCGAGCATATCTGCAACCACCTTCACAGTCTGCGCATTGCTTTCAGCCACGCTGCCATCTGGCAAGGCGGTGTTGTTCTCAAAACCCACCCGCACATGGCCACCCAACAAGGCAGCTGATGTCACGCAGGCGGCTTCCTGTGGCCCGAAGGCGCAAACCATGAAGTGCGAGAATTTCGGCTGACTTGCCGCAAGAAAGGGAAGGAGGTCGGCGGGGGCGGAGCGCTGGCCGACTGTATAGCGCCCCAGAACGTAGAGCACGGGCAGGTCCTCGAATGGAACCAGACCGCGCTTGATGAGGTCGTTGAGGCGGACCGCTTCATCCGGACTGTACAGGATGATTTGAGGCATGATCCCCTCGCGCGCCATGAATGCGAGAAGCTCGGCAAAACTACTTTCGTGCCCGGCATCCGGAACGAGCTCGCGCAGCGCAAGGGAGGCTGCCTCGGGCCGGACCTTTCGCACGATCTCGGCCTGGAAATCCGGCTGGTATCGGCCCAATGCCTCGGTCGTGATCTGCAGGACGAGCCTGTCACCCACAGCTGCGCGTATCGCGCTGATGGCTTCGACATAGGCCTGCGCATCCAGCAGATGGTTCTGGTCCCGATCACGCACATGAATGTGGAACATTGCCGCACCCACCTCAAGGCAGGCGGAAGCGCAGGTCGCAAGTGCGTCAGGCGTCACCGGCACGCAGGCATGGTCGGCGGTGGTAAGGCGTCCCCCATTGGGCGCGACAGCGATGGCGACCTGTCGTGTTTGGTTCAGGCTCAAGGACTTGTCTCCTCCCGTATCAGGAAAACACGCAGATGCCGCGTTGCATCATCTGATACACTCGTCTATTCGCGCTTGCCCGACAGTGCAATGCATTGCAAGCGGGACGCAAAGAGAGCCATGGAGACGGTCATGACGCGCATACTTCATCGCCAGATCGGCGCGAACCTGCCCACGGCCGTGGATGGGCAAGGCGTTGAAATCATCGATCACGAGGGGCGCCGCTATATCGATGCTTGCGGGGGTGCCGCGGTATCCTGTCTTGGCCATGGTCATCCCGACGTCATCGCCGCCGTAAAGGAGCAGGCCGAGCGCATGGCCTATGCGCATACCGGCTTCTTCACCAATGAACCCGCCGAGGAACTGGCCGAAAACCTCATCGCAAATGCGCCTGACGGCTTGTCCCACGTCTATTTCGTGTCCGGCGGCTCGGAGGCAAACGAAGCGGCGCTAAAGATGGCGCGGCAATATTTCGTGGAGAAGGGCGAGCCACAGCGGCGCAACATCATTGCCCGCCGTCAAAGCTATCACGGCAACACTTTGGGAGTGCTGGCCGCCGGCGGAAACGAGTGGCGGCGCGCGCAGTTCTCTCCGCTTCTGATCGAAACCCACCACATCAGCCCATGCTACGCCTATCGGTACCAGGAGCAGGGCGAGAGTGAAGAGGAATACGGTTTACGCGCAGCCAACGAACTGGAGGCGAAAATACTGGAGCTTGGCGCGGACAGCGTCATGGCTTTCATGGCGGAACCCGTCGTCGGCGCGACCGCTGGTGCGGTACCCGCGGCAACAGGGTATCTCAAGCGTATCCGCGAGATTTGCGACAAATACGGCGTTCTGCTGATCCTGGACGAAGTCATGTGCGGGATGGGCCGCACCGGCACATTGTTTGCCTGCGAGCAGGACGGAGTGGCGCCTGACATCGTGACCATAGCCAAGGGACTGGGCGGCGGCTACCAGCCGATAGGTGCTGCGCTCCTCTCGCAGAAGATCTATGATGCCTTCGCGCAAGGGTCTGGCCTCTTCCAGCACGGACACACCTATATCGGGCACCCCACCGCATGCGCTGCCGCGCTGGCCGTGCAGAAAGTGATCGAGCGCGACGAACTCTTGCAGAATGTTCTCGATATGGGCGCCTATCTGCGCCAGTCGCTTGATGAGCGCTTCGGGCAAAATCCGGCTGTGGGCGATATCCGCGGCCGCGGCCTTTTTATCGGTATCGAGCTGGTGGCGGATCGGGAGACAAAACAGCCCTTCGACCCGGCCTTGAAGTTGCATTCTGCCGTAAAGCGCGAGGCCATGGCGCGCGGCTTGATGATCTATCCCGGCGGCGGGACGATTGATGGAAAGAACGGAGATCACATTCTCCTGGCACCGCCCTTCATCATCAACAGGGAAATCGCCGATCAGATCGTCGAGCGACTGGACGGCGCATTGTGCGCTGCGGTAAGTGCAGCATCATCAACGGCTTAGATCGGCTCCACATCGGTCATATGGCGTTCGTGTAATTGCGGCAAATTGACTGCTGGAAGGTGCAACGTTGACTAAAATCGTTCGGCGGGACACCCTTCCATGTTCAGGGTGCCGCTGTCGGCCAGATATCCCTGCACGCGGGTTTCTGATCACGGCCGGCAAATGCTCCTCAAGGAGCGACCCCAACTTCGACGTGCAAGTCAGATAGGGAGACAGAATATGAAAGCTAACCGGTTTCTTGGTCTCGGCGTAGCCGCGGCACTGTTCGGCACGCTCTCCGCAGGTGTCGCATCGGCACAGGACCAGCGCTTCGTTTCGGTTGGCACCGGCGGTGTGACCGGCGTCTACTACCCGGTCGGCGGCGCGATCTGCCGCCTGATGAACCAGAACCGCCGCGAGCACGGCATCCGCTGCTCAGTGGAATCCACGGGTGGTTCGGTCTTCAACGTCAACGCCATCAAGGGCGGTGATCTTGAGTTCGGTGTCGTGCAGTCCGACGTGCAGTACAACGCGTTCAACGGCGAAGCTGCCTTCGCTGACGGTGGCGCACACGAAAACCTCCGTTCGGTCTTCTCGCTTCACGCAGAGCCGCTGACGGTTGTTGCACGCAAGGACGCAGGCGTTTCCGAGTTCGACGAACTCAAGGGCAAGCGCGTCAATATCGGCAATCCGGGTTCCGGCCAGCGCGCACTCATGGACCTTCTCATCGAAGCCAAGGGTTGGACGAGCGGCGATTTTTCGCTGGCAGCCGAACTTGCTCCCGCCGAGCAGGCTTCCGCGCTCTGCGACAACAATATCGACGCCTTTGCCTACACGGTCGGTCACCCGGCCGGCGCCATCGAGGAAGCCACAACGACCTGCGACAGCGTGATCGTGTCGGTTGAAGGTGAAGTCGTCGACAAGCTCGTCGAAGACAACCCCTACTACTTCAAGGCCACCATTCCCGGCGGCATGTACAAGGGTACCGATTCCGACGTGAACACCTTCGGTGTCGGCGCGACCCTCGTGACCTCCGCAGATGTTCCCGAAGATGTTGTCTACACCTTCGTGAAGTCCGTCTTCGAGAACTTCGATTCCTTCAAGAGCCTGCATCCGGCGCTGGCAAATCTGACGCCAGAACAGATGGTTGGCCAGGGTAACTCCGCTCCGGTCCACCCCGGTGCAGAAAAGTACTACAAGGAAAAAGGCTGGCTCTAAGAGCCGGTATCAGGGCGCCCTTTCGGGGCGCCCTTTTTCGCTCCGGCTTCAGGGGGTGAAGCGGGCGCAACCACAACAACACTTCTGACGGGGACATCAGATGGCCGATAATCAGAAAAATGTTGAAGGCACAGGCGGACCGCTCTCCAATGATGAGCTGCAGGACCTTGTCGCGTCCAGCGACACAGGCGCGCGCAGCCCGGCGGGAAGTGCCGGCTACATCATTGCAGGCGTCGCGCTTTGCTGGTCGCTCTTCCAGCTCTATATCGCCTCGCCGCTGCCCTTCATGCTGTCGAGCCTGACGGGAATGTCGCTCGTCCTGAACGACGCGCAAACGCGCGCGATCCACCTCGCATTCGGCCTGTTCCTGGCCTATATGGCATTTCCTGCGCTTTCCTCCAGCCCACGCGATCGCATCCCCGTGCAGGACTGGGTGCTCGCCATATTGGCAGCTTGCAGCGCCCTCTATGTCTTCGTCTTCTATCGCGACCTTGCCCAGCGCCCGGGCCTGCCCATCACGCAGGACCTGATCGTTGCCGGCATGGGCATGCTTCTTCTGCTCGAAGCCACCCGCCGCGCACTCGGTCCACCATTGGTGATCGTTGCGGTGGTCTTCCTGGCCTACGTCTTCTTCGGCTCCTCGACCCTCGTGCCCGATATCATCCGCTGGGGTGGAGCCTCCTTCAGCCGCGCCATGGACCAGATGTGGCTGTCGCCCAACGGTGTCTTCGGCGTCGCGCTCGGCGTGTCCTCGGCCTTCGTCTTCCTCTTCGTCCTGTTCGGATCGATGCTAGACAGGGCAGGGGCGGGCAACTTCTTCATCAAGCTGGCTTTCGCGCTTCTCGGCCACTTGCGTGGCGGACCTGCGAAAGCTGCGGTTCTGGCGTCGATGATGACCGGCCTGATCTCCGGTTCCTCAATCGCAAATGTGGTGACCACCGGCACCTTCACCATCCCGCTCATGAAACGCGTCGGCTTCAAGCCCGAGCGCGCGGGTTCGGTCGAGGTGGCAAGTTCGGTCAATGGCCAGATCATGCCTCCAGTCATGGGTGCTGCGGCATTCCTGATGGTGGAATATGTGGGCATTTCCTATCTGCAGGTCATCAAGCACGCCTTCCTGCCAGCCGTGATTTCCTACATTGCGCTGCTCTATCTCGTGCATCTGGAAGCCGTGAAGAACGACATGCCGATGCTGGAGAAGCGCCAGACACATCCCGCAACTGTCGCGTTGCTGCGTGCGGGCATAACCATCGCGTCCATCGTCATCCTTGCTGGCGCGATCTACTACGCGATTGCGGCCGTGCGCTACGTTATGCCGGGCATCTCCGCTCCGGTCCTCATCCTCGCGCTGCTTGGCATCTATGTTGCGCTGGTTTGGTACGCGGCGCAGACGCCGGATCTGGAACTGGATGATCCGAATGCGCCGGTGGTCGAACTGCCGGTCGCCACGGAGGTCCTGCGGACCGGTCTGCACTACCTGCTGCCGCTGGTCGTGCTGGTCTGGTTCCTGATGATCGAGCGTTCATCGCCGGGGCTTTCAGCCTTCTATGCCGTGCTGCTCCTGATCGTGATCATCCTGACCCAGAAGCCGCTGAAAGCGCTGTTCCGCGGTTTGCAGTCATCGCAACAGGTCGCCGCGTTCCGCGAAGGCTTTGAAGACCTCATTGCAGGTCTCATCACCGGTGCGCGCAACATGATCGGCATTGCCTGTGCAACGGCGGCTGCCGGTATCATTGTCGGTACAGTCACGCTGACGGGCATCGGGCAGGTCATGGCCGAGTTCGTGGAGTTCCTCTCAGGCGGCAACATCTTCCTGATCCTGGTCTTCACGGCACTCATCTCGCTGGTGCTGGGCATGGGCCTGCCGACCACGGCGAACTACATCGTCGTCTCTTCGCTGATGGCACCTGTCATCGTGCAGCTCGGAGCGGCGAATGGTGTGCTGATCCCGCTCATCGCGGCTCACATGTTCGTCTTCTACTTCGGCATCATGGCCGATGTGACGCCACCCGTGGGGCTTGCCTCCTTTGCGGCAGCAGCAGTGTCGGGCGGTGATCCGCTGAAGACGGGCTTTACCGCCTTCTTCTACTCGCTACGTACGGTGCTTCTGCCCTTCATCTTTGTCTTCAACACGGATCTGTTGTTGATCGATGTGAGCTGGCTGGGCGCGATTTGGATATTCTGCCTGGCGACCGTGGCCATGCTGATATTTGCAGCCGCAACCCAAGGCTTCTTCATGGTGAAGAGCCGTCTTTGGGAATCGGCAGCCCTGCTGCTCGTCACCTTCATGCTTCTGCGTCCGGGCTTCTTCCTCGACCTGGTGCAGGACCCTTACAATCAGGTCGAGCCGCAGCAGATCTTCGAGGCGGTTGAAGCCGAGCCCGACAATGGCGAGATCCGTCTCGTTATCCAGGGGCCAAGTTTCGAAAACCCCGACCAGATGATAGATCGCACCATGGCATTCGGCCTTGGTGAGGCAGGTGCAGACGGCCAGACGCGCTTCGAACAGGCGATTGGTCTGCCGGTGCGCATCGAAAACGGCCTCGTCATCCTGGATGAGCCCATGGACATGAACAGCCTCGCAGGCAAGACACTGTCCAACATGGACTTCTACATGGATGAACCGGTGCAAATCACTGCAGTGGAAGTGAGTGCGGAACGCATGCCGCGCGAGATATTCTATATCCCGGCGCTTCTGCTGCTTGGCCTCGTGGTCTTCCTGCAACGCCGTCGTGGGGGCACCCTTGCCGGCAATCCCCGTCCGGCCACTGCTTGAGGAGAGCCCTGATGTACAAGGACATCCTGGTATCGATCGATCTTGGAAATGCCGACACCGAGATGCGCGCATTGGAGACCGCGGTCGAATATGCGCGCAGCTTCGGAAGCCGCCTGCACATCATGACGGTGGTGCCGGATTACGGAATGTCGATCGTGGGTGGCTTCTTTCCCAAGGAGCATGAGCAGAAGGCGATCGACTCCACGAATGCGGCTCTGCACGAGTTCACGAAGAAGCACGTACCGGCCGAGGTGAAGCATCGCCATATAGTCGGACACGGCTCGATCTATCGCGAAATTCTGAAATACAGCGAGAAGATCAATGCCGACCTGATCGTGCTTTCGGCAAAGAGGCCGGGCCCGGAAGACTATCTTCTGGGACCCAACGCCGCCCGTGTCGTGCGTCACGCGCAGATCTCGGTTCTGGTCGTGCGGTAGGCCAGAACCGGCCATACTCCGATCAAGCGGCCGCGTCAGTTTCCTGCTGGCGCGGCCGTGCTTTTTCTGACGATGAGTTCAACCTCGAGAATTTCGTCCCTTACCGCCGGACTTGCACTCTCAATCTGTGAAAGCAGCAATTCTGCGGCCTTTGTGCCAAGCTTGTGGCGCGGCTGGTGAATGGTCGTGAGGGGTGGAATATAGTGGCGCGCAATGTCGATATCGTCGAAGCCGACGACGGATACATCCTGCGGCACGCTCAGGCCGTGAAGGCTAAGCTTCGAGATGAAGCCGCAGGCCATCTGGTCGCTGGCGCAGAAAACGGCACTTGGCCGATCCTTGAGCTTCAGCCATTTCTCCGCAGCTTCAGCGCCCGACTGAAGTGAAAAGTCGCCATGGAAGAACCAGTCGTCACGAATGGGCAGCGCATGCGCTTTCAGGCTCTCGCGCGTCCCTTCAAGCCGCGTGGTGGTAAGCACATTTCCATCCGGCCCCGTCACATGCCCGATTCTGCGGTGCCCCAGCTCGACCAGATGCTGCACGGCGAGGGAAGCGCCTGACTGGTTGTTGATGGCGACATGGGGCAGATCGGTTCCCTCGGCCCACTCACAGGCGAAAACCAGGGGCGGTTGCCCTCCGCCGGGGCGGTGGCGTGACAGGAAATCGCCCGCAAGCGCCCCGTCAAGCGAAATGAACCCGTCTGCACGCGTGCCGTTCAGGTGCATCACGATGCGCTCCGGCTCCATACCCGGCTGCTTCGTGTCCACGAAAAGGACGGAATAGCTGCGCGTGGCCGTGGCATTTTCGATGCCGGCGAGAATACGCGAGAAGAACGGATTTCCCAGATCAGGGACCAGCACCATTATGGCACCTGTGCGCTGGCGGCGCAGATTGCTTGCCGTCACATTCACCTGGTAACCGGTCGTCCGTATGGCTTCCATAACCGTGCTACGCGTCGCCTCGGACACTTTCTCGGGGCTGCTGATCGCACGACTGACCGTGGCTGTGGAAACCCCTGCGGCAAGCGCAACATCCTGAATGGTTACGGTTTTTCGGTCCAAGTGATTGCCTGGTCTGCAGCGCCGCCCAATTGGCTTCGACGCTTGTTTCTCGAAAGTGCTTGACACTTTCCTGACAACAAATCAAGCTTCCATGTAATCGATTGCAAGGCGCGTAAACGAGCGTTTTAATCGATTACATCGGTAGGAGGCCGGTGTTTTCGGGTTTTAAACCCTTCTGGGAGGATGGAATGAAATCTGTAAAGTCGCTTCTGGCTGCATCCACGATGTTGGCAGCCGCAACCGCCGTCAATGCCGCCGAGCTTGAGGTCACCCATTGGTGGACTTCGGGTGGCGAGGCTGCTGCCGTGGCCGAATTCGCCAAGGCGTTCGAGGAAAAGACCGATCATACCTGGGTGGATGGTGCCATCGCCGGTTCCGGCGGTACGGCGCGCCCGATCATGATCAGCCGCATCACCGGCGGTGACCCCATGGGTGCCACGCAGTTCAACCACGGCCGGCAGGCCGAGGAGCTGGTGGAAGCCGGCCTGATGCGCGATCTCACCGAGCTTGCCGAGAAGGAAGGCTGGAAGGATGTTGTGAAACCGTCCAGCCTGCTCGATAGCTGCACCCTCGACGGCAAGATCTATTGCGTTCCGGTCAACATCCACTCCCAGCAATGGCTGTGGCTCTCCCACAAGGCGTTCGAGGATGCGGGTGTGGACGTGCCAACAAACTGGGATGAATTCGTCGCAGCCGCTCCCGCGCTTGAGAAGGCTGGAAAGATACCTCTCGCCATGGGCCAGCAGCCCTGGCAGACCACGCTTGCCTTCCAGGTGCTCCTGACGGCGCTGGCCGGGCCTGAAGCCTATACCCGTGTCTTTGGCGACAAGGACGCCGAATTTGCCGGTGGGGAAGAACTCGCCAAGGTCTTCGAGGCCGCCGCAAAGGCGCGTGAAATGTCGGCCAAGTCGAATATCCAGGAATGGAACCAGGCAACCAGCATGGTCATCAATGGCGAAGCCGGTGGCCAGATCATGGGTGACTGGGCGCAGGGCGAGTTCCAGGTGGCCGGCCAGACCGCCGGTGAGGACTATACCTGTCTGCCGGGCCTTGGTGTGAATGAGGTTATCCAGACCGGCGGCGATGCTTTCTACTTCCCCGTCGTAGACGATGAGGAAGTGTCTGCAGCCCAGCTTGAGTTGGCATCGGTGATGTTGTCGCCTGACACGCAGGTAGCGTTCAACCTCAAGAAGGGATCTCTGCCGGTGCGTGGCGACGTCGACCTTGAGGCAGCCAATGACTGCATGCGCAAGGGCCTCGACATTCTCGCCAAGGGCAACATCATCCAGGCGCCCGACCAGCTCATGTCCGCGGACTCGCTCACCCAGGTCAACGACCTGTTCGTCGAGTTCTTCAATTCACCTGACATGAGCGCAGAAGATGCACAGAAGCGTTTCGCCGATCTGATCGCCAACGCGGACTGATCGTCGGGTTTGGCCGGCGTGAACCACGCGCCGGCCGGCTTCTTCTTCAATATCCGAGCATTTGAGGTGCGGGCATGGCTGCGACGCGAAGGCCGCCGACGCTGTTCAGAAACCTGAACGCAAAGATCGCTGCGATACCGATGATCCTGACGGCCCTCGTCGTTTTCGTGGGCGGGACTGCCTGGACGGTGGTCTATTCCTTCACCAATTCGCGCCTGCTGCCGCGCGAGAAATTTGTCGGTCTGGATCAGTATGAGCGGCTTTGGTCGAGCAACAAATGGCTGATCTCTATCGAGAACCTGTTCATCTACGGCATCTGCTCGCTGGTCCTTTCGCTGGTCATCGGATTCGTGCTCGCCGCCCTGCTTGACCAGAAAATCCGCTTCGAAAACACGTTCCGCACGATCCTGCTCTATCCCTTCGCGCTGTCCTTCATCGTGACGGGACTGGTGTGGCAGTGGATCCTCAACCCGCAATTCGGCATCCAGGCCGTAGTGCGTTCGCTGGGCTTTGAAAGCTTTTCATTCGATCCGCTCTACAACCCCGACATCGTGATTTACGGCATCCTCATCGCTGGTCTCTGGCAGTCCACGGGTCTCATCATGTGCCTGATGCTGGCTGGCCTTCGCGGCATCGACGAAGACATCTGGAAAGCCGCTCGCATCGACGGCATCCCGATGTGGAAGACCTATCTCTTCATCGTCATCCCGATGATGCGGCCTGTCTTCATCACCACGCTTGTCATCATCGCTTCGGGCATCGTGCGGGTCTATGACCTCGTGGTCGCCCAGACCTCAGGCGGACCGGGTATCTCGTCAGAAGTTCCCGCGAAATATGTCTATGACGCGATGTTCCTGTCGCAGAATCTCGGGCAGGGCTTCGCCGGCTCCACCATGATGCTTCTGGCCGTGATCATCGTCATCGTGCCCTGGGCCTATCTCGAATTCGGCGGGAGGAAGCGTCATGTCTAACACCGGCGCACTGAACATCGCGGCCGCCGGCGCTGATGCTGCGGCACAAGAACTGGCAGGTCCCCGCGGAGCACGCCCGAAACGCGCGCTCTCAGGTCGCAACATCATGATCTACGGCACGCTGGCGGTCGTCTCGCTCTACTACCTGCTGCCGCTTTACGTGATGATGGTAACGTCGCTTAAGGGCATGCCGGAAATCCGTATGGGCAACATCTTTGCCCCACCCATGGAGATCACCTTCGAACCATGGGTGAAAGCCTGGGCGACAGCCTGCACGGGGCTGAACTGCGAAGGCCTGTCACGCGGCTTCTGGAACTCGGTGCGCATCACCGTTCCCTCGGTCTTCCTGTCCATCGCCATTGCCTCGATCAATGGCTACGCACTCGCCAATTGGCGCTTCAAGGGCGCGAACCTGTTCTTCACGATCCTGATCGTGGGCGCCTTCATCCCCTATCAGGTAATGCTCTACCCGCTGGTGATCATCCTGCGTGAAATGGGCCTTTATGGCAGCCTGACCGGCCTCGTCCTCGTGCATTCGGTCTTCGGCATGCCGATCCTGACGCTGCTCTTCCGCAACTATTTCACTTCCGTGCCGGAGGAGCTGTTCAAGGCCGCCCGCGTTGATGGCGCCGGTTTCTGGGGCATCTATTTCAAGATCATGCTGCCCATGAGCCTGCCGATCTTCGTGGTCGCCATGATCATCCAGATCACCGGCATCTGGAACGACTTCCTTTTCGGTGTCGTCTACACCAAGCCCGACCTCTATCCGATGACGGTTCAGCTCAACAATATCGTCAACTCGGTCCAGGGCGTGAAGGAATACAACGTCAACATGGCGGCCACCATCATCACGGGGCTCGTGCCGCTGATCGTCTATTTCGCATCCGGAAAACTCTTCGTCCGCGGTATCGCCGCAGGCGCGGTGAAAGGGTAGGGCATGTCCAGCGTACTCATCAACGATCTGTCTCTCTCCTTCGGCGAGGTCAATGTTCTCCAGAACCTCGATCTGGAGATCGGCAAGGGCGAGTTCCTGGTGCTTCTCGGTTCGTCCGGCTGCGGCAAGTCCACCTTGCTCAATTGCATTGCCGGATTGCTCGACATCACCGATGGGCAGATCTTCATCAATGGCCGCAACGTCACCTGGGAGCAGCCCAAGGATCGCGGCATCGGCATGGTGTTCCAGTCCTATGCGCTCTATCCGCAGATGACGGTGGAGGGAAACCTCGCCTTCGGCCTGAAGAATGCGGGCCTGCCCAAGGACGAGATTGCCAAGCGCATCGCACGCGCGGCCGAAATCCTGCATATCGAGCCGCTGTTGAAGCGCAAGCCCGCCCAGCTTTCCGGCGGCCAGCGCCAGCGTGTGGCCATCGGTCGGGCATTGGTGCGTGATGTGGATGTCTTCCTCTTCGACGAACCGCTGTCCAATCTGGATGCCAAGCTGCGTGCGGAACTGCGCGTGGAAATCAAGCGGCTCCATCAGCAGCTTGAGAACACGACCATGATCTATGTCACCCACGACCAGATCGAAGCCATGACGCTGGCCGATCGCATCGCCATCATGCGTGGCGGCGCCATTCAGCAGCTGGGTGATCCCGCGACCATCTACAACAAGCCGGTGAACAAATATGTCGCCGGTTTCATCGGCTCGCCCAGCATCAACTTCGTCGAGGGCGAAGTGCATCCCAACGGCGTGCCCTATTTCAAGGCCGGTGGCTTCGAAGTGCCGCTGGAACGCTACGAGTTTGCCGGAAATGGCCCCGAGGGCGGCAGGGCAAGCTTCGGCATTCGCCCCGAACATGTCTTCATGGGACGTGCTGCCGAAGGTCTACCCTATCAAGCGGAAACGACCGTCGAGGTGATTGAGCCAATGGGCGCGGATACGCTCGTCTGGTCACGGCTTCACGGCCACGAATTGCGCTTCCGGGTGGACGGCCAGACCTCCCTCTCCAAGGGCGAGGTGGTGCCGATCGGTTTCGATCCTGCACGCGCCTCGCTCTTTGACGCAAATACGGAGGCGCGGCTCTAGCGCCTTCCAGACAATCCTGTTGAACCAACTGGCGTGCCCTCAGAGGCCGCCTCTGTGCGGAGTGGACAATGATTGATTTTTCCTACCAGCTTTACTCTTCCCGTGAGTTCCCGCCGCTTGCAGACACGCTGAAGCTGCTGAAATCGCTGGGCTATGGTCAGGTTGAGGGCTATGGCGGCGTCTATTCCGATCTCCCCGCGCTCAAGGCCGCGCTTGACGAGACGGGTCTGAACATGACCACGGGCCATTTCGGACTCGACATGATCGAGGGGGAGCCGGAAAAGGTGCTGGAAATTGCCAATACCGTCGGCATGGAAGCCGTCTTCTGCCCGTTCCTGGTGCCCGATCAGCGCCCGGAAGACGCCGCAGGCTATGCCCGCTTTGGTGAGCGGCTGCAAAAGGCAGGCGAAAGGCTGAAGGAAGGCGGTCTCTCCTTTGGCTGGCACAATCACGATTTCGAGTTTCGCGCGCTGCCCGATGGGTCCATCCCACAGGAAGAGATTTTCCGCGGCGGGCCGGATCTGCCCTGGGAAGCCGATATTGCCTGGATCGTGCGCGGCGGTGGCGATCCGCTCGAGTGGATCGAGAAGCACGGTGATCGCATCATCGCCATTCATGTGAAGGACATCGCGCCCGAGGGCGAGTGCGAGGATGAAGACGGTTGGGCCGATGTGGGCACCGGCACCATGGACTGGAAAGCCATCATGGATGCCGTACGCACGCGCACCAACACCCGCTTCTTCGTCATGGAGCATGACAAGCCGAATGATCACGAGCGCTTTGCGCGCCGCTCGATCGAAAACGCCAAGCAATATTGAGGAGCCCATCATGACGAAGACACTCGGCGTCGGCATCATCGGATGCGGCAATATTTCGGCGGCCTATATGAAGCTCTCGCCGCTTTTTCGCGGTATCGAAGTGCGCGCCTGCGCAGACGTGAACCCGGAAGCTGCCAAGGCGCGCGCAGAAGAGTTCAAGCTGCGTCAGGAGACGGTTGACGGGCTTTTGGCATCCGATGATATCGATATCATCGTCAATCTCACCATCCCCTCCGCCCACTACGAGATTTCGCGCCGCGCTATCGAAGCGGGCAAGCATGTCTACTCCGAAAAGCCCTTCGTGCTTTCGGTGGAGGAGGGGCAGGCGCTTGCAAAGGCTGCCGAGGAGAAGGGCGTTCGCGTTGGTTCGGCACCCGACACGTTCCTTGGTGGCGCGCACCAGCTTGCCCGCCACATCGTCGACAGCGGCCAGATTGGCAAGATCGTCAGCGGCACCTGCCATGTGATGAGCCACGGCATGGAGCACTGGCATCCAAATCCGGACTTCTTCTTCCTTCCCGGCGCCGGTCCCGTGCTGGATGTCGGGCCTTATTACATCACCAACCTCATCCAGCTCATCGGTCCGGTGAAGCGGGTGGGAGCGCTGTCTTCGATCCCGGCGAAGGAGCGCACCATTCTTTCCGAGCCACGCAAGGGCGAAAAGATCCCGGTCGAGACACCCACGACCATTCATGCGGTCATGGAGTTCGAAAGCGGCGCGATCATCACGCTCGGCGCGAGCTGGGATGTCTGGCACCACAAGCACTCCAACATGGAGCTTTATGGCGAGAAGGGCTCGCTGCATGTGCCCGACCCGAATTTCTTCGGCGGCGATCTCGCCGTGACCGAGGAAGGAAATGTTCTGGATGAACTGCCGGATTGGCCGCACCCCTTCGCGGTGCCCAATCAGGGGCTTGAAGAAGGCCGCCCGCTGGCCAATTATCGCGCAGCCGGTTTGGCCGACATGGCGCAAGCCATACTGGAGGGCCGGCCACATCGCTGTTCACTGGAAATGTCGCTTCACGCCGTCGACGTGATGACGTCCATCCTCAAATCAGGTGAAACGGGCAGCTTCGTCACGCTGCAGACCACATGCGAACGCCCCGCGGCGCTCGGCGTGGATGCGGCTGGAGACCTGCTCGCAGAAAAGGAACTTGCATGACCTGGCAACCCGCCGAAAACCGCTACGACAACATGGTCTATCGCCGCTGTGGCCGTTCGGGCCTAAAGCTGCCGGCGATCTCGCTGGGCCTGTGGCACAATTTCGGAGAAGACGCGACCCACGCCAACAAGCGCGCCATCTGCCGCAAGGCATTCGACCTGGGCATCACCCATTTCGATCTGGCGAACAATTACGGCCCGCCTCCCGGTTCCGCGGAGGTGGCTTTCGGCGAGATCCTGCGGACTGACTTTGCAGGTTATCGCGACCAGCTCATCATCTCGTCAAAGGCCGGCTACGACATGTGGCCTGGACCTTACGGTGAGTGGGGCAGCCGCAAATATCTGATCGCAAGCTGCGACCAGAGCCTGAAGCGCATGGGCCTCGACTATGTCGACATCTTCTACTCCCACCGCTTTGATCCGGAAACGCCACTTGAAGAGACGATGATGGCGCTCGACCATATCGTGCGTTCCGGCCGCGCGCTCTATGTCGGCATCTCGTCCTACAATGCCCAGCGCACGCGCGAGGCAGCGGCCATCCTGAAGGAGCTTGGCACACCGTGCCTGATCCATCAGCCGAGCTATTCCATGATCAATCGCTGGGTCGAGGATGACGGGCTTCTGGATGCGCTGGATGATCTTGGCATCGGCTCCATCGTCTTTTCGCCGCTGGCGCAGGGCATGCTGACCGACAAATATCTGAATGGCATTCCCGAAGAGAGCCGTGCAGCACAGGGCAAGTCGCTTCGCAACGAGTTCCTGAACGAGCGCAACGTCAACAATATCCGTGGCCTGAACGAGATCGCAAAGAAGCGCGGTCAGACGCTGGCGCAGATGGCGCTTGCCTGGGTTCTTCGCGGTGGCCGCGTGACCACGGCGCTTATCGGTGCATCCAAGCCGTCACAGGTGGAAGACTGCGTCGGTGCACTCGGCAATCTCGAATTCACAGATGCGGAGCTGGCGGAAATCGACACCTTCGCACGCGATGCCGACATCAATCTGTGGGCCGCGTCGGCCGAACGAAAGGGTCCAAAACGCAAATGATCGTTAACCCCATCCTGCCCGGCTTCAATCCTGATCCGTCCATCTGCA
>Ga0310345_10001539_pt1 | contig 25388 bp, 26 predicted proteins | sample HC15DNA20500_MG_FD_204667 | JGI IMG/M metagenome (GOLD analysis project Ga0310345, IMG submission 204667) | Marine microbial communities from station ALOHA, North Pacific Subtropical Gyre - HC15-DNA-20-500_MG | ecosystem: Environmental > Aquatic > Marine > Oceanic | place: Pacific Ocean: North... | reverse complement strand
GACAGCACTGCGGCGTCGGGCGCCTCACGCGGTGCCCCGGGCATCGGTGGGAGCATGGTGGCCTGCGCCAGATCGAACTCGTTCGCCATCGCGTTCATGCTGGCGAGGGCTAATCGGCCATCCTTGAAAAAAGCCTAACGCGGTATTGCGGCGTACGAACCATGCCGCGCGTTTTATGACTGGCGAGCCCGTCGCGCCTTTGCTAAGCGGCGCGCTCGCTCGAAGCGACATGCACCCGTAGCTCAGCTGGATAGAGCGCTGCCCTCCGAAGGCAGAGGCCAGAGGTTCGAATCCTCTCGGGTGCGCCATGATTTCAGGCACTTAGATGGGCGTATCGTCGCCCGTATGGAATGAGTACGGAAATTTGCTTCTGAGGACGGGTATGGTCTCCGACGGACGAACTTGGACCATTCCGACTGTTCCCACCGATGGTAGGGCGTTAGGCGACTCGAGGTGTGAGTAGGGCACTTCACCTTGGTAAGGGTGAGGCCGGGAGTTCAATCCTCCCCAGCAGCACCATTTTTCAAGCACCTAGCCAGTGTGACCTCTCGGTCCATGAAATTTCCATGAAATTTGGTGCTCGGTTCCCGCGTGGCTTCGGGAATTTGAAGCTCAACCAAATAGCAGACGATACAACGAATCGCTGCTCTGCGTGCCGGTGACTTCAGTGCCGTGTCAGGTGGTTTCGAACCCGACTGCTATTCGACCGTGCGCTTGTCCGGATTCGGGAGCCTTTTTGCGATAGCGGACATCGCGACAATACGAGTGTAGCTCATCACTTTAAGGTCGATACTGTGGCGTAAACCGTCTGGGCCAAATTTTAGGAGAGTATCTCGGCGACCTGATCTGATTCTTGCTCGCGCGTCGCTGCATCGAAGGTCTTCACGATTCCCCGCAGCATGATCAGCATCATACGTTCGAGCTTAAGAGGATTCGATTCGTTGATGACCCGGTGTGCCCCCCGCGTATGGCGTAGATGATGGCCAGATCGGCTGCGGTCGCGATCTCTCCCCCATGCGCGGCGCGCTCGTCGAACCAGTCCAGATCGATTTCATTTCCTTGGCCGATCTTCATGACCTTGTTCGACTTGAGCGGCTTGAGCACGTCGGGCTCTTTGTTCCAGAGCTGTTTGAACTTGTCCCTCAGCTGTTGCCTGGTCGATCCGAGCGAGCTGGCGATGTGCTCGACCACCACGCCCATCCCTTGGACGTCCCCCGTTAAGCCCTTGAGTGAGTAATTGTTGCCCTTGAATGCGTGGCGATGAAATGATCCAAGGCGCCAGTAGAAGCACTAGTGGCGTACTCGACCGATCCAGACGCGATGAAAGCGCATGTGGTCCACTCCGGCCTTTTTAACGAGGGTGAGGTGTATCTTGGTCTGCCGACATAGAGTGAGATGGATGAACTTCGCCCAGTGACTTAGAGCAGGTCTTGCTCTCACTCAAACGTTGTGTGAGCTGGATTAACGGCAGCTTTTGGGAGCGTGCCATCGAGACCTTAAAGGCTATAATGAGCGCGCTTAGTTGACCGGCAGCTTTCGTGAGAAGCAGCCCGACGGCTTGCCGGCCGTTAGAAGCCTTTCCGCTTTCCAGCGCCGGTTCTGAGAAAGCTAACATTCCCGTGGGTGCTCGACTTGCGCCACAGCATCCCCGCATCTTCCTCCCTCATTACAGCGATGATCTGCACTTCACCGAAGCTGCTCGGCTTCATCTCGGCCATCTCCTTCTCGTAGGCCGAACTCTACTCGTAGCTAGTAGGACCTTTGGGCTCAGACACCGAAGTGTTCTACAACTCGATACGCAAGCACGTGAGAGAGCGGATTCTGCTGACCGTTGAGTCCGAACAGCAGCAACAATTAAGCCACGAGGGCGCAAGCAAAGTCGGAGCTAGTCAAGCAGCCTCTTATGTGCTCTACAGTTGGCTGAAAAACTTAGCTGGGCGGCGATTTATGATCAAAAGGATATCTTTTTTCTTAGGATTCATTTTGGTGGCCAACGTCTCGACGGAGCTGCGAGCGGGCACTTTGCAGGAAGAACTAGACCGAAGCTTCGCTTCTTTTGCGAAGTCTTGTTTAGGGTCAAAATTCAAGCCCAACAGGTTGAGAAAGCAGACAATTCAGGGGCGAGAAATAAGGACTGCTATCCCAGATGATTTCCTTAACTGGGATACGATTGACGACTATCTTTTTCGGACTGTTGAATTTGATGATGATGGAGCATTGGATCTCGAGTTTTCAACAGTGTTCGAAGTGTCAGGCGGTGAATTAAAGAGCTTCGGAACCCCGCTAGAGCTATTTTGGGATAACTCCGAGCCTCCCTTGTTGGCGGCATTTAACGATTCGGCCGTCCGACATCACAACTGCATCACGCTTGTAAAAGCTACTAGCAGTTTCAATGTCGGTGCTGGATTTCTTAGTGCGGCTGCCGACGCCAGCGTCGATAGCGAGCGAGCGGTAACCACATTTGCATATGCCGGTCGAGTTTTGTCTCCCTATGCTTGGGCAGCAAATCTTTTGCAGGTGGATGGGTCAAAGGTTCAACCTACGCGACCCCGAGCGAGTTACTTGCTCCGAATCTGGGAGTGGTATGGCGACAATCCCGATGGCATCGCGAAATCTCTGAGTATCAACACTGAAATTACTGGGATAGGACTTTTCAGGCTCAAAGAGCTAACCCAAGAGGCTATGATGGAGACGCAAGCTCAGGCTGGGTTCGGAATTGGGCCGTTCTCCTCCTCTGCAAACGCCGAGGCCGCGCTCCGTAGCTCAATCCAATCGCAAGTTGATGACTTTGAGTCTGCGGTACTTAATCGCGATGCTACTAACTATCTGCCAAAGCCAAAAGCTTTGGCTAAAATGATAAGGGACGAAATCCGGTTGTCAGCCTCATTAGACAATGCGGTGGCGGTTGGTGATGATCCGATCCGCTTTGTCGCAAGTCTTCCTTTGATGACCAGTCGCCTTTGTGTGCAGTCTGCATGGAAGGACGCGAGTACCGGTAGCTTTACATCACAGGCATTTGTGGTGGAGGCAACAGCCAGCGGCGGTTGTAGGTTTTCTTTGACATTGGTGCCGCCAGAAACTCCTTCGGAGAATCTTTTTATCAATTTTTCTGTAGAAACTCCGGTCTCCGCCACCAGCGGTAGTGATGTGCTTAAATTCGAGCTGCCGCGAGAGACTTTTAGCGACAATCGACTGCTCATCAGTTTCGCATCCCGCCCTCGCGATGGAATCACCCTTGCGCCTCAGCCTTTGGTGAATGGTCTTGATTATGACTTGCAATTTTCCGTTTACGAGAGGGACGGCGCGAGACTCGGAAACATCCAGCCAGGCGCGTCTCGGGCAACTATTGCTTGCGATGATATGCCGGTTCGGGATTTACCACTCAATTCCGTGATGGCCGAGAATGCATCTAGTACGAAAATTGTCACGTTACGGACGCGCATTGATGCAGGACTCCTTAATGGAATCGAGCCGGGTGAAGTCGCAGAATGCGCGGTAACAGCCTGGGTTCGTGCTGAGCGTTTCGGTCCAGGCTCTGGGGTACAGACCTTCAGTCTGCCAACCGCTCGTTTCGTAGTTCGCAAAGAAAACTCTCTTCAGTGATAATGAGCCAGAAAAGTCGCAGCAACAGATACAAACCTAGAGTTCTGCGATCTCCACTCTTGCGCTTAGTTGGAGAGCCGAGGTGTTGTTAGACTAACGGAGCCTGAAAGAAATTTTCAACAGCCAAAACTATAATCTATGTCTTCTATGGGCCACCAAGTCCTGCGGCTTTATGGTTGGTTACTTTAAAGAGAAAGGCCGTGCGGCAGATCCTGCATGTTACACTGGGCTGGGTGGGTTTCGGCAAGATTGGCATCAAGTTTTGGGCCGATTACGTCTTGGTCTTCAACAAACATATTATGCATAGTTTTTGCCGAACTTAGACACTGCCGACCCGCCTGATGCTTTGGATCTATTGCCGCTAGGGAAGAGAGGGCGAAAGCTTTTGGGGCCATAAAATGAGGGGATACTCGACATGATGAATTTGCTGAGGAAGAGACTTTCCGGCGTTATTGCAATTTCCATGATTGCGATCTCGCTTTCTGCGTGCGCAAGCAAACCCGCTCCTCTATCAGCCTCGTCATCCTTAAGTGATACTTCGGCGTTTGTGGCCGCGCAACCAGATGCGGACGTAGCAACGGTCGAGGCGAAAGAGATACAAGCGCTTATCGATGAGGCCACGCGAATTGTGTTGTCTGACTCTTTCGCCCGAAATTTGACGTCTATCGACGAGGCAATTGCGCTGTCCCCATTCGGGTCTCGAGTGAGTTCGTCCACGATCCTGACGCTTTTGCTTGGAAGAGATCCTGCATACTCATACGTCCCGACACAGGTTCGCTGGGTCACAACCGGAGGTAATTCGAACAATAGGTCAGGCGTAGGCTCAATGATCAATCTGACTAAACAGGTTCAATCGAATTGGCAGTCCGATGATCCTCGGACACGCTCGCTCGCGATTAACTCAATGGCTCACGAACTATCTCACTCCCTCAGCCATGAGCCAGGGCGTTTGGATTATGTGTTTACTGACAGATTCTTCAGCCTCTACTTTCTGCATCGGTCGAAGGCGATCGCCTCCTATGCCGTCGGTACGGTAGCGCAGTGCACCTGGCTGGCGGAAAGAGAGTCCGATCTTATCTTGACAGACTGCTATCGAAGCTATGGTCTAAGAAGCTTCTCGCCATAACTTTAGACTAGGCCGAATGCGCCCATGTCGTACAAAGTCCGGCGAATTGCGGCTTTTCGGGGTCGGGCGTCACTTTTCTTATGTCCGACATTAAGGCGCGAAGCGGACTTAGCACAACGGCCCCGAAAACGAGATAAACTCATTATGAGGGCGTGTTTTCAACCCGCAGCATGGCCGGGCAGAAGTCCCCGTGTAAGCGACAGGTATAATGCAGCGAGGCCGGAGCATCGGTGCCGCTTTCCGATCGCTCGAGCAGATTGCGAACTGGGTTTGGCATCATCAGGTCGGCGAAGGGGAACGTGCTGAGCCCACATTGAATATGGGCACCCTTCGCCAACGCCAAGCCCCAGTCACGCGCGAGCTGACTGCGGAACCCGCTCTCGCGGCGGGCCAGGCCCGCCGCGAAATGAAGGGTATGCCCCTGAACTTGAACCAGTTCACTCACTGTTGTGAGGAACACTCTAGGCTTTGGCGGCGGCTGGGAAGCTTCTGCCGCAGAGCTATCGGGTTCCGCCGAACCAGTACGCGCCGCGTCAGTTTGAACAGGTTCGCTCTTTCGCGAAGCCAGCATCTGCTTCGCCAGATCGACGGTAGCCTGCATATGCTGGATAGCGTCAGCTCCTCGTGCAGCCAGACGGCTTGCAGCTGCATGAGACGCCTCACTGGTGCTTGACGTCCTCATGCTGCGCTACTCCAGGCGGTCTTGTGCTCGCGCTATGCATCGAGCGCGCTAGCGTAGCCCTGGTCGGAGCAAAGACGCGCATCGACCTCGGTGAGGCCGTTGAGTGTAAGCCCTCGCGGAAGGACGACGACGTGCACATGGCTCCCATTGCCGTGCAGCCCTGCGCAACTCGGCCCATGGCCAATCAAGATCACAGGGAACCGGTGAGCGAAGTGCGACCGCGCAAATGCGCGAACCCTTTCATAGGCGTGGTGCCATGCCTCGTTCGGATCGAGGTAGATCTTGGTCTGGATCTTGGCGTGCTTCTCGAAGGTCGGCAGCGCTTCATCGAACCGTCGGGTGAGGAAAGCGAGGTCGACGTAATCAACAGGCGCTGTTGGAGGCAGCAGGACTTCCACTTTGGTGGCTTGGCCAAACTTCGGATCATCGCCCAACCGCACCTTGCGATCGATCCAACCGGAGATGCCCTCGCGATCCTTTTTGTCCTGATACCAGTATCGCGTGAACGCAAAGTCCGGATGCTCTTCGCGCACGTCATGCAGGAACGAGTTAAGCTTTCCCGGGGGCGGCGTTTTCTTGGCTGCGCTGCGCTTCTTTGCTGGTGAAGTAGCCATGCTCAGCACCCTCCTTCGAAGGAGGGTTTCTCGGCCGCTCGCATGATGCCGGCGTAACGCTGATATCCTGTCTGAAATGGGGGCAGTTCGCACGGTTCGAGCCCATCGGAACTCAGGCGAAAATAGGGGCCCGAGCCAGCGCACGGGATGAGCCACAGACCGCTTAGGTCGAGCCGCCAGGCGACATAGTGGTGCAGCCATTCGCCAGCCTCATTCAACAACACATCGAACGAGGCGCCGTGCAAGGCATCGAAGCGAAGCAGGACAAGATCCATACCCGTGATCTGCGCCATGAGCTCGCATTCGGAATAAAGCAGCGGACGATCGCACGAGGTTGCAGCGAGCGCCAGGTTCGCTGCCGAAGAGGTAACCACTCCCTGATTGAGCTGTTCGGCGAGAGGCTCGCCCCCACGTCGCACTATACCAATTGCTTCGACGAGCGCTGCAAGTCGACTACGCGTTCTGTGGGTTGTTTGCGGGAGCAGGGGTTCGCCCATCACCGGGCGTTTGAGTGTGACCAGATTCATATTCTATCTTCCTTGGATTAAAACCGTTCTGGCCGAGGGCGGCTTCCCCTATTTTCATCATCTTCTCGACCTTACAGCCGATCACTTCCTCCATTGGATAGTTCGACGCGCGGTACTCGGCGCGTCCGGATCAATTACACTTCTCTTTCGTGGCACGGACTACTGGCGCTCACCTTGAGCACAGCTCACGGGCGCTGAGCTTCGCGTATGCGCAGTTATGTTTGAGGTGAAACGACAGATCACCAAAGAGGCTAGCCTCACAGCGCGGGGCCGCATTTCACACTGGATGCTCTGCCGTTCCTCTATGAGGGAAGCACGGTGAACACGCTTCGCCACCTAGGTGTTCTGCACAGTGTCCCAATGTCGAACGCCACGGCGACAACCCTGAGAGCGCTTACGAATTCTTGTGCCCGCGTCTAATAGGAAGCCCGCTCGACGGCGCGGTGTAAGCAGGAAGTTCGAACTGCGCCGAGGCCTCTAGGTGAACTACCAAGCCAGCCCTACGCCTAGAGCAGCGAGGTGAAGGCTCAGAAGCACAAAGAACTCCAGCTTAGTTCCAAAGCCATCGCGGCTACGCTTAGCCACCGGGACACCACGGCTCGCGTCGGCCGGACCAGGTTGGAGCCAGACCCTCTGCGACTAATTGAGCACCAATAGAGCGGCCTGAACGATGTAGGAAGCGAGCGTACGACCGTAGCGATCCTGGCCGGTACGGGTGATCTCGAAGGCGCTGGCATTTAGGAGCTGAATGAGCCTGTTCCTGGCCCGCAGGGCCAGCGCCCTCTCGTATTCGCCAGCGCCGTTTAGCTCAGGCGTATCGATATCGGCAATGTGGATCTTCTCGCCTTCGAGCCAAACTGTATCGCAATCGTGGACGCAGTGATCACGTGGGCCAAGGGCACAAACAGCGAGCGCGGCAGCAATCAGAAGCATGTGTCTACTCTAGCTTGAAAGACAGCATTTTCCTGCTTGGAACAAATATGGAGCATGACGCGCATTGAGTCGGAGATTGCCATGATCGTTCTAAGCCCATCGATGCTCGCGGCTATCGCGAGCGTCATCACTGCCTGTGCTGCTCTCGTATGGTCGGTTCGGCGAAAACCATGAGTTCGAAGCGTCTCGATACGATCACCGATTATTCGCGCCACGGCTACGCGCTGCGGGTGGATTGTCGTCACTGCCGCAGGGTGGCCGTGCTCAATCCACTCAGCATCGTGTTGCTCTGTCAGCAGCGCGTTTGGTCAAAGCAAATGTCTGCGCTTGAGGGTCGCTTACGCTGCTCTCGGTGTGGAAGCCGTGACACAAGACTTGGACCAGCATTTAGCCGATGAGAAAGCTCTTCATAAGTGACGGCTTTGCGTCCCGTATCGGCCGTTCGAAAGGGTGAGGGATTTGTCCGAACTCTGCCGTTCGTCTATTTTTATGCCAAGTTAGCTGGACCTCTTGCCAATTCAGAATTCGTAACTTTTCGGGGTCTTATCACCTCTCTGGCGACATGCAGGAACCCCGGACACTTTGTTTCGCTTATTTCGTATATTACGTTTGTTTCGAATGTGAGTTATATGGACTGAAATACCATAAGGAGAGCTGTAATGGCCGCATTGGCTGTAAACATGAGCGACCTAGAAAAGCCGAGCGTCGAAGATATTGATGCTGCGCGGGTTGCCGCTCGCCAATTTTCCAAATTAGATCAAGGGAAGGCTATAAGCTTTAAGCCTGAAGCCGAAGAGGGAGAGGCGAAGGCAGAATCTGCTGAAGCCATTACTATTCCGGCCAACATTTTCCGCACCATCATCAAAATCCTCGTTGAGATGGGTAATGGGAACGCGGTCGCTGTAGTCCCGATTAGTGCTGAGTTAACAACACAGCAGGCCGCCGATCTGCTCAACGTTTCTCGGCCGCATTTGGTAAAGCTCCTTCAGGAAGAGCAATTGCCATACCGGATGGTAGGTACTCACCGTAAAATCTTGGGCAAAGACGTACTCAATTATCGGGAAAAGATAGTTGCAGACCGTCGCGCCGCCTTGTCGAAAATGTCTCAGCTCGACGAGGAGCTTGGCTTGCTAGACGACGAATGCGTCGGAGAAGAGGATTAATCGGTGCTGGTTGGCCGCTATTCCGCGCTACTCGACGCAAATGTCTTGCATCCCGCATTCTTGTGGGGGGCATTGCTTTGGTACGCGGATGCTCGGCTTCTAAGACCCGTATGGTCTAAAGATATCCTAGAAGAATGGCGGCGCAGTGTCTTGCGCCGCCACAAGGATATGGATGAAGAAAATCCAGCGAACTTTTACTTGCCAGTTCCCGGATGCTGAGGTCTCCCATTATCATCCGTTCATCGACGGACTTGAACTGCCCGATAAAGATGATCGTCACGTTCTTGCGGCAGCAATCATTGGCCGATGCAACGGGGTCGTCACGGCAAACCTCAAGAACTTCCCAGAAGACACGCTCGCGAAATTTGGGGTTGAAGCCGTCCACCCCGACGAGTTCATCGTAAACATCATCGACTTGGATCAAGACAAGGCTCTAGCAGCTGCCCAGCGCCATCGCGAAGCGATGACGAAAACAAAGCTGACAGTGGATGAGTTCTTGGAACGCTACGAGAAGGCGGCGCTGATACAAGCCCATCAGCGCCTCTGTATGCATAAGAAGCTACTTTAGTTCGGGAGGCGCAACGTGCAGGCCACACCTCCCTCACTATTCCTCGTGCATAACGCAGCCCGTACAGGGGATGCGCGACATCAAGGGAAGCACCGCGCCATTAGCACGGCTCTGGTTAAGCGCAAATGAGGGCTGCTTCATCAGCGGACTGAGGTTCGCAAGTAATGAAGTGGAAAGTGCAATGGCCAAAGCCAACGTTACAACTCAAACGTCTCACCGTAGCTCCCGAATCGGTCGATTCGTGACTGAACGATACGCGACCCGAAATCCTGCCACTACCGAGCGGGAACGGATCAAGCACCCCAACCGGGGAAAATGATTTCGTCTCACTAGTATGGGGGAGGCAATGAAGCGCAGCGCTTCACGCCTTCCCCATTCCACCTGACAGCTCACTATACCAAGCGGACGGGACGCAGGCAGATGATCGAAAACGTTCGGATCTTCGCGGATGGAAGGGGCTAGACTGACGGTATTCGTCCAGATTAAAAACTCTCAGGTGCGCCATTTCTGAGAGAATTACGGACCAGAAAGCAGTCGGAATGGCGCAGTCTCATCCGCAGACTACGTGGTGCTGTGTGGTGATGTCGAACTCAATCGATTCTTGCTGGGGCCGGGCTAGGTAGCCTAGCTGGTCGCGCGATTTAGCGATGGTGTGCGGTTCGAGTCGGCAGCGATCGCCCTGCTCGCCGGGTTTGTTAAAAGGCGTTCGGATCCGGCTTTGTTGCCGCTCCTTGCGGAGTATGCGCAAGCGTTGAAAAACAGTCACGCCGATTTCTTTTATCTCGCGGCATAGCGCGTACAGGCTGGGAGTGTGTGCATCCACGAAGACGCTTTCTCCTGCACTTTTGACGCGAATTATTCCCGTCGCAGAGAAGCTCCCGCATAGGGATCGTAATCCGCAGGAGGCAGAGGTTCGCGTGTTTTTTCCGGAATGAATACGATGGGTTCAGGGGCGGCAGGAGAGACCGATTGCCATGCCCCAGCAAGCCCTGCGGCGATCACGGGCGCTCCGAACAGGACAAAACAGCCAAGGATTACGCGCATACCGTGGCGGATGGGCGCCTGTCCCATCAGCATCAGCAGGCCGACCAGACTTACGGCGAGAACACACAGACCCGTCGCCAGACTGCCGAGCAGCAGGCTGTTGATCCAGGCGATCGCTGCCGCAAGTGCGGATTCCGATCCGGGAGGCGCAGGCGAGGTACTCATTCGGCTACCATCACCTGCGACACGCGCCGTTTGCCATCGCGCCTCTCAAGCTGGACAAACACGTCGATACTTTCGCGCACGTAGTTACGCACGTTGTCGCGCGACAGGCGCGAGCCGGTCTGGAGGGCCAGCAGGGCAAGCTGCTCGATCGCTCGTTGCGGAGTATCGGCATGAATGGTGGTCATCGAGCCGGGATGGCCGGTATTGACCGCACGCAGGAAGGTGAATGCCTCGTCCCCGCGCAATTCGCCGAGGATGATGCGGTCAGGCCGCATGCGCAGCGCAGCTATCAGCAGGTCTTCAGCACTGACATTCGCTTCGGCTAAGTGCCCGCGCGCGGCGATCAGACCCACTGCATTGGGGTGCTCGATCCGCAATTCCTCGGTATCCTCGATCGTGAGCAGGCGTTCCTCACGCGGGATTTCGGCGAGAAGCGCATTGAGAAAGGTCGTCTTGCCGCTTGAGGTGCCCCCGGAGACGATGATGTTGCGACGTGCACGCACGGCTCCGGCAAGAGTGTCCGCCGCTTCGCTTTCGCCAACCATATGCCAGACGCGCTCTCGATCGATTGACGCTTCGCCTTTCGCAAGTCCGGCAAAGGCATTGCTGTCGAGCCAGTCGGCGAGCGAGAAGCTCGCCTTTACGTGCCGCCTTATAGCGAGGACGTGTCCGGCGCGTGTAGCGGGTGGAGCAATCACCTGGACGCGCGAGCCGTCGGGGAGCGAGGCTGCGAGCAGTGGCGCGCTGCGGCTGATCCCTTGCGAGCCATATGCGGCGATCTGGCGCGAGAGCCGTGCGAGCAGCTGTTCGGTGAGAGCGGAATCCACGTGGCACTCGATCCCGCCGCCCAGACTCTCAATCCAAATCTCGCCCGGACGGTTGATATAAATGTCGGTCACGTCTTCGCGCGCCAGCCAAGGCGCGAGCGGAGCAAGAAAACTGTCGAGGAAAAAGCCCCGGGTCGCGGCAGGTGCGGTGACTTCCATCACGGTTCGACGGTCGAGAAGTCGAGATCGCGCGCGACAAACACCGATACGCTGGTCCCGTGACGAACCTTGAGCGTCGGGCGGACCTCGCCCTCGGCAATGCGCGGGGTCACATTCTGCGTGCTGCCGGGGAGTGCAACTATGACGCCGTCGGTCGCTTCGCGCGACGCCACCCCCACGCCGATATCGAGAACCGACTGCAACAGCGCGCCGCCGAACCGCTGAAAGAACTTGCTGTCGACCTTGCCCCTGATGCCCGCGCGGCCGAGCGGATCGGAAGCGGGCGAATCGAGCGCGATTGTAACGCCGTCTGGGCGGATCAGGCGGGTCCAGCGGATCAGTGCACGGTTCTGCCCGCGCTGCAGCTCGGCGTCATATTCGCCGTATACGCGGCTGCCGCGTGGGATGAGGACTCGCGATCCATCGAAGCTGTGAATGTCGCGTTGGACGAGCGCGCGCACCCCGCCGGGCCTCGTTGAATCGAGCGCGGTTTCGAGCACGGCGGGGATGACGGTTCCTTGCGGCACCGTGCGCGAGGGCTTTTCGAACTGAGCTGCATTGACCCGGGCCACCGCAACGGCTTCTGCTTGCAGCGCCGATTGCGCCACCGAAGGGACCGGGGGTGCAGAAAACGTCACAGACGGTTCGGAGGGACGGAATGGCTCAAGTGGACCATAGGCTGGATCGGCGGGGGTCGCTTGAACGACCACGCGTGGAGCGGGAACTTGCGTGCCGGCCGTGGAGGCCGCAGAAGCCGGCGTAGGTTGCGTCACTGCAGGGGCTAGCGGTTTGCGTTCGCCGAGACCCCGGTTGCCGAAGTCGCTCGGCACAGCGAGCGGGGGCGGCGACGCGATGCGGGACGCTGTCTCGGATCGGGTGCCCAAGGGGCCACTCTGATCATTCGCGCGCCGCTGCTCGCTCATCAGCGAGACGATCCAGCCTCCACCGATGAGAATCGCTATCGTGAATGCAATGAGACCGAGCTTTTCGGAACCACCGGTCGCAATAACCGGGCGAATATCGTTGGCCTGTAACGCCTCATCAGGTGTCGAAGAAGTCGAGCTCATGGGGCCTCCTCCGGAGCCTCGTTGCGCCGGGCGGTGGCCTTATCTTTGTCGATCCGAAAAACGAGCTCACCATAGACCCGGTCGATGACAAAGACATCGCCCCGCATATATCCGTTGACGACTTCCTCCTCTCCTGTGGGGCCGATCGCGAAGACCGCGGGTAGGGCCTGGCCCGGCGCATAGCTTATCCGAGTCTTGAAGCCATCGTCGGCCACATGAGCAGGGCGAACGTCCCGGTCGCCGCGCAGGCGATAACTCCAAGTTTCGAGCGAGACGGGATTGCTATCTTCAGGCGTGAGGGAAGTTTGATGCAGCGCAGGGGGGTCGACAAAGCGCACCACCAATGCGGCGGCTTGGCTGGCTTCGACACGAAGCATGAAGGTGTACGTCCGGTTTTGCGTCGCGATGTTGAGGGTGCCAGCGCGTGCCTCCGGGGTGGGCAGGACCATAAAGGAACCCCGGTCCGCTGCAACGCGGATTTTGAAATCGTCACCATCGCCCGGTGTCACTCCGGCTATGGACTGGTCGGGTTCCAGTATGATGGTGAGCGGAGTGTCGGGCAGCATGGTCAGCAGGACCCGGGCGCCTTGCGCAAATTGCACGGTCCGGATCTGCGGTGTGTCATCGCTCGGATGTGGCATGAGCTGGGCAGCAAGCGATGCTGGCCACCCGAACAGGCATAGCAGAAGGAGAAAAACCTTCATTCGACAGGCTCGGTCGAGGGCGCAGTCTGCGGCAATCGCGGCTCGCTTGTTTCCGGCAGCGCTTCGCGGTCGCGGCGATAGCGGGTCACCTGAAAGCCCAGCGGATTGACCAACCGATCATCCGCGCTCATTTCCGCCCCGCTAAAACGATAGTTGATGATCGCCGCCCAGTGCTCCGGCGCCTGCTCGCGCCCGCCGCGATCCGTACGGACAGTAACGAAACGCACAAGCGCGCTGTTGCTGGACAGCGAGGACACGCTTTTCACCTCGGCGCGCAGGGTCGTTCCTTTGCCAAATTGCACGATCGGGCTCGAAGGGTTGGAAGAGTTCATCGTGGCGACGTAGCGCTGGCGGGCATCACCTCCGCTCCACAGGGCGACCTTGCGGTAGTCGCGCTGCAGGTTCGCGGCGTCGTAGCTTTCGCGCGCGATGACGTATTGCGCGAGGAACGAGCGCGTCAGCGCAGTGTCCGGGCTCACAATTGCTGCATCGAGCGGCGCCAGTTCCTCGACATAGCCGGTCTGCCGGTCGACCAGCAGCGTATAGGGCACCACCGTTTTGAGCGGCATCATGACGACGAGCGCAACCGCCAGTAGCAGCGCGATTGCCCCGGCGATGGACGCAGCGATCCATGCCGTGCGGCGCGAGCGCTCGAGATCCTCGGTGACGCTGGCGCCCCAGCTGTCCGAAATCTCGACCTTTTCGCCATCAATGGTGTGGTGTGCATTCATGCGCTTTGGTCCCTACGTGTGCCTGCGAGCGAACGCCGCTGCGAGGTGCGGCGCCAGGAACTGCCCAGGGGCTCGACATTACGTTCACGGCTCGTGGCGGCATTGCCTGGCGAAGCATCGTCACCTGTGCGCGTCAGAAGGCGATGATCGGTCCGCTCGTAATAGAAATTCTCTTCGCGTCGCAATTGGGTTTCCATGTGATCGACAAGGCGCTGCGAGCGCGATTGGGCAAAGGCCGGTGCCGGGTCGCCGCGAAGGGCCGTGGAGCGTTCTGTCGCCGAGGCCCGCAAGTCCGGCAGCGTCGGAAATGTTACCCAGCCTCGATTGAAGGCGACCTTAGCCATCAGCCAGATCGACCCGAACTGGATCAGCGCGAAACCGACGGTCAGCGCGAGCAATTCGGTTGGCGCAGCGGGCGTTGCATAGCCGAGGCCCCGGAGACGGAGCGCATCGCTGAGCCAGGGCAACAGGACGGCGAGGTGCCCACGCGCCACGACGCTTAGTGTCGCCGAACCGATCAGAGCCAGTACCAGAGCGCGCAGCCAGCCTGCGAAAAGCCCCCGCGTCGCCTCGAACAGCAGCATGCCGGCGGCCAGAGGTGCAAGGGCTAAAAGCAGTCCTGCAATGATGCGGAGCAGCCCGTAGCTTCCCAATATTCCGGTCAGGTAGAACAGGCGGGCAAGGCCGAATGAGTTTTCATCTTCCAAAGCTTGGCCCTGAAACGTCCCACCGGGCTCGTCGGCATCGACATAGGCGCCGGTTTGGCGCCCGGTTCCCTGCTCGATCAATCGGAGCATGGCGTCGTCGGCTTGCTGGAGCCCACCGACGAGAGTTGTCTGTTGCGGCATGAGCGAGGCACCTGCGCTCGCCGCCAACTCTTCAGGTCCATCGAGCACGACATCGTGGATGAGCGTGCGAAAAGCAGGCCAGGAAAACGCAAGGGTAAGGACGATCCCGACCTTGATGACATCGCCCACCACATCGCGTACGCCTGGAGCTGGCCCGAATAGCAGGCGGATCCCGAACAGCGCGACGAACAGCGTCAGCAAGCCGGTCATTACGGTAGCGGCAAGTGAACCGGGTTGCCCGAGCGCCTGCCAGCCATAACTACCGTGATAGGCCGCTTGGCAATCTATCGCTCCCAACACGCGGGTGAGAAATTGGTCGCCGGTGAGGATCGTAGGGCAGGCCATCCTTCTCAGGCTGCCTTGCCGAGCAGTGGGCCCATCCATTTGGCAGGGTCTTCGCCATGCTGCTGCACCAGTTGATCGAACAGGCGGACCGTGCTTTCGCGGCCCGAAAGGATGGTTAGCAGCTCTTTCTCGCCCGACAGGTCTAGCCTGGCGACAACGCTGTCCTTGCCGTGCCGTATGAGGAAGCAGTGTGCGCTGTCGGGCAATGTGCGGACCAGCTCGAACTCGTGGCGCGAGAGACCGAAGCCGTTGATATAGTCTTCGGCGCGCGCCTTGGGATTGATCATGAAGATCTGTGTCGCCGCCTGCTCGATGATCGCGCTCGCAATCCGGCTCTCGAGCGCGTCCTGCGCGCTTTGCGTCGCGAAGCCGACGATGCCGTTGCGCTTACGGATGGTCTTTTCCCAATCCTTGATCCGGCGCACGAAGACATCGTCGTCGAGCGCCTTCCAGCCTTCGTCGATGACGATGATCGCCGGCGTCCCGTCCAGCCGCTGTTCGACCCGGTGAAAGAAATAGAGCATGGCCGGGGTGCGTGCGACGGGATCGTCGAGAATGGCGGTCATGTCGAAACCGACAGTTTCTTGAGATAGGTCGGTCAGATCGCGCTCGTTGTCGAACAACCAGGCATGATCGCCATCGCCCCACCAGCCCCGCATGCGCGAATAGAGGTCTCCTGCGCGTGGGCGGTCGCCTCCTCGAAAAAGCTCGACCAGATGGCGAAGGCGCCGCCGTTCGGGCGGTGCGGTAAAATTAGTATCGATCGCCTCGCGCACTTGCTCGGCTTCGCTTTCGTCGAGCCCGTCGGCGAGCAGTCCGAGCCATTCGGCGAGAAATACGCGCGATTGGGGCGTATCCTCTAGCTGAAGTGGATTGAGGCCGCTGGGCGCCTCTGGGCGCAGCCTATCGTAGGTGCCTCCAATCGCGCGGATAAACAGTTCTGCACCCCGGTCCTTGTCGAAGAAGATTGTGCGCGGGCGATATTTGCGCGCTTGGGCCAGCAGGAAATTGAGCACCACCGTCTTGCCCGATCCCGAGGGGCCGATCACGGTGAAATTGCCCAGGTCATGCGCGTGGAAATTAAAAAAATAGGGCCCCGCGGCGGTGGTCTCGAACAGCGTGACCGCTTCGCCCCAGTGGTTGCCCGAAGGCTGGCCGATCGGGAAATTATGCAGGCTAGCGAAGCCCGCAAAGTTGGTGGTCGAGACTAGTCCACGGCGCGCGATATAGCGGAAATTTCCGGGAAACTGCGCCCAGAACGTAGGCTCGAGCGCGATATCCTCGCGCACGGCGGTAATGCCGAGATCGGCCAGCAGCGCGATCACTTCGGCCACATGACTGTCGAGATCGACGGGGCCTTTGGCATGTACGGCGATGGTTGAATGGTGCTCCCCGAAACCGGCACGACCCGCTGCCACCTCGTCTTTGGCGATCGCCAATTCGTCGCGCAGCGAGAGTGCCTCGTCTTCGGTCGATTTCATACGTCGCAGCGCCAGATTCATTCGGCCCAGCGCCGCGCCGCGTTCGACGAAGGCGAAGCTCTGGCTCATCGTTATCTCGAACGGCAGGCGCGTCAACTCGTCGAACATGCCTGGCATGGTCGCCTGCGGCCAGTCCTTAATCGAAACCAGCGCCACGAAGCGGCGGTCCAGCGGGCCCGTGGGCGCCAGTTCGACCGTATCGAGCCCGAAGCTCACCCGCCGCGCAGGCAGGTAATGACCGATGTCGCCATGCGGCACGACGACGGGCCGCATATCCCCGTTGAAGAGGTAGGCGAGAAACTCCAGGGGCTCCGAGCGTGGGCCATCGTCGCTCTCGTAGGTTGTCAGTACATGAGGATCGTATTGGCCGAGCGCTGCCACTAGGGCCTCGCGGGCGTTGTCTAGCGAATGTTTTTCCGCTGCGAGCAGCGCCGCGCGGTTGTCGGTCGCCGATGCGAACAAACCCTTGAGACGGTCGCCAAGACCCATCTTCCCCTGTGTCGGACGCCGCACGATGGTGAGGAAAAGTTCGTTCACATAGAGACGGCGGCGAGACACGCGTGCACCCCAACGCGCATCGAGCCGCTGTGAGAAGGTGTCGGGGAAATCGGCCGCCATCACCGTATCGGCACGGCGGCGCACGATGTGGTGATAAAGGGCGAAACGAGAATTTCCGATCGCTCGCAGCATCGCATCGCGAAGTTCGGCCCGGTAGTTAAGTTCTTCGCTGTCGGCGGTCTCGAAAAGGAGCCCTCCTATGCGAATTGTTTGTATCAGCAGGCCATCGCGGGTCTCTATCGTCCGTTCGTCGAGATGCCGGGCATATGGAAGATGAGTTCCAGCCGTCGCCTCACGAGCGATGATCTTCGGATCGTGCGTCAGGGCCGGTAGGAGTTGCATTTCCACAGATCGTAATTCTTGACACGCGGGCAATTGCGTACGCGCGTAATCCACAGATCGAAAAACCTTGGCTCCCTGAGGCACAAAAGCGCGCCAATACCGTGGAGAGTGACCGCTACCAGCAGCACCCACCAAGATCGGAACAAGAGGAAGAGCTCGACCGCAATTACAGCATTAATGACGAAGAACGTGTAGGTGACGCCGGCGAACATTTGGGGCCGCGTGAGAGCGACGAAACAGGCATCGCGGCGGAGCAAATCAGTCATATTGTCCCCCGTTCGCTCATTCATTAGGTTATTGAAACATTAGTATCGCGACAATACCGAAAGTCAAAACTTAGAATTGCTAAATCCCCTATTTGCTGGGTTTTTGGTGGACGTTTCACGATCTAGCCCTTCTCCGTTTTCTCCGCGACTAGGGAAATCCCAACTTTTGATAGGTTTAGGCTTGGCGTCCTTCGCTGAGCCGCTACTTCCGAATGACGTGTCTGTGCGTGAAACCGACCTTTGAGACTCAAGCAGCGATTCCGTCTAATAAAGGAGGCTGGCTCCTCTTTGAGGCGAACACCCCGCTTAGTGCCCAATCGTTTACTTTAATATTTTTAAAGCGAGAGGCTCGACTAATCGGTATCCGATAAAGCTATTAAACGGCTTCTGAGGGGGATTGCATTGATTCATTCAAGCTATTTGGGTGCGTGCCGCTGCTTCTCGCTTGTTCTGCATTGGCGGGCGAGACGACGACCTTTGAATATGATGCACAAGGGCGCTTGATTAAGACAACGAAGGCTGGCGGGCCGGTGGCGGGCCAGGAAAAATGCACCGACTATGATTCTGCCGGCAATCGTATTTTGCGGACGGTTAGTTCGAGCGGGTGTACTCCGGGCGGCGGTTCGAGCGGCGGACCTAGTGGGGGTGACCTATCGCCGAGCTTCGCCATAAACAATCCGTCGGCGGTGGAAGAGGGGTTCACAGTAGTATTCACGGTTACAAAAACCGGTTCCGGCGCAGCAAGCGTTTCCTATTCCACGGCGAACGGGACGGCCACTACAGCAGATTACGTGGCTAAGAGCGGCACGCTCAGCTTCGGTAGTGGCGATACTACGAAGAGCGTACTTATCACGACGCGGACTGACACGTCGTTTGAGGGCAACGAGACATTCGTAGTCAACCTGTCGAACGCGACAGGAGGAGCGTCGATCGCTGACGCGCAGGGCGTGGGGACGATTATCAATAAAGAGGCGAACAGCTGCTCGCCGGTGTGCTTGTGATGGTCGTAAAGTATGGGGGGAAGAAGCAGTGTCCGGGTGCTCGCAATCGCTGCATGTTTTTCATTGGGCGCCGCCGCGCCCTGCGCCGTAGCGCAACAACTAAAACCGCTTGAGCTCGAGCCTGATGAAAATGGGGTCGATCTTCTTACCGGGCGGGTGGCGACCAAGCAGCCGATCTTGTCAGTTCCTGGCGCCGGCAAACTGTCTTTCAAGTCCATTGGAGACTTGCTGCCTTTCATGAGTGGAACAGTTGCCGGTCAAGGTGGCGAGCAGACAACGATGCGCGTCAACAGAGGCAGCACGTCTACATCATTGAAGTGCCTCGACAATGAATGTTGGTCTGCCAATGGGGACGGATCGTCGATGACCGGCGACACGCTCAATATCGAGTTCACGTTCGTTCAGGGCGGAAGCGGTCGCAAAATTCTGTTCGGAGAAATGTATCACTGGTGGCCGCAGCCCGGGGGGTCAGCCAATGCCAGTTTCTATCCTACTTGGGTCGAGTATGCGAATGGTGAGAAACACACCTTCACTTATGACAAGTACACGGTAAGCGGGCCCATACACCGGCATCGGCCAACCAAGGTTACGAGCAACCTTGGCTATGAACTGCGTCTTACCTACCAGTCAAACACTCAGGAAACCGCTGGTTGGAGAACGCTCGCTTCGGCATCATTGTACAAGACGTCAGCGCCATCGACCCCGTTGGCCCGCTTCACTTATAGTGGCTCGACAATCACTGATTTGGCCGGGCGCAGCTACACTTGCGGCGGTTGCGACTTCAGCATGGATGCGTTGCCGATGGTCAACGCCGCATCGCTCAAACTGCCGGGAGATAGCACGCCAACTTTCAGTGCGACTGCGTCCTCGGCAGGCTCGACCTACGCAAAGCCGGTTGGGCAAGTAGCGCGCGATGGGGTGACTTATTCCTACAGTTATCAAAACCTGACGACCGTTCAGGGTGATATTTTCACGCCAGCATTCACCAAGGTCACGGTTACGGGCCCGCTAGGCTATTCGCTTTCCGCAAATATCGAGGCCGCGTCGATTGCCAATACCGGAATTCTGGCCCCGAAGGTCAAGAGTATCACCGATGCGATGGGCAAAACGACAACCTATACCTATGGCAATTTCCGGCGCCTAACGAAGATAACAAGGCCGGAAGGTGACTCGGTCGAGGTCACTTACGACGTGCATGGCAACATTACCGAGAAGCGGGTGCGCAACAAATCGGGCGGCGGCGGGCTGGTCGAGCAGGCGTCCTATCCCTACGGCACTAGCAATTGCATAAACGTGCAATGCTTCCGGCCCCAGTGGACGCGCGATGCGGTGGGTCATCAAACCGATTACACTTGGGGAAGCCATGGGGGTATGCTGACCAAGTTGGAGCCCGCTGGCGCCAATGGGCTGCGGACCAAGACGATCAATGAATATGCGGGCGATCCTGCACGCGTTAGCAGGGAGCGGGTTCGTTCCGTGTACGCGAACGGTGCGAACCATTCTTGCGGAACTGCTAGCGAGCTGGTGACCGAATACACCTATTGGGGAAGTACATTTTTACCAGCGACCGTGACCCGTACCAATGGTACGCGAACCGTAATTGCGACGACCACCTACACCTATGACACTGCGGGCCGTGTACTGGTCGAGGATGGACCGCTTCCCGGTACAGGAGATGCGAAATACTATCGCTACGACACGATTGGTCGCCGTACCTGGGAGATCGGGCCGATTAACGGCTCGGGCCGGCGGTTCGCGACTAAGACGACGTATCGGAACTCGGACTCGAAGCCCTCACAAATCCAAACTGACTGGCTCTCCAATCATTCGGATACAACGCTTTCTCAGATCGAACAGACCGACCATACCTACGACAGTGTACGCCGAACCGTCACAAAGACGGTAGTGTCAGGTGGGGGTGCGACCCATAAAGTATCGCAATATTCTTTTGATGGGCGAAATCGGCAAATTTGCAGCGCGCTGCGCATGAACCCGGCGCAGTTCAATTCGCTGCCGGCTTCTGCCTGCAATTTGGATACCACAGGAAGTATGGGGCCCGACCGCATCACCCGCACTTCGTACGACAAATTGAGCCGACCGACGAAAACCGTCGGTGGCTACCGCGTTTTGAACGGAGGAGCAGGGAACATAGAAGTCGAATTGGGCTACACGCCGAACGGTCAAATCGCCTGGCGCAAGGATGGCAACGGCAACCAGACCAGCTACACTTGCGACAGTTAGGACCGCCTGCTTCGTACGACCTTCCCCGGCGGCAGTTATGAACAGCTGAGCTACAATTCCCGTTCGCTCGTCACCCAACGCCGTAAGCGTTCGGGCAAGCTCATCAACTTCGGCTACGACAACGCCGGCCGGTTGACGTCGACCAGCTATTCGAACGGCGATCCCACTGTCAGCTATACGCATGATGGGCTTGGGCGCGATTTGACGATTTCGAAGAGCGGCAGCACGCTGTCCTATAGCTACGATGCGCTGGGACGCCTGCAAGCAGAGGTCCAGAACGCTCGGTCGATCACCTATGATTATGACGTCGCAGATCGCCGCATTCGAGTAAGACATCACGATAACAAAGCCTTCGTTTACGATTACAATCCTGACGGAACCCTCCAGAAGGTCCGCCAAGGCAGTCACGTGATCGCAAGCTATGGTTACGACAGCCGCAGCCGTCCGGTCACAGTCTCCAACGGAAATTCGACATCGGAAACGAGGGCCTATAACGGCATCTCTCGGCTACAATCTCGCACGCTGAATCTGGCAGGTTCCAGCAACGATACGACGTCGAGCTTCACCTACAATCCGGCTTCGCAGATCAATACTACGACGCTGTCGAATACGAGCTATGCCTACACTGCCGATGTGAACGCCACGCGCAGCTACACGGTGAACGCGCTCAACCGATATACGAGCGTTGCGGGCAACAGCTACAGCTACGATCTCGACGGGAATCTCACCGGCGATGGCAATTGGACCTGGAGCTACGACAGCGAAAACCGCATGGTCTCGATGGCCAAACCCGGGACGCCGACCGTCACACTGGCCTATGACGCCAAGGGGCGTTTGCGGCAGACGTCAGGAGGTAGTCAGGGAACGACGCAATTCCTTTATGCCGGCGACGAGCTGATTGCCGAACTCAACTCCTCGGGATCGATCCTTCGCCGTTATGTCCACGGTCCGGGCACCGACGATCCGGTAATCTGGTTCGAGGGTGGCGGCACTTATCCAACTGCATCTACCCGCCGCTTCCTTCACCGCGATGAGCGCGGCAGCGTGGTCGCCGTGACGAACAGTTCGGGCAGTGTTCTTCAGCGCAACAAGTACGACGACTGGGGCACGCCCGACACGGGCAATCTCGGCCGGTTCCAGTATACTGGCCAGGCCTGGATCCCCGAGATCGGAATGTATTACTACAAGGCCCGCATCTATTCGCCACTGCTCGGCCGGTTCATGCAGACCGACCCGATCGGCTACGAGGACGGCATGAACATGTATGCTTACGTCGCAAACGATCCGGTGAATGGGGTCGATCCGACGGGGCAATATACTTGCGCAAACGAAGGTCAGGAATGTGCGGAGATAAATTCTTACTATGACACATTGGTTGCTGCATCAAAGCAGACTGACCAGCTTAACGATATGCAAATTAAGGGCTTACAGAGTGTGATCGGAGCATTGGGCAAACCGGGCGAAGATAATGGCTTAGTGATCCAGATGGTCGATAGCGGGGATAACAATCTTGATGGCAGCACGATAAGCCTGTCCCGCGAAGCGCTATCGACGAAGGCTGAAAACGTTGGGTCGAGTTTAGGGATAAAAGGGGATTCTCAGGTCGCAAAATTGCTCGCGGGTGCTTCCTCTCTTGCTCATGAAGGATCACATCATCGCGATTTTAACCTGAGAGGCACTTCATTTGATGCTAAGGGAATTTTCTCTTCGGAAAGGCTCGCATATACTCGGGGGGAAACGTATTGCGAGCTTACGGCGCAACTACTTTTGATCCTACAAAACCTTACTCGATGAATGTTAATAGCCGTGCCTACACGTCATGTGCTAGTGCACTTGATGCCGGACCATGTCTAAATCAGCTGCAAGGTCAATAATGACCATGCTTTCATCAAAAAACATTGGGTTGAGCGTTGCACTATTTTTTTAGGCGCTTGCTCAAATGATATCTGTGAGCCGGATACCTTGATCTCCTCTGAAAAGAGGGTTGTTGAACTTTACGCTATTCAACAAATAGCCAATGACATTGAGCAGATCGGATTTTATGACGAGATTGGCGGCAAGATACTCAATGTATATCCATCGCAGACAGTTGTTCAGCAATTGAAGCGCTATCTTCCTTTACTCGATGAGAAACAGCTTCGAAACCCACAGTGGTTGCGGGTGATCGGTTATGCACCCGTCATTGATGATTGCGCAGTCTACCAGAAATCTGATGTTGTTTTGCTGGATAGCATCAAATACGTCGATGTGGTCGAAGCCCAACAATAACAGGCGTACAAGTCTCGATCGATCATTGCTTCCACCTATCCCATCGCCGCCTCCACCTCCCGCCGCACCCCATCGATAGCGGCGATCTGCGCGCCGTCGCGTAACCCCAGCGCGTCGGTGAGCCTGGCGCGGCTATCGGTATAGAGCGCGACCGCATCCTTCGCCCTGCTGATCGCAACATAGACGGCGGGCGCATCGACGGTGTTGGCGCGGAAGCTCTCAAGGTGGGCCATCACGCGATCGGCGGTTGCGCCTTGTGCGGAATGTATCGTGCGCACCCATGCGGGCCGGATATGCCGATCGGCGAGGTGGGAGAGATCGAGCGCCTCGTGCTTACCGTCCTCGCGCTCAATCGTGATGCCGCTGCGCTGCGGATCGATCCCAACGACGCTGGCGGTGAGCCCGTTTAACCGCCCCGCACGCCGGTTGTTGCGGGCGAACTGTATGCGGTCCCCGGTGCGTATCTTCTTCTCAACCTCGACAGACGCTCCCGCGTGGTCGCCGCCCCACTTAGCGGGCGACCAGGCGACGGACTTGCCCTGCGGTGTGGCGAGCGAGGCCGTGCCCGCCTCGGCGTCGATGCTCTCTAACCGGTAGGCCCGTCCCCTGCTTAGCCGCTGTTCGCGACTGCCGCACCGGAACGTGACGATCCGGCGGGGCGCTGGTGGCGTAGGACGCCTCGGTGCGGGTCAGCGTTGGGGGCTCGTTCTTCCCCGAGATGTTCGATTTCACGCTTCGCGCAGTTTGGAGCCTCTACAATTGTCCCGTGGTCTATGCGGAAGGTTCGCGTCGATTTGCAGTTAACGTAATTACTACATAAAAAATGTTAGACGGTCGAGTTAGCGGTTGCCTATCAATTCAATAATACGATTATATACTCACGAGGGGGGCGCATCATGCATCGAATTGGACGTGTTTCATTTGTCGCGCTTGGTGTCGGGGCTCGTCAGTGGGGTAGCTTTCGCTCAACAAAGCACGAAAACTTACACTTACGATGCGCTTGGGCGTCTAGTGGGTGCAGTAACCGATGGCGGTCAGAATGACGGGGAAGCGCATTCCTCGTGGCTCAGTCTTCCAGAGGCTGTGGCCCGGTGAGTATTTGCGGGGCGTCGGCGAAGGGCTTGATGCCGAAATAGGGGTAGATCTCGCTCGGGAAGTAGACCGTCCCGTTCGCCACGACCATGCGGATACGCTTGATCTCCTTGAGGTTCGCCGTCGGATCGCCGGGAACCAGAAAGAAGTCCGCGTACTTGCCACGCTCGATCGAACCCAAGTCCTCATCCTGATCGAGATATTCGGCCATGTCATAGGTGGCGCGCCGCAACACCTGCGCCGGGGTCATGCCGAGCTTTTCGAACAGTTCGAGCTCGCGGTGATACGCGAAGCTGCCGCCAAGATCCGTACCGGGGACCAGAAAAATGCCCTTGTCGTTCATCATGGTAAGCGTTTCGAGGATTGTCTTGAACGCAGCTATGTAGGCATCTCTTTCCGCTTGGCTGTCCGTGCCGAACAGGGCCTGTTTCATCGCGCGCTGCGTGTCGATGGGCATGTTGTCGAACACGTCGACCGAACCCGCCGGAATCTCCCCGTCGATGGCCGTCAAACCCAATTCGTGGATGGCGATGGTGGGATCGTGGGCCACGCCCTTCCGCGCCATCTTGTCGAGGGTCGACTGGACCAGTTCGCCTTCGAGATCGAGCGAAGGAAACCGTTGCATCGCGGTGAAACGAAACAATGTGCGCGTGTCTTCACCCTCGTTCAGGACCCAGCCGAGCATCAGCTGATTGACGTGCGTGATTTCATCGAAACCGGCATCGATCATGGCATCGGCAGTCGAAAAAGCGGGCACATGGCCGGCGACGCGCATGCCGAGGGCGTGTGCTTCGCCCACGACGGCAGTCGCCCACTCGGGGTTCATGGAATTGTATAGCTTCACCTGCGGATAGCCGCGCGCGGCGTACCACCGCACGAGATCGATGGCTTCCTGTTCGTTGGCGGCGATCTCACCTGTGGCCGCGGAGAATTCGGACTTGCCCTCGATGAAACCCGACCGGCTGATGCGCGGGCCCGCTATCGTGCCATCGGCAATTCGTTCGATCAGTCCGTCCAGAACAGCGTTTTCATT
>Ga0310345_10001538_pt1 | contig 25396 bp, 59 predicted proteins | sample HC15DNA20500_MG_FD_204667 | JGI IMG/M metagenome (GOLD analysis project Ga0310345, IMG submission 204667) | Marine microbial communities from station ALOHA, North Pacific Subtropical Gyre - HC15-DNA-20-500_MG | ecosystem: Environmental > Aquatic > Marine > Oceanic | place: Pacific Ocean: North... | reverse complement strand
TTAAGATGGTTGACGTAAAACTTTGTGATATATGTATTGTAGAAAATAATACTGTTAGACAGTCAACAAGATCTGGCAGTATGAAAGTGGGTAAAAGAATTGCTATCTGTGAAGAACATAGAAAGAGATTTCGTGAATTGAATCCCACCAGTATGGTTAAGATGATTCAAGATAGCATAGATAAAGTTCGGTTTGTGTTATCGCAACAAAAGCCTATTCTAGTACAATAATGAAAATTTTATTTTCTACTCAATTAACGTGAGAGTTATGGATATTCAAATAGAACACTTAGCATGTGATAAATGCGGAACGGCAATAACGGATGATAATTTTGTTGCCCAGAAACAGGCTTGGTGGTATGAAGTTGACGGCATCTATTGTGATGACTGCAACAGAAAGAAAACAGATAGGGCTCAGAAAAAGGTTGTAGAGATTCAGGCTGGAATGTATGTAAAGCCAAATCAACCAATTGTTGTACATTATACAAATTTACAAAATTCAATGCAAGAGGACGGAATATTATGACCTTAAGATGCACGAGTTGTGCGAATCATATTTGTAATCTGGATGATTGTACCTGCGGATGCCATAAATTGAATATGGTGAGAGTAGAACAAAAATACATTCAAAATGGGAATGGAGTTGTGCACCTTGAGTGAAGTTCCAACATTACAGGATGTCATAGACGAAATGATGGAAATGAACAGTAGGGTTCAATCTGTCTTTAATATGCCTGATGAAACGAAGGATGATGTTGAGAAGACTACGATAAAATTATGTAAAGATATTGAAACAATTAGTGACTATGTATTAAATAGAGGCTGCTCAGCATGAGTTTATTTCAATTACAATTTGCACATAGTGAAATAAAGGCACTTGCAAATGGACGTGGTTGTGAAGCATACTCGTATGTATACAAGAGAATGCAACCGACAAGGGAACATGAAAAGCAAGCAAAATTTATGTTAAAGTCGTTTGAACACTGGCGAGAGAACCCAGTTCAAGTCGAGCAAATGTATAAACTATTGAAGGGCATTAACAAGCTGACGAAAGAGATGGTGGAAAATGGGCAATAGGATAACAATCCAGTTTGTATCAAATAATTATGATACACAGGGCAATGTGCAATCGACTGCAAAATCAGGCGTATTGTATTCACATTGGGACGGACATGGTATATCCGAAGACGTATACGAATTTTTAAAGTCTGCAAGACGAGACGGTATGCTTGGACAGCATACGCATAATCTTAAAGATCGTCATGAAGATGACCCAGATTATGGCAAGTGGTATGCAAGGAACAAGCCGTTTGTACTTGTCGAAGTGAAGTCCAAAGATAGAGATGGTAAAGAAGTTAGTGAGATGGTGTGGCAGTGCCCGATATGCAAATGTGCACAGGAAAATTGTCTTAATGGAGAATGGGTAAATGACAAGCATATGATGCCATTGGATAGAATAGAACCAGATAATGTTATGTTTAACTTTATTGTATATCTCGGAATGAAATACGGCAAGAGTGTAGTGCAAACACATCATGATCATAAATTTCTAGCAATGGAGCAGTTTCCATATATGAGTTCTAATTACAGGGTTGAAGCTGGAGACGGTGGTGGCTCATGGGAAGATAATGGACATAAGGATATTGATCTTGAATATTATCTGAGACATATTGAAAATGAGATATTAACGGAGGAATCGAAATGACAGAAGGATATGAGTATCCTGAAGAATGGGAAGCAGATAATAACGAAGAGGAGGGAATTGAATTATGACCGAGTTTGAAGGGACTGCATTATGTAACTGTCCAAAGTGTGGAGAGGAATTTGAGCAGGAGGTAACAATTGATGTTGAGCCAGATGAGTCAGAGATTGATCACTGATCCTTTATTTTATACTCTCATCCAGCGAGAGTATTATGGTTAAACTAACAGGAGATTTTCATTCGGTGTATCATCGAACAAAAGATTCGCTTGATGACATTAACCGAATAATGAAAAGCACCATTGGTGACCAGATTACGAGTGTTTTGCAAAAACCGAATTACTTAGAGTTGAAACTTAGAAACAACCTAAACTTCAAACAACAGGCACAATTAAAGAAGCTTGTTGACAAAAAGTATAATCTGTCAAAAGTTTGGAAAGATAGTAATTGTAACCACAAGATCAACTTGTGGTATAAAAAGAATAATCGTGTTGGAGATAGGAAAGCAGTTCTTGCTCATCATGTATTGGATAAAGGAATGAAAATATTTTTGCCTGAAAATATTAAAAGTAAGGAAGGTAATTATCCAGACTTGGGATTTGCATGTTTGAATGATCCGTATGGATACCCATCTTCAACAGAAAAACCAGAAGTACATTGGGTTGGACGTCCTGCAATTCAAGAATATATCACCGAGAATATAGAAGAGGCTGATGTTATATGGGTTTCAATGGGAACACCCACAGTTGGTACGATACAAAGACAGTATGGAAAGTATGACGACAAGGTAGGGCAGAAAATACCTGCATCAGCACTTAATAGTTATGAAAGTTTGCTAAAGGGAACATGGAAAAGCAAAGCAGATGAGACTATCACACAGGGTATACTTGGAAGAATTGATGAACAGCCATTTGATGTTAATGAACAAGATCCAAATGATGCGATTTTGCGTTATGGGAATGCATACATTGTAGGACACTTTCAGGAATTAGGTTTTCCAATTTGTGATAGTGATGGAGATTATGAATACAGGAGTGGTTATAGTAGTGTAGATGAAAAACATATGGATTGGTATCCAAGAAACTTAGCGAAGTATCCTACAAAGGAGGATACCGTTATGATTACGTTTGATACGCAAGACCCAATGGCAAAGATTGCTTTGAGTTCAAAAGATATGTTGATAAAGTTACATAATGCGATTGGCACGAAGTATGGAGATAAAGGCGAGTCGATTAGATTTGGATATAATTGGTTTGAAGGTTGGCAAGGTCATGACGATGAGACAGGACAACATGCATGGGCATATTCAAGAGCAAGACCAGATATGAACGATAAAAAGGTACGCCCTCGAATGCGTTTCTATCTTAGAAACAATACAGGCTTGAGTCAGATGGAAAAAGCACAGGAGTTACTCGGAAAGAAGTGGGAAATCGAAGAATGTAACGCTGGTGGCTGTTGCAAGGATACGGAATGGTGTTTGGTGGTGAATCGAAAGTGAAAACTGAGAACAAAGACAAGATCAACCCGAAAAAATCAGAAAAATCCAAAAAAATGTCGAAAGTTTTGAAGAATGCACCGATTTCAATGCAAGAAGAGTCGGAGGACAACTTGGTTCAGCTTGATTGGGCTGATGATCAGCGATTAAAGCGTGCAAAAGCGAAATTATTCTCAAGATTAAGCAAAGATGACCGAGAAAAAGCACATGAATGGAATTATAGGTATGATCGGTTGGTAAATAGTGATGCAAATGACTGAGGTGGAAGGAATTGATGCCGAGTAGGAAGCAAAAGGTAAAGATTTTCAGGAGAAAATACGGAAAGCACCCCAAGACTGGCAAGCATGCGTTGTTAGAAAGTCTTGAGGAAGTAATAAACAATTTTCTGAAAGAAAATCTTGATCATAGAATTATACTTGTACAATATAATGCAAGAAGTGACGAGTGGGAAAGTGAAACTGCATTCATTGTGTTTGAAGTTACCGAATCCAGTACAGGCTCTGGCGGTGGAGGTGGACACTCGAAACCAGAAAGCGGTGGAAAACCACGAGGAAGACCGAAAAAGACCGAATGGGATCGTGATGCGTTTAATCGGGAAGCGAATTTAGGAAGGGTTCGGGAAGCGTCAATGGGACGAATGAAAGCTGAAAGAGCATGGAAGCCTCTTGCTAAAGAACCATGGGTGAATGAGCATGACTAACGGAGGATTCCATGAGCCGATATAGAATAACATTCAAGGAACCAGATCAGCTTATAGTGCCAATTGATTATGTAGTTAGAAATGTAACGTGGGAAGTAGCCGATGTTCAAGGAGTTGCAGACCCAGCGATTATGAATACAATCGATGTTGAAGCATCAAGCAAAGAGGAGGCAATCAAGATAGCAAAGGAATCGGTTGAAGCCGAAACTGAAGAAAGTCCTGACCCTGCTGATTATTATGATGAACAAACAGCAGTTATGTTAGCAATTGAGAAATTAGAACCAGTGGTTGAAGATGTTCAAGTATTGTAAAAAATGTGTAGGCATGCGACAGTTTTTGCCTAACGGTCATAATGACAATCTGAAATGTGACGTGTGTGGATTAGAAATATGACCTTTTATTTTTCACACCCACGTAGCGAGTGTTATTATGAATGATTTAGAGCGAGCAAAATTAATTTCCGAGAACAAGGATCTCTCAAAAGAGCAGAGATCAATTGGTGTTATGGGTGCACTCATGGGAGTGAGTAATGACAGCATAATCAAGGGAATGGTTACGGTAGCAGACGCAGACTTGTCAAAGGAGGCAAGAGCAAAGGCTAAGAAGCCACGAAGACCAAGAGGCATGGACAAGAACCAATCAGTATTATACGACATGTTAACTGAGAACACTGGCGTTGCAATGATGGATAGCGGTGGAGATAATGGTAGGCATTGGCAACGCAATATTGGAAAAGATTTTAGAGATGAAGCGGAATTTACATATTATGTTACTAAGGATTTTGCTGAAAATCCCTATGTAAATATTACAAAGTCATTGTTTCACCATCTGGATAATAATTGTACATATAATAATGAAGAGACCAAGAAATTCAAGAAATGGTGTAAGAGAAATAATGCTGAAACATATCATTATGGATCTGCTGAACAATATCTTGAAGAGGTGTATGGAGCAGAGGGTAATGTGAATTATTACACTGGGTTAACGTATGATAATGGTGATAGTATTCTTAGTCAGGGATTTCAGTATACAACTTATGGTGGTATGATATTCCTGCAAGTTCATGGCGGATCTGATCTGCGTGGCGGATATACGGACATCAAGGTTTTTGATTGTGAAGAGATGGTAGAATATACCTCAGATTGTGGATTGAGTTGTGGATGTGGACATCTGTATTCCGATGATGGTGGGTATCATTGGTATGACAGCTTTGAGGTAGATGCAAATGATAATTATGATAATGGGATACCGAAATGCTGGGTTATAGATGAGGAGTCATCCTTGGATTACGAAAAGTATCTTAAATGTAAGGAGTGTGGAGAAGTTGTTGAAGCTACTCACTAAAATTCAGCAGGCGAAAAAGTCGCCTCTGCGTGCCGATTACAGATATGAAATGGGACTTGATATTTTACTTCAATATTATAATGATGAATTGTTTCAACATTGTTGTGATCATTATGATGAGGAAAAACATGATCGAAGAGAGAGGATTGAAGAAAGACTTCGGGAGTATGGTTTGATAAAATGACTTGGGAAAAGGTTGGAAAATGTGGCGTTGACAGTGGACAGTTAATAATTATTGATCCGTGTTACATCTCGGACTATCCAGAATTTCATAATGACAAGGGCTGGGATCGTTATTGCAAGATGCTTAGTCCAGAGAGTAATGATGGTAAGCCTGTTGACAATGGTTTTGACCAAATACTGCAAGTTGAAAGCGGTATTCCAAAACAGTTGAACAAGAATCCAGATGGATATGAACAGCTCGGTTGGATGAAAGGCAACTGGGGCGAGGGAGTAATATCTTCAACAGGAATGGGTGATGGAACATATCCAGTGTATGCTGATATTGATCACGATGGTAGAATTATGGCTTTAAAGATAGACTTTATGAATGACGATGATGAGGACGATGAAGATGATGAGGATGAAGAGGAGGATGAAGATGATGATGATGATGAGGACGATGAAGATGAAACGCAGTATTCTGTTAATTTCAGGGAAATTTTAGAGGATGACTGAGAAATATTCCAGAAAGCAAGAGATAGAGGATTTGGGATATGAAAGATATAATATTACCATTTCGGATATGGGAAAATATCTTGTCGTTGTGCGTGAGCAATGGTATGATCCAAAAACAGGAGCCTTTTGTGGATCTAGTAGTCTTATCAATAAGGAGGATGAAGATTGACATTGACAAAAGCATTCCTTAATGAAGCTTTTGAAAAGGTGATCTGTTTAAATGAGAAACGAATAAAACTGCTTGAGGAATTAATAGAGATCAAAAAGTCAAAGAATAAGGCTGGAAAATTATGATGAAAATAGTTTTAATTCCATTGGCGATATTGCTGTTTGTATTCATATATCCATTCGCAGAATATGCAGTTGATTGTCCAAGTGCAATGACTGATCCAGTTGCAAATAATGATTGTACATTTATGAAACATACCATGTGGGTAGTTGTCGCACAACTGTCATTAACCGAATATGGATTTCCGCCTGATACATTGTTAAACTTTGATGTGACTGCAAATCCAGACGCAGCAGAATCTTGGAGTTATATTCCAATGCTGGCAGTAACAATCGGAACTGTTATTGCGGTAAAGGTAAGGGAACATAGACGAAAGAACCAAGACCAAAAGATGGAGGAATGGCGATGAAAAGTCTTTCAGTCAGAATAAAGTATACGAAAGATTTTGTAGAAGTGGATGGTGACAAGATGGGTATTGATGAATGGGTTTACTCTACACTTGATTCCAATGGAGATTATGATGGTGTTGGAATAGAGTACATTGAGGTGCAAAAAGGACAATACCCATCTTGGAAGGAAGACAACAAGGACAGGTACACGGATGACCAAGAAGCGTAAGAAAGACAAGGATCAGAAATTAAGTATTAAGGAGTTGGCTGATAATTGAGAATTTTTATTTTATTCTCTATCGGGTGAGAGTTATTATGGATACTGAAGGAAAGTGTACTGAATGTGGCGAGAAATTTAATAGATTTTCAAGCTTTGATTTTGATGGAAAATTATGCAATAAATGTTATAACAAGTCAAGACCACAAGAGATGTTTGGAACGTTTGGAACAGAATCCAAAGGAATGTTTGGTGGTTTATAAATGGAAAGAAATGAATTAGAAATTATTGAAGCAATTAATAAGGCACTAGCAAAGAGAGACAAAAAGACTGTTACTGCAACGGAAGCAGGTTTGGATAAGAAAGAATCAATCAAGGCTATGAAATTTATTTTGAAAGCAAGAGGTGTTGATATTGACTGAGGAAGGTAGATACTTTGTTGGAGGATTAGGCGTAGATAGTGGAACAATATTCGTTGGAGATCCTTGCTATATCACAAGCAATAGAGCACTTTGTCATGAAAGAACAAATGATTGTAAAGAGAACTGCGAATTATGTGCTAACCAACAAAAGATATACCGAGAATCAAGACCACATCAAGTAAAATCTGATTTTAGAAAAAATCGATTTGGAGATTATACTGATGTTGGTATTATGACTGATACGAATTATGGCGATGGGAATTATCCATGTTATATAACATTTGATGCTAAGGGAAGTCCTACGAAGCTTGAAGTAATATTTACAAGAAATGTTGGTGATTCGGATTACAACAAGGAGTTGCCACAATGACTGGAGAGAGTAGAAGTATGCTTGGAAACATTCTGCATTGTGATTTTTGCGGATCAAATTCCGTACCAAGTAGAGATATGAGTGTAATAAATCATGTTGAGCAAGAACGAATAGATTATTACCCAGAATTAGAAGTAAATGAAGAGTGTGAGCAATGTGCAGATAATATGTCAAATTCATTTCAACGTAGAATGTTTATTTGTAATGCCTGTAAGGACATAGTTTTCATTCCGTTGGCAAAAACAAATCTTATAGACGTGGTGTCGTAATGCCTAACTGGACTCAGAACGATTTAGTAATTACAGGAACTAAGGAAGCAATTGACGGTGTGTATGGGCTGCTTGGAGATAAGTTTGATTTTAATAAAATAATACCAATGCCAAAGGAACTGCAAGATGATACACATGGAACCAATTGTCCAATGTGTGGCAAGAAATTTGAGCGTATAGCAATGAATTCACAAAGCGAGAATAAAATATACGAATCAAAATGTTCAGATTGTGATATTAGTGACAACATAGGAGGCAGGCTTGGCTCTACAATGTTTGATTCAAAGAATGACATATACAAGCAGTTAAGTTTTAACGAGAAAATAATTGCCCAGAAATGGGAGCAAAAGTATGGAACAGCAAGTTGGTATGATTGGAGTAATAAGAACTGGAATACAAAGTGGAATGTTACTGATGATTCTAATATAGACCGTAAAAATAATACTGAAGTCAGGGCATATTTTGCTACTGCATGGGATGCACCATATCCAGTATTAGAAGAATTGTCAAAGATGTTTGATGTTAAGATTATGCATAGGTTTGAGCATGAGGACGGACAAGAACAGGGAGTAATGTGTTATGAAAATGGGCATACTGTACAGCAAGACCTAAGACTGTCAGAGGTTGCAAGGATTTGGTGTTGACATGAAAGAATTTAGCCATGAAATTGACAATACGCTTCTTGATCTCAAGGAGCCAGATTCGGAAGCAAAGGAATGTATTATTAAAATTCGTCTTGGAGATGTAATTGGATATATACACAAGAAATATGATTCCAATCCTGTACTGATACAGGCGTCAATGAGAAAATTCTTTGACTATATTGGGTATAAAGATAATGGAGAATTGAAGATAACAGATTTGGGAACACTCGTTACAAATCTTATCTTTTACATAAAGCGGAATGATGAGGAGTTAACAAAGGCATCGGATCCAAAGTGGGAATTAAATCGTCACTTACAGGAAAATCTTGCAATTGTAGGAATCATGAATTGTAATACATTACAAACATTTCGTAGTGGATTTGCTTCCATTATGCCACCCCAGAAACACTGGAAGTATGAAGTGAATCTTTACGACTTGAACATGAAGATTACTGACCCTAGAGGCAAGGTAATGGGAACCGTTAGTGTTGGACTTGATAGTGGTAAAGTAAACGAAAGTATTAGCATGAGTAATAGTTCTTCACGAAGTGTTGGCACTGATGATCTTTAGTATCAATGGTATCAACCAGTAGTTTAAATATTTTTTTTGTTATCCATGAGTACTGATGGATTCATCCAATTCTGAAATATCAGAACTACGAAAGAAAGCACGAGATGAAGCTTTTGACAATGCTCAAGAGAAAATTCCTCAAGTTGGTGGACATTTTTCACTAAATCAGGAGTTTCCAGAGCATAATGTCAAACAATGGAATTTGCATATTAATGGAAATTTCATCGGCAAAAGAGTAACCGAGTACAAGGGACAATTTGCAGCAGTTACGAGCACTCAGTACAACCTCATTCCTAATGAGAAGGTAATCGAGATTGCACAGGAAGTCATTAAAGAACATGATGACTGGGATCTAATGCCTGATAAGTCAGGTAGTGAGGGCAAGTGGCATATACAGAATGGCAATGTAATCGAATCAACTGGAGACAAGAAGTTTACACCAAGTGGGTGTTCAATGCTTGCACGTTATAGATTTCCAGATGATATTGATCCTACTGGTGACGGAAATCCGTTGCACCTAGGCGTTGCTGTTGGTAGCTCAATTGACCTATCCAGAGGATTCTCAATAACTCCATACCATTACAGAGGAATCTGCATGAACTCAATGTATCATGTACGCTTAGCAAGCCTTACAAAGGAAGGCACTCTAGTGTGGGAAAAGGCAGGAGACCTTGGAGCTGAATGGGACAAAGGAAGTACTGGAAGGCTAAATCTTGAGAATCCTGAACTACAAGCAGGGGCAGACAATCTGTCTGATTCAATTGATTATTTGAATGATACTGCAACAGGTATGAAAGACTACCAATCTAAGGTAAAGCATACCAAGAAACTAACGCCAGCATTTATCGCTGAGATGTTTGAGCATGCAATGGAGACAACAAATACGGTTGCAAAAGCGTATGGACAACTGTCAAAATTGAAATTGAATAAGGTGCTTGCTAATAAGATAGCAAACAGCCCATTGCCAAAATCATACAAGGATAAACTTGAGGGCTTTAGATGGAATGTAGTTAAGGATGCAAAAGGTAACCCAGTGATAAAAGGTGGACACGAAGTATGTGAAGGCGAATTCACTGAAGTCGAAGGCAAAACCGAAGACCAATGGCAGGTATACCAACAGTGGACTGATCTGCTAAGTCATGGTAGCTTGACATTCGATTCCACGTTGAATAACATGGGAACACTTGATTCGATATTTCTAAAACCAGTTCTGAAGGGTATTGCAAAATGAGTGAAACGGCTGAACTTCCAAGAGAACCAGAGCAACACCAGACAAGACGTGTATGCAATGCGTGTCAACACATGCAAGTATGCAAGGCTTATGAGACGGTAGCGATGGCTCTGAAACAAATTGAAAAATATGAGTTTCTGAAGTTGCCAATGAAGGCAGAAGATATTGCAATCGGTTGCAATGCATGGCTTCCTGTAATACCACCCAAACCACAGTTTGGGAAATAACCATCCTTTTTTATTTTTTCAACCATGTGAATGTGGTTTTATGGTAACTACTAAAGTAAATATCAAGTATGGAACGTTTCCGAACGAAGTATCGGTTCCAGTAGTAATAGTTAAGATGCAAGATGATCTAAAGTCTCAGTATCCATTTCATCAAGCATGTTCAGAATGTAAAGGTGATAAGTATTCAGCAGTAGGCAGAAAGGCATATTGTAAGAATCCTAGTTGTAAGTATCATGATGAATTTCCAAAGGAAGCAGATACGTTAAGAACTATTGATTATGAGACAGCATATCCGAAAGAACAGGTTGACTCCTGTAAAACGGAACAAAGCAAGGCACTGCAAGTGCTTGGTACAAAGACAAAGAACTTTCCGAGAAACAGGATTATGGGCTGTTATTATGTAGTGCCTAATCTGAAAGAGGAGGGAGCCGAAGATCGATTATCATTCCTAGTAGGAGGATTAAAAGAGAGTGATTCGTCATTGGTTGTTAGTAGCAATAGAACTGGCTCAGAAAAGATGGGTATGCTTGCAATTGAAAATGGACAGATTGTATTATTTGATATAGCCCTTGACGAGCAGATAAGACCAATGAAAGAACAGTTTACGCTTGATGAAAGTAAGGAAACTGCTGAAGTTGGAAAGGCATGGATTGATTCAATCCCTGAGTTTGATTTTGCAACAATGGAATCTTTAACTAATAAGAATTATAATGCATTGGTTAGTGGTGAAGAGATTGTGATAGAGGCAAAAGCAAAGAAAGTAAAGACATCGGCAAAAGATATGTTTCAGGCATTGTCAAATACTGGAACAACAAAGACCAACAAGGCTGAGGAAGTTGTAAAGGATTTAAGCGGTAAGAAGGTAAAAATTAAGGAGGTATAAAATGGGTATAAAAACAATAGCAGATCTCAAAGACGGTGACACTGAAGTATTCCTTCAGGCAGAAATCGCTAGCAAAGAGGACGTCAGAACTGTTAACACAAAATTTGGCGAGACCAAAGTTTGTACTTGTAAGGTAAAGGACGCTTCAGGTGAAATGAAATTCACATTATGGGGCAAGGATACCGACAAGGCAGTTGGAGACGTAGTACAGATTGCTGGTGGATTCGTCAATACGTTTAGAGACGAGCTACAACTCAATAAAGGCAAAAAGAAATAATCCTTTATTTTTTCACTCTCTCATGTGAGAGTGTTATGGCTGATATTACGCATGAAGAGTTAGAAAAAACTGAGAGATTATTAAGCGAGTTAGAGGATACGAATATGTTTCGTTATCAAAATGCTGGTAATTATATGACGCAGACTTGTATAGCCATACATGGACTGCAACGTGAAGTAGATGACTTTTATGAATCGATTGATTCTAATGATTATGATCAGCCAGATCCACAGGATGTATTAGACGCAATTCTTGACAATGTCGATTTGGATAAATACAGAAAGGAATTACGATCAACAATGCCGACAGGCGAAGCTGAGAAAGTTATTGATGAGTTAAGAAATCTAAAACCTGATTGGAAGTTGATTTCTGCTGATTACGCCAATGAACATTATCTATATGAAATCAAGGAGAAAGAATCGAAATGAGATGTGATAGATGTAAAGAACAAGCACAAGATGGATTTGATTTATGCAGAGTTTGTATGGAAAAATTTATGGAGAAATCGAAATGAGATGTGAGTGTGAAGAAATGTGCAATCATAAAGTAAGTGGTAAATGGTATTGTTTAAACTGTGAAAGAGAACAACCTAATCCGATATATGATAGTAGAGGTAGAGTGTTGGAGGAATCGCATAATGGAAATTAAACCAACTCAAATAACATGGAATCAGATTCCAAAGGATTGTATGGTACAGCCAAAGTATGATGGCGAGTGCAACAAGTTAATCATCAAGGATGGGCAGGCTAACCTTCAAAGGTTTGAGGGGCGTAGTAAGACCGACTTTTATCCAGAGATTATTGAGGAAGCAAAATGGCGTTTTAGCGGTGAACGTGGAAGCCCAACTCTGCCTGACATGGTATTGGTTGGAGAGGTTTGCGTATTGCTTGACAAATACAGGGCAAGCTTTCCACATATACAGTTGAGAATGAATACGCTAAGCAAGGTAAAGCAGAAGCTTGCGATGAAAGATAAGCTGGCTACATTTGTGGCATTTGACATTGAGGAATATGAAGGCAAGAACTTGGATAAGGAATCGTATAAGGATAGATACAAAATATTGGAAGACATTTTTCCAGTACTAGAATCAAATGCTGAGTTAGATTTCAGAATAGTATCAGTGGCAAATTTAAAACCACAAAAGGATTGGAAAAAGTTTGTTAAGGAACACGAGATGGAAGGCATCGTAATCAAGAATCCTGACAAGCGTGCCGAGCAGTTTAAGTTAAAGAATTGGGATGAAGATGACTTTAAGATTATTGATACGGAACTAACAGAGGAAGGCGAAGCACGAGGCTGGTTTATTTCAAAGTTGAAGCTTGAGGATACCAAAGGTACTCATGTTGATAAGGGACAGCAGTTCGACTGCAAGTATATCAATTATCCACAGACGGAATCGGCAAAGGAATTATTAATCGGAAAGACTGCAATAATCAAATACATGAAGATGAGAGGACGAGACGGTCAGTATTTGGCACCACGACATCCGTCACTGGTTGAGATATTGGAGTTTGATAAATGAATTTTTATTTTCCCACCCAATTGAGTGAGTGTTATTATGAATGAATATCCAGAAGTGTTAAGTCAGATTGATGCCGAGATTGCAACCTTAGAGGATAAGAAGGAAGCAATCAAGGCTGGTATATTTGAGGCAGCCAGTAAGGATTGGTTTAAGATGTTGAGCATAAACTTTGACAGTAGCACTGGCAAGACCGAACAGTATATGACATTTTGTAAGGTATTCAAGAAGCAGTTCAAGAAGCTGTTGGCAGATAATTTTGATTTAAAGGGAATAGACGGTTGGAATAGCAATGCACATTTTGGGCAAAGTGGATTCTTTGAGTTGAACGATCCAGACACGTCTGTTTCTGCCTACGATGGTAGGAGTATATTCTATTTTTCAATAGAGGATTTAAGATGGTCTCCGACATTTATGATTAGAAGAGCGAAAGACTTTGAGGATTATACTGGCGGTTCTAATGATTACCTAAATGTCGAGAACTTTGAATCGTTTATGACTGGACTAAGACGAGTAGTAAAGTGGGCGAAATTATAATGGCAGAGTGTGAAGATTGTAAGCAAGAGATGCTTCATTCAAAAACTTGTGATTTTGATATGATTAGGATAAACGGCAAGACCTACAAAAGAAACACCGAGTATACCGATGTTAATGAGTATTGTCATGATTGTGGAATACTAAACGGTGGAGTGCATCATATGGGTTGCGATATTGAACGATGTCCGATATGCGATGGACAGATGATTTCCTGTGAATGTGATTATGAAGGCTACCAGCTTGGCTCAACAAGACGTGCAAAGAATGCAGGCAAAGACGTAGACCTGTTGTTGGATCATGAAGATTGGGACAAGAAAAAAGCAGGAGAGAAAATATAATGGGACAACATCAATGTGAGGATTGTCATGAATACAAACATACTGATAGTTTCCTAGATGGTTATGATGGTTGGGTTTGTATGCCTTGTTACAAAAAATTACAGAAAGAGGGTATAGCATGACTGAAGTAATAGTATTACAATGCGATAGTTGTGAAGCATTAGTTGATGAAGATGTAGTTCAAACAACAGATACCACCATAGCACAATGTGCTGTTTGTCATAAACATTATTGTAATTACTGTGCGTTAGAACATATGGAAGATGAAACGGGTCTAGTCACCAAGTGGACACAGGAGGTTTCAAGAATCAAAGAGGAATCATCATGATGGATTTAATTGAATGGGATTGTCAATGTGATATTTGCCTGCAAGAGGGAAAACAATGTGACGGAAGTGGTATGCCACGATCAGGAAACCACCTGAATCCAGATGATGCTGAATGGAATGTTCGAATTGTAAAAATGACAAATGGAGAGTTGGAAGTTGAGCTTGAGAACAGCAAGGAGGCTTACGATGAAGTAGTATGGGAGAATACCTATTTGTGTAGATTACAACAGAAGATTGATGGCATTGAGGCTGTCTTAAAGGAGAGAAAGAAATGACAACAATGTTTGAAGTTGATGCTGAAGGTTACAGGGCACAAATGGCTGAGATGAAACCAGTCAAGACTGTCTATGAATTAGTGGCGAATGCAAATGATGAGGATTCCGTTGAGGAATTTACTGTAAACATAAGATGGGTTGATGGAGAAACAGTCATAGAATATCAGGATAATGGTGCAGGCTTTGAGAAGATAAGTGATGTATGGACATTGTATGGGCATAGTACACGCAGATCTGATCCTACAAAGAGTGGACGATTTAATCTTGGCGAGAAAGAGTTCTTGGTACTTTCAAAGTATGCAACAGTTGAGACCTTTGACAAGCAGGAAAAGAAAAGGCGTAAGTTTGTATTTCAAAATAATTCGAGAGTTGAAGTGAAGCCTGACGGTAAAAAAGGTAAATATGGATTGCCGAACACACAAGGCACATTGATTGAGGCAAGATTTGACCGTTGGGATCATGATCAGTTTAAGGAGATATGTCATGAAATTCGGAATGTGTATGTCAAGCCAGATAAGACATGTATAATAAATAATGTTGAAGTAAAGAATGAGAAACCATTTAGAACTATTAGTGGCGAGCTTCCGACCAAAATAGCATTGAAAGAAGGAGCACCGTTATCTGATGTTAAGAGAGTAACTGATATTGATTTGTATGATAAGAAATCGCCAAAGGCAGATGCTTGGCTGTTTGAGAATGGACTGCCGATTCAGAAGCAGAGTCCAAGAACCAAGTGGCATATCAACGTAAAGCAGAAAGTACCGTTGGCACCGACAAGGGTAAGCGTGCCGAACTCATATTATAACAAGTTATGCGGAGTTGTATTGAACAATACTGCCGACACTCTTGAGCATAAGGAGTCAGGAGCAAGATGGGTAGCATTGGGTATGAAGTATGCCACGAAAGAAACTGCAATGAAAGTATTGACTGTAAAGTTGCCGAGTGCAAATCCAAATAATATAATGCTTGGTGGCAGTGATGATATGGCGAATAAGGCATGTCTTGACGCTGGCGGTGGAATCATTGATAGTGGTACATTTGATAGTGATGTTCTGGAACATCTCAAGGACATGGGCTGCGTCAAGGTAGCAAAGGAGGAATACGGCGGTGGCGGTAGATTTGAAGCAACTGAAAAGATAGTCGTACCAACACCAGAGATGTTAAAGTATGCGGATGTATGCAAGGCAGTGGCATGGGAATGTCTTCATGAGAAAGTGTCAGTACGCTTTGTGAAAAGCAAGCGTCCTTCGTCTGCATGGTGGAACCGTGACTCGCCAAGTTTGACATTTAATTTAACCCACCTAGGTGGAGTGAAATACTTTAAGGAATGGAACGAGGAGAACGTAAGCCTGTTGATACATGAAACGGCACATCATCGTGGACGTGGAAGTTATGAGTTTGAGATTGAACATTATTCGAGACAGTACGTGGAGGAACTTCAGCGTATTGGCGGTATAATTGGCAAAGTTGGAATAAAGACATTCTTTGATTATAAGATTGATAAAAATGAATGACAAAGAGAAGGAAAGGATTAGGCTTTATGCTCAGTGGTTGGCTTCACGACCTAGATGGAGTGAGGGTGATAATTATGAGGTTTGTCGAAGCCAGTTCTATGACAAAGATGGTAATCCAATGCCTGACAAGATTGATCCAGATACATCACTGGCTGAAGTTGATGTGTATTCTTGGATACCAAAAAAGTGGCATGATCAGCATGGCAATCATCGTTTGTCATTAAGGTTGAGGTATAGTACGAAAGAGTTTGAAGTTTATAGGAGAATATGGCATTGGGAGGAAAAGTATCAAATCGCTTTCAAGTCAAAGAGCCTGCAAGATGCATGTGAATTCATTAACACCGAGTATGAGAAATGGTTTGATGACGAATCAACATTCATTGAATGCAATCATGAGGATGTTAAAAGGAGTGACTGTTGGAAAGGCAACGTAATGGGTGACGATCCACGAATGAAGGTACGGAGAGTGACGCCTAAATGATAAAGTTAAATACCCATAATAATCTGGAAAATATGTTGAGAGGGAAAGGCATGGAAAAGGCTTCTTTATTTATTACTCACTTTATAGTGATGAGTGATCATAGAGGTATGAAATAAGATGAGTATTGAATCAGGACTCGGATCAATGTCGGGAATGTTGATAATCATTTCTGTTATAGCAATCGGAGCTGTAATGGCAGTGAGGAACAAGTTGGTTAATAAAAGACGAAGGCGTACACAAGTAGAAAGTAAGCCTGTAACTGAACAACCAACTGAACAACCAAAACCAGACACCGAAAGTACTGACGTAGATTCATTATTGGATCAATTAAAGGAAGATTCCAATAAACAGGATTAAAAATAATATTCTGTCGATAAACCTTTTTGGTTATGACAGAGGAACTTTTATTTTTCCTTTCTGTCGGGTGAGAAAATATGGAGTTACGAAATACATTTACAAGAATAGAACAGAGGTATAAAGAAACTTCCGAATTCTTGCGGAAGACCAATGCAAGAGAATGCCCAGAGTCTTATTATAAGGCACAAGGGATGAATGAGGTTTTTATGAATGCCATCTCAAGGCAACATAGCGTTAATCTTGATACAATAAAGGATCAGCTTGCCGAGAGGACAGTCTTTTTGGCTGCTCTAGTGGAAACCAATGAGATTGAGAAACAACAGGGTGCCATTGAGGCGTTGGAATTTATAATTACATTGTTGGAGTGTGAGGTAAAGGCATGAAGATAATAATTGTTAATGATGATAAGCCTAAGAATAAGAAATACAAGAAAAAGTTTGTCAAGAAAGCCAAGAAAAAGCGTATATCTGATGATATTGAATCCCCTGTTAGAAAGGAAGATTGGGACTTTGCTGAATATGGAAAGAGGTTAACAAATTGAGTAGCCAACCAAGTCCTTCAACGTTGAAAAACGCACAGAGGATCGTTGATAATGGTGGCGTAGTAATAGTCACTGAGGATCAGGAATGGCATGTGCAGGGAACTAGAGACACATACAGTGTTACAAGGGCAGGAGATGGGTTCTATTGTGAAAGATTAGATCAGGATGAGAGTAGGAACATATGCAAAGGCTGGCAGTTTTTGAAAGGTGTTCCACAGGAAGATAGATATTGTAAACATACATTAGCGGTTGACAAATACGAAGAGGGACGATAATGAAATCTTTATTAAATTTAAATCTGAGTAAACAAAGAGGTGAAGTAATTGGGAAATGAAGTATTTAGGCAACAGATAGACGATGAGCTTCTAAGACTGCAAGACGAGATCAAGAAGACTGAAGAGCGTATAGCACAGGCGACAGGAATTGTTGAACAATCAAAGAAACAACAATTAAGGCTTATTCAGGAGATGAAAGCAGTAGATTTAATGAAGCAGAATTTGGGACAGGCAGAACCAGCACCAGCAGAGGAAGAGCTACAACAGCCACCAGAAGGTTATAACGAAGAACAGCAATGAGTGAAGCCAATCCAATATTCATGGATTTATTGAAGGCAAATCTTGTAACGAAAGTTTATGATCCTCAGTTGAATAAGAACAGTTATGCACTGACTCCGAAAGGGGCAGATTGGTATAGGACTTTGGCAGGGTTATTTGCCATACCTAAAAAGAGTAAGGTAAGTTATTTTGATAAGATTGCTAAGGTGGTAAACAAGAATGCCCCAGATAAGGTAATTAAGAATACAAAGAAAGAGACCGTGAACAAGTATATGAATAAAGCACTTGACGTTTTTGAGGGTGTGGCGAAGTTTGGGCAACAGATTGACAAGCAAACTGGTGGTGCACCAAAACTTAATAGCTTTCAGCGTGGAGATTTACTTTCTACCCCATATGAGGGAGGGTCTTTAAAGAAACGAAAGTCAAATAAACGTCATGCAAAAAAAACCAGATCTAAACGTTGAAGAGTGGAATATTCTTGCTAACAGACTTGCCACTGAAGGTTGGCTAATCGATTCATATAATCCGAAGAATGGACAGCGAAGATGGAAGGCAACAAAGTGGGGAGAAAGACATTATCAGAAAGCCTGCATGCTGACTGACGTTGACCAGATGTTTAACGGAAGTACGCTAGAACAATTGAATGGTTCTGATCTTGGTTTTGAAACATTAAGTGACCAACATCTTTATGCCATGAATTTATTAGTTGACGTCCTTGACGATGAGCCACCATATACTCGTGACAGGAAAGAGTTGACTAGGGCAGGGTATGAGTGGTTTTACGCTTATACAAAACTGAAGGGTAAAAAATTAAACAAGTATCAGGCAAAGAGTCAAATAACAAGGAGCTTCGAGGCTATATTACAAATGGTGTTTGTAATCTTTTCATTACTTGCCCACTCGTTGACGATGGGCTTAGAGCGTAAGTTGAAAAAAGGAGATAGGAAATGAGTGAAAAGATAGAACTTAATTCAATACCAACAGATATTGATAATAGATTGAAGCAACTGATTGGGTGTTTTGAATCAGCTATTCGATACTGCGAGGAAGTAAGGGGTGGAACATTAGAACAAGATGGAAATCTAAATTATTTAATACATGATTGGGGACGAAGAGAGAACCATGAGCATAATGATGAATTGAAATACTGGTTTGATGAATTAGCAGAGTTTTACAATGAGAAATTTGCAAACAAGGATGGGTTTATCGCTTTATGACAAAATACAATGTATACATGAAAGACTTTCAAATGGACATACCTGATAACCTAGATTTTTGGGAAGACTTCCAAAAGCTCTCTAATTTGATAAGTATAGAAATTAAAAAAGGAAATCATGGTGGTTTTGAATATGAGGAGGAAGAATCAAAATGAAATTAAGAGAAGATGATATAGGCTGGAAAGGCAGAACAATAGACAAAGTCGACATCAAGGTTTCAATTACAACTGATCAAGGCACGTTTGATGTTACGAATTTAGTTGAAGAATCAGCATGGTGTGAAATGACGGATAGGTTATTTGAAACATTTACACAGATACAAAAGGAGGAATCGAAATGAAAGAATATCATTTTACTGTAACGGATGACGAAATAAGTGAGGTATTAGGAGAGAATGATTGGAGGAAGTGTCCATACTGTGGTAGCGAGAAACATTTTGTTAATCATTGTCCAAATATGTGGAAGGAGGAATCGAAATGACTAAGAGAAAAGCAAAACCCAAACGCAAAGTATCAAAGAAAAAGTCCAAGACCAAATCAAAGTCTAAGACAAAAGTAAAACGATCTAAACCAAAATCAAATGCAGCTTCAGAGTTGATGAAACTTAGGGAGAAGCAGAGGAAAGAGATTGAAGCCCTTAAGGATAGACAGTATAAGGATAAGAAGCGTGCTGAAAGATTAAGACTGGCTGAAGATAAGAAGCTTAAACGACAGCAGGTATTGGCAAATAAGAGAGCCAAACGTGCAGCACATCAGCGTAGAATAGATGCTAAACATAAACGTCAGGAAGAGGCTAAACGTAAGAAAGCTGAGAAACTTGAACGAGATTATAAAAGATTAACTGGTAAAACTATTTTGGCTCAGACACAAAAACCAAAACCATCGAAGGTTGTTAGTGTGCCACCTCAGCCTGATGTAGTGGGATTTAAAGGAGGATATGTTTGTCGAGATAACAGAGGAAGGCTTTATAGAAATGGAAAGGTGTTGTCTGATGCGGAACAGGTAGCCTTCTTAGTTGATGTTGAAAGGCACATTATGCCACCAAATTATTGTACGAGATGTCATTATACACCATGTAAGAGACTTTCAAAGATTACAACAGCAGAGCCAAAGCCAGAGCCAAAGCCAGAGCCAAAACCAGAGCCAAAACCCAAGCCAAAGCCAAGACCTGAGACTGTACTTGAGTTTGAGCACTTAGAACCAGCAATAAAGAAATGCCTTGCACTTGGTGGTAGTGCACACCATGAATGGCGGACACATTTAGATCATGCAATGTGGCAAAGGCGGACACATAAGACATTGAAGAAAGTCAAGCATCCTAGTAAGAAAATGTTAGAATGGATGAAGACTGGTAATCTTGAGGAAGGTAAAGAGGGACAGCCAGTTCCGATGAATGAACATTATAGTGTAAAAGGAGAACAAACTGGTGGACTGTCAATGGCTGGTTATATCCATCATTGGAAGAGGGAGAACCCAAATAGGTATCCAGTTTCGGATAAAGGTACATGGTATGGTAAATTTCCATGTTCAGCTTGTTTTCCTGATGAGGCAGTAGCAGAATCTGAAAAGAATGCTTCGTGGTCATTAGACCCGTATGAGAAACAGTTATTGGAAATGCAGGAAGATATAACGTTAGTCAAGAGAACGGCTTATCAAGAAGGGGTGAGAACACATCTTCATTGCGAGGCAAATCATCTGCCATTATATTCATGGATACAGTTTAAGTCAAAAAAGACCGAATGGGCTCATGAGAATAAAGATAAAATAAAGCCAATCCGTCAAGCAGGACAAGTAGTTCCTGAGAATCTATCGAGGCGTGTACCTGTCTATATAATAAAGAATGGGAGGCAACAGCAGAAAGAAACGAATCGTGGGACATTGTATGAGAAGGCTATGCGGAATTTCAATTCAGGTAAGGACGAACAAATCAAGAAGGCTGATATAATACGGCTTCATCGGTATCCCGCAGGTGTACGTGGTGATGATGAACCAGCAGGTACTGGCGAAATAGCTGAGAAAGGATTCTTCTGCGGAGATTGCGGTGCAAGACTTGAAAGTAGATTTTGTAAGCAGTGTGGAAAGGATTCTGGTGTTGAGAGATATATGACTGATGATGAGATTGCAGAAAGGGATAGACAGTCTAAACTACGAGATCAAGCACGCAGGGAATATGAGGTTGATAAGGAAAAACGCAAGAAAACGAAAATGTCATCTAAAGATAAAGACGCAATTAAGGAATATAAGAAGCAACTTCGGGATAGTGAAAAATGAATCTTTTTATGGTAAGGAATATAATGGCATATAGAATAAAAATGACGAGTGGTGTTGGCATTGAAATATAGACCAAAATATTGGCATACTGATGATACGGCAAACGTTTGGACTGATTATGACGGTGCACATCCATGGCACGTAAGTGACGGACTTCGGAATGCCAGAGAACAGGCAAAACGTTTGAGCAGGCTGAGAAAGGATCATAGGAATATCTTTCATGCCAATGCAAGGGATGCCTTCATTTTATGTGATGAATTGCTTGTCATGATGAAGAATAAGAAAATAAAGCTTACACCAAAGTTGAAAACCCTCATTAGGAGATATGAAGAATCAAGCAAGGAATTCTTTGCCGTTGAAGATGAACTTGAGATGGAAAAGAATGATTGGGATTTAAAGGAGGATGATACTAGAATGATTATGGATAACTGGAAAGAGAAAATGGACTCATTATGGCAAGAACCACATCGTAAGATAACGGACAAGGAGTTGCATAATATAATCAAAAAGACATTTCAAAAGCGAGTTGAGGATATGAAAAATGACTGATAAGGAATATCGAGAGCGGTTGAAAATAGTAGCAGGCGATGAACCTGACTTTTCTTTTCCTATCCATTATGGTGAAGATGACAATGCCATATAGATCAACCCAGCAGATCCTTGTTGATGTGCTGACTGTAACAACGGAACAAGGTCACGTACCAATAACATCATTATGTCGCAAGTCAAATCTGTCGCACAAAAGGCTTAAGGGCTTTTTACACAATCTGACGTCATCAGGACTAATGAACGAAATTGAATGGGACGGTCAGAATACATTTGTGATTACCGATAAGGGTAGATTATACTTGGAGGAATACAAGCGTTTCTCGGAGATTGCAGGTTCGTTTGGCTTGGAGTTATAACCTTTATTTTTTCACTCACTCGATTGAGAGTTATGCATTACAAAGATCCATACGCATGGGATAAAGAGGGGCTTCAGAAAGCGTTTCAAGATCTGCAACGTCTTTTAGACTTTATGGAAGATACAACAATCTTGGGAGACCATGAAAAGTATGGAAAACTTATAGAAGGATTTACAAACATTGATGACGAATTAACAAGCATGCTGGATGAGTCTAATAGGAATGAATATGATGAACCAACTATGAAGCAGAATGTGGAGAAACTTATTGGATACCCGCTTAAAGGAAATCTTAAGCAACGAATTGCTTACGCCATGCCCGCTTTGTTTGAATTATGTATTAACCTAAAATCAAAGACACAAATTGAGGAATGGAAAGATGCTGTCCGACCTAGAGATTAAGGACGAGGGATGAGTGCATACTTACCAGCAGGAGTTACACAATCAATGATTGACCAATGGTATGGCGAGGAACCGAATGAAGTTACTAAGAATGAATTTGGAGAACAATGTGAGCGATGTAGAATGTGTAAGCGATTAATATCAATTGAGGATCATACACTGCCTTTAGACGATGGTGTATGTAGCCGATGTATGTGGGGAGATGAAGAATGAGGAGGAATCGAAATGACTGACTACTATCAAATTATGGAAAAAATGTATAGCCGTAAAAGTAAAGCTTACTTGAGTCCATACAATGAATCGCAAGAACAGAGGAGAGAGGAGTTATTGAGTAGAGAATCATTTAATGGAAAATATACGGAACAGCAAAGAATAGATGGATTGAGGGAAATATTCGAGGCACACTGGCAAGTCACAATTCCAAAGACAGCCAAGTGTAACCATTGCAGTAAAGATCGTGACGTTGCAGAATATATCGATGATGATGGCGATTTTAATTTCGCTATTGAGCCATGCACAAATGAGTGTGAAAGGTGGCAACAAAAACGAGAGGAAAATAGAGTGTCTATGTGGAGTGAACTTGGTCAAAAGATGGTAAGGAAATGGGCTAAACTCAGCGTAGAGCAAAGGAGAGAATTGTTAGACGACTTTGAAAGACCATCAATGAACGAATCTAATCCAGTAATATGCAGAAATGGAATTGATCATTATGATGCAGGAGTTTGGGATCAATTTGGAGAAGAACTTAACGAACAGGCAGAGGAGGCAGATTTGAGTTATCTAGATTATACATTTGTGAATTGGTTAGTGTTTGATCGTAATGGTGAAGCATCTTGGAAAGCGATGAAAGTTATGAAGGAGGAATCGAAATGAAAAAACGTGCAAAGCCATACACAACAGAAAAAGGATTTAAAAAATATCTGCGTAAGGAAGGAATGAACGATTGGGAAATGGATATGTTGATTGATTTGAGACGAAGTATTCAGGAGGAATCGAAATGAATACTCTAGAGGATAATGATTATGAAGATGACAAATACTGTACCATGTGTGGACATTATGAAGCCGTGCCATATACTACCACAAAATGTGGCTGTGATTGCCATGAGGAATCGAAATGACTCTTGTTAATATACAATGTTGGCACTGTAACAGAGAGGGGCATGCAGATGATGAGGCAGATGATGTGGGAGTGGACTATCTAGGAAGTCAAAAAGTTATCTATGGTACTTGTAAATATTGTGGCAAAGAATTTGGTTGGAACGTGGATACATCTGAGGGCTGGAATGAGGAGGAATCGATGACTGAGGCTCATAAACTAAATTGGCAAATGAAATGTGATAGATGCCAAAAACGGACACAAGACGGTTTTCAAATTTCACGGTTTAATGGTGGTGGAAAGCGTGTATCAGTCAGGCAAACTTTGTGCAAAGTTTGTTTCCACAAACAGTCAATATCAGAAGAACGTATCAAAGCCTTCGAAGCAAAATTCGATCATGAATATGATGATGAGGAGGAATCGAAATGATACTAAACGGAATACATCTGCACGAGTTTCAACGTCTAAGTGTTTTAACCTGTGATAATTGTAATGGATCCTTTGAGTATGAGGATGATGGTAAGACTTTCGCTTGTATGCCTGATGGCGAAGTTGTTGGTAGTTGTTGGTATTGTAGTGATTGCTGTGCTGAGAGGGAGGAATCGAAATGAAAGTTCTTGAAAAGTATTTGATAAAGATAGAAGATGGTGAAAAGTATAAGAAAGCCTTTAGGCTGTTATTATGTAAATTTTACCATGAGATCACATCAGATGATGAATGGGAACTTAAAGTTAGTTTGCAAAAAGCACTTGGAAAAACTTTGAGTGAAAAGTATGAGTTGAATGAGGAATCGAAATGACTGATGATAAAAAATTAAAACATTATTGCTCATGTGGGCATTATATTTTTGACCATGTTTCCGAGAACAATCTGAAATTCTGTGCTGAAACAAGAGCACCAGTAAATGATTTTCTTGAAGCCTGTTCAAAATGTGAGTGTGTCAGTTGTGACCTATATGTCGAGGCACCAACAGGCAGGGATCATAAAGAGTTCATGACGGAAAAGGACAGACTAATCAGGAAATTAAAGTTGAAGAGAGCATGACTGATTCATGGAACGCTGTATACATGAACAATCGGGAGCGTTGTGTTATATGCTTTCAGCCACCATACATTGAGGAGATGCACGGTCTAACTGGTGCTACTCCGTTAATCAAACATCATGTTACATATTTTCCAGAGAAGATTGTTTTTGTGCATTATGAGTGCCACAAAAAGATACACGGTGATCCACCAATGACTATGTGGATTCAGTATAATGATGGCGATGCAAGAAAGTTTTATACAATGAAACAGGAGAAAGAGAATGGGCAAGTGGACACCAAAGACAAAGCGTAACGCCAAGACCAAGAAAATGATTACTTGGTGGAAGCGGGAACTAACCAAGTCAGAAAGGGCACTTGCAGTGGACAAGGC
>Ga0310345_10001536_pt1 | contig 25408 bp, 24 predicted proteins | sample HC15DNA20500_MG_FD_204667 | JGI IMG/M metagenome (GOLD analysis project Ga0310345, IMG submission 204667) | Marine microbial communities from station ALOHA, North Pacific Subtropical Gyre - HC15-DNA-20-500_MG | ecosystem: Environmental > Aquatic > Marine > Oceanic | place: Pacific Ocean: North... | reverse complement strand
GACCAGCAGGTGCAACCCACGACACGATCTACTCCCCCTGTGGCACCGAATACGGGTTCATCCACATGACCTACGAGGAGTGGGCGGCTCACATCACCACGATGGAGGCTGATGGCACGATTCCCCCCGGCGTGGTGTTCCGCTACTGGGAGGCGAACCACACCACCGGTAAGGGCACCAATGTCCAAGAGGACGGCACAATCCCAGCGTGGGATCAGTGGGCACGGAACTTGATTGACGGACAGATCCTTTCGTTGGATGATTGGGCGAATGGCAGTTACCCGGAGATCGAACAACTGAACTTCAGCGCTGGTCTAGTGCCTGAATGGATCTTGGACGCCAATCAGACGGTTCGTCGGTTCGACGACCCATTTTGGGCACAGCCCAATCCGATGACCCCGACGTTCACCGTGTGGCAGTCACTATGCATGGCCAACTATGGATACTCGATGCCGGTCATGGAAATCAACGAGGATGGGGTGTGGGAGTCGAATATCCCATCCACCACGACCACTACCACTACAACAACAACGACGACGACGGTGTCCCCCACTACGACTACTTCGACAGTGGCCCCCACGGCAACTACCACAACGACGCTGTCTGTTCCGCCAGACCCTGATCCGATCCCAGACCCCGACCCGATTCCTCAGCCTCCGCCCGACGAGGGCGAGTTTGAAATAGGTCCTTCTATCGGCCTGCTCGATGGTTACGACCTGTGGGACGCCCAATACGACGGCTGGCCCTTCATGGAAACGGTCATCCTTCTCGAAGAGCGTTATCCACAGGGAACGCCTGGCAAATATCACTTCCGGCTGTCTACCGCCGTGGAGTTTTTAAGGCAAGGTGGTATGGTCGGAGGCCTCGACCGTCTATGGGATTCGGGGTAATCATGCCTAATAAGTTCGCTGACCAGCGACTATCCGTACTGAAACACCACGCCGAGATGATCCTCGCCTTCATCACAGACGTTGACGAAGACGATGGGGCCGATACTCCAGAGGCGGAACTTATTCAGCAGTACAATGATGCGGAAGAGCTTTCCGACATCATCCTGAATTCAATGACTCTCACTATTACCGGAGTGGCCGACGACGGCACTATTACCGCAACCTTTAACCTTCAAGACATCGACGAGTTCCTCGCCGCTTCGTCCGAAGAGTATTTGGTTGCCGAAGAACTCTAGGAGGCCCGATGGCCTACAGAGGACGATTCACTAGATCCCGGTATGCGTTCGTAAGGAACGTTGTCGGTGCCAGCATCATTACCGTTTTGGCGTTGACTGCGAGCTGGACCTCCGACGAACGGCTTGAGTCGGCAATAATCGAGGGGCCGGTAGCTCAGCTGGCAGAGCAACGGACTCTTAATCCGCAGGTCGTGGGTTCGATCCCCACCCGGCCCACAATTACGGTCGCCCCCACAACCACCTCCACCACTACCTCTACGACTACTACAACGACAACTACAACTACGACCCTTCCGGTGGTGGTCACCACTGTCGTGTCGACGACTGTTCCTACCACCACGACACTGTCGACAGATCGTTCTCTCCGAGTTACCGAGGTGATCGGGTCTGTCGAAGCAAGGCCGATTCCCTTCCTGATTGACAATCAGTACGGCTTTTATGAGAAGGGCGATCACATCGTTGAGCTTCAGCGGCTGTTGGGCCTGAGGTTTGTGGACGGGATCTACGGACCAGACACACGCAAGGCCCATATGGGATGGTTTGGTTCGCCAGAAATAGCTCAGCGTCACTTTTTCGATCGCGGCACCTGGTACACCGAAACCATCGATCTAGAAGAGGAATGGAGACACAACTGGGCCAATTGGGACGAACCCCCCTCCTTGGGGGAATTGGTCGACATCTATTTCGAACCAGAAGACCGGGCGTGGGCTCTCAAGGTCGCTGAGTGCGAATCGAGTGCTAAACCCACAGACACATACTCAAATGCCGTAAGCCACGCCCTGGCTGTCGGGTGGTTTCAACACTTGAGCAAATTCTGGCTCCAAAGAAGCGAAATGGCCGGATGGTACGGGTATGACATCTTTGATACTGAGCCCAATGTGGCTGTTGCCGCATGGCTGTTCTACAGCAGCGGGGACCACCATTGGAATCCGTCCAAATCTTGTTGGGGAGGGGTGGGTCATGGGAAAACGTATTGAGAATATTCGCCTAGTGCAGCGGAAGCTATCAACTGACGAGTTGAGGGGGCGCGTGCATTTCATTGATGAAGTCAGGCGTCTCGAATTAGAGATGGCCAAATTCGATGATGCAGCGGTCAGAGCGAGAGACCGTTGGTTTCAGTTACATAGGAAAGTGCAGAAGCTTCGAGCAGACGGCGAGTTCAGTCGATGCACAGCCATAACCATGACAGGCGAACTTTGCAAGGTTCGAACCCTCAAAGATTCGTGGTTGTGCGGCACGCACGAGGCAATGCTGGGTTCGGACATGCATAAGCTCCTGGAGCCCATTCAGACGAAGAGGTACAAGGCAGAGCGGGAACGGAAACGGAAGCAACGAGAAGAGCTCGGAGGAATCTCGAAAGACGAGTACATGCGAGCCCTAGAACGATCTTGAAGTATCCCAAGGATTCCCTGTATAGGTGCCCCAAGTGTGTGAGGCACTACATGGGCGGTATGGCCCTGGCTGCCTACGAGGGTCGTTGCAATGTCTGCGGTACCGAGATTGATCCGAAGGAAGACCGCAGCAAGTAGTACCATTGGGGCATGGTTGGATACCCCCCAGACAGCGCCTACGAAACGCGCATGTCCGAGAAGATGAGAGTCGGACCCTACGATATCGATCTTCTCCGGGCTGGTCCGATGCCCTGCCCGGTCTGTGGTCACCCAAGTGGCAACTGCACCGAGGAAGATGGTCCACATCCGCCCGATCACATCTCTGGATGGAACTCAATAGATTCTCTAAATGAGTCTCAGACGTTTCTAGTCGAAGAGGACATCACGGAAGAACGTCAGATCGCCGGTGGGATAACCGTGACTGTCATCAAATACATGAAGGGTCGCCACATCCCACTCGAAGAAGCCAAAAACTTGGGATTGATTTAACGGTTTCAGTAATTTCTGGTTCGCTACAATCGGTAGGCCCCACCCGATTCCGAGCCCGACAGAAGACCATCGATGACCCTGCTAACCCAAGAATTTGTAGACACTTACGCCGACAAGACACCCCCGTGGGGATTTGGGGGCATGGGCGAAATTGTGTTTCTACGAACCTACAGTCGTTCGAAGGGGGACGGCACGGTTGAGACCTGGCCAGAGACACTTCAGCGGGTCATCAATGGTGCTGACGAGATAGGCGTCCACTACACAAAGCATGAGGTAGAACGCCTCTTTGACTTGATGTTCAACTTGAAGTGCTCATTTTCAGGTCGAGCTCTCTGGCAGCTGGGTACCCCACTGGTCCAAACCCTCAATGGTGCGAGTCTCAACAACTGTTACTACACCAACATCGAAACCATCGAGGATTTTGAGTTCCTGTTCGACATGCTCATGCTCGGCGGTGGCGTTGGCTACTCGGTTGAGCGAGCGAAGATCCACGATCTCCCCAAGGTCAAGGCTGGGGTAGAGATCACCCACGAACGCACCAACGACGCCGACATCATCGTGCCCGACTCGAGGCATGGATGGTCGCGGATGCTCCACGCAGTCCTCAAGTCCTACTTCGAAACCGGCAAGTCCTTCTCCTATTCCACGATCTTGGTTCGTGAGTTCGGAGCGAAGCTCAAAACCTTCGGCGGTACCGCCTCTGGCCCTGGGGCTCTTATCGATGGGTTGAAGGACATTTGCGGCGTTCTGGACAACCGAGTCGGCAAAAAGGTGCGGAGCGTAGATGTTCTAGATATATGTAACATAATTGGAAGGATTGTTGTCTCGGGATCTTCGCGCAGGTCAGCTCAGATTGCGACCGGCGACCCTGACGATATGTTGTTTCTTCGTGCCAAAAATTGGGGAACCGGTAACGTCCCAGCCTGGCGTGCGAGCAGCAACAACTCAATTTATGCAGATTCGTTTGATGAAATCATGCCCGAGCTTTGGAAGGGGTATGACGGGAGTGGGGAACCATATGGACTCGTTAATCGTAAGTTGGCTCGCCGGGTTGGAAGGCTCGGAGAGACGAAAACAGATAACAGCATTGAGGGATTTAACCCCTGTGCGGAGATCGCGCTCGGCGACGGGGAGAGCTGTAACTTGGCGACGATCTTTCTCCCGAATGTTGAATCGCTTAAGGAGCTAATGGAGATTTCCCAACTTCTGTACAAAACACAGAAGGCGATTACGCGATTGGATTATCCGTTCGAAAAGACCACAAATATGGTCCGAAAGAATGCAAGATTGGGACAGTCGGTAACAGGTGTTCTGCAATCTTCCGAGACGCAATTGAAATGGTTGCCACAGATCTATGAATTTCTAGACGAATTAGACCAGCGCGAATCAGAGAAGATGGGTCTTCCTCGCTCAGTCCGGCTCACCACGGTTCAACCATCTGGGACCCTGTCCCTGCTCCCAGGGGTAACACCGGGGGTTCATCCATCGTTTGCCAAGTTTTACACCAGGCGGGTTCGGTTCCGTTCGACAGATCCCCTAGTTGACACATGCCGGAAGCGTGGCTACAAGGTTCAATACGACGTTGGACTCGACGGTCGAGAGGACCACACCTCATACGTCGTTGAATTCCCCTGCAAGTCCCCAGAACATGCAACTTTGGCCCATGATCTCAGTGCGGTCGAGCAGTTGGAGTGGGTTAAACGGATGCAAACCGACTGGGCCGACAACTGCGTGTCGGTAACCGTCTATTACCGGAAGGGGGAGCTCAAGGAAATCAAGACGTGGTTGAAGAAGAACTACACCAAGTCGATCAAGTCGGTGTCATTCCTGCTCCATACCGATCACAACTTCCCCCTACCGCCCTACGAGGAAATTACCGAAGAACAATATGAAAAGGCGTATAGCAAGATTGATTTCTCCGTTCAATTGGCCCGTGAGAATGGGAACCATGAACTCGATCTCGATGAGTGCAACGGTGGCGCCTGTCCAATCAAATAGCCGTGGAAATTGTTCTTCGGTGTCTGGCAGGATTTTCTGGTTTGATATTCGTTGTCCTTTTGGCGTATTTCACCCGCAACATGGAAGTTGGCGAAGAAAGAGAAGACTAAATGAGCGAAGATGGCGAAGTAAAAGTTTGGATCGACCAGGACCTCTGCACCGGCGACGGCCTCTGTGCGGAAATTGCTCCTGACATCTTCGAAATGGCCGACGACGGATTGGCCTACGTCAAGGAAGTCCATTGGCCGAACATCTACGGACCCGACGGTGAGGTCCGCAGCGGTGACCCCACCTACAAGATGGCTACGGGCATGGCTGTCGTTCCCAGCGAGCTTCTAGAAGCGACAATCGAATCAGCCGAGGACTGCCCCGGGGAGTGCATCTTTATAGAGCTGGCTTAGTTGCCCTCACCATCGATCACCTTGAAGGTGTCTCGCGCCTGCTTCGCTGCGCCATCCCCGTCCTCATCATCCGGGTTGTGGAAACGCTGCTCCGGAGCTGGCCCACGCACGGGCATGAGCAAAGCCATTGGAGTTGGGTCAACGATGGGCTGCCAAGGATTGGGCATGGTGAATGTGGTCGGAGACTGGTCATGGCTGGCCACATGAATCATGGGGGTCAAGGTCCACCCGTCATCAAGGCCCACCCACTGGGCCTCTGCGTAACACCTAAACGCGGATGTAACCTCGCTGAGAAGTGCAGCATTGAACAGCGACGGCTCGCTCTCCTTGCCCTCCGTCATCTCGAACAGGCTCTGGTACCGGGGGAACAACTCGCCCTTCATAACCATCCCCCCAACGTGTGATCCAAACCCGTTGGTCAGGGTGAACTCGCCAAAGTGGCGGTCGTCCACTTCGCCCTCAGCATCTACCCGCTCTGACTGACGGATGGTCAGGTGACAGACACCATGGGTGCCGAGAGTCTCGAACATCTTGACGATTGCCCGACACTCGCGACCGGGAATGAGCCACGGCCCGTCCTCTCGGATACCCCTGTCGTGGTTCCAGTCCGCTGCGGGGATCGGGAATACCGCCAACTTGTAGGAGTCGGTGCCCACGGCGGTCAGATAACTGCCCATGCCGCCATCCGGGCGGGGGCTTTGGTCGAACCTGAGTAGCACACCCGTCAAGACGGGCCTTGCCTCGTCGTTGTCGCAGAAGTGCTCTACCACTGCCTTGAAGATCGGTGCGAACTCCTGCGCTACCACCCTGAACTCGAAGTGGCCCTCTCCGGTCTCGGGGACTTCCTGGATTGCGGCTTCTGACATGGTTTTCCCCCTAAGGGTCGCTAGTGTCAGGAACCTACCAACGCCCACCCGGTATGACAACCTCTAGACGTAGTCGGTGAGGGCGGTCGACCCATGGTAACCGGGATCCGTTTTGCCTGGTGTGTAACCAAAGCATCCCATCATGGATCGTGTCCCTATGGGGTAGGGGCTAACGCAGTGACACATCTTCCAAAAATCAACAAGTAGAAAATCTCCGACCGTCCACTGCCACCAGAACTGGTTGTCTTCGTTGACATTGAAATCCACGATGGCCTCCTTGAGGTCTATAATGTCGCTTTTTGCAATATCCGGATTCAAGAAACCGGTCGGTAGGCCGGGCTGCTGCCTGATTGAATATTCTCCAGTAACCGGGTGCGGCAGAGCAATTGGTCGTACTGCCACTGCTCCTGGTGGGGGAATTTCGTCGGGTTGGTCGACCCTCAAATGGGGAGGTAGCGCCCTGACCTCAGCACACTGCTCTTTAGAGGCCACTAAATGGCCTCCCAATCTCTCGGAGGGAGGATGACATATGAACGCAGGTTCGGTACGAGCGATGTCTTGGAGGTGACTGGGCAGAGAGTCGTATAGGTGGGCGTAGTTCAGAAACCCTGTTTCGCCTTCATCTTTGGGGCAGGATTTCCACGGCATCGTAAAGGCGGAACAAAGTTGGGGGTAGAACCAATGCGGGTTCTCCATGTGCCAACTCAAAATGGGGCATTTGGGCGTCTTTGCGTCTCTACCGTCGAGGATGGGGGTCTTTTGCCATCCACTTTTCTTTACCATGGCCAGGTGGAATTCGATGGCAACTGTATGAGGTTCGATGTGTACTTGCCCATATTGAGTCCCCCATCCCGTCCAGACTGGCGGCGCAGGATTGGCAGGAGGAATGGGTCTTTGATGGGCGCCAGGACGAAAAGTGGCATAGCCGTTTGTCTCGAAATGGTTTTTGACCCTACCGATTTCCAGCATGACGTGAGCCAGCTCTGTGGGAGCGAGATGCGCTTCACGGAAACACAACAATCCGTGCTCATACCAGAGTTCAGCTAGGTTCTCTACCTTATTAAGAATAGATTGGTAGTCGTAACCCTCTAGGACAAAGCCTTGCATCTCGGTCTCACCACTTATCGATGGGGCAATGTAGGCCTGGGACATTCACTTTCAGGGGCATGAAGCACCCGCATTCCTTGCAACGCTTGATAAACCTTTGGAAGCGGTCGCACTCGAGACAGAATGCGTACTTTTCGGCTGGTTTGAGCTCAGCCACGACGGCCAGCGGCCGAGTTGGGGCTGGCGTCGCCACCATCCCGGAGGCGTGTTCCGCACTTCAGGCAGGTTTCGGACCATGGGTAATTCTGTCTGAATTCCATGGGGTGAGAGCAGTCTAAGATTTCAGTCACGCTGGAGTTGACTATCTCTCGGATGAACGCCGATAGCGACTTCCCTTCACGTTCTGCTGCCAACTTCCACCGCTCGTGGTCGCGCGCCGTTGACCGAATAAGGACCTGTTTGTCGGCGGGTCCGTCGTCGTCACTAATAGCCGTAGACACCTTCGGGTCGAGGGTTTCGGCAACCTTGTCCATAGCAGCTTCGACGTTGTCGATAGCTGGCGTTGGATCGAAGGAGGGTTGGAACCTGCCTACGGGAGAAGGCGTGTCTGCCGGGTCAAGGATTTCGGCGTTGACTACGTCTTCCTCGGCCTTGGCTAGGTCCGCCATAGCTACGGGGTCCGCGAGGATTTCCTCGGTTTCCTCTTCTCCTGTATAAGAAGGGTCATCGAAGATTTCATCCATGGCTGCAAGGGCCTCGGTGAGGTCGTCTTCGCTCATATCGGTATCGCCCATAGGGTGAGTCTACGCTTCCTGCTCTGGATCTGGGGGAATGTCGACAATCTCAGCATCAACGATGCCTTCATCGTCCACAAGCGATAGGTGTGGCTTGTCGTCCCCAAGCATCTTGTCTACTTCTTCCTCGGGCAACACTCCACTTCTCGCCATGAGCTGTAGTAGCTCTCGGGCTTCGCTTTCCGGCGAAAACGCACTGAGTGGTTCGGCGTCGTCGCCGATCATCGACACGCGAATAGGTTCTGCAAGATTTGTAGACAGATCCATTGAGATGGAAACGTTGTTGTTCTCCATCCCTAGCAACTTTGAGCGACGGTCCATGATGGAGAGAACTTGCTGAATGGCCTTCATATCGGGTTCGACGGAAATTTCGGTCCCATCGTCCAACGACACTCGCCGATGTTGGGTGAGGGGCCATATGGCGGCCTGGAGAGCGTCTAGACGTTCTAGCTCCATCCGTAGAACTTCCGGATAAGCCATAAGGGCTTCTTTGTTGAGGCGCTCCAGCTGACGACCGATCGATTTCGATACAACAGAGGTTGAGACACCGAAACGTCGACCTATTTCGTTGACGGCAACGCCGCCTTGGCGCATTCTGAACATGCGCAAGTCGCGCTCGTGCAGAAACTCCCGAGTCAGTGTCTTACTGGTGCCTTCTTCAGCCATTAGATGCGGTCGCCCACCTTCCATCCCAGAATGGCTCCGGCCGGGAGCATGAGCGCCATAGCCCACCAGTCGCCGATGAGACCTCCAGCGACAATGCTGGCGCTGATGGCGAAGATTGCTCCGAAGAAAAGACTTTTGAGTGGGATTATTGTCATTCGCTCACATCCATGAATTCGGTAACTTCGAATGGGAATTTCCTACCCCGCTTCATGCGCTTAGGCCATTGTCGCAGGTCACGCGCTCCCCTGAAGTGGTTAACGTCATATGTATATTCTCCCATATCGGTGGGGTCAGGCTGGAGAGCGAGGCCGAATTCCGGCCATCTGGACCACACGGCTGAACCGAATGGACGCATCTCTCTGCTGGTCATGGACGATCCTAGTGGTGCGTGATGTTCTAGCCAGAAAGTCAGGTTGTAGACAGCGCGGAGCGTGTCCAGGTATTTGGCGACCTCGATAGCGATTGCTTCCGAAGTTCGACCTCCGGGATCCACAAACGCCTTATACAGCGGCCCCATCACCAAGAGGTCCGGCTGGGACTCCTCAATGTGCTGTTCGAGGAGTATTCGGTCATACGCATTTAGTAGATCGAGTCCGTCCGGTTTGATGAACAGGTGCGCTGACATCGTGGATTCGAACCCCATGGACTGGGCCGCTCCAACGATGTTCTTTGAGGTTCGTCGGATGATGCGTTCGGGATTCTCGAGGTCGACCGTGAGGGTGCGGATCTTCGGCATCTTCTGGAAAGTGAATGGGTGGACACCCAACCCTGCGCAAATGGCCACCTGGCGAGCAAGCATTGTTTTGCCAACGCCCTCTGCGGCAACAATTATGACTCGCTCTCGACGCTCAACTATGCCGGGAATGAGCCAGTCGTAATCGTCGTTACCTGATTCAGCGAGAAACTCATCCCAAGCGACAAGCCGCCCTTCGTCACGGAGACCCACATCTCCTTGCCCAACTTCAGCCAACAGGGAAGCTCTACTCAGTATTTGGGACGCAGACCTGTTGGAGTCGTCAAGGAGTTCGCGTAATTCCTCGACAGCCAATTCTTCGGCTGTGGGCGGTGGAAGGTCCTCTTCTTCTTCGGTTTCTTCAACTATTTCTTGGGTTTCCTGGCCAGCAAATTCTGACCTGAGTGTCTCTGACTCAACTTTTATGAGCTCCGTAGTTGCACCCCCAGCCTCGAAGTGGTCGGAAATGTCTTTAGCCTCCGGGCACCGGAAGATCTCAACGTCGCAGTCGACTTCCTTGAGCTGATCGAAAACATGGAGTGCATGTTTTCTTCCAATCTCATCATTATCAATAACAATGTCCACTGTTGCCCCCGCAAGGGCTTCGGTGTGCAGGGCAAGCCATTTTCCCGCACCACCTGGCATGGTCGTTGCACAGGCACCCCTTTGAGTGAGGGTGTCGCAATCCTTCTCCCCCTCCACGACGTAGATGGGTTCGCCATCCGCCTTGGCCTTAAGGACTCGGGGAAGGTTGTACAGAACCTTGGGAGTGTCACCCAGTTTGTAGGTCCAACCCGTACCGTCCGGGCGGCGCTGTCGGAAAGTTTTTTTACCGTTGGAATCGAGGAACCGAACTTTTTCGAACAGGAGTGTCTTGTCTGAATCGAGATATTGGTACTTGGCGACGAAGGTTAATTTTTCCGGTTTCTTCTTCTCGTAGGATGGTGGATCGAAATCATTGGTGCGTCGATCTTCTTTTGGTCTGAGATCGGCAAGCGTGAGCCCGACAGAGTTCACTATTTCAGCTGCACCGCACGCTCCTGCGCTCCTGAAGCAGTGGACAAGTATCTGACCGTCCTCTTTTTCGTGGATCGAACACGATGGATTCTGGTCATCCGACCTACAGGGACAGCGAGCCTCCCAGCCATTGCCAGTTACTCGAACCCCGTCGAACCGGTCAAGGAAATTGGCGGTGTGCTCGTACATCAAACCACCCGGGACCACTTGGGGATGGCCCATTCCGGGGTCCGTGTCCCTTGCATTCCGGCCTTGCGTCGTAGAGCATGTCGCTCTGCCTCATCCATCCCACCCCAGATACCCAACGGCTCGTAAGCGATGGAGTACAGCAGACATTGGGCAGTGTGGTCGCAGGTTTTGCAGATGGCTTTGGCTCGTTCTCCAAACTTCCGAGCCTCGTAATTCGCTTGCTGGTTCGGGTAGCCACGAACTTTCACAGGAAACCACCAATTGGTTGGCTGTCCAGCGCAAGCGCCTTTTTCTGGGGGGACGGGGGGAGTTGTGTCTTCTAACATGCTGGCCTTACCTAGTAATCCTCGCTATATCGTCTACCGACAGAAACACCACTGCGGACTGGATTTCCAGGGTTCCCCCAACGTCCACAGCGATAATGTCAATAGCGTCGCCAGGAACCGACAGGGCCTTGGCGAGTGCTGCACGGTTCCTTTCGATGTCGACTTCTTCCTGACCTAAAGTCAGGTCGTACTCATCCATGGTAGGGGTCGGATCGTCGTTTCGGGGGGACCCGACCAGCTTTCCCTCAAACTCTCTGGCGCGAAGGCAGGATCTGCAGGCAAGCTTTGGTGACTTAGATGCTCGGGGGCGGATCTCGATGTGTCCACAGGACAGATGGTGGTGATACCGGACGTTCCCCCACCCGCCAATCCGTTGGATCCTTTCGACGGCTCGCCTCGGTGATTTCCGATGCTCCGTCGTCATTGTTCCATTGAACCACAGGAGCTGAGAAATGGCTACCCCTATCGATGGGTAATCCGTGAATCAACCCAACTTCTCCACAGAGCCAACATCGTGTGTCGTTTACCCACAGCGTGCGGCAAGATCCACATCCGTAGATGGTTGCGTCCATGGGCATGGAGGCGTAAACTGACGCACCCAGCGGATGCGGGTCATCGCTCAGCGCTTACCACCGAAGTAGGGCGTAGCGTGGCCACAATCGACCAAGTCAGAATTTAAACATGCGGTCTTATTCTCATCAGTATAAATATCAGCAAGGACCCTACCGAACTTCCCACTCTTATCCTTGTGCGTTTGTATGTAAATGGTGTCGCAACCGTCTAACCAATCCTTGGCAAAATCCTTGGCAGCGAAACCAGCAGCCTTCTCCTTCAAATCCTTGGTACGGGTCTCCGGAGTGTTTATCCCTAACAAACGAACTCGAGCTTTGTGATGAATGTCGAAACCGACATCGATCATTACATCGATGGTGTCACCGTCGACTATGCGTAGCACCTTCGCCTCATAAAAAAACCTATTCGTCATATCACTAGGGTCCCTTCCGGGTTGGCGTCACAGTCAAAGCACTGCCACCCATCGACCGTGGCTATTCGGTTGGCGAATCTGCCACTACCAAAACAAGTTGCTTTAGAACACTTGACACACGGTTCGTCAGATGCCAGGGGCCCGCCCAACATCCCATAACGGGCATTGTCGGGGTCGGATGGGTCGTGAAGCTTTCCGGCATATCCACTGGCGACCGGGTTTTCCTTCCTCATGAACTATTCCCGTCGTACTGCGAAAATTTCGAAGACTCGATCTTGCGCTTACGAATAGCTTTGGGGTTATCGTCCTCCCCAACGACCATGTCTTCAATGTCTTCGGGGTCGCCGCGAAAGTCTTTTCCGAGGCGTTGGTATTCCTCCCAGTAGTCATTATCCGCGTTCGCGTTCTTGGCCACGACTAGATATTACTACTTACACATAGTTAGGATAGGAACTAGAAAACCCCCGGCCCTTAGTGGACCGGGGGCTTTCTGTTGTGGGGATCCGGAACCGGACGGATTGACCTGGTTGTTAGTCCCCTATCCCGTTAGTTGGGATGGATTAGGCGCTAGGAGCCGAGTTGAAGGTAACCTTCACGAAGGCCTCAGGGCGCTTGATCGCGAGAGCGAGGCGCTGCTCAGCCAGGACGACAATGGCGTTCCGGATGAAGAAGTCGCTGTGCTGCTCACTGATGCGGATCGAGGGACCCTCACGGTCATAGAGCTGGGCTCCAGTACCGAATGCGCCGACGACACACATGCCTTCGGGCATCGCAGGGGTCTCGATGACGGGGAGGCGCCAGACGCGAGGCTCGCCGCCGAGTGCCACGGAAACCGCGACCAAGTACTGGCCGTTGGAATCCTTGGTCAACTCAACGTCTTCCCAGTCGTTCGGGTGCATCACGACGCCCGTGGGCTCGTAGTATGCGAGGAACGACAGGGTTGCCGCACGACGGATTGCATCCGCCTTGGTATCAGGTACCGGCGTAACCGCACCGGCTGACCAGTTGTAGGTCTGAACGCCTGTGGCGTTCGTGGAGGTGATGCCGAGGAGGTTCTCGCCAGTACCGTCGCCGGTAATGATCTGAGCATCCTCATGCAACCTCAGCCCGTAAAGAAGCTCGTTGTCGATGATCGACCGGAGCTGGGGCTCATCAGCGAGGACGTTCCGGTGAGCAGCTTCCCAGTGTGCAAGGGTGCGCACGGGGGCCTGCTCGCCGACAAACGCCAACGTCGACTGCGGCTTGGCGGTGAAGACCTCAGGAGAACCTGAGCGCTCAGCCACCGGCGCAGCGTTGTTGGTGAAGCCGGAAAGACGGAAGTACTCGATGACCGCAGCGGTTGTCGAGCGGGCCGGGAAGAGATCCCGAACTCGCTTGGTGCGCTGAGGCGGAAGCACGATCGGGTCGCGCTGGATGGTGCCGAAGGAACCCGGAGTGCCCGTGGGCAGTGCCGTGTAGACATCCTTGGTTCCGTAGGCCGACTTGGCCTCGACATAGTCGGGAACCTGGTACGGAGCAGGCATGTTGGCGCCTGCAGCACCGTTGGCTAGAGCCTTGAACTCCGGAGAGTCAAGGAAAGCCTCGCCGATGCTCTGGTACTGCTGAACGGCCTCTTTGACCTCGGGCTGATTCGCCCACTCAGCAGCAGCTTCGGCTGCAACGGACTCGGTGGTGGGCTGTGAACCCCACTCGCGAGCTTTTTCCATATCCTGGATGCCATCAATGAGACCTTTGATCTCCTTGATGTCCTTCATGTTCTTGTCGAACGCCGACTTCTGGTCGGTATCAACCTGAACAACGCCGTCAGTGACTTCGAATGAGTCGGCGATTTCTTTGTTCTGGTCCATCTTGGTCCGCATTGCGGTCTGCAATTCGGAAAGACGGGAGGTGTCGTCAGACATTAGTCCCTCCTTATGGGGATGATTCGGACGTGTGGATGTATTTGTTTCGTCCGTGCCTGGGTAAGCACCCGCGCGGTACAAGGTACAGAATACTACTATTACTAACCCACCAGTGCAACCCTGTCAAATATTAGGGTGTTTCCGTGGAGCTACTTCCGAAGCCAGTAATACCAGTAGACCGCTATCATGAACGAGCTAGCTGTGATGAGAGATGCAATCTTCACTTATTCTTCTGCCAATAGCGCTCAACGTGCCTGCCGCTCGCGCCAAAAAAGTCGTCAAATTCTTTGCGGCCGTAGATCGCAAACTGACCATCTTGGGTCCGATACGCAATCAAACGAGGCTCACGTCCAGTATTATCCCACAAATGGAACTCGTCGTAGAGTCCATCTGTGATTTGCCTACTGACAATTCCGTTTCTGAGTTCCCCTGCTATCAGACTGCCGAAAGAGTTTGGAATGTTAGGTCCACCTTCCGTCTTTCGTTGAGCGATCCTTCGATCTGCTTCCTTGCCAGGAACCCATACAAACTGTCCTGAGGTCTTATAGCCACGCGCCTTGGCATCACGAAGATGTTCGGTTCGCTTACCCGTACCCTGTACGACCACATCCATCCCACCATTCATGGCGTCGTCCATAATCCGGTCGGTTACCCGCCTGGATTCATGGTGAACTCGACCTGGATCCTGCGGATCCCAGCCACGAAGGCCAGTCTTGACATAATCGGGATCGATATGGGCAGCCTCGGTATCACCCGGAAGACGGACCTTCTTATCCTTAATGATGGTGGTTTTACCTGCTCCGGTGGTTCCCCCGACGAAATAAAGGGTTCGCTCGCCCTGCGGCTTCTTCCTATGCTCAGGCTTAACCTTTCCAATGATTTCCTGGCCCATCTGGCGCCCACCGCTGCGCATGCCGGTGACGTGCCGCGCACCGCCCCACGATTGACCACTCAGCACGGCGTTGAGCTCAACGTCAAATTCGGACTGTATTCCGGTATTCCGACGAAGTCGGTTGAATCGGAGGGCCATTGCGTCTTCCCGAAGCTTGTCTGAGGCAACGTTCCTGACGGCCGCCGGAGCCTCATCCCATAAGCCCGGATCGTTCTGGAGGTTTGTCAACCAAAGTTTGTTGTTACCGCTGAGCGCATCGCGTCGAGATCGCATGCCAGCATTCGGGTTCAGGGCCCGGTTGGGAGACTCGATTCCGGCACCGGGTTTCTGATGCTGGTCAATTCTGCCTTGGACCATTGAGCGAAGTGCTTCTTGGGTTTCTTGAGATCCTAGGGTTTGTTCTTTTATCCGGTCTTCTAACTTCTGGAGTTCCTTATCCAGGTGCATGATTTCGTTACGTTCGTCAACAACCGTGTCCCAGAGCCATTCCATGTGGCCTTGATCTTCTGCCATCTCATCTGGGAATGCAGACTGTAGGAATTTGTCCCTATCTTCACCATCTCTAACTGCTTTGACAATTTCACGACGTTGTCTCTGGCTGCGATTATGACTGCCGAGGAAGTCGCCATTCGCCTTATCGAACGTTTTAATCAATCCATTTAGTTCACTCTGAAGTTCGTCACGCTCGAAGTCCATTTCTTCCAGGTCGGCTCGGGCGTCTTCGAAAACTCCAGCAAGGTCACTGATGCGACCCTTAAGAAGGTCGTGTTCGTCAACGAGGCCGGGATCGCTGGCGTCTATGGCTGAGATTGTGTCTGCGTCGCCTGCAAAGTTATGTCGATGGTGCTCTTGAAGGAAGGCGACGTATTCGTCGATAGCGCCCCCTAGTTCCTTCAGGTTTTGCTCAGGGGTGCGGTCGCGTCGTTGGTTGAGGTCAGTCTGGGTAAGGCGCTGTGAGCGCATGCCGCGAGACTGCTCAAAGGTTCTGTTAATGCGTTCCCGTATCGAAGCGTTACTTTCGGGGTTCCAGTCAGGCTCGTAGCCGGTTTCCTGATGGGTCCATGCGTGGGTACTGCCACGGCCAATTTCGCGAACGCCTACGGTCTCGATTGTGCCTGAATCAAGAACTACTAGGTCACCACTCTGATGGGGTTCATTCCATCCGAAGACGGGCTCTGTGACGATTAGGTCGATTCCTAAAAGTTCGGGAACCACACCAGCGGTACTTCGCTTCCGAGCTTCTTCGAGATCTACGCCGAGTTCTTTGGCACGCTTGGCCTCAGCAGCGTGCAGGTCATCCCAACTTTTGAATCCAAGCTGTTCAAGTATTGAGTCGGGATGTATTTTGCCATTGTCGTTGGTTATTAGGGTTAATGGGCGTTTTGGTGTTATCTGTGCTGCAACCACTGTGTCCAGCTGCATCCAGGACCCGACTCCGGAACCTTCGTCTTCAACATCCCAGTCAGCACCGAGCATGTCTCCTTCGAAAGTGAAGTAAAGACCTCCTAAGCCCGCCTGGTCCAAGCCCCCTCTCGCTCTCCCCTCTTGCTCCCCTGGAAGCCGAAAGCGATCTTCGGCGATACGTTCGAGAGCTTCGACACTTCTCGTTGCGTGCTGCACGGCGATTGGTTCACCAGGTTTGAGTGGGAAATTTGGCCGCTTGTAGGTTTCGCTTAGCTCCTTGGTGGTCTTCTCTAGAGGAGCGTTGACGGCCTTGCTGGGGCTGACGGAACGCAGGCCCCCACCGGTGTTCTTCATTGGCAGCATCGGCCTCTCCCGCTTGGGGAGTGGCTTTTTCTTATTCCTGTCAGGGTCAAGGGCTCTCGCCAACCCTTCGGCTATTGCTCCGAGACCCTGTTCGATTGGTTCATAAGCAGCCCCTCTGTCTTCGCTGCCCTCTGAACGCATCCCCGCAGCGCGCTCCTTCCGGCGACGCTGTACGTTTCGATCGCCTGGGCGATTTCGATTCGGATCGCGACGAGGCTTTTTTGCGTCGGCTCGCCTTTTCCTTTCCCGCTGAGTGTCAGCAGGGAAATTCTTGGGCTTGTTTCGGGTATGAAGTGTGCCAGGAAGGTTGGTGTTAATCCCGGGAATCGCAGGACGCTCAAATGGAGTGCCCTCCTGAACTATCCCGTCGTTATCCCCATCCCAGGCGTTTGCATCAAACACGGCTGCGCCACGCCTAAGAGTTCGACCTAGACCCTTAACTTCATAGAGTTCCTCGAACAGGCTGGTTTTCCTACGCCTTCTAGAACGTTTGGCCCGTGAAAGTTCCTCTTGAACAATTCCTCGAATTCGCTGCCGTTCCAGTCTTGCCTGGTAGCGGCGACCAAGGGCCGTACTCCCAGTTGCCCTGGCATAATCAGTCATATTGGTGCAGGGCGTCCAAACTCGACGACCACTGCGAGAGACGCGCCTAGCGACACCGATGCACCCAAGTTGTCGTGCCCTGCGTCGAGCCTTATTGATGTCGTCAAATACGTCCGTATCGCCATCAACGGGCCGAAAGGTCATGCCCTTCCCGGAAACGAGACCACCTCCGGGGAGTGTGTCAATGCCACTAACCCCGCGCTCACGAAGCTTTTCCCACTGTCGATTCTTGCGCTTGCGTCGCCTGCCCTTTTGCTCGCGAATCTTTTGCGTTTCGGCGATCAGATCAAGGCCACTTTTGGTCTTGGATGAGGCAGTGAGCTTTTCGTACTCCTCCATGGTGCTGCACGCCATCCACGTTCCATCGGGGTGGCGATGTGCGCCGGTACAGCCGAGGTCCGCAGCCTCTCTTAGAGCCTGCGCCTTACTTGCTGCCTCGGAGTCCGTGCGTGCCTTGGCCACGGGTTCTTACTCGGCATCTAGCTGATAGAGCTGTTCGTCGTCCTCCGCCATGCCACTGTCGGCGACTCCGGCTTCTTGGGCGGCTACGAAATCATCTCCATGACGAGATTGGTACAGCTTTGCTTCTTCAATATCTCCAGCGAATTCTTCTTCCAGTTGGGCATACGCATCCCCGTCCATGGTTTGAGTTCGCCTGAATAGCGCTGCCTGTTCCTCTGGAACCGCGATAATTGCTAGACGGAATTCTTCATGGTCGTCCTGGTCCAGTGTAAAAGGCGGGTAGTTGAGCAGAAGTGAGAGTTCCTTATGCTTTTCCCCGTTCGCCTCGCCGATTTCATCGAGTTCTTCAAGCTGTTCTTGGGACATTCCTTCTGTTGGATCGTCTTCTGACCAAGGCATCAGGTTTTTCCTTTCAACTTGCGCAGCAGGGAACTGTGGTGGGCACCACTACCGTCGCCGACCTTGTCGAGGACAACCATGGCGCCACGGTTCGATACCAACTGTACTCCGCCCTTGTCGATTCCGTCATATCCAAGTACACCCATGTAATAGAATTCGTCCCTATCGGGCATACCTGACAGGAAGCCCCACGCTTCCTGGTAATCGTCTTTTTGTTCAGGCTTTGAAGTCTTGTACTTCTTGAGGAATCCATCGACAACTTGCCCGATTTCGGTTCGCTGCAAGTCGATGTCCTTCAAAGCATCTTCAACGGCGTCAACCCACTCGTCGGGCGTCATATTCACCATGGCGTCCCCAGCTTCCTGGGAGAGTCGATTGTCGATGAGGGTCTGGATATTTTTGTGTTCAGTCCTGATTTTCTTTGCTTCATCGGCTTTAAGGAACTTGGATTCAGGATCGATGAATCCCAAAACGCCATGCCCGTAGGAGTTCCAGTGGCCACCACCCTCTGATGCCCAGTACTCACCAATTCCGTAGGCGCTGGCGCCTTTGTGGGGAGTAAAGCGATCCTCAGAATCGCGGTAAACATCGACGTAGCGTTCTGCGGCAGGGCTTGCCCCCATACCACGACGCCGGACAGTCCAACCCTCGTCGATGAGGTGTTGGGCTTCATCTTCGTCAATGACAGCCGGTAGAGCGTTGTGCTCACCATTTTCCCAAACATCCAGAAGGTATTGGTTGTTATCTGCGGTTGTGTTCTTGGAAGTCTTCTTGCCCTCTTTGCGCAGGCCGCTGTTCCTACCGATCGTTGCAACCCTGTCGATAAAGCGGTCATCGACCTCGATTTTCCCATCATCGGCTCGCTTGAGCATTCCCTGGCTGCGCTTCCTGTCCAGCTCAGCGCGTAGGTCCGACTGGCCACGCTTTCCTTGCATCTTTCGCTTGGCACGTCGTTGCTGGCGTTGCAACCACTCACCGAGAGTTGCCCGATCTGCCCTTGCCTCGACGGCCCGACGACCAGTGCCCGCTCGCCTGGCCCGCCTACGTTCACGCCTTTCCTTCCGGCCGGGATCCTGACGGAGGATGCGATATTTGAATGTGTCTACGGTCTTGCCGACACGCCCACGTTTACTTCTTCCGGCCCGCATTGCTTCGGCTTCTGCTTTGGAGAATCCGCCTTCAAATTCGAATACGGAGGAAACTTCCGTGTCTCCCAATTTCTTTCTGGTGGGTATGGCATCACCACCGTGGTTTTTTCTAACGTCCTTCCACATGGCCGAACGGCCCATGCCGTGAAGATGTTCGAGTAGAGCGAAGGCCCCACCCTCGCCATGCTCGTCTTCCGCCTTTTTGCGAGCTTTGGGGTCATTGTGTATTTCCGTCATCCTGGCGAGAACCATCATCTCGTCAAGGCGCCTACGGTTCTTATGTTCACTTTCAAGGTCGCTCTGAGTTGGAACAATTGGGTTGCCCGTGTTGGATTTGAGTTTGCCGTCGAGGAATTCCTCATAAAGACCTGTCAGGCTCTCCACTTCAGCGGTGCTGAGCTTGTAATCGGAGAAGTCCCCATATGGGTCATCCGAATCGGCTCGAACACTTCCGTCGAACCATGCTGGTCCCCACGCGTTATTCCCACGATCTGCCTTGCCCTGTCCCCGCTGACCGTGATTACCAACTAGCGATCTTTGAAGTTGCTTCATCCGTTCTTGGGCGGCTTCTACGACCTTTTCGCGTTGCTCGTTATCGAGTTGTTTCCAAATTCCGCCGTCGCGTTCCGGATCGACAATCTCCGCTCCGGCCCTGCTGATGGGCCTCCTGCGAGACTGCATTCCACGAACGGCACCTGCTCGATCTGTAGCGGCGTCACGTTGCCGACTGCGCATACCAGCTGGTCTGGTCGCAGCGCCACTTCGCCCAAAGCCACGGTCAGGACGTTGGCGGCGAGTTCCGACCTGGTCGCCCATGCCCCAACCTCTGCGTTCGTCTTCGCGGTCGAGAATCTCGTCCACGTCAACTTCGGAACGCTGATCTGCACGACGGGCCCCTCTGCCCGGCCTGATACGACGGTCTGCCTCGGAACGCATTCCTGAAGGGCGAGCGTTCGAAGTGAGATCAAGAACCTGGTCTACTAGGGGGTCGACTTCGTCTTTGCCTGTTGTTTTGGCAAGTTCTTCTAGTGAAACATTGCGGTCAAAGTCGACATCCTCAACTAGGCCTTCGATTTCGTTGAGAAGTCCTCGCACTTTCTCGCCAGCTTCGTCAGTGATGCCATAGTTGGCCTCTGCTCCCGGTGAGCCAAGGAATTCGTCTGAGACCTCTTCAAAGGGACGACCTAAAAATTTCTTTGCTGACCGGTCGGAGCGTGACCGCATCCCCAGAGGATTTCGAACTCTGTCGATGTCATCGGGGGGAAGATCTTTCGGCTTGTTTCGCGTGTGCCGCATACCGGGGAGATTGGTGTTGATTCCAGGAACGGCTGGGCGCTCCCACATCGTGCCTTCCTGAACGACTCCATCGTTGTCGCCGTCCCACGCGTTTACATCGAATGGGTTTTTCATGGAGCGACCGATTTTGCGAACGCCGCCACCACCGCCGCCGCCTAGTCTCCTACCTAGCCGATTGGCTTTGGTGCGAACCCTGTGTTGCGGCATCGGCTTGCCGTACCCCTCGTGGAAGTACAGATTGGTGGCCTTGGTGCTGATTACGTCCTTGACTATTCGTCGAGCACTGCCATGTCCGCCCGCTGTTTTGGCCATTTCCTCGCCGAGTGCCTTCTGGTCCTCGTTGCGAGATATGAAATTGAATCCGTTTGACGTTGTGCCCATATGACCAAAACGCATCTTGGCCAAAGTGCTTGCTCGTGCCCTATCGGCGAGAAAGGCGGCTGCTTTGTAATTGGCGCCCACCTCCAGATTTGGTGTGTCGAGATTGTGCAGGAAAGCGTCTGAGACCTGTGGAATCAGTTTGTCGTGCTTGAAGTCCACGGATCCGATGTAGTTGACCCTTGTGCGATCCGGGAAGCGGACCTCTTTCCCCTCCATGGCAACGTCGATGAGTGTTTGCATGGTCTGAGTAACGGGCGCGAAATCACTAATAACAAGTCCGTCTTCAAGCCCGTCCTCCAGGGACTTGGTTTCTCCCTGGTTATAGAGATCGGCCCATGCTTCGCCAGATCGATGGACGCCATGGGCAGACATCAGTCCGTCATGTTGGACAACGATGGCAAAGAGTTCGTTCTGAACGGCATCTTTTACGAGGGCAAAAGTTCGCATGTCTAGCCCTCCAACCGATCTAGGAGGGCGTCACGACTGCGGCTCAATGATGTGATGCGCGATTCGACAATCTTCTGAATAATGTTGAGATGTGTTTTTTCCGCACTTGACAGTTGTCCGTCTCGATACAGCGCGTCCCTGTAGTCAGTGAAATTGAATTCCTGTGCCCGTGTCATCAGGCGTTGGATTTCCTCCTGGAATGACCGTTTCTGGGCATCACGGAGTTCTCGGTAGTAGGTGTTGTACATACCGTCTCCGGATACCGGTTTCATGGCTGAAACGGATTCCTTGGTTCGATCTGTGATCTTGAGTTCGGATAGCTCGGTCAGGGCGGAGGGCACAGCGGTTGGGATAGCTTCCTCACCGAGGAATCCGATACCGCTGGCCTTGCGATCATCGACACCTGAAATAAGGTCGGCCATCATCATCCTGGCAACTGCATCAGGTGCGGCGTCATCAAAATTTCTGGTGCGATTGAGAGTCGGCGCATCCATCGCATACTGGCGACGCTTGCCACCCTTGCCGACAAATGCAACTCTGGAAGACCCAAGGCCCAGATGACGTTGGACTTCTGAGGCAACAGAGGCATGTAGGTGTTCGAAATCCTTAGATGACGAGCGAAGCGCGTACCTGCCTCCATCTTCGGCTTCCAAAATCCCACCGGAGCGCTTTTTGAATGCGTTTGAGCGCCGGAGTGCCTCCTGAAGGATTGAGGGATTGATCTCGGACAATGGGCGACCCTGGTTGATATGGGTGATGGCGTCGTCGACGCTTCCAATTTTCTTGCCAGGAGCTGCAGCGGCCTCTGGAACATCGGGAGCCTTGGCTCCACCCTTGCTGGGTTTGGCTTTGAGTGCCGCAGAGATAGAGGCGCTTTTCAAATTTTCCTTGTATGCGATCCCGTCGCCAGTTTCTTCTGAGAGGAACTTCAGGCGAGCAGCTGGATCCTTACTGTTGTTGGTCTTTATGGCGGCGTTAACGGTGCGACCCAGCTTGCGTCGTTCACCAACCGAAAGGTTTCGAACCTTCTCGATGGAGACATGGGAGCCGTCCTGCATGGTGTAGGTGACATTGGTGACGCCGGTATTTGAAAGGAGTCCCAATTCGTCTTTCCCAAGATCCCCAACGTTCCTAAGGCTCATGACGTAGGTGGCACCTTCCATATCCCTGTTGTCCGGGATTGTCCTGAGAACGGCAGGCGGCACAACTGGCTCCAATTGGAATCCATCCCGACGAATCATGCGCGTCGCGTCTATGTCGGGTTTTGCCATGGCCTCAATCACCTTTTCGGTGTTCTTTATCTTGAGTGCCCGGTTCTCGTCCGTAACCTTGGGAATATGGGGCCTACGACGCTGGATAATGTCGTCACCCCTGGGACCGGGCTTAATAACCTGTCCTCCGGGTCCGACCTCACCCCGCGCTAGGCGTCTGATCTCACTAATCGTCTTACCTAGAGGGGAGGGGATGTCGAATAGTTTTTGGCCGCAAGTTGAAAGTCGGTTGTCTGTAAAGCGTCCGCCGTATTGGAATCCCTCCGGGCACCGATGGGCGCGGTTACGTCGACGCACTCCGCGTCCCCCACCTGGGAGGCCGGGAGTGATTGCTCGCCATGCGGCGGAACGCACTGGGCTACGAACCCTGGAAATGTTGCCGGGCATTGCGATCGATCCGATCGCCTGTACTGCTTGTCCAGCTCGAGATCTGGTGCCGATGAGCCCGACTTTGGTGGTCACGTTTATCCCGTACTGGCGGGTATTCCCATTCCTGTGGGAAAGAGCCTTGTACTCACCAATGAAGTTGTCGGATACTCGGGAGTGACGAATAAGCCCAGAGGGAACAGTGTCGTCAAGCTTCCGAAGAATGGTGCGCCTCACCGTGACGGTCATACCGTCGCAACAGTCAAGTTCCTTGGTGTAGGTGTAAGAAGTCACCATGTCTATTCGCACCCACAGTCTTTAGCTTCGGAAAATTCGGTGACCCACTCGGTGTTATCGTCGCCTTCCCCGACAAGTTCCCAGCTATCGAGGTCTCTCAAGTAGGAAATGAAGCTCTTTTCCATGAGGACGAACTCGACCAAGACATCGGAGGCATGCTTGGCGTCACCATTAGTTACTACAGGATTATACTCTATAGCTCCATATAGGCTTTTGGACTCTTGGAAATCTCCAAAGAATACGTCTTCTTCATCCCAGCTCTCGTCCAGGCCCTTCTTGCGCTTTTTGAAGCGTTTGCGCATCCTTTTGCTCCAGTCAGCATCTGACCAGATCAATTTCCGAGCCTTCTTGAGTTTTCCCTTACAATTCTTCATGTTTGGATGATGACAGCCCTCGTTGGGCCAGAGACCAGTAGTTTCGTGGTGTAGCCACGCACAAATGCGCTCCAATGGATAGAGCTCAGGGTGATCTGCGAGAATGACTCGACAGCGCCTGAATCCACCGGGCTTTTTCATGATGGGGCGCCAATAACGGAGTAGTCGTTCAAGATTCCCGCGACGAGGACCACGACCACGAGTGATGGAGGTCAGACGTTCTTGCGGGAGATCCAGCAGGACATCCTGTGGTCCCTTTATTTCGTATTGTGTATTATCCATAAGATACACCTGCAAATAGTTTACGCCAGTCCCAACTCTTGTTTGAACAGGCTTGGTGGTGGCTTAAGTGGTGCTCTACCCATAGCGTCGGGAGCCCGTCGCCAGGCTCCACTATCAACATCCCTACCCAATTGGCCGTCTCTTTGGTCACGATCTATGCGAGTAGATACAGACAGGTCGTCCATAAATTCCACAAAACTGTCGCGTCGTTCTTCCTCATACGGGTCCTTACCATCTTCCAATTTTCGCAAGATCCCAATTAGCTGGTCTCGACCATGGCCTTTGCCATCCCAGTCGGCGGGGTGATAGCCCAGCGCCTTTTCCAACTTTTCGCTCCACTTGGGATCGCTCCCGTCGACATTCGCAGCGATATAAGCCTTTAGGAATTCAGATTTCTCACTCATAGGTCTCTCCGTTCGCCCGTATTACCGGCGGTCGACCCGGCATCCATATTCCATAAAAGGCTTTGAGCGCATTGACTTCTGCAGGAGTGAGCCCTCGTCGTTTCCGTCCATCGTAAATAGGAAAATCCACACCCGTAGTTAGATGCACAATGAATTCGGCGATCATTTCGTGACGAGAATCTCCCAGGAACTGTCGAGCTAATCCCCAGCCAGTGTTCGTACCTGCATAAGCGGAATAGTCCTGGTAACCCACGCGATCAGCAAGCGCCGTCAGAGTGTCGATGTGTGTTTGTGCGAGACCGTCCCAAGTATTGACCTGGAGCATCAAACCTTCAGCGTTTCGGCTGATCGCATCACCTGGGGGCATGTGGGTAAAGGCGGTGGACATGTGTATAGCACCCGTAACCTCTGGTTCGGTCGCTGTGCCCTGATAAAGCGATGCGATGGCCAGCTCTCCCGCTAGAGACCTTGCCAAGTCTTCCCGCAATGCTTTTGCTTCTGCAGGACTCCGTTCCCTGAGCAGGTCAGGTACAGTCTTGCCGGTCAAACCAACGTCGACATCCGGCACGGCGTCGAATGTGACACTAGTAAGCTTGTCTAGCGAGCCATCTTCATCTGTCAGATCTAGCTTGCCCCACTTGGATTCGCGCAATCTGTAGGAGACAGCCGCTAGGGCTCCGAGGAGAGGGGCTGTATCTTCCGGAGAAATTTCTGGGGTTTTGATTCTGCCCCCATCTATAAGTGCACCTGTGTCTAGTGCTGGAATGCCATTCTCCATCAAGATGGTGGGATCAACAGTTGATCGCGATACCCACCCAGGAGCTCCCCCGTCATTGGGACCTGCAATTGGGTTGTGAAGTTTTACCCTCCTCCCTGTTTCGGGATCCCGCTCTTTCTTCGTCGCCTTGCGAACGATGGGACGTATGCCAATGCCTGTTGTACTGGACGCATCCGTCATACCGCGATCTGCAAGATTGGAAGCCCTGTACTGTGAGTATTTGCCCTTTTTATGAGTTCTAACTGCTCCATC
>Ga0310345_10001535_pt1 | contig 25419 bp, 16 predicted proteins | sample HC15DNA20500_MG_FD_204667 | JGI IMG/M metagenome (GOLD analysis project Ga0310345, IMG submission 204667) | Marine microbial communities from station ALOHA, North Pacific Subtropical Gyre - HC15-DNA-20-500_MG | ecosystem: Environmental > Aquatic > Marine > Oceanic | place: Pacific Ocean: North... | reverse complement strand
TCCAGTTCGCCCCGGGCCTCCCCAAGACCCGCTCCGGCAAGATCATGCGCCGCATCCTGCGCAAGATCGGCGAAAACGACGTCGGCAATCTTGGCGATACCTCGACGCTTGCCGATCCCAGCGTGGTCGACAACTTGCTGGCGAACCGCCCGAACGCCTGACGCGAAAAGGGCCGGAGCGCACCAGCGCCCCGGCCCCTTCCTGCTTACGAACGATCCGCGTTCATCACCTTGGTCCAGGCCTTGGCGAAATCGCGCACGAACTGCTCGCGCGCATCGTCGCTGGCATAGGCCTCGGCCACAGCGCGTAGCTCCGAGTTGGACCCAAAGATCAGGTCCACCGGCGTCGCCGTCCACTTGAGCGCACCGCTCGCCCGGTCGCGCCCTTCATAGGCTGCGCCTGCCTTGCTCCACACCGTGTCCATGCCGAGCAGGTTCACGAAGAAGTCGTTGGTCAGCGTGCCTTCGCGGCTTGTGAACTCGCCCGCGTCCGATCCGCCCGCATTGGCATCGAGCACGCGCAGGCCGCCGACCAGCACGGTCATTTCGGGCACCGTCAACCCCAGCAGGCTCGCCTTGTCGACCAGCGCATCAGTCGGTGATTGCCAGGCATCCGCCGCCTGCCAGTTGCGGAAGCCATCGGACTTCGGTTCCATCGGCGCGAAAGCCGCAGGGTCAGTCTGCTCCTGCGTGGCGTCGACGCGGCCAGGCGTGAACGGCAGTTCGAGGGCAACGCCGCCCTTCGCCGCCGCCTGCTCGACCGCGGCATTGCCGGCCAGCACGATCAGGTCCGCCATGCTCACCGTGCGCCCGCCCGGTGCGGTGCGGTTGTAGTCGGCGCGCACCTTCTCCAGCGCTGCCAGCACTTTGGCGAGCTCTGCCGGATCGTTCACCGCCCAGTCCTTCTGCGGCGCGAGACGAATGCGCGCCCCATTTGCGCCGCCGCGCAGGTCCGAATTGCGGTACGTCGAGGCCGAGGCCCAGGCCGTGCGAACCAACTGCGCAGGGGTGACGCCCGCAGCCATGACCTTGCTCTTCAGCGCCGCGATCTCCGCCGCGCCGATCAGCGGGTGGTTGTCAGTCGGCAACGGGTCCTGCCAGCTGAACGTCTGCGCCGGCACGTCCACGCCGATATAGTGCGTCTTCGGCCCCATATCGCGGTGCGTCAGCTTGAACCATGCTCGCGCAAAGGCATCGGCATAGAGCTCCGGCTTGTCCTTGAAGCGCAGCGCGATTGCGCGGAACGCGGGGTCCTGCCGGATCGCCATGTCAGTGGTGAACATGATCGGCGCGTGCATCTTGCCCGCCTCGTGCGCATCCGGCACAATCTGGATTTGCGCCGCGTTGACCGGCTGCCACTGCGTCGCGCCCGCCGGGCTCTTCACTTTGACCCATTCAAACGCGAAGAGGTTGTCGAGGTACTGGCTCGTCCACTGCACGGGGCTGGCCGACCACGCGCCTTCCAGCCCGCTCGTCACCGTATCCTTGCCCATGCCGGTGCCGCAGCTGTTCTTCCAGCCGGTGCCTTGCGCCTCGATCCCCGCACCCGCCGGTGCCGCGCCGACGCAGCTGGCCGCATGCGCGCCATGCGCCTTGCCGAAAGTGTGCCCGCCCGCGATCAGCGCGACGATTTCCTCGTCGTTCATCGCCATGCGACCGAACGACTGGCGGATATCATGCGCCGCCGAAATCGGATCGCCGTTCGCATTGGGGCCTTCGGGGTTCACGTAGATCAGCCCCATTTGCACCGCCGCAAGCGGGCCCTTGAGCTGCCGCTTCTCGTTCCAGCGGTCGCCGTTGGCCTCCAGCCACTTCTTCTCGGTGCCCCAGTAGACCGCATCGGGCTGCCACGTATCCGCGCGGCCGCCGCCGAAGCCCAGCGTCTTGAAGCCCATCTGCTCAAGCGCGACGTTGCCCGTCAGCACCATGAGATCGCCCCACGAAAGCTTGCGGCCATACTTCTGCTTGATCGGCCAGAGCAGGCGCCGCGCCTTGTCGAGGTTGGCGTTGTCCGGCCACGAATTGAGCGGCTCGAAGCGCTGCTCGCCGCCCGCACCGCCGCCGCGCCCGTCGATCGTGCGATAGGTGCCGGTGCTATGCCAGGCCATGCGGATAAAGAACGGGCCATAGTTGCCATAGTCCGCCGGCCACCACGGCTGCGAGGTCGTCAGCACCTTGGCGATATCCGCTTTGACTGCCTTGAGATCGAGGCTGAGGAACGCCTTGGTGTAATCAAAGTCGGCGCCATAGGGGCTCGCCAGCGTGTTCTCGTTCTGCCGGAGTGGCGTGAGGTCAAGCTGATCCGGCCACCAGTCCTTGTTGGTCGTCGGCTTATCTGCGGTTGCAGCAGCAGGGGCTGCATCGGCGGCATGGGCAGCCAGCGGGGCCGCAGCTAGAAGCGCAAGGGCAAGGGTCGCGAGCGAAGCGCGCATCGGATTTTCCTCTCTGCTCGCGGCATCCGGGCGCGCGCGCCGCACAACCCGACACCGCTTGGGTTGGGATAAATTAGCCCGGGTCTCGCAGCGAGACCAGCGGACGGGTCCGTTCTGGCGCAGAGAACCACGATGCGGCCAGTTGATTTGTCCGTTCACTATGATCGGAGATTTCGATCATCCAGCAACACGCAGACACGCTCACGCGGGCCAGAAACGCAGCCCGAAAAATCAGATGCTGTAGAGGGAAACCAGTTCAGGACACCCGGCGCGGTGCAATTTTACGCATCCTCTCCCAAGGCCGCGCCGGGTGAACGACTTGTTTTGTGTGTGTGGTTTTACCGCATTGGCGAGGCCGAGTCATCATGAAATTGCGCACACCCCGTTGCACATAAAAGAATGATGCCGAACGTGATGCGATGCGGCCACAGCACCGCCCGGCAAATTCCTGCCGGTTTGCTGCAGTGTTGCTGCGCTGTTTCCCTGATCAAAGCGAAGCACGATCTTATCCGGATCGGTCTTATCACGGCTGACATGAGAGGATCCGCCTGCCTTGCCCTTGCGGCTTTCGCGTTGCCCGCCCCGGCAGCCGCACAATCGGCGTTCGAGTTTGGCGCATCCTATACCGCCGACTTGCTCACCGCCTCGGCCGGAAGTCCGGTTCACGGCGCCGATTTCGTCGGCCGCGCGGATGCATGGGCGGATTTCAAAGGCCCGGTGGTTGGCCTCGATGCGCTCTCTGCCCACCTCGATCTCGTTGCCGTCCACGGCCCCGATTTTTCCGGCAATCGCGTCGGCGCCTACCAGACGGTGAGCAGCCTCGAAGCCGACGCCCTGCCCCACGTCTACGAAGCCTGGGCGCAGTGGAAGCCTAACGACTTCGTCTCGGCAAAGGCCGGCCTGATCGATCTCAATGCAGAGTTCGATATCCAGAACACCGGCGCGTTGTTCGTCAACAGCGCCTTCGGCATCGGCCCGGAAATCTCGCAAAGCGGCCTGTCCGGCCCGTCGATCTTCCCGATGACCTCATCCGCCTTCGTGCTGCGCCTGCAGCGCGGCCGCAAGGCGCTGGCACTCGGTTTCTTCGATTCACTGGCCGGCGCGCGGCATGATCCGCGGCGGATGGCCGTGCGCTTCCCCGGCACGACCGGCGCGCTGCTGATTGCCGAAACACGCCTGCCGGTGGGCACCTGGCTGCTGCAAGCGGGCGGCTGGCACCACACGACCCGCTTCGAAGCACTCGACCCCGGCGCACCGCCAGCCCTCTCTCGCGGCGCCTATGGCATGCTCGAAGGCGCGGTGACGCGCAAACTCAGCGCATGGATCCGGCTCGGCGTCGCCGACGCGCGCGCCAATCCTGTCGCTGCCTATCTCGGCGGCGGCGCGGTCGCCACGGTGGGGCAATGGCGGGTAGGATTTGCGGCGGCCCACGCCCGGCTCGGTGCCGCCGCCCGCCGCGCTCTCTTCGCCCCCGAACGCGCGCGCCGGGCCGAAACCGTGCTCGAACTTACCGCCCAGCGCCAGCTTGCGCCGTGGTTCAATATCCAGCCCGATCTGCAATATGTGATCCACCCCGGCTGGGATCGCGGCCTACACAACACGCTTGTCGCCGGCATGCGGTTCAGTTTTGCCATCCCGGAGTGAACCCGGCCGCGAAAGCCACGCTGTGCCCTGCGCGACTTTTTCATCCTTGCAAACGACCTCCCGGCAGTGAACGTCTCGCCCCGTGCCACTCCCGGCGCGGAAGGTCGTTGAAGTCATGCCGCAGTACCCGTTCCAGCTTGTCGACGTTTTCGGTGAAACCCCGTTCTCGGGCAATCCGCTCGCCGTGATCGCCCTCGATGCCGACCGGGACACCGCCGAGCTGCAGGCCATCACCCGCTGGCTCAACCTCTCGGAAACCGCCTTCCTGCTGCCGCCGACGACCGACGCTGCGGACTACCGCGTGCGCATCTTCACGCTCGACCGCGAACTGCCCTTTGCCGGCCACCCCACGCTGGGGTCCGCCCACGCCTGGCTCGCGCTCGGCGGCACGCCGCGCCATGAAGGCAAGGTCGTGCAGGAATGCGGCGCGGGCCTCATCGACGTTCGCCGCGGCGCCGACGGCCTTGCCTTCGCCGCGCCGCCGCTGCTGCGCTCCGGTCCGGTCGATGCGGACAAGCTCGCAGAGGCCTGCGGCGTGCTCGGGATTTCCACCAGCGATGTCGTTGCCGCCGAATGGATCGACAACGGCCCCGGCTGGCTAGGTATCCAGCTCAAGGACGCGGCCTCTGTCATCACGGTGGAGCCTGCCCGCTCGCACGCCAATCGCATCGATATCGGCCTCGTCGGCCTGCATCCTGCAGGCAGCCCCTTCGCCTACGAGGTGCGCGCGATCTTCAGCGATCCCTATGGCGGGCTGATCGAGGACCCCGTGACCGGCAGCCTCAACGCATCCGCCGCCGAGTGGATGCTGCGCCTCGGCCACGTGACGGCGCCCTACACGGCCACGCAGGGCACCCGCCTCGGTCGTTCGGGCCGCATCCGCATCGAACACGAATCGGGCGGCCCGATCTGGGTCGGCGGCGCCACCGCCACGCTGTTCGCAGGAACGACCGGCGCGGCCGCCTTCCCCGCCTGATCAGCGCGCGGTCGGCTTTCCAGCCTTCATTTCCAGCCCCAGCGCCCAGCGCCGTTGGAAGCCGCGCCAGAACCCGGGCTGCTCTGCCGATGCAGGCTTCCCGCCCACGTTCTGGAACGGCGCCAGCGGCCATTGCCCGTCGCCGGCATTGGGCGGCGTCACATCCAGATAAGCCCGCTTGGCCTCCTCGCCCTTGAGATGCAGATCAAGGAATGCGGTGATGAAATGCTGGTTGATTGCGTTGATCCGCTCCGCCCGCCACACCGGCTCGGCAAAGTATTCGCGCGTCGAGAAATCAGCGTCCGCCTCGGGCGGCGGCGGATTGCCGCCGACATTGTGGCGCGCATTCTGATAAAGCAGGAAATGCCGCTCATTCGCGGCCATGTGGTCGAATATCCAGCTGACTCCGTTCGGCGCATCGACGATGTCGTCATGATCGCCGTCGATCATCAGCACCGGCTTGGCAAAGGCGGCAAGCGAGGCTTCTGACCACACCCGAACCGGCGGGCTTCCGCCAAACGGTGCCAGCGCGACGACAGCCTTGATCCGCGCCGCGATCGACTTCCCTGCCGTCTGGCTCTCCAGCAACTGGTCCCGCGCCGGAGCGGGCATTTGCGCAAACACCGGGCTGGTCGCCGCATAGTCCAGCCCCGCCGCCCCAAGCACGCCGAAGCCGCCCATCGAATAGCCGACAAGGCCGATCTGCCCCGCGTCGATCTCCTGCCCCAGCGCGTCGCCGGCCTTGCCTGCCCGGCGCGTCATATCGTCGATCACCATGCGCACGTCGCGCGCGCGGTGGACCAGCACGTTGCCGAACGAGACCGGAAATTCCGCCGGGTTTACCACGCGCTGATCGGCATGATCGATCGCCACGACGACATAGCCCTTCGTCGCCAGGTTCTCGGTCAGCCAGGTCATGAACGTGTCCCAGCCGTTGTAGCCGTGCGAGACGACCACCAGCGGGAAGCGCTTCCCCTTGATCGGCGCAGCTCCGTCCACGGCAAGGCTCGGGATGACAAACTGCCCGCCAGTGCCATCGGGTTTGGGCAGGACATGCGCAAAGCTGGCCCGCGCCGCCGTGGGCGCAGCATCGGCGGGATACCACACCCGCGCCTTGATCGTCCGCGTGGTGCGGGCAAGGCCGGTGGCGGAAAGGACCACGCTGTCCGGCGCATCCACCGTGATCGCCTGCGTGCCGATGGGATAGCCCCCCAGCGCCGCGAGTTCCGGCGCATCCATCGGCGGCACTGCATAAGGTTGCCGCATCGGTTCGGCCTCAGCCGTGCCCGCCAGCAGCAGGGTCGGGAGAACAAGGCGCACGAGTGCTTTCATCGAAATTCATCCTGCAAGTTCAGTGCAAAAACGAAAACGCGCCCATGCAGAGTATCCGCATGGGCGCGCCTTCTCGTCCGGAGGGGGATGGACGATCAGAAGTTCAGGCGAACGCCGGCGGCCCAGCGCGCACCGGTGTCGATATAGTCGAGCACCTGGTTGTCGAAGCGGCCCGTGGTGATGTTCCGCGAGTTGGTCACGTTGGTGCCTTCTGCGAAGACCTGCGCAAACTTCTTGATGTCGTAGCTCACGCGTACGTCGATCTGCTCGAACGGACGGCGGAACACCGGATCACCACCCTGACCGGGGGTAACAAGGTATTCGAGGAACCGGCCGCGGCGGTTGTAGGCGATACGGGCGGCGAAGCCGTTCTTTTCGTAGAAGCCCGTCACGTTGTAGCTGTTGCCGAGACCTTCCAGCGCGACCGACTGGTCGAACCGCGTCACGTCGAAGGCCGCGCTGCTGTCCACGAACGTGGCGTTGGCCGAAATGCCCAGACCGTCAAGCGGCGCAGGCAGGTAGTCGAAGGTATGCGTCACGTTCAGTTCGACACCGCGGACCGAGACGTTCTCCGAGTTGCGCGGACGGCGCACGTTGAACGTTGCAGTATTCGGGCCGGTGATGCCGCCGCCGATCGGCAGATTGCTGGCATTAGCGATCGTGAACGGCTCCGCCGAACGGGTCTGCACGATGAAGTTATCGATGCTCTTGTAGTAGCCGGCCACCGACAGGGTTGTTGTCGAGGTCGGGTACCATTCCAGCGAGATATCGAAGTTGTTCGCCGTGTAGGGCCGCAGGTTCGGGTTGCCGCCGCTCGCGTCGAGGCTCGCCGGACGGGTCACGTCGAAGTTCGTGCGCGGCGCGAGATCGCGGATCTGCGGACGGGTCAGCGTGCGCGATGCGGACAGACGGGCGATGAACTTGTCGGTGAGGTTCACCTTCACGTTGATGTTCGGCAGGAAGTAGTCGTAGCTCGACCGCTGCGCTGTCGCCACCGGCGCACCGCCATTGGCGAACACGGCCTGGTAGATCGTTGGGTCGTTCGGCACCGCAAGCAGGTCGGTCAGCGCCAGCTGACGACCGCTCGCGATGATCTCGGTGTGCACGTAGCGCGCACCGAGGTTCACCGTCCACGGCAGCGAGCCGAGGTTGCCCTTCAGATCGGTCTCGAGGTAGCCGGCGAAGACCTTTTCCGACACCGCGAACGAGCTCGGCTGGGGCGAGGCGGCAAAGCCGTTGGTCGCGCGCAGAAGAGCCGCCGTGGTTCCCGGGGCAAGACGACGCGCCGTGTCGCGGGCAGCGGCCTGACCGGCGCTTTCGAGGAACGCGAAGTATGCGTTCGGATCATAAGTCAAAATGCGCGTCGGCACACTGCCCGAACCACCAGGCGCATTGAGCGTGAGCGGGCTGAGCAGCGCGGCGCTCGCGCCCTCGTTGTAACCGCAATAGAGGCAGGTCGTGTTGGGATCAGTCGTGATGCTCTGGCTGTTCTTGCTGCGGTTGGTGTTGATGAAACCGAACCGGACCGCATCGATCACGCCGCCGTCAGCCTTCCACTCGGTGTCGAGCTTGTACTCGAGCACGCGTTCGGCCTCGCTGTTGCCCTGACGCAGCGCGATGTGCGAGCGACCGAGGCTGGCGTCGGTCAGGTTCGCCGAGTAGCCGGTGGTCGAAGGGAACCCGTTGCCGGTCGCCTGCTGGAAGCTGTAGACGCTCGGAATGCCGATCACGGTGAAGTAGTTGCGGCCACCGGCCGAATCCTTCGCGCGCGACCACGACACGTCGGCCTTCACCGTCAGCTGGCTGTTCGGCTTCCATTCGACATTGCCGCCGACCGCGTAGGTCTTCACGAAGCGGTTGTTCGAGGTCTGGATCAGGTCGGCGTTGCCGTTCGTGGTGAGCGAGGTGATCGTGCGATTCGAATCGATCGCTGCCGCCGTGTAGCTCGAAGGCTCGAACCAGCTGCCCAGCGCCTGCACGCGCGAGTTGACGTTGAACTGGTTGTAGAGGCCGTCGACGGTGAAGGTCAGCTGATCGTTCGGGCGGTACTGCGCGGTGCCGGTCACGCCGATGCGTTCGCGCTGCTGGTCATCCTGGCCGACGTCCTGGTTGCGCGGCGCGAAGACATTGCTGAACAGCGGATTCGCGGCCGGGCCGACTGTCGTCCGCGGAATGTACCCGCGGTTCTGAACGAAGCGGGTCTGCGCATCGCGCTTCTGGTACGAAATCGAAGCCAGCACGCCGAACGTGTCGTCAGCGAAAGTGTCGCTGATGAGGCCAAAGGCCTGCGGTGTCGCGCTCTTGCTGTTGCGCTCATACTGGCCCTTGGCCGAGACAACCGCCTTGAAGCCGCCAATGTCGAGCGGGCGCGGCGTCTTCACATTGAGCGTGGCGCCGATGCCGCCGTCCTGCAGGCGGGCCTGCGAGCTCTTGTAGACTTCGGCGCCGCTGATCAGTTCGGCAGCGAGAAGGTCGAACGAGAATTCACGACCCTGGTTGTCGCTCGCGAAGGTGCGGCCATTGACCAGCACGGTGTTGAACGCCGGGCCGAAGCCGCGCACCGTCACGAAGCGGCCTTCACCGTTGCTGCGGTCGATCGCGACGCCCGGGATGCGCTGCAGCGATTCCGCCACGTTCGTATCCGGGAACTTGCCGAGGTCTTCCGAGCTGATCGCATCGACGATGGCGAGCGAGTTCTTCTTGATGCCGGCCGCACTGCGCAGCGAGCTGCGGATACCCGTCACCACGATCGCTTCGGGCTCCGAAGAGGCACCGGCAGGCGTTTCCTGCGCGAAGGCGGGGGCTGCGCCACCCACGATGGCCAGCGCGCTGCAGCACGCCAGAGCCTGGCTGCGCATCCGCGACATAGCGGTCAAACTATTGAAACGAGACATAATCTGGCTCTCCCCTTGTTGACGCCCGCCGTGTCCGGTCGAGACGTGCCAAGTGCTTCGACGCGGATGCCCGCGCCGTTACAGGTTTGACTGATATGTTTTATCAGATAAATCAAATGAAAGTTTTTGGGGCAGCTGGATTGCCTAGGCAGTGGTGCTTATTTGCTGCACCTGAGGTCGATGGAGCGCCGCCTTGCCAAGACCCGCAAGGCAGCGGAAACAAGGGTCTAGGGAGCAGGACATGAACGACAGGGTTCGGCAGGTGGTGATCGTCGGCGGCGGCTCGGCCGGCTGGATTGCCGCCGCGCGCATCGCCGCAGCACACCGCCCGGAAGGCGAAAACGGGATTTCGGTCACGCTCATCGAATCCGAGACCATTGGCACGATCGGCGTCGGCGAGGGCACCTGGCCCACGATGCGAAACACGCTGCGCAAGATCGGGATCTCCGAAACCGAATTCTTCCGCTCGTGCGATGCCGCCTTCAAGCAAGGCGCGCGCTTCACCGGCTGGGTGACGGGCGAGCCGGGCGATTCGTATTATCACCCGCTCAATCCGCCGCAGGCTGCGACTCAGATCAACCTCTCCGCCCACTGGCTGCGCCGGCAGGATGGCGCAGGTACGGATTTTGCGCACGCCGTCGATTTCCAGTCCGCGCTGTGCGATGCGGGCCTCGCCCCCAAGTCGATCAGCACCGCCGAATTTGTCGGCCTTGCCAACTATGCCTATCACCTTGATGCCGTGAAGTTTGCCATGCTGCTCAAGAAGCACTGCGTGGAGAAGCTGGGTGTGCGCCATGTGGTCGACGACGTGACGGGCGTGAAGGTTGATGACGCGGGCTTCGTCACCGGCGTCGAAGCGAAGCAAACCGGCTTCCTCGCTGGCGACTTCTTCGTCGACTGCACCGGCTTTGCCGCGCTCCTCATCGGCCAGACCTACGGCGTGCCCTTCATCGATTGCGGCGATATTCTGCTGGCAGACCACGCCGTCGCGCTGCAGGTGCCCTACGAGCACGAGGACGATCCCGTCGCCAGCCAGACCAATTCCACCGCACAAGGCGCCGGCTGGATCTGGGACATCGGCCTCCCCACCCGGCGCGGCACCGGCTATGTCTATTCCAGCCGCCACACCAGCCATGATGAAGCCGAAGCCACCCTTCGCGCCTATCTCGGCCCCGTCGCCGAGGGGCTCAACACCCGCCGCATCCCGATCCGCTCCGGCCACCGCCAGCGCTTCTGGGAAAAGAACTGCGTCGCGGTCGGCCTCGCCAACGGCTTCCTCGAACCGCTCGAAGCCTCGGCGCTGATGCTGATCGAGACAGCGGTCGATTTCATCACCGAGCGCCTGCCGCAGAGCCGCGCCGTGATGGCCCCGCTCGCCCGCCAGTTCAACGCCGCGTTCGAGCACCACTGGGCGCGCATCATCGATTTCCTCAAGCTCCACTACGTCCTCACCAAGCGCGAGGACACCGCCTTCTGGCGCGACAACCGCGATCCCGCGACCGTGCCGGACCGCCTGCTCGAACAGCTCGAACTCTGGCGCCACTTGCCGCCCGGCCCGCAGGATTTCCCGCATCAGCCCGAAGTGTTCTCCTGGCCCAGCTACCAGTACGTGCTCCACGGCATGGGTTTCGAATGCAACCTCGCCGAAGGCAGCCAGGTCGCCGCCGAAGCCGCGCTCGCGCAGCGCTGCTTCATGGCCACCCAGCGCCAGCAGGAGCAGGCGCTCGCCGCGCTCCCCTCGCACCGCGCGCTGCTCGATGCGGTCCGCGTCCACGGGTTCCAGGCGGTATGAGCGGCGCCACACTCGCCGCGGTGCGGCCCGACCGCCACGCCGGCCTGACCATCGGCCAAGGCACCGATCTCGAAGCCGCCGCCAGCCTCGGCCACGTCCAACTCGGCTTCAGCGAGATCCCGCTCGCCCTGTGCGACTACCCCATCGTCCTCATCAAGGACGGCGCCACCGGCCAGTTCCGCCTCGTCGCGCTGCTCGGCTTCGCCGCCAACCGGAACCTCTACGTGCTCGGCGGCAACTGGGCCGCCACCTACCTCCCCCTCAACGTGTTGCGCCTGCCGTTCTACCTCGGCGCACCCGAAGGCGGCGAGCTGGAACTCTGCATCGATGAAGCCAGCAGCCTGATCGGCGCCACTCCCGGCCATGCCCTGTTCGATGCAAGCGGCGCAGAAACCCCGTTTCTCACCGGCCGCCGCCAACTCCTCCAGACCATGCGCGCCGACGCCGAAAAGACCGCGCAGTTCATCAGCGCGATCACCGCGGCGCGCCTCGTCACGCCGATGACGATCACGCTCCACCATGCCGACCAGCACCAGCAGGATATCGAAGGCGCCTACACCATCGACCCACTCGCGCTCGAAACGCTCGATGATGCGGCACTACTGAAGCTCCACTGCCAAGGCCATCTCGGTGCGATCCACGCGGTCATGCACAGTCTCGGCCAGCTCAGTCGGCTCGAACAGCTCCACAACGCCCACGGCGAACGCCCGATCAGCCGCAGCGCGGTGCAGCTTCATTTGTGATTCGGGCCGCGATACACACGGACTTGCCCTCGCCGCGCCGGAGGCGTAGCAGCCGTGATATGATAAATGCGACATTAGCCCGTTCAGCGAGAGACGCCATGGCAGGACAGATCCCGGTAAAGCCCATCACCGCGTCCGCGCCGATCCCTTGGAAGCACCGGGCATGAGTACCGCCGCCCCGGTCGCCGCCGTCTCCATCGGCAGCAGCACACAGCTGCTTGCCTTTGCACTTGTAATCCTGCTGGTCGGCGCGCTCACCTGGTGGCGCACCCGCGCCACCCATGCGCACAGCGAGAACGAGGACCGCGAGTTCTTCCTCGCCGGCGGCAGCCTCACCTGGATATACGTCGCCGGCTCGATCACGATCACCAACCTCGGCACTGAACAGCTCGTCGGCGCTAACGGCAACCAGATGCTGCTCCTCGCGTGGTGGGAGCTTGCCGCCGTCTTCGGCCTGCTCATCCTAGCCTTCGTCTTCGTGCCGATCTACTACCGCTACCAGTGCGTGACGACCACAGAACTGCTCGAGCGGCGCTACAACGACGACCGCATCCGCACGATGATCTCGACACTGTTCCTGTTCGGCAACCTGTTCATCTCGATGCCCTCGGCGCTCTACACCGGTGCCCTGTTCCTGCGCAGCGTATTCGGGATCGATCTGCCGCTCGTCCTTGTCGGCTTCTGCATCGCCGCGCTAGGCGCAGGTTACGGCGTGCTCGGCGGCCTTCGCGCCGTCGCGATTTCCGAAACGTTCAGCGGCGCCAGCCTGCTGTTCATCTGCCTGCTGCTGGTGTTTCTCTCGCTGCAGGCAATCGGCTTCGACTTCTCGGGGATTCCGGCCGAACGCCTCACGCTGATCGGCGGCAACGATTCGCCCATTCCGTGGCACACGCTGCTTACCGGCATGCTGTTCATCCAGATCTTCTACTGGTCGACCAACCAGGCGATCACCCAGCGCGCGATGGCCTCCCCTTCGGTGCGCGAGGCGCAGAAGGGCGTGCTGGCCGCCGCGGTCATCCGCCTGATGATCGTGCCTGCCATTGTCGTGCTGCCCGGAATCGTCGCCTACAAGCTCTACGGCAATGTCCACGATGCCGCGTTCGGCAAACTCGTCGGCAATGTCTTGCCCGGCTGGCTGGCTGGCACCTTCGCCGCGATCCTCGTCACCAGCGTCGCGACCCACTTCGTCGCGATCCTCAATTCTTCGGCCGCGCTCTACATCTGCGACATCCACCAGAAGTACGTGAACCCGAAGGCCAGTGTCCGCACGCTCAACATCGTGACGTCAGCCGTGCTGATCCTGATCGCCGTTGCGCTGATCCCGGTCTATTCCAACGCCGTCAGCATCATCAATCTGCTGCAACAGCTCAACGGCCTGTTCTCGATGCCGATCCTCTCGGCCTTCATCGTCGGCCTGCTGTTCCGCGATGTCGATGCCCGCGCCGCCATCGGCGCGGTGCTGTTCGGCATCTCGCTCTATGCCTGGTTCACCTTCGTCCACGCGCCGTTCGGCCTGCACTACATCCATCTGATGTTCGTGACGCTGTGGTCCTCGATCGCCTTCTCGCTGGCGGTGAACCGGCTGGTGTTCGGCAAGCGGGCGAGCCTCGTGCCGTTCTGGCGCCGCGAGGCACCCAAGGCGCCGGACGTCACCTACATCTAGGTTCAGGCGCTCGCAGTCGCCTCGGCCTCGCCGATCAACTCCAGCACATCACCGATCAGCCGGCGCATGGCGCAGCGCGCACCTTCGCTATCGCGCCGCAGGATCGCGTCATAGACCGCGCGGTGATCCTCGATGCTTGCCGAGCGGCCCTTGATCCGGTTGGTGAAGTGGATCGACGTTGCCAGCGCGCTCGCCACCATATCGCGAAACTGCTTGTAAAAGGGATTGCCCGAGCCTTCGAGCACCGCGACGTGGAACGCGATGTCCGCCGCCAGCGTATTGTCCGCTCCCGCTTCGGCCGCGACCATGCGCGCCAGCCCGGCGCCAATCGCCGCGCATTCCTGCTCCGTCGCCTGCATCGCCGCCAGTGCCGCCGCCTCGGGCTCGATCGCCACGCGCAACTGGTTGAAATGCCGCAGCAGCTCGACCGAGAATTTGCGCTCGAGCAGCCAGTGCAGCACGTCGCTGTCGAACAGGTTCCAAGAGGATTGCGGCTGGACGATCGTACCTTGCCGGGGCCGCGCGCTCAGCAGGCCCTTGGCCGTCAGCATCTTGACCGCCTCGCGCGTCACCGCACGGCTCACGCCATGCTTGCGGGCCAGTTCGGCTTCGGTCGGAAACGCGACATTGTCATACTCGCCGATCACGATGGCACGCCCGATCACATCGAGCAGACCATACGTCAGATTGCGGCCAAGGCTGGTGCGCATTTCGTTAGGGAAGGTGTCGGTCGTGATGGCGCTGACTTTCCTGTTCACCAAGCCTGCTAACGATTACGCATTTGGGGCGCACAATTCAATTCCTCCTGACATCAAAGTCAGATAGATATGATAATTACGTAAATGCTTGATTGGAGACACCCTTGCAAGCCACCCTGCTCGCCGTCGATTGGGGCTCGACCAACCGCCGCATCTTCGTGCTCGCGGCAGACGGAACCGTGCTGGATACGGCGCAGGACGACCGCGGAATCCTGAACATGGGCGGCAGCAGTTTTGCCGCTGAAGCCGCCGCGATGCGCTCGCGCTGGGGTGATCTGCCGATGCTCTGCGCTGGCATGGTCGGCTCCAACCGTGGCTGGGTCGATGCCGGCTACGTCGCCGCACCCGCCGGCCTCGCTGCTATCGCGCAGGCAGTTCACTGGGTGGAACCCGGCCGGACCGCGATCGTCCCCGGCGTCTCGCGCGATGCAGGCGGCCGCGCCGACATCATGCGCGGCGAGGAAGTCCAGCTGCTGGGCGCTGCCGCCGCGGGTCTCGTGAACCCCGATTCATGGCTCTGCCAGCCGGGCACCCACGCCAAGTGGGCGCGGCTGGCAGGCGCCGAGCTCACCGATTTCACCACGGCCATGACCGGCGAGATCTTCGCCCAGCTCGGCCGTAGCGGCCTCCTCGCCGATGGGCTCGATGGCGCGGTTGAACCCGGCGCCGCCTTCCGCGCTGGCGTCGCGACCGCGCGCGGCGGCGATCTCCTCGCCAAGCTGTTCGGCGCCCGCGCCTCGCTCGTTCTCGGCAAGCGCGACCGGGCCAATCAGGCCTCCTACGTCAGCGGTCTCCTCATCGGCAGCGACTGCTCGGCCCGTCTGGACAGTGATTTCGCAGGCGCCCGTGCTGACGGCGTCGACGTCCTCGCCTCCCCCGCCCTCGGCGCGCTCTACCTCGCCGCGCTCGATGAACTCGGCTGCAAGGCCCGGCTGGTCGACAGCCACGCCGCCTTCCTCGCCGGAATTACCAAGATCTGGAGCTTGCTTGCATGACCACTGCCGATGCCTTCAACGACGCCTTTGCCGCGATGCCGCTTGTCGCCATCCTGCGCGGCCTCACGCCCGAAACGGCGGACGATATCGGCGATGTGCTCGTCGAAGCCGGCTTCACCCTCATCGAAGTCCCGCTCAACTCCCCCCGCCCGCTCGAAAGCATCGCGCGCCTCGCGAAGCGTCTTGAAGGCCGCGCGCTGGTCGGCGCGGGCACCGTGCTCGATGTCGCCGCGGTCGAAGCGGTTGCGGAGGTCGGCGGCACCCTGATCGTCTCGCCCAACACAAACACCGCTGTCATTGCCGCCGCCGCTGCCCGCGGCCTGATCGCCGTCCCCGGCTTCCAGACGCCTAGCGAGGCCTTTGCCGCGCTCGCAGCCGGCGCCCGCGCGCTAAAGCTGTTCCCCGCCGAAGCCGCCAGCCCTGCCGTGCTCAAGGCCGTGCGCACCGTCCTGCCCACAGGAACCGCCGTGCTCCCCGTCGGCGGCATTTCGCCGACAACGATGGCGCCGTGGCACGCCGTCGGTGCTGCCGGGTTCGGCATCGGCTCGGCGCTCTACAGCCCCGGCGTTGCGCCCGAAGTGCTTGCCGAGCGCGCCGCCGCTTTCATCGCCGCCTACAAGGCGCTCTAACGCTTCAGGTGCAGGATCACCGCCGTGCCCGGATGGAGGCGCGGCGGTTGGAACCCGGCCTGCATCAGCGCTGCTCCTCGAAAGCGCCCGCCCTGCTTGAGCGGCCATTCCGCCTTCAGGCGCGGTGGCCAGACCACTTCGAGCGCATAATCCGCCGCCGGATCGAGCCCCGTCAGGCGCAGCGGCTCGGCGAAATAGCCGCGTTGCTCGGTCAGCATCGTGTAGGAAACGAGCGCCTCGCCGCCGTCCTCCGCCACCACGGCAAAGGCATTCACGCCCTCCGCTGCATCGATCCGGTGCAGCGCGCCGGTGTGGATCAGGTCGCGGTGCCGCTTGTGCAGCTCCACCCCGGCCGCAAGGTCGGCGGTCTCTTCGGCATCCAGCGCTCGGAGATCAGCCTCGATCCCCATATGCCCGAACAGCGCCGTTGCCACCCGCAGCGGCATCGATAGGACCCGCCCGGTGATATGGCACCGCGTCGGCCCGACATGCGCGCCCATCAGTTCCGCCGGGAAGAAGTGCGAGAACCCGCGCTGGATCGAAAGCCGGTCCAGCGCATCGTTGCTGTCGCTGGTCCACACCCGGTCGGTCCGCGCCAGCACGCCAAAGTCGGCACGTCCGCCACCCGACGCGCAACTTTCGATCTCGACCGCCGGAAAATTCGCGCGCAGCCGATCCAGTACTTCATAGAGCCCCAGCACATGCGCCGTCGCCCCGGCGCGCCCGTCCGCCCCGCCCGGCTGGCTGAGATCGCGGTTCATGTCCCACTTGAGGTAGCTGATCGGATATTCCTCCAGCAACGCCGCCACATCGCTGTACATCCGCTCGCGCACCTCGGGGCGCCCGAAATCGAGTACCAGCTGATGCCGGAACGGGATCTGCGGCGCAGGCGGCGTCCCCAGCACCCATTCGGGATGCGCGCGAAAAAGATCGCTGTCCGGATTGACCATTTCCGGCTCGACCCACAGCCCGAACTCCATCCCCAGCGCGCGCACCTTGTCGATCAGCGGCCCCAGCCCTTGCGGGTAGACGTCCGGGCTCACCTGCCAGTCCCCCAGCCCCGCGCGGTCGCTCCGGCGGCTGCCGAACCAGCCATCATCCAGCACGAACCGCTCGACGCCGACCGCCGCCGCCTTCTCGGCCAGCGCCATCAAGACCTGCGGATCGTGATCGAAATAGACCGCTTCCCAGCTGTTGTAGTGCACCGGACGCGGTTTCGCCCGCAAACGCGCATGTTCCGGTCGCGCACGCAAAAAGGCGTGATAATGCCGCGAAACAGCGCCCAAACCGGCATCCGAAACCGTCGCATAGATCGGTGGTGTGGTCAGGCTCTCGCCCGGCGCCAGTGCGATCTCGCCCGGCATGTAGAGCGCTTCCATCGATACCGAACGCCTTCCATCCGCCAGCGTCTCGACCGAAAGCCGGTGGTTCCCGCTCCACCCAAGGTGGAATCCATAGGCAAGCCCGCGCGTCTCGTTGGCGTCACGCTCGGTCGCTAGCAGCCCGGGAAACGCGTCATGGCTCGTGCGCCCGCGCCGATTCTCGCGCAGCCAGGTGCCCATGCCAAGTTGTTGACGCCGCAGCTGAAATTCGCCCGACCAGCGTCCCTCAAACCCGATCACCTCACCGACAAACCCCGGCAGCGGGATCACCGGTGCCGCCAGATGATCGACCTGCAATGCCTCCGCCCCGATATTCGTCAGCCGCGTCGTCGCCGCCAGCACATCCCCAGACAGCCGAAGATCGTGAACCAGTTCCAGCCGATGCGCCTCATCGCGGCTGATGAAGGTCAACCGGTCCGCGGCCTGCTCTACATCCGCCAGCAACGCGAAGCTCGCCCAGTCCTGCCCGCCACGATGCGCCGCCAGCCCCGGCCGCCCCGGAAAGCCCTGCCCCGCCTGCGGCGTCAGCGCGAGCGGCGCCTCATAGGCGGGCGAAGCATTCGCCTCCGCCCGCGCTGCCAACGCGGAAAGCTCCGCCAGATCAAGGTCATCTGGCAGCCGCGGCCCCCAGTAGCGCACCGCCGGAACTTCGGCGTTCACCTCCACCACCAGCGTGACGTTTGCGCCATCAAGGCGATAAGCGGCGGAAAAGGGTGCGGTCATCGTCGACCTTTCGGTGGCAAAAGTGGATTTATATGATAATTGAGCTGTGCCGGGTTACCGCCGACCAGCGCCGCCCTGCAACCCTTATTTCGAAGCCCTGACGATCCCGAAGGAAACACCATGCTTGGCGTCTGCTACTATCCCGAACACTGGCCCGAAGCATGGTGGGAGGAAGACGCCCGGCGCATGGCCGCGCTCGGCCTCACCTATGTCCGCATCGCCGAGTTCGCGTGGAGCCGGATCGAGCCCGATCCCGGCCGCTTCGAATGGGACTGGCTTGACCGCGCGATCGAAACGCTGGGCAAGGCCGGGCTCAAGGTCGTCATGTGCACGCCCACCGCCACACCGCCCAAGTGGCTGATCGATCTGTACCCCGAGATTCTCCCGGTCGATCCCGAAACCGGCCGCACGCGCGGCTTCGGCTCGCGCCGTCACACCGATTTTTCGAGCCCCGTCTGGCACCGCGAGGCGATGCGCATCAGCACCGCCGTGGCCGAGCGCTACGGCGAGAACCCCTACGTCGCCGGCTGGCAGACCGACAACGAACTGTGCTGCCACAACACCGCGATCAGCGCCTCGCCCGCCGCGCACGCCGGTTTCCGCACGTGGTGCCGCGAGCAGTACGGCGACATCGCGTCGCTCAACAAGGCATGGGGCAACGTGTTCTGGTCGATGGAATACCGCAATTTCGACGAGATCGAGATGCCCGTCGGCGCCGTCACCGAAACCAGCCCGGCGCACCGCATGGCCTGGCGCCGCTATTCGTCCGACATGGTCGTGCGCTTCCATGCCGACATGATCGCGATCATCCGCGCCCATTCGCCGGGCCGCTGGGTGACGCACAACTTCATCCCGATGCCCGAAACCGGCGTCGACAACCACGCGCTCGCCGCCGATCTCGATTTCGCGGCTTATGACAACTACCCGCTAGGCCGCGCCGATCTCGCGCTCGCCAAGTCTTCGCCTGCCGATTTCGCGCCGCTGATGCGCACTGGCCACCCGGACTTTCAGGGCATCCTGTTCGATCAGACGCGCGGGCTCACCGGCCGTCCGTTCTGGGTGATGGAGCAGCAGCCCGGCCCGGTGAACTGGGCCAACCACAACCCCCGCCCCGCCCCCGGCATGGTCCGCCTGTGGTCATGGGAAGCCTTCGCGCACGGCGCGGCGGTGGTCAGCTTCTTCCGCTGGCGGCAGGCGCCCTATGCGCAGGAACAGATGCACGCCGGCCTGCTCCGCCCCGATTGCACGCATGCAGAAGCCTGGCCCGAAGTCGAGCAACTCCACGCCGAACTCGCCCGGATCGAACTGCCTGCCCCCACCAAGGCGCCGGTTGCCATTGTCGTCGACCACGAATCCGATTGGCTCGGCCAGATCGAACAGCAGGGCCGCGGCTACGACTACCAGAAAATCCTGACCGCCTGGTACGGCGCGACCCGGCGCCTCGGCCTCGATGTCGATTTCGTCGCACCCGGCGCGGACCTCAGCGGTTACGCCATGGTCCTCGTCCCCGCGCTCGCCCTGCCGACGCCGGAAGCCGCCGCGCGCCTGCAGGCCGCAGACGGCCTCGTGCTGATCGGCCCGCGCTCCGGCGCCAAGACGCATGACGTGACTATCCCCGACGGTCTCGCCCCCGGCCGCCTGCGTCCGCTGGTGCCGATCCGCGTGCTCGCCGTCGAAACCCTGCGCCCCGATTGCCCCGGCTCGATCACGATCGGCAATGCGTCCTTCTCCAGCGGCCTCTGGCGCGAGACCATCGAGCCCGGCGAATGCACCGTGCTCGGCCGCTACGAGGATGGCGCCCCGGCAATGGTCCGCCACGGCAAGGTCCACTACCTTGCGACGCTGGTCGAAGACGCCGCGCTTGATGCCGTGGTCGCCGCGATGGCCGCCGAAGCCGGGCTCGAAACCACGCCGCTCACCGGCATGCTGCGCATCCGCCGCCGCGGCAACCTAACGTTCGCGATCAACTACGGCGCCGAACCCGCCGAAGCTCCCGCTCCCGAAGGCGCGGAATTCGTGCTCGGCGCCCGCACCGTGGGCCCGCGGGATCTTTCGATCTGGCGCTCGGTCTAGGCCTCAGAAGACGAACGGATCGGTTTCGGTCCGTTCGCCCAAGAGGAAGGCATCGGCCACCAGCGTCATCGGGCGCAGATCGCAATCGCTGAATCCGGCGCCGACCAGCTCCGCAAACCGCCGATAAAGCGCGGGATATTCACCAATCCCATCCGTGCGCTGCTCTTCGCCATCGATCCACAGCCGCGCCCCGCCTTCCGTCAGCATGAGCGCGCCCTCGTCAGTCTCGACCGTGATGTCCCAGCTTTGCGGCCCGGTCTGGCGGAAGTCGAAATCAGCGCTCACCGGTGCAGCCTCTGCCAGCACCATCGCCAGCTCCGCAGCAATTGGCGCCCCACGCCCCGCGGGGAACACCAGCTTGGCGTGTTCAAGCCGTAGCGCCCCGGGCAGGATAGACGTCACGATCGACAGCGCATTGATCCCCGGATCGAAGACGCCAAGCCCGCCGGCAGCCAGAATCCACTCCTGCCCCGGATGCCACACGCGGATATCCTCGCGCCAGACGATCGCCGCGCGCCGAATCACCTTGTCCGCCAGCCACTTGCGCGCAGCATCGACGCCCGCGGCATGGCGCGAATGCCACGTGGCGAACAACGTGCGCCCCGCAGCCGCACCCAGCGCCTGCAACTGATGCACTTCCGCCAGAGTCGCACCCGGCGGCTTTTCCAGCATCACATGCTTGCCCGCCGCAAGCGCCTGCGCCGCAATCCGGTGCCGCCCCACCGGCGGCGTGCACAGCGAGACCGCATCGACCGACAAACCGCTCTCGATCAGCGCCGAGATATCGGTGAAATTCGGCACGCCCTCGACGCGCCCATTGCGGCTCACTGCCGCTGCAAGCTCGAACCCCGCGTCGGCGGCAATGGCGGGAAGATGCTGATCGCGCGCGATCTTGCCGATGCCGACCAGCGCCAGCCTGATGGGTTCAGCCATGGGTATCTCCAGTTGGGAATATTTTATCTGATATATATGCTATAATGGAGAAATTGGCTATCGCACAGCCGATGATGTTGCGTCATCATTGCTGGCGCGGCGAAAACTCGGTTCCGGATCATGGCGGCAGGAGACCGCCTTTTCCCGGACCGCTGGGCAGCCGCATGGTGTGGGACAATGGGAATGATCGCCGGGCACCGGCATTCCTGACGTGAGCTCGGCCCAGGCTGCTGAAGCCTTCGCCAAGCTCACAGGCTGAACAAAACCGAGTTGGGGTAGATTTCGCATGACAGAACAGAACAACGGATCCAGCGCCCCCCGCCTGCGGTCGCGCGCATGGTTCGACAATCCGGGCAACCCCGACATGACCGCGCTCTATCTCGAGCGCTATCTCAACTTCGGCCTGTCAGTCGCCGAATTGCAGTCCGACCGCCCGATCATCGGCATCGCGCAGACCGGCAGCGACCTCGCCCCCTGCAACCGCCACCACCTCGTCCTCGCCGAACGCGTCCGCGACGGCATCCGCGACGCGGGCGGAATTCCCATCGAATTCCCGATCCATCCGATCCAGGAAACCGGCAAGCGCCCGACCGCCGCGCTTGATCGCAACCTGTCCTACCTCAGCCTCGTCGAAGTGCTCTACGGCTACCCCATCGACGGCACGGTCCTCACCATCGGCTGCGACAAGACGACCCCGGCCTGCCTAATGGCCGCCGCCACGGTGAACATTCCCGCCATCGCGCTGTCGGTCGGCCCAATGCTCAACGGCTGGCACAAGGGCGAACGCACCGGCTCGGGCACCATCGTGTGGAAAGCGCGCGAGATGCTAGCAGCGGGCGAAATCGACTACCGCGGCTTTATCGAGCTCATCGCCTCGTCCGCACCGTCGACCGGTTACTGCAACACGATGGGCACCGCGACGACAATGAACTCGCTCACCGAAGCGCTCGGCATGTCGCTTCCCGGCTCGGCCGCGATCCCCGCGCCCTATCGCGATCGACAGCAGGCCGCCTACGAGACGGGCCTTGCCATCGTGGAAATGGTCAAGGCGGACCGCAAGCCCTCCGACATCATGACGCGCGCCGCCTTCCTCAACGCCATCCGCGTCAACAGCGCCATCGGCGGCTCGACCAACGCGCCGATCCACCTCAACGCCATCGCGCGCCACATGGGCGTCGAACTCACGCTCGATGACTGGCAGGATCACGGCGCGGGCATCCCGCTGCTCGTCAACTTGCAACCCGCAGGGGAATACCTCGGCGAGGACTATTACCGCGCCGGCGGCGTCCCTGCCGTCGCAGGCGAACTCCTGCGCGCCGGTCTCCTCGATGGCAGCGCGCTTTTCTGCAACGGCCGCACCGTGGCGGAAAACTATGCTGAAGCCCGGATCGAAGACACACGGGTCATCAAACCACTCACCGAACCCATGCTCGCAAACGCCGGGTTGACGGTCCTCTCCGGCAATCTCTTTGAATCCGCCGTGATGAAGGCCAGCGTCATCTCCGAGGCCTTCCGCGCGCGCTATCTTTCGAACCCGGACGACCCCGAAGCCTTCGAAGGCCGGGCCATCGTGTTCGATGGACCCGAGGACTACCACGCCCGCATCGATGACCCCGCGCTGGAGATCGACGAGAACTGCATGCTCGTCATCCGCGGCGTCGGCCCGATCGGCTATCCCGGCGGCGCCGAAGTCGTCAACATGCGCGCGCCTGCAGCCCTGATCCGCGCAGGCATCGATGCGCTGCCCTGCATCGGCGACGGCCGCCAGTCCGGCACCTCCGGCAGCCCCTCGATCCTCAACGCCGCGCCCGAAGCGGCCGTTGGCGGCGGGCTTGCCTTGCTTCAAACCGGCGACCGCATCCGCATCGACCTCAAGAACCGGACCGCCAACATGCTCGTGCCAGAAGAGGAGTTGCAGCGCCGGCGCGAGGCCATCGGCGGCAAGATAGATGCTCCGGAAGCGCAAACACCCTGGCAGGAGCTCCACCGCGAGATGACCGGCCAATACCCGGGCGGCGCGGTGATCGAATCCGCGGTCAAGTATCAGCGCATCGCCCAGACCCGCGGCCTCCCGCGCGACAGCCACTAGAGCCATGACAACTGTCCGCGCCATACCACGCGACACCCGCGATATCCTCGGCGAAGGCCTCCTCTGGAGCGCCCGCGAGAACGCCTTGTTCTGGACCGACATTCTCGGCCGCAAGCTGTGGCGCATGAGCCTGGCCGATGATGCGATTTGCCATTGGGATATGCCAGAAGCCATCGGCTGGATCATCGAGCGGGCGGCGGGCGGCTTCATCGTCGGTCTCGCGTCGGGTTTCCATCGCCTCGATCTTGATCCCTTCCATTTGGAACTGATCGCCAACCCGCAGCCCGAGCGCCCAGGCAATCGCCTCAATGACGCCAAGGCGGATGCGCAGGGCCGGATCTGGGCTGGATCGATGCCGTTTCTGGAGCAGCCAGCAACGAACTGGCCGCCAACAGGTTCACTCTATCGCCTTGATCCGGATGGCGCGATCAGCCGCCACGATGATGCAATTACCATTGCCAATGGCCCGGCACTGAGCCCCGATGGCAAAGTGCTCTATCATACCGACAGCCGTATCGGTCAGGTCTGGAAGTTCGCATTGAACGCCGATGGCAGCCTGGGCCCGCGCGAAGCGCACCTGCATTTCGATGGAACAACCGATTCGCCCGATGGCATGACCTGCGACCGCGAAGGCGGCCTGTGGATCGCCTTCTACGGAGGCGCAAAGGTCGCCCGGTTCCATCCCGATGGCACTTTCGACCGCCAGATCGCCTTGCCGACGCCGCAGATCACCAACGTATGCTTTGCAGGCGCGGACCTGTCCCGCATGTTTGTGACGTCAGCTGGTGACGGACGTCCTGACGACACCCTTGCTGGTGCCTTGTTCGAGGTCGACAGCGGCGCGATCGGCGTATTGCCGCATCAGTATCTCGGTTAGCGCCATCGCGCGGCCGGTTGGTAATGTGCCTATGGCAAACAAAGAAAAGCCCCACGTCCGTTTGGACTGGGGCTTTTGTCTTGTGGTTGCGGGGGTAGGATTTGAACCTACGACCTTCAGGTTATGAGCCTGACGAGCTACCGGACTGCTCCACCCCGCGATGTGTTGTCTTGCGGCGTTTGTGCCGGAGACAAAAAAGCCGCCGCGCGGGGTTTCCGGCAGCGGCTGGTTTGACATGTGAATGGGTTTTTTTCCGATATGCGCCGGCTTCAATGCCTGGCGACGACCTACTCTTCCAACGCTTGAGCGTTAGTACCATTGGCGCTGTCTGGTTTCACGGCCGAGTTCGAGATGGGATCGGGTGGGTCACAGACGCTATGGTCACCAAGCAATGGAGCCGGCGCATATCGGGTTTTTGATCGATGCTGGTTTTGGCGTTGTTCCGGCTGAGGCATTCGCCCGTCGCTGAACAGCAAGGCTGTCATTGATGGTGGAATTCTCAAGCATGAACAGAGTTATTAGGACCGGTTAGCTCCATACGTTACCGCACTTCTACACCCGGCCTATCAACGTGGTGGTCTACCACGACTCGATGATACCTAATCTTGAGGGAGGCTTCCCGCTTAGATGCTTTCAGCGGTTATCCCGTCCATGCATAGCTACCCTGCTGCACTCCTGGCGGAATGACAGGTACACCAGAGGCATGTTCACCCCGGTCCTCTCGTACTAGGGGCAACTCCTCTCAAGTATCGACGCCCACGGCAGATAGGGACCAAACTGTCTCGCGACGTTCTGAACCCAGCTCACGTACCACTTTAATTGGCGAACAGCCAAACCCTTGGGACCTGCTCCAGCCCCAGGATGTGATGAGCCGACATCGAGGTGCCAAACAACCCCGTCGATATGAGCTCTTGGGGGTCATCAGCCTGTTATCCCCGGCGTACCTTTTATCCGTTGAGCGATGGCCCTTCCACGAGGGACCACCGGATCACTATGACCGACTTTCGTCTCTGCTCGACTTGTCAGTCTCGCAGTCAGGCGGGCTTATGCCATTGCACTCTAACAGACGGTTTCCAACCGTCCTGAGCCTACCATCGCGCGCCTCCGTTACTCTTTAGGAGGCGACCGCCCCAGTCAAACTACCCGCCACAGAGGGTCCCTGCACCGGATAACGGTGCGAGGTTAGACATCAGAAAACAACAGGGTGGTATTTCACCTATGGCTCCACGCAGGCTGGCGCCCGAGCTTCAAAGCCTCCCACCTATGCTACACAGTTCTTTCCTAATGCCACTCTGAAGCTGCAGTAAAGGTGCACGGGGTCTTTCCGTCTAACCGCGGGAACCCCGCATCTTCACGGAGAATTCAATTTCGCTGAGCATATCCTGGAGACAGTGGGGAAGTCGTTACGCCATTCGTGCAGGTCGGAACTTACCCGACAAGGAATTTCGCTACCTTAGGACCGTTATAGTTACGGCCGCCGTTTAC
>Ga0310345_10001533_pt1 | contig 25429 bp, 35 predicted proteins | sample HC15DNA20500_MG_FD_204667 | JGI IMG/M metagenome (GOLD analysis project Ga0310345, IMG submission 204667) | Marine microbial communities from station ALOHA, North Pacific Subtropical Gyre - HC15-DNA-20-500_MG | ecosystem: Environmental > Aquatic > Marine > Oceanic | place: Pacific Ocean: North... | reverse complement strand
ATGCCTGTTCGCTGCAGGTTACAGCAGCGCAGTTCGATACGCTACAGGACGATCTAGAGGCACTCGGACTATGGTCCAGCGTGCAGGCGGACGGACCAGAGCTGGATCGCACAGCTTGGGAGGCAAAAATGAAATCTGCGAGGCTCGTTCCCTACGACCCTATGACGCAATGAGGTGACCTATGGCGGTGACGACCTACTGCAGCAACTCAGACGTCGAGGACGTAATGAGCACGCACGGAGTCACGGCGTACATCGACGATGACGAGAGCGGCAGCCGCAGCGGAGCCGAAACTGCCTATCTGACATCGGCGGTCGAGCGAGCTGCAGCCATGTGGGTGAATCCGCGAGTCCTGATGCGATACAAGGCGTCGGATTTAAGCGGGAACGGTTACCTGAAATGGGCGAACGCGGTGATCGGCGCACTCGAAGTTTGCCGTCGGCGGAACAACCCCATACCCATCAGTCTGGCGAGCGACGCAGAACGCATTGAATTACAGCTCCAGCAGATCCAACGCGGACAACTGAATGTTCCAGAGCAGGCTGAGAGCTTCGAGCAGATCCCCGTCGTCACTAATTACGACGTCGAGCGATGGCATCAAGCCACGCCAACCCGCGTCCAGATCGAGGAGAGCACAGGATCAAGCCCTGAGGGGAACAGGAAACGATACTTGGCGCGTCCTATCCCGTGGCTGAATTGACACAGTGGCTACACATGTCTACAGATCGCACTATATACACCACAGACAGCCGAGCCGAACTGACAGATTTCGTGCGAGGATTCCCTGCGATGCTGACAGGGACCAGCGACGCTGGGGGACTGGGGAGACAATTCCGAGCCCGGCTGGCCTGGAGTTTCTTTTCGCTGGTCGCGCCTAACTGGGACAAGCTGAGCGACGGACAACCCGGTGACGATGGTGACGTGTGGCCGCGCAACACAAAATCCCACCTCGCCTACACTAAGGGCAGGCTGACACAGAAGCAGAAGCAGGGAGCTGCGCGATCCGTGCCGCAAGACTATTTGCAGCGTCGCAGCGACCACTTGACCCCGGGCCAGATGAAGCGGTGGCGTGCCACCTACCGCTCAGGACTCGCTGATTTGGCCACGAGGATGCCAATGCAACAAGCGCGTGGAACAGCAGCGAACGCTGCATGGCGAGAGACGCGAGCAGAAGGAGCGCCTACTATACTGAGCAGATGGGGTGACCGAGAAGACACGACGCTGGTCGACGAAGGCACGCTGCGGAGGAGCATGACAATCGGGCAGCTCACGACAGCCGGGTACACTCCAGGCGATCAAAATCAGGTAGCAGAGGAGACGACAGGCGAGCTGGTCGTCGGGACTAGAGCCGCGTGGGCTTCGGCGCACCACAAGGGGAGTGGCAGACTGCCTGTGCGCAGATTCTGGCCGAAGAAGTTCCCCACAGAGTGGTGGTCACAGATCATGGGTCAAGCAGAGGCGACCATTGTCGATATCGTCCGACATATCGAGAGAGGTACCGCATGATGAATTGCCACCACACACTCCACCACCGAGACAAGCACGGGCGACTGCTCGGATCCTGGGGATTGTTTCGTCGAGGTAAAATCTTCCGCGTATTTTGCACGGAATGCGGAAAATTCTACGGCCGCGCCACTGACAGGGACTGATAGCATGTCTATGGGGATGGCACTGGAAGGGACACGCGATTATCTGCGTACTCAGCAGTCGTGGACATACAAAGAGATCGGGATCCAATTCCGAAACCTTCCGCCAGCAGTCGCTCCGCAGGCGTATGTGGCGTTAGATGACGGAGGAGTGTCGACGCAGCGAAGCAACGACTATTTCTTGCGAGAATCTCTTACCATCACCATCGGAGTCTGGCGTCGCATGTCGGAGTATCCGAAGGATGTTAGCGGACAGCTACTGATCCCCAGCAACATCTACCAGCCTCTGGTGAAGAGCCTGGAAGACCTGGAACGGCTGGTGATAGACGATCTGCATACGGCGCATGCGCTGACGAGCGCAATCAACACCCAATTCTCGCTGCCAGACGCCACGCTAGGCGACAAATACACCGGCCACCTAAGCTACACTGGCCGCACGACTAACGAGACGCTAGCCTTGCCGGAGAGCCCTGACGTAGTGTTCATCGGCAGACGGCTGAGATTCCAAGGGCTCACGAGATTGCAGCCCGTATCAGGTATAGGATGACAACATGCCACAATTCTATTGCTTGCTGGCGTTGGACGAGAACACTGGACCCGGATGCCCCGAAGGGACACAGCTGGTCACACCATTGTCGTGGCGCGAAAAAATCGCGAGCCACGCATTGATCCCCTGCGATCCGCCCCCGGGACACATGGAGGATACACAAGGTCGATCGACGCTGCTGGAAGCAGCAGACGACTCCGGAGAGGCGATGGCCGAGTGCCTCAGAAATGTCGGCCTGGAACCCTACGAAGGAGCTAACCAATGGCGTTCGGTACATGGGCGTTCGGTCCATACACAGCTACATACAACGGCAATGACGTCGGACTTATCGAGGGAGTCTGGAGACACCAGCAAACAGCAGAAGCCGCTGACATCCGATCAGGAAGGTTCGGCGATTCCGTCATAGACGGAATCTATCGCGGGGGGAATTGCTTCGCCGTAGCAGTCTTCAAGGAGTGGACAGCGAACATCCGGAGAATGCTGTGGCCGTTTGACACGGTGTTGGGAGACAGCGGGAAGCACGGAAGGAGCATGGTCGATATGTCGAGCGTCCTCCTGCTGACTGCTATCGCTGGAACCCCAGCCGCAACTGCAGGACCAGCTACCCGCAGCTTCCCGCGGGCTATCTTTTCACCTGGACACAACAAGGAGGTACTCCTGGGCAACGAGGAACGGAACGTGCCGATAGTTTTCCGGTGCTACCCAACCGTTGTAACTCCAGGGGATACGGACCTCCGGTGGTACACAGACACATAGACGGAGACCTACCTGCATGGCTGGCGAGAACGACGCTACATTCCGATTCATTTTGACCGAAGAAGCTGCCGGTGCTGGACAACCCGGTGGCCCTAGCAGCGTCGGCCGCGCACCACAGAAGACGGGCGAGCAAGAGCGAGCCACCGAGCAAGCCGTCACGGGGACGGACTCCGCGCAAGGTCGCGCAGAGGCATCCGCTAGACGCAGAGCATCAGCAGGAACCACTGGAGCAGCTGCTGGCGCGGGAGCAGGCACAACCCGAGCGACTGCGTTCGGCTCAGAAGGCGTGGGAGCCGCAGCGGCGAGAGCGGGAGCAGGCACGACCCGAGCGCCTGCGAGAGCGGGAGCAGGAATCACTGGAGCAGATGCGGGCGCGGGAGCAGGCACAACCCGAGCGCCTGCGAGAGCGGGAGCAGGAATCGCAGGAGCGGTTGCTGGCGCGGGATCAGCTGCGGCAAGAGCGGTGGGATTCGGAGGTGCTGCCAGGGCTATGCTGTCCGCAGGTAGTGCTTCGGGAGTGGCTGGAGCGGTTGCCGCTGGAGTCGGGATTCCGATAGCACTGACTGCTGGCGCAATGGGGATAGCGAGCAACGCAGAAAGCCGTCTGGCGGATTACAGTCCTGACATAGCCGCAGCACGCGCGCGAAACCAAGCACTCCAGGCGCTGCAGAACGTCCGCAGCGCTGGCATCATCGGTGACGAGCTAGGAGCACTGGCTTCGACGCGAGGAGAAATAAGCAGGAACATGCAAGCAGCACGGGACCAACTGATAGAGCCCATGCTCGCGAAACTGAATGACTTGCTGCAAGTCGTGACCTTTGTCAGCGGGAAAACAGCTGGGTTTTTCGAGGACAATTCCGAGGGGATACAGAAGATGTATCAATTTTGGGAGCATGGCCACGCCCTCGGCTGGATGGTCAAGCTAGGGCGATGGCTGGACGCGAACGAGCAGAGCGAAGGCGAAAACCCGTTCAAATGGGTGACCGAAAAAAACCACGTATTTCCGCCGGGTTGGGACGCGGGTGACATAAAGGGACGTCCAGCGGGTGAGATAAAGATGCCTCCGTTTCATCAATTCGGTGACTGACAAATGCCAGACCCAAAAGTAGTAAAAGAAGCTGACCTCAAAGAAAATACCGTCCACTACAACGGCGTGCAGTTTGGCGGAGGGGACGCCGCCAAGGTGGACAATGAGACACTGCAGATGATGCCCCCGACCTATTCCGTCGCCGGACAATACGTGTATGACGATGCTGACCGAACGATTACCCACACGCGGTACACACTGACGCTGCAGACTGTCATGTTCGGGAGTTCCGGGAACATGGCAACTACAATGGACATATTGCGAGAGCGGCTTTCTCAGAGCGGGAAGATACTGAAAATCAAGGGCCTCGGATTCGGATTCGACGACGATCCTATAGACATCGTTTGGGGACCGAAGCCGCGGTCATTCCAGGCTGCGCCAGTCGGAGGAGATCAGGCGTGGGAAATCATCTGGACGTGCGAATTCAACCACAGTGAGTGCCTGCCAAAAGGCGCGAACACACACGGACGATTCATGGCATTTAATTTTTCCACTTCGTACTCGCACGACACAGAAGGGATAGAGACTCGCACGATAACCGGATACGTGCAAGTTAGCCAGAATTGGACGAAACCGCAACGGAAGCAAAAGGAACACATTGGAAAAACGCCCGCCTTCGTGGTGGATATGCTGCGGATGCAAAAGAGGATTACCGTAGATGTCCCGTTCTGCTTCCGGCGCATCACGAATCAATGGAGGGATAACCTCGCCAAGAACAGGCTTGAATTCGCTATCGTAGACCAGCAGATGAGCAGCGATCCCCCACCAGTAAACATGACGCGAGCCAGCGGGGAATTCAGTTGGTCCACGTCCGGGGATCCAGGGTTTGCGAAGGGCGTCGCTACACTGAGCACGAGTTTTACCGTTGCGCCGGGCGTCCCCAAGACAGCAGCCACGACGTACTTCCTGTATGCTGCATTCGCGAAGCAGGGCGTGCTGGTAAAAGCTCTGGGGAAAAAGGGGACTGTCATCCCTGTTCGAATCTCAGTGCGGCACCAGCTATGGACACGGACGACAGACTACTCCATGTCCTGGGCCATTACCGGTTGCCTGCTCGATCTGCTCGGTTCGTCTGGGATCTGGGAGCCGATCCCAGGCACCAACATGATCAAATGGCAGGCGAGTATGAAACGGCTCTGGGGACCGGAAGGGGTTTCCGGACTCGGTTCGTCTCTTCAAAATGAGGTGGTTATCAACACGTGCTCAGAAGCATCTCAGATAAAGATCCTCCAGGGGCAAGACACCAAGTGCCCAGCGATGCCAGAGAGGATGAATTTCAAGTATGCGTGCCAGGATATCCCGCCAGAAAAAAGCTGGTTATTCTATGACATTGACGTCAGTGTCGTGAGGCAAGACCCCGGCGTGTTTCATCGGTTCACAAATGACATCTTAGAAGGCGCTAAAAAATTCTTTGGGTCAAATGCGACGCCGGAGGAGACAGAGTTGACTGGACCGAACTACAAGACTACAGAGACAGAGTCCTCAACGGATTCGAGCGCCACTGATTCCGTTTACGAGCAAAACGGAGAGCCGAAGCACATGATCCTCCTCCAATTTAAGGGGCTGCGAATACAGCACAAACCACAGATGCCGACTATAGAGAGTATCGGGGGAGTAAAAGTCAAATTCAAATCGGAGGTAAAATCCCCCGCAGCAAAACAGGTATTTGATTTCGGTTGCCCAGTATACTACGAGAGAGCTGCGGCACTGTACGAGATACCGCCTGGGGAGTATATACCTACGCTAAAGGAAAAGAAGAACCCATCTCTATGCGATTCTGACGGAATGGAGGGCGAACTATGATTGATACGACGCACCAGCTTGAATCTCCCTGCAGGCTGAACCTGAAATTTTCTGTCGCGGGAGCTGATGAACTAATATCCGTAGCGCTTGACCCGTACGAGGCGAACGACGTCCTCGTGACGCATCAGGACCAGCCGGACGGAGGCTGGCAGGATCTTGCGATTTGGCTTGCCGACAAGGCTGGTGTGCCAGCAGACGTGATAGCGCGGAACCAGCTAGCGGAATTCTCGGAGTTGGTTGTATCCATCGTCGAGAATGACCGAGCCGAGCGTAAAAAAAAACTCGCCTGGATTGCCTCCTCGCCACCGCATACCCCGGTATCCCCAGCGACTACCGCCAGTGGCCAGAATGGGAGCGCACCGCCTGGGTCGACAATATCGCCTGGAGCAGAGCAGCATTTAGCCGATACAATCAGCAGGTAGATACGAGCACTCTGGAGGGTATCTACGCGGAGGAGCTGGAAATGAGTGGGTCAACCGAACGGGCCAATGACGCGAAAATGCGCGCCTTATGCACGGCGAAAATAGCGGAGATAGTCGCCGGCGGAGAGCACTAATATGATCCGGTTGCTAGGACGATTATACAAGCGCCTGAGCCGAGACACAATAAAGCAGCGGCTGGTGGCGATGGACGAGACGCGAGGCTACAAGCCTCCCCGGAATCACGCCCATGAGCTACTGGTAGACGAGTTGCCTCTGTTCACTGTGTGGACGGCAAGGCTGATGGTTCGTGACCCACAGGTCAGATTCGGCCTGAACGTGAGAAATGCAGGACTTTTCCCGGCACAGGTTAAGGTCTCCGCCAAAGAGCCTGCTGTGACTAAATACGTGGGGAAATTGTGGCAGCAGTTATGGTCGAAGCATTCTCACCACATGCTCAAGGCTAAGCAGTGGGGATACCAAGGGGTGCAGATACTGTATCGGAGTGCCCGGGAGACAGGACAGCTGCAGATCGAGGGAGTGAAAGCATTCTCTCCGCACGACACGCGAGCGCTACACCACTACGGGAAGGCGCTGGGATTCAGCGTCAGGACTCGCCAGCCGAGCCCAGAAAGAGCTGCATTCTCCAAGCGTCCATTATACGCGCCGAAAGCGCTGTGGCTGACGTATGACGCTGAGTTCGGTGGGCTGTACGGCCACAGCTTGCTGAAACGCGCTTACAGTCCGTGGTTCGAGAAATGGATGACGCACGGCTACAAGAAGACTTTGCAGCTGAGGATGCTGAAGGATTCCTACGTCGGTGACGTAGTCCGATACCCTTGGGGACGAATCGAGACGATGCCAGACGGGACGCAAATGTCCTGGCGAGACATCATGCGAGAAGTGGAAGAAAATCGCATGGCAGGCGGCACAATCGCGCTGCCAAAATTGTACGACACCGAGGGACGTGACTTGGTGGACTACAGTCCGCCGACAGACACAGGCAATCCGGTGGGTATTTTCACCTGGGGGGAGACTCTAGACACCGAAATATGGAAGGGTATGGACGTGTTCCCGGAAGTTGTCCAGGCCAGTGAGACAGGCAGCGGATTCAGCGGGAGGAGCATTCCGCTGCTGATGTTCTTGTCGGCTCTGTCTACGGAATTCCGGGAACTGTTGCAGCAAGTCGACGAGATGGTTCTGCGTCCCTGCGTGTGGCTTGAGTTCGGAAAGGATGCCGAATATGAAATCGAGCCAGTGCCACTGGTCGAGGTGTTTGCCGAAGACCTCGAAGGGAGCGACATGGGCGGACCGATGGGAGGCAATCAGCCCGGGGGAGGAGAGCAGCCACCAATGCAGCAGGCCCCATCCCAGTCCCCAGCCCAGGCCCCATCCCAGTCCCCAGCCGGCGGTAATGGAAACCCATTTTTCAAGAATCGATTCGGGAACGGAAATGGAAATGGCCAAGCGGGAAATGGCCAGCCAGAGACAACAAGTTTCGCGGAGGCGGAGTCGGAGGACAACAGTGCCGATCCGGTCGTCGATGGAATACTAGATGCAGGCGGAGCCGCTAGTCGCAGGATTATCAGCAGCGCGGCGGACAGGATATCCCTGCTGCTTAAAAAAAAAACCGACCTGAGCGACCCCGAGCTATTCAGTGAGATAGTCGGGATTATCGAATCCGCACGACCGGAAATCCAGGCAGTGATGGAAGATTCTATCATGGCCTCCCAAGTCGCTGCGGCGGCGGACGCCCTAGCGCTATCGGCTACCTCCGGGGTGCTGGTGGCGGACGCCGCTGCTACTGGTCCCCCCACGGTCCCCCCGCGAGATCCACCTGTTGCCATCGGAGATCTGACCCCGGGCGGGCGAGAACCAGTCGTCAGATTCCCGGTAGTGGAAGACGCGCTGATGGTGCTGGCGGATTCGCCAGCCGAAAGCGGGATAGATTTCAGGGACACGGCAGCGCGCGTGCACAGAGGCGCGTTCGCGATCACTACGGAGCTGGCGGACGAGACGGTAAGTGATATCCGCGATCTGCTCCACGAGAATATAGCCGCAGGGCTCGACGCGAGAGCCTTCGGCACAGACGTCCAGGATTTGCTGACAGCTGGCACAGGACTCAGCGACGCGCGAGTTAATCAAGTATTCCGGAATAATGTTGGGGCCTCCTTCCGGGACGCTTCTGAGCGTAGTTTATCCCAGCCGATCGTGGCGGCTGGATTCCCCTATCGGAGATACCGCGCTACACACGACGACCGCACGCGGGTCGAGCATCGAGCGCTGGAAACGCTTGGGTTGGACGGCACCTCGATTTACCGCGCGGATGACCCGGTTTGGGAGAAATTCGCGCCGCCCTGGGATTGGAATTGCCGGTGCGCGTTCGCGCCAGTCACTGTTGAGCAGGCAGCTAACGCAGGCGTCCGGGAGGCGATGGATTGGTGGCACAGAGCTGGAGAGCGAGCTACGGAGTCTGGCGGCAGGACCGCCAGCTACGTGACGGATACAGCTCCACCGGATCCACAATACGTAGAACACCCAGCTTTCGAGCCGCCTCCAGAATGGACGCGGGATCTGCAGTTCGCCGAGCAGCTCACCTTCAACTTCAAGGACCCGGAGTTTGAGCGGTTGCATCCACGAGCAAAGGGCGGAAAATTTGCACTTAAGGGCACCGGAGCGGCCAGCTCAGCCAAAGATGACACCGAGGATGAACCGCCTGAAGAGAAGGAGGAGGAGAAGCCCAAGGAGAAGCCCAAGCTGATCGAGCCGTATTTTAACTTATCTGTGCCAGATAGCCACAGAGACGAGGTGACCAAGGCGCACGCGCGCGTGCCGGAAGCTGTCCGAGACCGCCTGCACCGTGCGGGAGAGAGACTGCACTGCGTGTCGAAGGTCACTGACGCTGACCCCAGCCTCAAGGGGAAGCGGCCCCGCGGATGGCCTAAGGGATCAAAGTGGGAGCAGGTCGGAGGATGCTACTCGCCCAAGAACCACAAAGCGCTGACTGGTGTATGGACTTGGGAGAGGGACGTTTACACGGGAGTATGGGGATTTGAGAAGCGAAGCGCTCTAGAAGTGAGTCAAACGTATCTGCATGAGATGGGCCATGCGGTCGACCAAGCATACAGCGGATACGGATACGACCCAACGAAGCCTACTATATATTCGCCATTAGAGCGAGACGGATATGCGCCTCCACCCAAGGGGAACGCGCCTGGACGTTTGGCGAGTATGTCGCCGGAATTCGTCAAAGCGTACAACAAGGACAGGCGAGCGATCAATGCGCGCAACAAGAAAGCCGACGCCAAGGCTGAAGCCTCGACGTGGAAAGAAAAGAATTTGAAGCGGAGGTATAAATACTTCCTGCAACCTAAGGACGCCGGCTGGAGTGAAGCGTTTGCGGAGGGATTCGCGAGCATCGTGGATGATTCTCCAAGGTTTGAGGATTTCAAAGAGGACTGGCCAGAGACCCGGAAGGTGATAAAGAAAATCATCGCAATCGAAAATTATGAGTCCCCCGCGGAAAAGCGACAGAAAAAAAACTTATCGGACTAACGCAATAGCTAACCGCTGACCGCGCAAGAGAGGATCCACGATGAAGATCTATTTGTGTGTAGAGGACGATCGAATACTACTCAACGCCAGAGCGGAGGGACCGGCGGGGACAATCGGCGATATGATGCGAGACCTCAGGCCGGGAGATCATTGGGGGACGTGGAAATATGATGACCTCCTAGCGCTGGGATCTGGCGAGCACGACATGACCGCGGATCCCCCGGGGAAGAATAATGACACTTCAGCAGTTTGACGAGGAGTTCGAGAGCAAGCACCCGCGCGCGGACGCAGGGAAATTCGGCGACAAGCCGGAGTCGGAGGGTGCATCCATCCCGGAAATTGACGATGGCAACACGAAGAGAATAACCCTTTGGAGGGCAGCCGACGACGACAATATAGTGGGGTCAGCCAGTTTTGCTGCGCAACAGGAATCAGCCCAGGCCTATCTGGACAATCCTGGATTTGGCGGCGATAAATTTTGGAAGGCGGAGGTCGAAATCGACGAATCATCGCTGCTGGATTTGCACGACATTGACGAAGAAGAGGCGTTCACGAAAGTGCTCGACTTAATCGACCTGGAGACCCACCCTGGGGCGATCGGTCTGGATGAGTGGATCCCAAGGATAGCGGACAAGCTACAAGATGCTGGAATTGAATGGGTGCGCGTTCGCGAAAGTTTCCCGGAAAACACTGAAACCTACATATTCGTTGGTTTCGATGATCCTGAAATGGAAGAAATAGAGACGCAGTTTGACGAGGAATTCGAGAGCAAGCACCCGCGCGCGGACGCAGGGAAATTCGGCGACAAGCCGGAGTCCACAGACGATTTCGTGGACCCTGCAGACGATTTCAGCGACCTGCCCGAAGACACCGAGTCCGAAAGGAAGTCGCGGGCTCCGAAAATACCAGCCAAAACCACGCGACTGGGGAAGGCGATACGGGAGGTTGTCGGAGACGACCCGTGGGAAATTGCAGGGTTTCACGGCGTCCTGAAAAACGTATGGCAAGAATGGGTTGACCACGGGCGGGCGTGGAGCGAAGCGCAGAGCGGCCTCATAAGCAATTACGTCACGACGACGACCGGAGGAAAAACTGGCAGGCGAGTCGGAAGACAACTTCTAGTGGGGCTCGTGAGGAAGACAGAAGACCCTGATCAGATTAAGGGGTTCGACGAGATGGTCAGGACAGCGGAGGAAAGCTACCCTATTCTCCTTCAGGGACCACCTCCGGAGAGCAAGACATTGCCCTCGACATGGAAATCGGAAGGTATGTGGAAAACCCGAGTACCCGCGGGGGATTCCGAGGAGACTTTGTTTCGAGCGCTACAGTACGGACAATGGGAAGAGCCTACGATTTACGACCCGAAGGTGATCGCGGAGGCTGTAGACGTCGTGAACGCTATGGATACGGGAGAATTCGACCCGGGCACTGACAAGACAGACAAGCCGGACGAGGAGACGTTTGACCGATACGACTTGACCAGCGTCCCATTCAGCGACGCCGAGTATTGGATCACGCTGTATCGCCGATGGAGAGCGGGGAGAGATAGCCGTGCCGCAGGTTAGCGCTAGGATTGAGATAGCAGCACAGCGATGCGTTATATGGCAGGAGGCCTACGGATATCCCGGGCAGGCCAATTCGTACGTATGCCCTCTGGGACCGGAGCCTGGGAAAGCGTGGCTTCTCCTGACACGGAAACAGATAGATGAGATTGAACCATCCGACCGAGATGGAGCTACCCTGAAATTCGCGTTGTACGACCTGACCGAAGGCAAGTCGCTCCAGAGTTTAGAGGTCGAAGGGATGGTTTTTCTCCGCGGTCAGCGGATGATGATGGGGAAGCCAGACGACGAAAACGCAGTGTACCTGACGGAGTGGGCAGACCACCGTTGGTGGGCCTGGAACTTCAATCACACTACAGCCACATCTCCAAAATCGTTCAATGTCCGGATGCCCTCGCCAGAGGATCCGCATCAATACTACGAGCAGTCTCGAAACAGCGGCTCGGACTACACGTGGCAGACGATGCTTGACGCCATTTGGGGAAGGCTGCCCGATTCATACGCTGGATTAGGGCCTACACTCCCCTACACTCCTTCCGTCGCCCCTGACGGCTGGGAAGTGAAGGACTGCCATGCGTTGGGGACGCTCGCGAAGATGCTGAGCGAGATCGGATGCACGATAGGATTTGACCCCACAGACAAAACCTATTCCTACGTACGACTTGGGCAGTCGCAGGACGAGCCGGATGATTTGCCCCGACCAGTTTTTGACGCAGAAATGATTACCAACGTACACGCATTTTGCCCGCGGTATTCCGTCAGCGTGTTCGCGAAGTGGGAGCGAGAGCATGGCACGCAAGACACCACGGACGAGGACGTGAACTGGCGATTCAGCACGCACTCCGCGCAGCAAACTACTATATCCGGTACAGGATCAGAGGGCACGAAAGAGACTCAGTGGCATGACGTGAAAGACTATCTGAATTCTGCAGACCGCTCGGCCAGGAAACAAGAATTTTCAGACAACCTAGAAAACGACCGCAAGACACCGGAAAGCCTGAAGAGGTACAGCGGGATCCGTACAGATCAGCTCCCCGGCCCACAGGTCAAGGTGGTGTTGTGGCGGCATTGGGGTGACGGGTTCGTGACCGAGGTAGTGCGGCGACCCGGCGTGGCGAGTGCTATGAGAGTGCTGCCTGACGGAAGGATGGACGGACAATGGAAATCGATAGACCGACTACAGCGAGGCCCGGACTTCGGACAGCAGACATTCCCCGTGTACCCTCAGCTGATGGAATTTATCACTATCAAGGAAGGGTCGCCTGGGCTGGTCACGGAGCCGAACGCAGACGGCCTGTACGACGCGATCATTAATCGTGTTGGAATCCCCAGCTACCAAATGGTGTGGGCGAGAATGGTTGACTACGGGGGCGGCGAGGACGGCAACGCAGACGTGCTGAGCGGAGTGACAAGGCTCGGAAGAATGATGGGTACGGCTACTAGCGCTGAGGGATCAGAGGGATCCGCGGAGCGGCGACCATTGTACTGGATCTTCATGGGGAGCTACGGGATGAAGCCCGTGATTGAGTTTGAGCTGACAGCCACGCTGACGGGGAACAGCAGCGCTGCGGCAAATATCACAGGCTCGGGCGCTGACCAGTACGGGCACGGAGAGGAGCATAATTCGGAGCCGGTGACGATTTTGAATGCTATGGGAAATGCATTCAAAGGTGTGAGCGGTGACGAGGGGATCGCATATCACCACAAGGGGACGCAATACATTTGCATACAAATAGTCTGCCCGCCCCCGCCTTAGGAGACGCGACGTGACGCGCTGGTATCCATGCGAGTGTTGCGACGGCGGAGGCTGTCAGTATTGCGAGCGTGGATTTAACCCGATTAACAACTGGCGGGTGGTGATACCGACCATCGCGAACGGGACGCATCCGACCATAAAGTGCACCGTATGCGGGAATTACGCTGGGACGTACATCCTGCCTCTATCCGCGGGCGGGGGGTGCGTATGGGTGGATGAGATAGCACCATCTCCCTGCGGCGCATATCCGTCGAGCCCAAATACAGTGTCTGTGCACATCACACGTCACGCGGCCACCGTACAGCTGTTCTTTTTTTCCACGATTGTAGTGAGTCACTACATCACCTGGAGCGCTGCATATGCAGAACCTGTCAATTGCCGCAGCGGACCACTCTTGACCCTCTCGACCGTGAACCACTTCCCCAACAACGGCGTGTGCGATGCCACAGGAACCAGTGCCACTGCAGAGCCTATCTGAGACTCCGCTCTGCAAATTTGAGAAGGTCGCAACTGAGACTTATCAGTGCACAGATTGCCGCGCGACGATCGAGCGCGTGGCGGACCACGAGCTACCCATCCGTCGACGATGCGATGCCCCGGGACAGCGGCATGACGCGGCAGCGCGAGCGGAACGGTTGAGCAGGGCAGCGCTGAAGTGGATGCAGGCAGGCAGACCAGTGAGAATAGAAACCGAAGTGGCACGGATCTACAGCGAGGCTTGCAAGCCGTGCCAGCATTTTCACCGCAACGGTTGCGGGATATGCGACTGCCCCACTCGCTCCCACGGTCCAGCGTTGCGGAACAAAATACGCATGCAGACAGAGCACTGTCCGCTCAGTGACCCGCGGTGGTGACTTGACTTTATGCGGTTACTGCCTATAACAAGCGAAACAGGAGGTAGCTAAATGCGGCGTATCAGGACGTTGCACGCGAAGTGGGTGGGCGCTGTCGGGAGCCATCGAGCGAGCATGCTAGCTGCCAGCGTCTTGCTCTCGTTGCTGGTCACAGCGTCAGGGTTTTTCGGCGTCGACATGGATCAGCAGACACAAGCCGGAGTCGCTGGATTCTTGGCTACCCTGTATCTGGCCATCTGGAGCGATACTAGACGACCGCTAGCGCCTCGTGACGGAGAGGGCAACCCGCTATGAGGTTCATGCGCGAATTCTGGTGGATATTCCTGGCGATTGCCGTGGCCGCAGTCTATATGGCGCTGGAGGCACAGAGCTCCGGAGCGGAGTACACACACGCTGAGCAGGCGGCGGCGAACAGCCTTGTCAACTTGCAGGTCCCTCTCCTGAGCGGCAGAAGATCCTACGGCAGCGGTGTATTGATCGACCACGACACACACGGCACTAAGACTATCGTCACAAATGCGCACGTGGTGACTGGCAGGTCTGGAGACGTCGTACACGTGACGTTCGCGAGCGCTGGGAACGCCAGGACGACAGCGCGCGTGACCGCGGTGGATCGCACATGGGACTTGGCTGTGCTGATTCCAGACAATGTTGAGAATCACCCGGGAGTCCGACTAGCAGAGCGTGACCCAGCAGTCGGCACGGCAGTTGTGCTGTTCGGGACCAGCAGTTTCCCCTGCCGACAGCACCAGGGACTCGTACTCGACTATGCGCATTACCCGACCGGTGGGCAGGTGCCAGCAGACAGACAGGTGAGCTTCCTGCCTCATCGCGGCGAAAGCAACTGGATGCGCACGAGCACGATCCCCGTCGGAGGAGACAGCGGTGGTGCAATTTTCACGCTGCGCGGACGGCTGGCAGCGATACTATGGGGATCCAGCGGACGAGACACGCTTGCGGTTAAGCAGAGTTTTCTGCGTCGCATATTGTCTTCGCGCCGGCCAGAGCAGGCAGGGAGTACGTGACGAAACAACGGGTGCGCTCCAGGTGGAGCGAGGCAGCAGAGGCAGCAGCATATGTTGCCGCCAGCGGATGTCAATCCAGGACTCCCCCCGAGGGACATCCTCCCGCCTGCCACGGTTACTGACGGCAACCTGGAGCGTATCAGCGAGATACTCTGGCAGAGGATGAAGGAGAACCCAAATGACTTCCGCGGCACACCCGGAAATACTCCGAGCATTGATATCGACGATCTAGCCAGAGCGGTGGCAGACAGGCTTCCGCTTCCGATGCAAGAATTCGTTATACTTAAAGACCGCAACGGGGACGGGGTGTTCACGGATTCAGATGGATCCATCTACGGGGAAGTCCCTGACAGGAGCCGTTCGACCAGCGAGGTGATGCGCCAGCGCAAGCCTCTGGGGGAGCCGATTAACATTATCGTGCGAGGGGAGTTACGAGCGGACTAGGGAGTATGACATGACGAGGCACAGGATAGCGGTCGGGGCTCTGATAGCTCTGTTCGCGGCGGTATCGGGATCAGCAGCAGAGGCACGGGCGGAGAATGACGGACTGCGATCCAGCAGGACCGTGCTGCAGAGCGTCAATGACCTGCGAATAGGGCGCGGACTGCCAGCGCTAGAGATGGATCGCGAGCTTATGGAGCAGGCGCAGGCAATCAGCATGACCAGGGCCAAGCGGAGAGTCTCGGGGCATCTTCGAGGATGGCAGGGATTGCACGCGGAACGCGAGGGTGTAGGCTGCAGGACCGGAAAAGACCTGAGCGGATCGAGGTTTATCTCTTGCTGCCTCTACGAGAGCAAGTGGCAAGCAGGCGGAGTCGGATGTGCCTACTATCGAGGGCGGACGTATTACACTCTGTTGGTTCGGACCAGGGAGTGACACGTGGATTCAGTGACATTATCGGTGGGGCGAGATCCACCAAAGAAAGGAAAGAATGCAATGACACAGCCAAATGGAAGCGACAAATTCCACGCGATTGTTGAAGCCGAAATGAGTCAGATCCCGCAGAGCGGTCGGATCGCGCAAAATAACTTCATCACGATTTCCAAGGGCCAGGATTACGACTACCTGGAAGGGAAGCGGATGGTCACGCTGGAGGAGGCTATCGGCGTCAGGGAAGTCGCTAGCAAATCTGTCCCGGCTGGACCTGACAGCGCTTGACGATGGACGATGGACGACTACAGAGAATCCTGAAAGATGGGCTGTCAGCTCAGAGCGAGTTCGTGCGAGACTCCGCTGAGCTGGACGGCTCCTTGTTTCATGCAGGAGCCCTCGATGCCTATATTGCTAGATCGATTGCTGGCGTCAGGGGATCCGGAAAGTCAGACGATCCGCCGGCGGACGGCGAAAATGCTAACAGGGATCTACGCAGCATCTAAGGCGGCTATGCTAGCGCGCCATACAGCACAGTGGCAGAGCGTCAAGCGGCACGCTGACAGGACTACGGACCTGGGTATGACGATGGCAGAGCGTGGGAGGAGTGGAGGGCGCGGGAAATCAGCATCCGACGAAATGGATATCCGAGTAGGCGACGAGATCCACAGCACATCGGCAGCGAGCTTGCTGACCGCTGGGATCATCGGAGCAGCGCTGGCGGCAGCCGGCCTGACAGGCTATCGCGCGACGAGACCCCTCGACAGCGCGACCAGGGATCCGGTCCCTGCTGCAGCTACAGACCTGGACACCACGGTGGGAATCGAGTTCTTGCAATGATCCGGGGTGCTACGGCGAGCACAAATCAGGCACGGATGCTTGCCTGGATAATCATCTCTTTCGCGCTAGCACTTCAGATGAGCGTGGCCCATGCCCAGATCGTATCGCCGACACGTCAGCGAGCGTACAGGGCTCTGCTCCCGACTGTATCAGACGCGGAATTGCAGGAGCTGCTGGATGACCCAGGGCTCGTGTACTGGGACGAGGCGACGCACCCCCGCGCATATCAGGCGTTCGGCGCGCACTTCCACCGGGCAAGCTATAATCTGAGCGGTGCACGGGACAAAACAGGTAACGCCGCAGCCGATTTCCCCTGGCGGTCGACCGTTGGCACGGATGAGTGTAGAGACCTTTGGACGTTCAAGGCCATGAGGTTGCCCCAGAGGTCCCCTGACGCGATATGGCCCGTGGTTTGGCACAGCAGCTGGACTGACACGTTCCGCCACCAGCCGGCCAGAGAGAGACGCTGGCGGTGGATGTGGCCCAAGGGATCAGAGTTCCTGGAAGTGATTGTATGGAGATACCGAGGGGCGGATTACCCAATCTGCGTGCTTTACCGCGTCAAGGAGGACGCTGGCTATGGCACGGTGCACGGCGTCGAGGTCGCTGTACCATACGCGGAGCAGGATGACTACATTCAGGATCTGGCGGAGATCGCAGGAGGTGACGCGGCCCGGGCGCACCTGTCGGGTATCAGGGTTGGCGACCCGATCGAGATCGCTGACAGCCACGGGAGACGAAGGGCGTTTGCATCGCGGGCGTCGGTAGCGACGCTGCCACCACTCCCGGGAGGTGACTCCACAGCCTTGCGGATGCTATCAAGGAGCTGGGACACGAGATCCGGTATGCAGTGGGATGATGAGCGCAACGTGGATTATCCAGAGGGCAGCGGCAGCGGATTGCACGTAGTCCCAGCAGGATTCCGGCACAGCCACGTGCTTGCAGACCGGGAGGACTGCAGCGCATGCCACCGAGACACATTGGCGCACGTCACGCATTTTGGTCCGCTTGGACGCGACTGGTACGGCTCCGTGCCTGGGAGCGATGGGATACTGTCGCTGTACATAGCGAGTCCCAGCAGCGTCAGCCGGCGAGGCAATAATCTGGCAGCAACACCCGACAAGCGACTGACGGATGCTGGCATACTCGAAAGATACGACAGCGAGAAGCATCCAGCGGAGATCTACGGCGAGCCGAGACGTTTCCGCTAGACGTCATCTAGACGCGCAGCCTCTGCACGGGAGAATTCCTCCACTAGAGAATCCCCGGCGTTCTTGGCGGCCTCCGCGGACCTCTCAGTATCCTCCTCCTCCCCTGGACCAAAGCGAGAAGCCAGAGAGTCAGCTAGATCCCGGAGATTGTCCGGCACGACATCCGTAGATGAGACTACGCTGCTGTCGATAATCTCCGAGCGTGCTACTAATCGCTGCGCCTCGACAGATATTGGCAACAGCTTGCACAGCTGGATAAGCATGGTCTTCTTCCCCATGACCTCAGGGCACGAGAACCACGGGCTGTCCTTCTTTTTCGCGCGGTAAGCGGCAGAGAACTGCTCCGCATGTTCGAGGATTCGGGACCAGCTCCACGGCTCCGTGTGCTCGACGTGACCAGACACGAGCCGTGCCCGCGCGTAGATCCACGATATCGGCATATGGTGCCTGTCGGAATCCAGGGTCGGCCTATGCACGATACCGTCGTCATCCCCCTCAATCCATTCGAAGACATCCCCCTCTCGCACTGTGATCGCAGATATCTTCACGACTTGCCCGCTCCGCCTCGCAAGCTGGACCAGACCCTTGTAACCCACCTGCATCTGCGCTGATCCCTTGTACGGCACGAGATACGCATGGCCGAGCACTCCATCTAGATCCAGACCTAGCTGAGCGGCCTCCATGACAGCGTTCTGCACACTGGCAGGAGAGCACGCGGAGAGGCGAGGGTCATGGAGCTGCGTGAGAGCTATCCGAAGGAATCTATCCGCGTTGTCGCGCACAGCCGCTGGCATTGCGTCAGCCAGAGAATCTGCCATTGCTGACACGAGCTTGCGCACGTCACCTCGGCGTGATTCCCGAGGAGTTATCTCAGATTTTTTCGAGTTGGGCATAATACAGGATCTCCATAAGCGAGTTAAATTTACCGAGCGACAGCATCCTCTTCATCCCGAAACTCCCGCAGCAACGGCCACAGAAGTTGCTGATCGTCTACTGCTGCGAAGCGATTACCAGCAGCGTCGCGAAGGCTTGCAACAGCCGTCGACAGATCAGCTGCTAGATCAATGAAGTTGCGATTGGGGCGCACATCCAGGTCGCTCAGAACAGACCCGAGTTGCTCGACCACGGCACCGATCTGGTCAAGAAATAGCTCCTGGGCATTCGCCAGCCGGACGGTAACATATCTCTCTATCGGTGCGACCTGACAACGTACTATGTGTTCCAGAGCCTGGGGGTCGCTTGCCTCGCCAGGGAGATCCCCGTTGACACTCTCGCCTGATGAACAGACAGAGGCACTGCGGAATCGCATTCCCTTGTCCCTGGGGTGATCCGGATCGCACTCCTTGCGTCTTGACGGACCTCGCCCGGACGGCCACGGGCGTCCGAGACCACGGCAGGCTCCTGTGATATTCGGCGTGGTAACCTCGAAGCCGAGGAACTTTGAAGCATCCTCAGCCACAGCGGATTTGGCCATTCCGCCTGCCTTGATCTTGTCCCATTGAGCAAGAAGATAATCCTCGACCAGACGGACAGCTGGCCTGCCGAGCCTGTTGATATGCGACCCCTTGGGTACGGCCATACTTAAATCCCTTTATTGAAGCGTATTTCAGCGAGGAGAAAAAATGAAAACCACCGCACCGCAGCGAGGGATATCCCCGCGCGGTGCGGTGGCGGTCCCGGAGGCTAAGCCAAGACCATATCAGCGTCGTGCATGATCTTCCCTGACAGCGCCTCGTATGAGGCGGAGGAATCACCGTCCTCCTCGTCTTGGGCTACACGGGCGACAGCCTGCGCGAGCCCGTACCGAGTGGCGTCTTGCCCGCGAAGGAAGTATTCCAGGATAGCGTCCTTGCGATCCTCCGTGATGTCCGTGTTCTTGACGAGGTTGCCCACGGCAGCCGTCGGTGACTCGATTCGGTCTGACTGCGCGGATTGGGCTACGGAGACGATGCGAGCGAAAACCGAGGGGTGGAACGCAGCAGATATTGCGTCCTGGGCCTTGGCGAGCGTCGCACGGGCATCCAGTTCTTGCGTTTCTTGCCGAAAAATACCAGCGTCCAGCCTGCCCCCCAAATGGACCTGCGTCAAGGCGGATTCTATGAGACTGCTGTTTATGCAGAACGCCTTGCAAATCCCATACTGCACGGTCAGCCCCCCCTGAGCAGTCTCGGAGTTCGTGACAGAGCAGACCGGGTACACGATTGCAGGATCCATACCGCTACCGAATTGCTCCCCCGTGCCGCCGTGCAGATGCACGAATTGAGGCGATCCCGGACCGTGGTCCAGACGTTCCTGCTCCACGCGATCAAACAACGCCGGCGTGCAGAACTTGAGGTTCATGTGCGAGTCCGAAAGAGAGCAATCCATGACGATTCCCTCATTCTCCAGCACAGCGTCCAGCGCTGCGAATGCTAGGTCGTAATGATCCAGCACGCGATATCTGTCGCTCATGACAGCGCGACACTTACCGTCTAGACATCGGAACAGACGCCTGGGCGAACCGTCTTCCACAGCATCCATTAGCGAGCTCAGTATGCTGGCTGACAGCTGACGCCTGGGGGCGTTGCCGTCGGCCAAGGCACGCAGAAACTTCACAGGTACGGACGGCGAGCACCTTTCACCGAGCTGACCCAGCGCATGCGGAGTCAGAGCATATCCGCTGTCCGGCACGAACTCCGTGATAGATTCTTCTCCAGCCTGCGGACGCGGGGCCAGGGTCTGTATCCCATCGCGATTGACCACAGCCAGCTGGCGAGTGTCCGCAACAAAATCTACCTTCGTCTCTTTTTGCCGCTCTAGCTCTGACACGACTTCCTCCAGCCTGCCTCTTCCAGACCATACTTGTAATTCACTCATGACAGCCTCCGGGGTAAATGGAAAAACGGAAAAACGGAAAAACGGAAAAACACTAACACTAACACCAATCACGACGGGAGCCACGACGGGATTCCAACACGCCTGACACCATTCTCCTCGACGTCGTACCACCAACCGCTGGGGCGAGACGCTGCGCACAAATTCCTCGTACGTGACGGCCCGAAACCCACTCGCAGAGTATCGTAGGACAGCCAATCTAAGCGCTGACGCGTCTCTCCAGCGAGCGTCTGCAGAACTTCGTCCGCCGTCGCAAACGCGGATTGGGGACTGACATACGACGGGTATTCCAGCGTCCTTGTTGCAGGAGACTCGTACTGGACGCACAGGCCGTTAGGAACAGCAAACGTGTGCTTGACCCTTACAATCCTGCGATCAGACTCGCCATCTATCAGGAGTTCATACGCTGCCTCCAGGTCTGCGACCATCGACGAGGCTCCGCAGAAAGTGTTCGGGATCCCCAGCGACGACAGGCAGAAATAATAGCCGTCGAAGAGAAGCGCCCACTTGCGAGCATCCTCCAGCGTGGGCGTGTAGTTGGTGCCGGGTCGCTCATCGTGCTGCCAGCCGAGGACAGTACGGTCTTTCGACGGGAGGATTCTTGACGGATTATATAGTCGCGCTACGCTAGGAGCGAGTTCGCGGCACGCGATTGCATGTGGTCGAGTCTCCATGTCAGCCTCCGGGGTAATAATGGGGTACTGCTTCAGCGAGTAACAGGCTTGCGAGTGTTCGTGTTGACGACGACCCATCGTCCGGACGAGTCTGTGATCTCAGCCCATCGAGACTGATCCATCTCGTCCCGCTTTGCGATCGCCTCTTTCTTGGAAGAAAACACATGACTGGGAGAACCGGAGAAGGACGAGAGCATCTTCGCGGAAACGCTGCCGTCGCGATTCAAGGTACTGACTACGTAACGCCTATCTTTATTGTTGCGATCTGTCATTTCGTCTCCCTGATGGCAATGATCTCATATTCACTTCCGCCATAGTCCTTGACAATTTGCCCCAGCACAAACGGCTGATTGGAACATCGGTCGAGCGTGTCGACGATTGTCAGCCCCTCAAGAATTCCATCGGTGAACCGCTTTGTCAACTCGTATGACTTCAGCATTGTTTAGCCTCCGGGTTTTGGGCGGTGGCGGTCCCGCCCGGGTGACGTGGTTGTTGGTTACTTGGCTTCGGCGGCTGTTTCGGCGCAGGCGTAGGCGGCGGCTGATTCGTTGCAGGCTTTGGTGGCGTCGGCGTATGCGGCTTCTGCGTCGGCGGCGTCGGCTATGGCTTTGTCGGCAGCGGCGGCGGCGACGGCGTATGCGGCTTTGGCGGCGACGGCGTCGGCGTAGGCGTCGGCGGCGGTGGCGTTGGCTTTGTTGGTGGCTTTGTATGCTTCGTAGGAGGCGGCTTTGGAGTCGGCGTATGCGGCTTTGGCTTCGGCGGCTGTTGTTGTCATCGTTTTCTCCGTTGCGTTAATGGGTTTGACTCTGACCATGACCTAAGTATAGCACGGTATCGAACTAACGCAATAGCTAACCACAGAAAAAACCGAGATTCTTTTCAAACAAGTTGAAAAAGACGCTTTCACGCTAGACTACGGCGCAGAAATACTTCCAGGAAACTTGGAGGCGCGCGGCTTAATGAGAGACCTAGACGCCTTCCGAGTGACCGTGTACGACGACGCCTTCCGTGTCTTCCAGGACCACTTCCGGCCATCCGGAAGAAGGCCAAACGACGAATCTCCCATCGCGAGGCGGATGCGATTCCGCAGAGCCTCTATTTGTTCTGCGGTTCCCGCAGCTACAGCCGACAGCCTGTCCAGATCGGCGGTCCACTGCGCAGCCTCATCCGGAAGATCGCAGGTGGAGCCGGAGGCCTCTGGGTACAACGCCGCCAGGGCCACGGCGGTCGCCTGCGAGCCGTCCACAGGTGGAGGTTCGCGGCGGACAACGCGGCCCCAGAAATCCGCCAGTCCGCGAACCATTGGGTTAACAAATTCATCGTACAGGACATACGGGAGCATGCGAAAATCCTGACCTCCGATCAGGACGGCGAGCACACCCCAGGTGGATCCGGTGACGTACAGTTCGTGCTGGCACTGACATTGGTAGTAGACGGGCCAGGAGTGATCCCAGTCGCTCCCCGCGAATGCGTTGGTGGTTTTAATTTGGAGGACACCTGCACCTTCGAGCGAAGACTCATAGCCGTCTGCGATGTTCCCTCTGCCGAACAAGTCGCGAACAGCTGGCGTGATGCCTTCGAGCTTGCCGTCGAGCGTGCAGAACATATGTTTGTCGACGGGGTGCCGGACCATTGTGTAACGACCAGGGTTTGTGACGGGTTGCCCTAGACGATCCTTCACCTCGCGGCGTATGGCTGGCTCTAGCTGCGAACCCCAGTGCATGGCAGCGTTCTCCTCATCGGACTCTCCTTCGTCCTGAGGATTGACCTTGCTTTGGTAAAGCGAATATGGGCTAGACCACGGCGATTGACCGAGCGCTGCTGGACATTCGCTGGCACCTATGCCGGACCTCCTCGACCGGAGCCATCGAGCTTGATCGCGGGACATTGTTTGAGCTTTAGAATTCATTCGGATCCTCCTAGTTCGAGTTGAAGCACATCGACTCCAGAGTCAGCTTCAATCGCGAGCCGAAGCTCGGATTGCATCTCAGGGGACTTCGCGAGCTCCCGGATGAAGCGCGCACCCAGCCAAGTGCTGGAGGTCCACGGGCGCAGCCGCGGGGGCCTGTAGCCAGAGAGTCGTTCGACGTGTAGACACCAGCAGGTGCCTACCTTGACCGAGCCGACCTTGCCTCCATCCCAGCACACAGCCTCAGCTATCTGATAATTCACGCGGAACCAGAACACGTACAGCGGCCTGCGCATATCCATTTCCACAAATCCGTTAATCGTCGTCATGGCAACCTCCCACTGGTGTTTGCTCTGCCAGGGCGTCAGTCAGCGAGTCACTGACTACGGGACCACGAAGTGCAGCGTCAAGCGCTGCCACGCAGATCGCGTTAAGGCTTGACCCGCGGGCGGCGGCGAGCCTCTTCAGTGCATCGTGCGTCGACTTCGGCAGACGCACAACGATCACGGTGCGAGGCGGCTTGGCTTGGACATCCATGATACAGATTCCTTCCTGCTTACTTAGTAGAATAGTAACGAACACGTTGACGATACTTGGCGACCTTCGTTCGCGCTCTCCTGAGCTTGGTCTCCCATTGTGAGAGCAGTCCGGCGTAATGCGCTACCTTAGTTGCCTCCGGCGAAACGACCTGTCGCTCTACGGCGGACGGCAGCATAGACCACGCTGCCAGCAGGGATTCCCGGTTATCCCGGAACGACTCGACGGCTCGCCACGCCAGCCTCCCGACAGCTGGCTCCGACCCAGCAGACCGTTTGCGAGGAGTGCCATCGGACCTGGATGGTCGCGTGCACGACTCGTGCCAGTGCGACGCATGACCTAACTCGTGCGCTGTCACCATGACCAAGCACTCGGTACGGTCATGAATGACGGCGGACTTCTGGCTTGAGAAAGTGACGACAACCGGGGCGTGTTCTCGGCACGCGACTGCTGCACGTATTTTTCCGGTGCCGTCCGTTCTCACGGCGCGAAAACATCCAGACCACTTCGCGCCTATATCTCCGCGAGTGCGGCGAGTGTAGTGGAAGCGAGCAGACTGTATAGACCGCACGGGGCAACCCACCTGCCGACAGCACCAGGAGACGAGCCGGCGCAAGAACCGGTCACCCCATTCGGTATCGTTTTCGAGTTTCATTTTGCCACCTTCGCACGCTTATTTATCATGGCGATGCACCGCTTGCAGTTGACTTTCGCGAAGTCGGTTGTCGGCCGAGACCATCGCATCCGGGAGTATCTCCCAGATTTTGGCTTGGGACACATCTGATCCCCCTCGGAGTCAGCAGCGTGCACGATGTTGCGACGGCGGCTCCTCTCACCATCCGGTATGGCCCTGGACTTCTCCTCCTGCGGCGAGAACGGAGCAGCGACTGGCCTGAATCTGGCGCGGGTGGAGCAATGGCATACGCCTCCTCTCTCGTCGTTGACGCGGAGCACGCCAGCCGACACCTGCGCGAACAGCCAGCTGCGACAGGCTTGCAGCAGTCCGCCAGGAGGGCACCCGGTAATTCGGATGCCGTAACCATAGCCGCAGTAGAACGCGCCTCGGTGGCCTACCGGATCACCTTCGAGTTGTTCCACGGCGGCGGCGCGTATGCGTGACTCCAGCTCCTGAGCGCAGACGTAGTAACCTTCACCGTTGTAGCTTCCTCGTCCAGAGCCAGATTCCACGTCCCTCTGCTTCTCGCCCCAAAGGAAATCCCAGGAAGTCTCTGCGGCAGACGGCCAGTTGATTTTGCAACGACGCTGAGTTATTCGAATCTTTGACATAATAAGCCTCCGGGTTAGGGTTCAGGTGACATTATAGCACGTTATCGAACTAACACAATAGCAGTTAATCCATCAGGGCAGCGACAGCGGACGCCTTGGTGCGGTGACGACTGAGGACCGACCAGCCGGGACCAGTACCCGTTCGCTTGAGAATTTCAGCCGAAAAGAATGGTGACACGTCGCCGGCGAGCCGAGGCTCGTGCATGCACACCCGCA
>Ga0310345_10001532_pt1 | contig 25433 bp, 27 predicted proteins | sample HC15DNA20500_MG_FD_204667 | JGI IMG/M metagenome (GOLD analysis project Ga0310345, IMG submission 204667) | Marine microbial communities from station ALOHA, North Pacific Subtropical Gyre - HC15-DNA-20-500_MG | ecosystem: Environmental > Aquatic > Marine > Oceanic | place: Pacific Ocean: North... | reverse complement strand
CCCGGCGCGCGCCTTGGACCGTTTCGGCGCGCCGACCCGGAGCCGACGGTCGCTCAGCGAGATGATACCGCCCAGCACCATCAGGACGGGGCCGAGCCAGATCAGTGTCACGAAGGGCTTCCACCAGAAGCGCACGGTCAGATATCCGTCATTGCCGATTTCACCGGGCGAGACATAGAGCTGCGAGAAGAAATAGGTCTCGATGCCCGCCTCAGTCGTCGGCATGCGCCGCGTCGTGTAGACGCGTTTGGCTGCTTCCAACTTGTGAGGCGAGACGCCATCGCCGGCAATCGAGAACACCGCCACGTCCTCGACGTAGTTGGACCCCTTGCGCGGTTCGATGCCTTCAAAGGTTACCTGATAACCGGCGATTTGCGTGATTTCACCCGGTCCCACCTTCTTGATGATTTCCTGTTGGAAGGCGGAAACGGAGACGACGCCAAGCAGTGCCAGACCAATCCCGCAATGACCGAGCGCTGTGCCCCATACCGGTCGCGGCAGTCCGGCAACGCGCTTCAACGCTACAGCCGCTCCAACCCTTGGGAGACCGGAGCGCATGAAGATCTCAGCAAATGCACCAATGCAGACCCATGCCCCCAGCCCGATGCCGATCACTGCCAAGACCGGGCCGTCCTGCGTGAAGGCGTAGGTGACGATCATCGCCAGCAGTGCGGCACCGGCGACAAAATAAAGCCGCGACAGCGCGCCCGATAGATCGGCGCGTTTCCACGAGAGCAGCGGGCCAATGGGAATGGCCAGCAGCAGCGGGATCATCAGCGGGCCGAAGGTGAGATTGAAGAACGGTGCACCGACGGAAATCTTTGCCCCGGTGATTGCCTCGACGACGAGCGGATAGAGCGTACCGACCAGCACGGTCGCAGCAGCCGTGGTCAGAAACAGATTGTTGAAGACCAGCGCGCCCTCGCGCGAGATTGGGGCGAACAGCCCGCCCGCCTTGAGCGAAGAGGCACGCAGCGCGAACAGCGCCAGCGAACCGCCGATGAATATGCACAAAATGACGAGGATGAAGACGCCGCGTTCGGGATCAGTGGCGAAGGCATGCACGGAAGTCAGCACGCCGGAGCGCACCAGAAAGGTGCCGAGCAGCGACATGGAGAAGGTGATGATGGCGAGCAGCACGGTCCAGATTTTCAGCGCCTCGCGCTTTTCCATCACCAGCGCGGAATGCAGCAGTGCTGTACCTGACAGCCACGGAATGAAGGAAGCATTCTCCACCGGATCCCAGAACCAGAAACCGCCCCAGCCGAGTTCGTAATAGGCCCAGTAGGAGCCCATCGTGATGCCGGCGGTCAGGAATATCCAGGCGAGCAGGGTCCACGGACGAACCCATCGCGCCCAGGCCGCGTCGATGCGCCCGGAGATCATCGCAGCAATGGCGAACGAGAAAGTTATCGAGAAGCCGACATAGCCGAGATACAGCATCGGCGGATGGATGGCCAAGCCGATATCCTGCAGGATCGGGTTCAGATCCTTGCCCTCGAACGGCGCGGGTACCAGCCGCACAAAGGGGTTGGAGGTCATCAGGATGAAAAGGAGAAAGGCTGAGAGCATCCAGGCCTGAACGCCCAGAACATTCGCCCGCAACTGTGCGGGAAGGTTGCGGCCGAAGACGGCAACGGTCGCCGCAAAGAGCGCCAGGATCAGCACCCACAGGAGCATTGAGCCTTCGTGATTGCCCCATACGCCAGTGTATTTATAGAGCAGCGGCATGAGGGTGTGGGAGTTTTCCCATACATTGGAGACCGAAAAGTCCGAAACCACATATGCCCGCGTCAGCGCGGCAAAGGATGCTACAAGCAGAATCAGGATGAGGGGTGCGGTCCACTCGGCAACTGCCATCAGCCGCAGATCGCCACGCCTTGCGCCAGCTACCGGCAGAACGGACTGGACAAGCGAAAGGACAAAAGCAAGCACCAAAGCATAGTGGCCCAGTTCGACGGTCATGGTTTCCTCCCGTTTCCTCTCACTCGTTCTCGCCCTGCCACACGCCCTTTTCCTTCAGCGCCTCGGCGACTTCCTTGGGCACGTAGTTCTCGTCATGTTTGGCGAGCACCGAATCGGCGGTAAATGCACCGTCCGCTCCGACGATCCCTTCGGTCACCACGCCCTGCCCCTCGCGGAACAGATCGGGTACGATGCCCGCGTAGCGGACATTTATGTCGTATTCCGTATCTGTAACGGCGAAGGAGATGGTTTCTCCCTCGCGCACTAGGCTGCCTTCCTTGACGAGGCCGCCGAGACGGATGCGTTGGCCCGACTGTGCTTTGCCCTCGGATATGATCTCGGTAGGCGTATAGAAGAAGACGATCTCGTCGCGCAGCGCCGTCATCACCAGCACTACCGCAACCGCCAGCACCGCGCCGATCGCGCCGATCCAGGACAGTCGTTTCTGCTTTCTGGTCATTGCGTTGTCTCCGGGGAGTTACCGCCCAGTTCCTGCTCAAGTTGGGCCAGTTCGGCAAGGAACGCGGCGTCACCGGCGAAATGGGTTCTTGCTGTGGTAATCGCCGAGCGGGCTTCCTCCGATTTCTGCAACACCCGGTAGGAAGTGATCAGCCGACGCCAGCCCTGCTTGTCCTGCGGATATTCCTCAAGCTTGTCCGCCAGTCCGGAGACCATGCCCTCGATCATCGCGGTCCGGTCCTCCGCGCTTAATTGAGAGGCGGCTTCGATATCTTCCGAAGTCGGACCGGACGCGGGTTCCTGCTCCGCGAGCTCTATCCCTGCCCTGTCTGCTACCTGCCTCAACTGCGCCCGCGCGACTTGGAGCCATGGCGCATTTGCAGGCGCATCGGCGATCAGCGACTGCCATGCCTCGATCGCCTCATTGTCAGCGCCTTGCTGACCGAGCGCGATGGCCAGATAGAACCGGGATTTTGCGTCGCGCGGATTTGTCTCCAGCACCTGCGAGAACAAGCGGCGTGCCTGCTCGGTGACGACGCCCGAAGCGCCAACCACCATGGTTTCCGCAAGAGACGTCCTGAGTTCCAGATCGTCCGGTTCGAGCCGGGACGCGTTGCGCCACGCGGTGATAGCGTCTTCGACACGGCCAAGCCGCAAATAAACCGGCGCGACCACCCTCCAGCCGCGCACGTCGTCGGGCTGGCGCGCCAGCTGTGCCTCGGCACGCTCAAGCAATTGGGTGAGTGTCTGGTCGGCAGGGTTCTCGTTGGCGCGTGTCGCAATCGCCATATCCGCCATGTCCGGCTTGCCCCACGCATAGTAGGTGAGAACGGATACGGCCGGGATTCCCGAGACAGCGGCGACGAGCAGGAATGTGGCCAATGGTGAGCGCTGCGTCAGGGCATTGTGTCCAGGGTGATCGGAAAGCGTGATCAGCCTGCGACCTTCTTCGGCGCGTGCCGCCTGGACTTCCTCGGCAGTCAGCCGGCCGAGCTTCTCGTCGGTTTCGATTTCGGCGAGTCGAGCGCGGTAGACTTCGCGATCGTGATCGAGCGCCGAGTCCACGGTTGTTGGCTTGCGCAAGAGCGGAACGGCAACCGCCAGGATCGCCACCAGCGTCAGGATTGATGCAATGGTCCAGAACATAACCTTCAGCTCTCCTGAGGGTTATGCCGCGGCGCGGCGCGCGAACTTGGTGAGGGGAAAGAGCAGGAGCGTATCATGTCAGCGGCTCCCAGACGCCGTCCGCCGAACGGCAAGCCGTGCCGGAGGCCGCTCTGCTGTCGCCATCCACGGTCACCGAATGGACGTAGCGGCGGCAGTTGGTCGAGCCAACGGAATAGGGCTGCTGCGGGACGACACTGCCGAAGACAGCATCGGACTGTTTCCATCTGACGGGAGCGCCGGTCTGGCCCGATTCCAGTGCCTTGTACTCGGCATTGGCGGCCATGACGCGTGCTGGTCCGGTGAGTGAGGCAAATTCACTTGCCAGAACACCATTCTGCAGCGGTGCGGCAAGCGTGGTGCTTTCGCCTGCAGAAAGCGTCGTGCAGCCGCCAAGTGCTATCCCCGCAGCAAGCACGGCTACGGCACCGGCAATCCGCAGGGGGTTAACGGCCTCAAACATAAGTGCCATCTAAACGCGGATTGGGCCCCAAACAAGGCGTTTTGGCCCCTGTGGCCAGCGGTTTGTTGCCGCGCTGTATTCAAATACACGTCAACATTACCGAAAAGAGGCAGCTACCGGGCAGGTAGTCGCACAACGGCCTTCACGCCCCCCAGACCAGACTTGTCCAGCGTGAGCTTGCCGCCATATTCCCCGGCGATATCGCTGACAATGGACAATCCGAGCCCGGAGCCCGGCTGGGTTTCGTCAAGCCGCATACCCCGGCGCACAGCAATCTTGGCCTGTTCAGCCGTCATCCCCGGTCCGTCATCTTCCACTATCAGTTCGAAGTCGGGAGCGTCCGTCAGGCGTCGTAGTGTCACAGAGATGCGTTGCCTGGCAAAGCGGGCGGCGTTTTCCAGCAAATTGCCGGCGATCTCTTCAAAATCCTGCCGTTCTCCAGCAAAGGCTGCTTCGGTGCGGCGCTGCGGCCAGTCAAATTGAGAAGTGATGTCCAACTCGCCATTGAGCTTGGAGATAACCCGGACCAGCCGGTCGATGGCAGGTTTGAGTTCTGTGCGCGAGGTCACGGTGCCGTGCCGCGCAGCGATGCGGGCGCGGTTGAGATATGTCTCGACCTGATCGCGCATCAGTCCAGCCTGCTCGGAGATGATCTTCCTCATCTGCGGGGAAGCGGACGCCGCCTCGTTCTGCAGTACGGCAAGTGGCGTCTTGAGCGAATGAGCCAGATTGCCGACCTGCGTCCGGGCGCGCTCGATCACCGAGCGGTTGGATTCGATCAGCGCATTGGTTTCGTCGATGAGCGGCTGGATTTCCGCCGGGTAATCGCCTTCGATGCGTTCGGCCCGGCCGTCGCGAATGTCGCTCAACCGTTCCACCGCACCACGGATCGGACGCAGGCCGAACAGCACGATGAAATAGCTCGCCGCTACGAAGCCGACGCCGAAAAGCACCAGCAGGCCGAACAGCGTCTGAATGAAACTCCATATCTCCGCCTCGACCTCGTCCTGGTTGCCGGTCACCCGAAAGCTGAAAATCTGGTTGCCTTCGCCCAGAAACACTTGCGCTTCGGTTCCGGTGAGCGTCTGGCCATCGGCATCGACATAGCTGAACTGCCGCTGGAAGTTGGTGTCGAGTTCCACCGTGTCGGGAATGGCGATGCCGCGTCCGGCAAGCGACAACGAGGCTAGGCGGTTTTCGGGATCGGAAAGCGATTGCACCGACCAGTACCAGCCGGAGGCGGGGGTAAGAAAACGCGGATCGCGCAGATCAGGCCGCCCAGAGAGCCTTCCCTCCTCGTCGGTCTCCACCGAGCCCATAAGATTGTAGAGGTTGGCGGTGACGATCTCGCCGAAACGCTTCTCGGCATTGCGGCGATAGGCTTCGCCCAGCACCACACCGATCAGGATTACCGCGATAACCGCCCATAGCGATGTCAGCAGGAATAGCCGGCGTGTGAGCGTGCCCGCCTGCATGCGGACCTATTCGGCCTGTGCCGCCGGGGTCTGCAACCGGTAGCCCAGCCCGCGCACCGTCTCGATGCAATCGATGCCGAGCTTCTTGCGCAGGCGGCCGACGAAAACCTCGATCGTGTTGGAGTCGCGGTCGAAATCCTGGTCGTAGAGATGTTCGGTCAGTTCGGTGCGCGACAGCACCTCGTCCTGATGGTGCATCAGATAGGAGAGCAGGCGGAACTCATGCGAGGTGAGTTTGACCGGATTGCCGTCGACCGACACTTTCGATAGGCGCGTATCGAGCACAATCGGTCCGCAAGAAATCTGCGACGCGGCGTGGCCAGCAGCACGGCGGATCAGCGCGCGCACCCGCGCCAGCACCTCCTCGATATGAAACGGCTTGGCGACATAATCATCGGCACCGGCATCGATGCCCGATACCTTGTCGGACCAGCGGTCACGCGCGGTGAGCAGCAGGACCGGCATTTTGCGGCCCTCGCGGCGCCAGTTCTCAAGCACTGTCAGCCCGTCCATCTCCGGCAGGCCGATATCGAGCACCACGGCGTCGTAGGGTTCGGTATCACCCAGGAAGTGCCCCTCCTCACCGTCGAAGGCCTTGTCGACGACATAGCCCGCATCAATGAAGGCGGTTTCGAGTTGCCGGTTGAGATCCTTGTCATCCTCGACGATCAGCAGACGCATGTTGGAGTCACCTGTCGTGATTCGCTGTCAGGGAACAGGATTAGCCGCTGACCTGGATGGTTTCCACCCTGGGCGGCTGGCCGTTCCGGCCCGGGACGCGCAGCGTGACGATGCAGGTTCCGCCCTGCGCCTGCACTTTCAGCACCTGCGCGCCGCGCTGGGCAGCCGCCTGTGCAGCCGCGCTGGCGCAATCAGCAGCAGCAGCCGATAAACCGGCGCCGAAAAGCCCGGCGGCGAGGGCAAAAATGAGAGCGAAGCGTTTCATGCCCCGTCAATAGCAGGAACCGGCTGAACGGGAAATGAATGATTGAAAAAGTCGGCAAACTAGGATTGCCGACCTCTGCTCTAGACAACTGGTTACGCAGCAGTTAGCTCAAAATCATCAGAATGATCGTCGGAATTCAAGGAATCGAGATCAGCCACGTTGGGCTTCTCTCCACTTGAATCCCAGTTGTCCCATTCCGATTTGGCAATTGAGTCAACGAAACCAGCAGGTGCGAATAAAGCGCCTCCATGAAGGCCTGGCCGGCCTGGCTCTCATTAGGGCGGCGCAGCAATTCCAGTGCTGGATGATCGCCGATCTCGCCCTCCCCGTCATAGAGCAGGAAGGGCAGCGAGGCGGCGGTTTCGGCCACCATGCGCACGCAGCGATAGACCACCGGATTGCGCATGAACCCCTCGCGGGCGAGCGCGGCCTGCATGCCGGGCGACCAGTTGGCCGGGGCCGGGCCGTGCAGCGCCACGAAGGGCCATCCGGCGGATTTGCGCGCGAGTGCAGTTTCGCCGCCGTCCCGTTTGGGACGCAGCCATTGCATCAATGCATTCATGAATTCTCTTCCGGTTACTCGTTCATGCAGAGCGGATCTGCGGACGACCCGCCCGGCCCAGCATCAATTCGCTTACCGCCCAGACCAGCGCATCGACGCGATCAGGCGAATGGCCATTGCTCAGTCCGTCATGGCCGAAGGCGCACATCTCGTCTTCCAGTTGCGGAAAGCGCCCGGCATGGCGCACCAGCCCGCGTTCGTAGAGCAGCGCCACCGGCTCGGCCCGCAGCCATTTGGCCCGAGCGGCGCGCACCTCGCGAACAGCGACGCTCGCATCGGTCAAATTGACCACCGAGCGCACCATCTCGCCGCCCTGGTTGGTCTCGGCGACGACCGCGTCGGCACCCAGCGCATGGTAGAGCGCGATCGCCGCATTGGCCCAGTCCGAAGGCTTGGCCTGCTGTAAGGTTCTGTCGGCCAGTACGTAACAGATGCCGTCCTCGCCCAGCCCGGTAGCGACGATGCCGCAGGCGTCGGAATGCCTGCCCGATGTTGCAGGCGGATCGACCGCCACCAGAATCCGTTTCAGCGTTTTCGGCGGCTCGCAACGCAGCCCTTCGATATCGCTGCGCCGCCATAGCGCGTTATCGTTATCCTCCACGATCTCGCCATCTAGTTCCTGTCGGCCCAGCCGCGTGCCGCCATATTCCCCGCGCAGGAATGCGAGGAATCCGGCGGCCAGATTGTGCGCATTGTCATCGGTGGCGGTGCGGGTCACCGCCGTCGTCTCCTCGCCGATCAGGCGGCGGAAGAAGGCCAACGGCTTGGGCGTCGTCGTCGCCACGATGCGCGGATCGCCGCCCAGCCGCATACAGAATTGCAGCATGTCCCAGCACTCCTGCAAATGCCGCCACTTGGCCAATTCATCTGTCCATGCCGCGCCGAACTGCGCGCCGCGCAGACTTTCGGGATCGGCGGCGGAATAGAGCTGCGCGATCGCGCCGTTTGCGAAGGTCAGTTGCCGCAGAGACGGGTTCCAGACCGGCCGGTTGCGTTTTTCATGGACGGCGAGAATGCCGCTCTCGCCTTCCACCATCACGGCGCGGGCGTCGCTATAAGTCTGGCCGATCAGCGCCAGCCTGCCACCCGACGATCCGGCGAAATGGTTGTCGCCGGAGGCAATGGCACGGCTCCATTCAGCCCCGGCGCGCGTCTTGCCAGCGCCGCGCCCGCCCAGCAGCAGCCAGGTGCGCCAGCCGGAACCCGGAGGCGTCTGGTTGCCCCCCGCCCAGACCGGCCAGTCGTGAAACAGGCGGACAAGATCGGAAAGCGCCAGGCGTTCGAGAAAGGCGTCAATCCATGCCGCCGCCCCGCCCTGTGTCGTCGTCTGTGTCGTCCTCTGGCCCGTCTTCTGCGATGCCAAGTGCCGCAATCTGTTTCGCAAGGCGTTCGCGGAATTCCACAATGTCCTGCGTTTCGTGTTCATCCGCCGCCAGTTCCAGTTTCCGGGTCAATTCCTCCATCGATTGCAGCGCCTTGGTGAGCGCGCCGAGCGCGCGGACCCGCCCTTCCGAAAACGCGCCCGCGCCGGTCTCGGCTTCGAGTGCCGCGACCTCACGGGCGAGCATGGTCTTCAGACGGGCGGCAAGCAGGCGCAGATCGTCCGCACCTTCGGCTTCATCGCCGCCGGAATCTTCTTCAGGCTTCAAGGCAGGGTCCGTTATTTGTGGGTGACCGGCGCATCGCCGCCGGGAAAATCGCAAACAAAAAGACCGCCAGAGCGGCGGCCGGAACAATGCAGGATGCAGCCCCAAATCCGGGCGCTTCACTATGCTCCAGCCGCATTTCTGCGACCATAGCCAAACCCTAACCGATCACCGTTACGGTGTCAAGGATTTTATTCCTAATTATATACTTGACATAGCTGCCCGTATTTCCCATATTGGTTTCAAGGAGATACGGAAATGACAAACCTGACCGACCCGATTTTCAACGATGAAGACGCCGCAAGGGCGCATCTTGAAAGCATCCGTTGGCCCAATGGCCCGATCTGCCCGCATTGCGGCAATTCAGACCAGACCAGCATTCACAAGCTGGAAGGCAAATCGCATCGCGCCGGTCTCTACCAGTGCAACGATTGCCGTGGGCATTTCTCCGTAACGGTCGGCTCTGTCATGGAGCGTTCAAAGGTTCCCCTTCGCAAATGGGTTCTGGCGTTTCATCTGTATGCAGCGTCCAAGAAAGGCATGTCCGCGCACCAGCTTCACCGCATGATCGGCGTGACTTACAAAACTGCTTGGTTCATGGCGCATCGTATTCGTGAAGCCATGAAAGAGGATGTCAAATCCTCTGGTCCTCTCGGCGGCGAAGGCAAGACCGTTGAGGCGGACGAAACCTACATCGGCAAGCGCGAAACTCCCCGCGTCTATGCCCGCCCTCGCGCCCGCAAGAATTGGAAGCCTACCAAGTCGGGCAAGGCTGGCGGTGCTCATAAGCGCGTTGTTGTTGCCCTTGTAGAGCGCGGTGGCAGCGTTCGCTCGTTCCATCTGAACAACGCCACGAAAGAAACCGTGCGCGATGTGCTGGTCCGCAACGCCGACCGCAAGTCAGTTCTCTACACCGACGAGTCACGCCTCTACACCACGACCGGCGACGAGTTCGCCAAGCATGACACCGTGAAGCATTCCGCCAAGGAATACGCCCGTAAGGACGGCGAAATCGTTGTTCATACCAACACGATTGAGAACGTCTTTTCAGTCTTCAAGCGCGGCATGATCGGCGTCTATCAGCATTGCGGCGAAGCGCATTTGCATCGCTACCTTGCCGAATTTGATTTCCGCTACAATCGCCGCACGGCTCTGAAATGGACAGACGCGGAACGCGCCGAAGACCTTATCCGGCATACCGTTGGCAAGCGTCTGATGTACTCCCAACCTCGTGAAGCCCATTACGCCTAAGCAGATGGCAAAACGCATCTGGTGGAAGCGAAGGCGGAAGTCTGACTAGTCGTCGGGCTTCTGCTTTTTATCCTGACTCTTTTTCTTCTTGTCAGTATCGTGGGGCTTCGGCGGAGTCGAAAGTGCTCGCCGAATGGCGTGGTCACGTCGGTGTTGAATTTCCTTTTGACGTTCGCCGCGCCTCGTAAGGGGATCATTCATTGACGTTATCAATCTCCGCATCAACTGAGGAAAAGACGACTTTTTGCCATGTCGTGCAACTGCCAGACCGATGGCCACCATTCCATACCCTGTCACTAAGATACGATCTGACCGACGGATACTTAAGCATAATCGTAGGGCATGGCCGCAGGATACTCGCCGAAGTGGTCAAAGTTCAGGACGGCGTAGAGACGACCATTCATAGAGCTACCAGTTGCCGCCTAATTGCTTCAATGGCCCCATGGATATTTCTGGAGATTGCATGGGACGATTATCTGGAAATTCGCATTAACACCGACATTGTGGGGTCAACCCGCGATCCTGACGCCGTTCCCTCTAAATACGTAATAAAGAGTGCGCCTCCAAGACAGGAGAATGTTGAGGACTTATCGGATCGGAACAATAAGGCACTGCTGCGTCGCGCCACTCGCTACGGAACAATCATACCCAAGGCCAACACCGTCGATGGTGGTCAAGATTACCTGGTCGAATCCCTTCGTGAAGAGGCCGAACAGATCGACGATCTTATGAGAGAAATCCGATCTGGGAAGACTGCCCATGCACGAGGGTTGGCGAGTCGATTGAGGCTCCTCTTGTACAAGGGAGGAAAGCAACTGCCCTTGCTTCAACACGCCGCCGCAACAAAGAACGCCCCTTTGATCGCATTCACTACAGCGCAGCCGCGCATGAAGCTTCCGGTAGAAGCTGTCTTTCACATACGGAGCGAAATCGCCCCGGTTTATGGGCACCGCTTCATAAACCCCGTTGATATTGACGTCTGGTTGGGATTCACCGCGATGTCTTTGGGGAAAACTGAAACATCTAACGACAGACTAATCGCCCATTTGGGCGACACCATTGGATCGCATCTAGATCGAAATGTTTTACCCGAAATCGCTTCGCTGAAGGCTATGTCGTTTGAAGGAACAGAGCTACCTGGAAACCAGATGGTGCGTTACCTGACCCAAGTTGGCGAAGTGGCGCTAAAACTTGCTAGGGATGTCTTGGCCTAAAAACCAAACAGCCTCATAACCTCCGCTCGCTCGTCATCTGAAAGATGCCGGTCAAATCGCGCCAACGATCCAAAAGCATCAAGTGGTCCGCAAAACTCCACTGCAACGTTGATCGCGGCGATTGCCCGAAGCTGTTCGTCGCGCTTTGAGGTGTGCTTTGGTACCGGCCTGTCGCCGGTCGGTATAGGAATCATAATCCCGCTATGTCAAGTATATAATTGGGATTTTATTCCTAAAAAATTTCGGAGTCCGGATTGCCGGCGCATACCGACACGCAGCCCGCAATCAGTCGGCTTCGCGCAGCGTTTTCAGGCCCAACAGCAGCGCAGCAACAATAAGGAAGGTTCCACCCAACTTATCAAGCATCGCAGTTGCCTTTCCCTTGAGTTTCTTCGCCAGCCATCCAGCTGTGGCACCATACCCTGCCAAAAAAGCTCCATCGATAGCGATATAGGTCACCGACAAAATGAGGAACTGCGTCGCGAACGGTTTGGCGCCATCCATGAACTGGGGAAAAAGCGCTGCGAAAAATACGACGGCTTTCGGATTGGCTGCTGAGGTCAGAAACCCCTCCATCCACAGTGTCTTGACGCGGGCTTTCTGCGCCACTTTGCCGGGTTGTGCGTCACCGGAAGAACGGCGCAGCATCTTGATACCCAGCCAAAGCAGATAGGCCACACCCAGCCATTTGATGACTGTCAACGCGTTTTGGGAGGCAACTATGATTGCGGCAAGTCCAAGGCCCGCAGCCAGCATTTGCAGCGCGTTGGCCGAAAGATCGCCCGCCGCGGTCGCAAGCGAAGGGCGGAAACCATGGGACATGCTGTTAGACAGCATCAGCAAATGCGAAGGGCCAGGTGTGCTCATGAAGGCAAGCACCGTGGCGACGTAAATTACCCAGATTTCCCAAGTCATCAAATTTCTCCCAAGACACATATCGGCAGATCAAGTTTGTTCCTGCGTAACAAGGATCTGCTACACACTCCAGTCAGGAAGAGACGGATGGTCCGGCTAAAGCGGTTGGGAGAGCAGAAACTGGCGGACAGCGGCGGAGCCTTTTGAACCGCACCAAGAAAGCAGGAAGGCGGTGACCGAAGCCGCCGCCCCCCTGTCTTGGTGAGGTTCCAGGCAATCGCCGCTTGCCCGAGAGCAGTTCGGCATTCACCTTGTTCCTCAACAGTTTTTGGTTGGAAATCCGTTTTACCGAACTCCTCCCCATGGTTGCGTCGCTGAAAGCGCCGTTTCCACGCCGTGATTACGGATCACCCGCCGCTACACGGTTTGCGGGGCCTCCTTCGCAACAACTTCCGGTTTCCCGGCCGCTGTCCTTCCGGACGCGTTCCATGTGGCTTCGCGGTTTCGGTCCGTCGTCGTGAAACTCCGTTCCTGCCCCACGCATGGGCTACGGGTTTGTTCCGCTCCGCTTGTTCCCCTTGCCAATCAGGGGCTTTGCGGACCCGCAGTGATAAGGAGTGTGTGGCCAAGTAACGCCGGTGTCGAGCGGAAGTTTTCCACCCCTTGTGGAAAGGTCGAACAAGTAGCAATACTGCTCTCGCAAGGCATTCATTTCACGAAGGAATTCCAATGTTCCGCTTTCACCTGGCGCTGCTGGCGCTTGCCGTTGCCGATGTGTGAATAGGGCCGCCTAGTTCTCGCCCGGGTTTTGAGCGGGTTCTTCTCCGGGCCATGTGACCAGATGGTCCTCGTAATCCTCCGGCTGCATCCCCGCCTCGGAAATGACGCGGCCGCGCACCGAGATGCCGGCGCGATGCACGGCTTGCCTGTCACCGCAGACCAGATGGTGCCATGGGTAAAGATCCTTTCCCTCGGCAACCAATCGGTAGGCACAGGTCGGCGGCAGCCAGGAGACACTCTCGACCATCTCCAGATCGACACGCATGCAGTCGGGCACTTCATCGAAGCGGTTTTCGTAGTCGCTGCAACGGCAGGTCTCGCAATCGAGAAGGTGGCAGGCGACATTGGTCCAGTAGATTTCGCCGGTATCCCAGTCCTCAAGCTTGTTGAGGCAGCAGCGCCCGCAGCCGTCGCACAGCGATTCCCACTCCACCTCGTTCATCTCGGCGAGTTTCTTCGTCTTCCAGAAGGGGGGCGCGGGCTGCTCGTTCACTGGCGTGTTTCCTGCCTTTCGCCAAGGTCATCGCGGAACAAATCCGGCCTCTTTACGGTAATTCCAGACAATGCCCGTTGGCGCTACGTTTTTTTCTTTCCGGGTGCTATATAGATCAGCGGGGCGTCAATACCGACTCGGACCATAGCGTCCGGCGCAAAATCCGGGACCGCCAAATTGCGCAATCCGTTTGAAAATTCCGGCAGGGGCAAGGCGAAGAACACGCTGCTCGGCATCGATTCCTGGATCGATGACCGCATGTACCGGCTGATGAATGACGGGGCACAGCGCTGGGAAAACATCACCATCTTCTTCCGCCGCTTCCGCGTTTCGGGTTTCAGGAAATTGCTGGTCGAGATCACCTCGGAAGGGGTGACGCTGGGACTGGTCGGTTCGATCATGCTGCTGGCACTGGCGCTTCCGGCCTTCGAGGAAACCAACAAGAACTGGCGCGCCAACGCTGATTTCGCCGTCACCTTCATGGATCGCTACGGCAAGGAGATCGGCAGGCGCGGCATCCGCCAGACGGATACCGCCGAAATCGACGATCTGCCGGATCATTTCGTCAAGGCGGTGCTGGCGACCGAGGACCGCCGCTTCTTCGAGCATTTCGGCATCGATTTCTACGGCTTATCGCGCGCCATGCTCGAGAATGTGCGCGCCAACTCCGTCGTTCAGGGCGGTTCGACCATCACCCAGCAGCTCGCCAAGAACCTGTTCCTGACCAATGAGCGCACCATTGAGCGCAAGATCAAGGAAGCCTTCCTGTCGATGTGGCTGGAGATGAATGTCTCGAAGAAGGAAATCCTGAAGCTCTATCTCGACCGCGCCTATATGGGCGGCGGCAATTTCGGGGTCACGGCGGCGGCGCAGTATTATTTCGAGAAGGACGTCAAGGAACTCAGTCTCGCCGAGTCCGCCATGCTGGCGGGTCTCTACAAGGCGCCTACCAAATACGCACCGCATATCAACCTGCCAGCGGCGCGCGCGCGTGCCAACGAGGTGCTCACCAACATGGTTGAGGCCAAATTCATGACCGAGGGCCAGGTTGTAGGCGCCAGACGCAAGCCTGCCACGCCAGTGGAGCGCGGCGGCGAGGAAGGCCCCAACCACTTCATGGATTATGCCTTTGAGGAAATAAAGAAGATTGCGGCGCGCTATCCAACCCGCACCTTTATCGCCAAGACCACCGTCGATCTCGACCTGCAGAAAGCCGCCGAAGATGCCGTGAACGACAATTTGCGCCAGCACGGCAAGCGCTACAGGGCCTCGGAAGCCGCGATGGTGGTGATCGACCATGAAGGTGCTGTTCGGGCCATGGTCGGCGGCAATGACTACGGCACCAGCCAGTTCAACCGCGCGACCCAGTCGCGCCGGCAGCCGGGCTCCGCCTTCAAACCCTATGTGTACGCCTCGGCGGTCGAGAATTTCGGCTATGACGAGGAGACGAGAGTAACGGACGGGCCGGTGCGTACCGGCAACTGGGCGCCACGCAACTACTCCGGCGGCTTTGCCGGACGGATGAACCTGACGCGGGCACTGGTCAAATCCTACAACACGGTGCCGGCCAAACTCTATCTGGGCCGTGACGGATTGCAGGCGCTTGGCGGCGAACGCATTCAGGAAACCGCGCGCAAGATGGGCGTCACCTCGCCGATGGATTTGCTCGCACCCATGGTGCTGGGGTCGAACGGTCTGACGGTTCTTGAGATGGCCACCGGCTACGGCGCGTTCATGAACGGCGGCATGAAGCTCGACACGCATGCGATCACCCAGATCACCGACAGTGAAGGCAATGTGCTGTTTGACTACCGCAAGGACAAGCAGCCGCCCGTTCGCGCGATCTCGGAGCGCACCGCCGGCGTGATGAACCGCATCATGGCGCAGATACCCGAGTGGGGTACCGGCCGGCGTGCTGCACTCGAAGGCATCCGTGCCGCCGGCAAGACCGGCACAACTTCGGCTTACCGCGATGCATGGTTTGTCGGCTTTACCGGCAATTACGTCACCGCTGTTTGGTATGGAAACGACGATTACACCTCTACCAACCGCATGACTGGCGGCAGTGTACCTGCCATGACCTGGAACCAGTTCATGACGTTTGCGCATCAGAACATCGATCTGCGGCCGATACCGTTTATCGAAAACCCTCTGCCCGGTGGTCTGGTCGCCAAGGCGCCGGAAGGATCCGGCGGGTCGCAGGAGCATGCCGCGCCGGTGCTGCGGCCGAAATCGCTTACAAAGGCGACTGAGGAAGTGCTGCGCGACCTTGAAAAGAAATTGCGCCAGGCGCAACCGGTCTCCCCCAACAAGGTTCTCGCCCAGGGCGGCAGACCCGCCCAAGTCACCCGGTAGGACCAGCGGCGGCGTGCGAATTCTGCTGTTCATTCTTGCGGTTGCAGCATTCGGCATCTCGCTCGGCGGAGCCAGTGCCTGGTATTCGATCCAGACCATTCACGGGTTCGGGGCCATCCGTTCAGGCCCATGGACGGCCTTTCCATTTGCCGGCCAGAGCGAGGTCGATCCCTATACGATTGCCAAATCGGTGGCAGATGGCTCTGTGCCCATTGGAGCGACCGAGGGGTTGGCATTCGAAGCCGTCACCGACAGTGGAGGCGAAGCGCTGCAGATGTCCTGCGACTATGTGCTTGAGGGGAAAACCCCGCCTTCGAAACTGTGGACGCTCGTTGCCTACGACCGGAATGGCGAGGTGGCCCAAGCTGCTCCCGGTGGACGCACGTCACTCTATTCCGGGGCAATCCTGCGCTTTCCCGACGATTCATTTCGCATCTCCATCGCCGAACGACCCCAGCCCGGAAACTGGATAGGCATGTCAGGTCAAGGAAGCTTCCGGTTGGTCCTGCGCCTGTATGATACGCCGATCACGGCAAATTCCGGGTTGATATCAACAACAATGCCACAGATCAGCCGGGGCGATTGCCGATGATCTGGCGGCTCGTCTACTTCGCAATCTGCGTGCTGGTGGTGGCTGGCATCGTGCATATCGCCATTGTTCTGCTCATCCCGCAGTACGGCACTCAGGACGCCTATGATGTCGTCTCGGCGAGAACGGATGAATGGTCGTTCACCACGCTTGATTCACCAGATGAAAGATCACCGTTGTCCGATATCGACCCGTTCTTCTCCTATGGAGTCTGCCGCTTCGACCTGTCGGAGAGCGGTGTGTGGATCAGGGGAGACGATTTCAATGCGTTCTGGTCGGCCACCGTGCTCAACAGTGACGGTACGGTTGCCTACAGCCTGAACCGCAGAACCTCCATTGACGGCAAGCTCGATCTGGTGCTGTTCGATCCGGTATTGATCCTGCGGTTGCGCGAGGCGCAACCCGCCGAGATTGAGCGGTCGATCGTCATAGAAGCTGATATGAGGAAGGGCTTTGTCGTCGTTCGCAGTCTCAAGCCCGATGCTAGTTGGGACAGTGAAACCGGAAAGTTCATGCAATCAATAAGCTGCGAACGCTACCTGCCCGAGCCAGCCGCACCGGAGCCTGCTGAAGAAGAACAGCCGGCATCCTGACAGGTTCAGACCGAGCGCTTTTCCAGACTGGCAGTGGCGCCGTTGCGGCTGTTCACGCGAACCGGGCCGCCATCATCGCGGCTGTAGCGTACGCCGGTAAAGAACAGGAGTTCGGCGGTCCTGCCCAAGTCCTCGTTAGTGTCCCGCTTTTCGCCCCGCAGAATTCGTTCCACCGGGAATTCTATGATCGTTGCCATCGTCGTCTCCGGACCGGATCCGGCAACAGCCGGTACACACCGGAATTGATCCAATGCGGCTATTGAAAGCAGACATGGTTAATACTTGGTAAAGCGCACTGACCTGCTCGCCAAAACCTCACCGGCAGTCTTTCGGGCTCTTGAAGAGGTTCCAGCTTCAAGCAAGCCGTCAAAGTTAACAATTCGCTAACGAATGCCGTTGATGATTTCACAATCATTCAACCAGCGGCGGATTGATTCGCTGCATAGCCAGGAAATGCTTGATGGCTACTGCAACCGCACAGGTCGACCTTGAAGGCGGCAATGTCGCGAGTACGGGAACCGCAATTCTGCCGAAGCTGCTTGAGGAGAAGTCTTCGCGGCGGTGGCGCTCGGTGGTCGATGAAGCAAAGAAGCTTTCGTCAAAGCGCAGCCGCAAGGCATCGCTGCTAACCGACGCCGCTCGCCAGTTCAATGAACTGGAGCGGCCCTCACAAACTGACATTTCGCTTTTCAAGGAACTCTTCTACCAGCTTGTCGAAGGCTGCGAGCCTTCACACCGCCGGCAATTGTCGGCTTTACTGGCGCGCAATGACTATCTGCCGAGACAGATAGCGGTATTTCTCGCCATCGATGACTACGATATCGCGGCCCCGGTGCTGTTGTTTTCCCCGGTGCTCAACGAGGCCGATCTGGTTCTTCTGGCGCAACGTTTGCCCGAAAAGCACCGCGCGGTCGTATGCCGGCGGGAAACCCTGACACCGGCTGCAGTTCGGGCGCTCGTGAAACATGGCGGAAAACCCTGTTCTTTGCAGTTGGAGAAAAACCCAAAGGTTCAAAGCAACCCGGATCTGTTTCAGGCTCTGAGCGGCAAGGGGCCGGTGTCAATGAACGAAACAGTGTCGAAGGCGTTCGCAAAGGAGCGGAAGACCCGCGAAGTTGTCGAGATCGCGGGGTCGTCCGTGGACATACCACCGCAGCCTACCAAGGAAACTGCTGATAGCATTCGAAGTGAACTGGTATCGCTGGCGGGCGCTGGCGGGCGGCTCGGATCCAAGAGCAATCCATCAAGGAGCACCGGTTCGGAAAACCATACGTCACGCGCCGTTCCCTTGCATCGCAGACTGCTGGGTCCGGCGCGCAAACGCAATCCGGCGGCGATCGCAGCCGTCATCGCGGGCCAATGCGGATTACCAACCGCCACAGTCAAGGGACTGCTCGAACACGGCGGTACCGATAATGTAATCGTGCTATTCAAGGGATTGGGAATCGACATACAGAACGCGATGCAACTGATGCTGCTGATGGATGGCGACAACCTGTCGAACAGTGCCGCATACGACCGGGTTCGCAGCGCCTATCGCAATGTCGATGCCGGCGAGTGCAGGAGCTTCCTCAGAAGCCTCGGCGCAACGCTGGAAGCCGACACCCCCGCGCCAAAACTGGAAGAATCGCCGCGGCCAAGCCTGGCGCTGATCGCAGCACGGAGGCGCCAGAGCCTTTCTTCCCTTTCGCGTCCAACCGAGCAGACGGGCCCTGACCCGGACGCATACATTCCCTTGGGCCAGACCGCCTAGAGCGGTTCAGCTTGTGCCGTGCTCGATCAGCGGAACTTCAAGTCTTTCGCATCGACGCTCGATCTCGATCACCCAACAATCGGGATCGAAGCCCATCTGCTTTTCCAGATAGTTGGCGATCTCGCTCTCCTGCGCGTCTTGAAGCACGATTTCGAACATTCGGGAAAAATCCTGCGCGTCGTCGAAGAAACTGAGCGGCGCCGGGCCATACAGGCAGAAACTGCCGTCTAGCCGGTTATGGACGATGAACACCGCGCCAGCCTCGGGTGAGCCCTTGCGGGCGATCGCGCCAAAACCGCCCTTTGCCTGCTGGGCGCGCAGGAAACCTGAAACGAAGATGTGTGACTGCAGACGCATGACGGCTCATGATGCCGCCATTCAGCTTCTTTGCAATGCGCCGATTTGCTCCATCTTGCGGATTACCGCCAGGTCCGGCACGCCGGTCACGGCCAGCCCGTAGCGCTGCTGGAAAAAACGGATTGCCTGTCTGGTGCGGTCAGTCATCACACCGTCCACTGAAATTCCGGTTTCACCAAAGTTGATAAGGCCAATCTGAACGCGGGCTACAAGAGCGGAATCGCGTATTTCGTGGACACCCGGCTCGAAGGCCGGTTTGCGCGCCAGACGAGTGTCATCCTTTGGTGCCTCTGACTGCTCTTGAACCGCGGGTTCGGCCGCCGTCACCGGCTCTTCCCGCAGATTGGCCGTTTGCGCGCGAGGAGTCGTATCTGACTCACGTATTACAGCTTGGATGCTCTCGATAACCGGCGCAGAATTTGGTGCGATCACCTCCTTCGGTGCTGGCGGTGCCGCTGGCTTTGGCTCCGCCAATGCCATCCGGGACGGGGCGGCGATGGAGCCGCTGATGTGGTCAAGCAAATCCGGGGAGGCTTCACCGCTTGGCGTCAATCCATGAGCTGCCTGGTATTCAGCGATTGCTGCCCGGGTCATGGGGCCAACCAGGCCGTCAATCTCCGCTTCGTAGAAACCGCGATCTTTCAAGCGCTCCTGCAATTTCGTGACAAGCGTCTTGTCCGGCCCGGAAACCTTCTCGTCGGTTCTCGGTCGCGCAACAGGTATCGGCACACGGTCGAGCGGAAGCGTCTCCGCAACAGCGGGCACCTCAAGCTGCGGAGCGCGCTGCATCTCCGTCTTGGCGGGCGGCAGACTGCGGGTGGTCACGGCATCGCGGGTGGCCCAAAGTGGCACGGGATGCTTGCCGGGTTGCGAATAGAGCGCGTTGCCGGCGACGATGGAGAAGCCGATTGCGAAGATGGAGACGCCTGCAACCGAAGAGGGCCTGCGCGCAACAAACCGCAAAAACGCCCCGACCAATGCTTTCAACATTTCCATACCTCAAACATCCGCTCAGGCGCTTTTCTGGCGCGCCATGTTTGCAACCCGCTGCTCATTGGCGTCCGTTGTGCCGGTTTCATTGTTCAACCGGACAACTTCCGGCTCGTGCTGCCCCGTCTTGTTGGCCGTTGCCGGCGGCACGATTGGAAGCGCAATTGAGACCGTTGTTCCGGCTCCCTTCTCGCTGGCGAAGGAGACTTTGCCGTGATGCAGTTCCACTAGGCCGCAAACGACGGACAGGCCGAGCCCGGTGCCCTCGTATTTTCGGTCATAGCGGCTGTCGGCCTGGTAAAAGGGCATTCCGAGCCGGTTCATATGTTCGCTCGATATCCCGATGCCGTCGTCACTGACCTCGATCTCGACACTGGCACCGGTTCGTTTGGCAGAGACACGAACCACGCCGTTGTCGTGACTGAACTTCACTGCGTTGGAGATAAGATTGATCATCACCTGGCGGATGGCTCGCTTGTCGGCAGTGACTTCCGGCAGGCTGTCGAAGTCGCCCACGCAAATCCTGATCCCGCGTTTGTCGGCCTGACCACGCAGGATGGCAGCGCTCTTAATAAGAGTTTCAGCGAGGTCGAATGGCTCGGTGACGATCTCGTATCTGCCTGCCTCAATTTTCGACATGTCGAGAATGTCGTTCAACACGGTAAGCAGATGATCGGCGGAACTGTGGATCAGCTGCACATATTCTCTGCTGCGCTCAGGCGGCATGGCGTTCATCGCGTCGGACTGCAGTAGTTCGGAGAAGCCCAGAATGGCGTTCAGCGGCGTGCGCAGTTCGTGGCTCATATTGGCCAAAAAGAGGCTTTTTGCCGTGTTGGCGCTATCGGCTTTTTCCCGGTCTTGACGCAAATGCTCTTCGAGCCGGCGCCTTGCCGAGATGTCCCGGGTTACCGAAAGCACCGGCGCCTCACCACCCTGCACCGCCAGCTGGGGCGCAGGCGCGCATCGCAGTTCATACCAACGACCGGCAGGGGCGTCCTCCCTGTTTGCCATGAACCGGTACTGCGCCTTGGTCCCGGCGTTGAGGACCAGACAATCGCTGATTGCCTTGGCGACGCCAACACGGTCCTGAACGTGAATTGCTTCGATGAAGCCGCGCCCTGACAAATCACAGGCTTCAACGCCGACGACGTCGCGCGCATTGCGGCCCGCGCGGATGACACCGCCTGCAGATTCATGCAGCATGAACAGGTCCGGTCCGATATCGGCCAAATCCGGCTCCTTGCCGTTGGATCGGGGGCTGGGAGGCAAATCCCTCATGCAGGTTTCTTTCACTCGATACTGGCCGCCGGGATTGCAGACACGGCTTGTGTGCATTCACCATCGAGTCTCGCATGCCACCTTTAACGGAACGCTAAGCCTGAACGCATGCAGAGCTAGAACCGCGGCCAGGCCGGTGCGGGAACGCATTTGTTTACCAGCATGGTAAATGACTGGTGAACGCGACCAGAACTTGCGAACGAAGCATAAGTGCGATGGCCCGAAAAGATGCGCGAAACCAGCGGTGTCGCCCGTTTCGGTGATAACTTGAAACCCACCCGTGCAGCGCCATTTGTCCGTCGGAATCAGTTTCGGCCGGCGCGATTTTGCCCGTAGATCCGGGCCCGCAAGTCTCGTCGGTGCCCAGTTAAAATTTGAATCAATTTCGCTCCGCTGAGAAATCCGGGAATTAAACCCTGCGCGCTATGAAGGGCATGGGACGAGAAGCGAGGGTAATCATGTTTCTTATACGGTTTGCATTCTGGATGATGCTGGTCGTGGCGCTCATTCCGGTCAACGCCGAGGATCTCGGACCGGAGTACCGGGCGGTATCGACGCAGGAAACTGTGCTGGCCGCCCAAGCCGCGATGCGCGACTTGGGCAAATTCTGCGAGCGCAACAAACAGACTTGCGAGACCGGCCGTGAACTGGTGTCGCAACTCGGCGTGAAGGCGGCCACAGGCGCGCGCTTTGTCAGCGCCTATCTTGAGGACCGGTTCGGAGAAAGCGGCTCTTTATCGAAGGCCGAACCAACCGACCAGACCATGACCGGCGCCGTAAAAGGCTGAAACGTCTCTGCACAAACTGTGCCGGCGCGATGCCTTGGCACAGGCTGATCGGCGCTTACATGTGACCGGAGTATCCGCTAGAAAGCGAAAAACCCCGGTGTAACGATGCGATTTCCAACTTTTGATTCCATTGTCGAGGATTTCGAGTTTCTCGACGACTGGGACGACCGCTACAAATATCTGATCGAGTTAGGCGACAAACTCGAGCCGCTTACCGATACCGAACGCAATCCCGCCACCAAGGTGCAGGGATGCGTCAGCCAGGTTTGGCTGGTGTCCGCCGCTGGCGAGGGCTCTGATCCGGAGATTGTTTTTCGTGGCGATTCCGACGCTCACATCGTGCGTGGGCTCATCGCCGTCGCACTTGCCGCCTATTCGGGGCGCAGAGCCTCGGAGATTGCAGCCGCAAACCCGGACGAGGTGTTCGGCCGCCTCAATCTCTCCGAGCACATCACACCGCAGCGATCCAATGGCCTGCGTGCAATGATCAAACGCATCAAGTCAGAGGCCGAGACGGCGCTGGCCGCCTAGCGCACAATTACGCGTACTAGTAGATGGATGGCCGGTGGCTGCCGTCACCCCACTGGCGAATCCTGCCCTGGGAGGGGTGAGTAGTTGCCTCAAGTCCGTAATGTCCCGCAAGAATAGACAGCGCAGTACGCAGCATCAGCTTGGCCGAACGCGGTGGCCATTGGCGTTCGCGTTCGACTTCTTCCAGCCCCTTGAGAAAACAGCAGACATCGAGCACCACGCCTCGCAGGGAGTTTTCCAGGCAAGCCAATGCCTCGTTGAGGCGCTTGCGGGCATCGACGGCCAGATCCGATATGTCAGACCCGGCGGCTCCGCGTGTGCCTGATGAAAATTCCCGGTCCCAATCGACCGACATGCGGGTACGCAAGTTCGCCTTCTCGAAATCGGCACGCAAGCGCTCGCCCGCGCCGAACTGGGAAGGGTTCAAGTAACCCTCGCCCGACCGGGACTTGCGCATAAAGAGGCGGGCAAGGGGGGATTCGTTGACGTTCAACACCGCGTCCTGAACGCTTCCGTCTGGCAGCTTCACCGATGTGGCTGCCCGATGGACATGCTGGTCAGCGAACCGTGCAGCCTCGCCTCGCCTCAATAGCGCTTCGCCCTCCGGCGTCACATCGAAGACGTTTCCGGCGCCTTTCACGAGACCGCGCTTGATACACGCGCTGAGAACGCTCTGACGGAACCTGAATTCCCCGCGGCGGGACTGCAGCACGAGCATGTCATCGCCGCCGTTCATTATGGCGTACGAGCCGCCGCCGATTTGCAGGACGCGGAGCAATCGCTTGAGATCGGTATCTGGCTGCTTCGTCATGTTTCCCTGATGCGTTGGAAGTTTCTTGGGATGTTACGGTTCAGCGGTTTGCCGTCTGAGACCAGCGAAAGCCGGCCAGCGGGCCAATAAGTTCGAGTATTCCTTCCAACTCACACAACATGGCATTGAGGGCGCCGTTGTCTCGGCCGTCCTCAATCAACCGGCAGGCGTGGGAGACCGTGGTCCTGTCACGGAACAGGGCCTCGGCAATCTCGGTGTAGGACAGCGATAACGAAGTGTGCAGCAGATACATGGTGATCTGCCGTGAGCGGGCCTCACCGGACTTCCCGCGATCATTGGCCAGTATCCTGGGTTCCGGCGTTCCTGTCTTGGTGCCGACGAGACGTGCGACCAAGCGCGCTGCAAGCCTTGCGTTCGCCGGATGAGGCGAAGGTACTTCTCCCATAGCCTCACTGCATTCCGTCCGGGTGTTACACGGCAACAAGCTCTCGTCTGCAAACTGCCTTGGCCAAATCGTCTGTGCTTCCATCATCACGCTCACTCTATCGGAATATATTCCCAATTATATACTTGACGTACCGGGAATAGATTCCTATGACAGGCGAGCGTGACAGGCCGGTAATTACAGAAGAGATGGTGAAGTTGGGCGCGCGTGTGCTGGAGGATCAGCTTGACGCCGGAGGCGCTACGGCGATTGCTGTTTCTAGGTATTTTCTTGATGAAGTGTTTTCTGAAACTGCCTCAAGAGAACACGGACCTGCTCGGCAAAATTCCTGAGGGCTTCTAGGTTCGTCGCAAACTTCTCTATCTCTCGGGAATTGTATCGATACTTCATATCCCCCATTGTAGCGAACGAGAGGGGCCCTCGTTTGTTGCTGGCAGTTTCGGTGGGGACGAGAAACCATTCATCGGGAAGCGGCACATGCTTCTTGTTCACTACTTTTGTTCTCCTTAACGAACAAACATAGCCGTGGGCGATCTCATTCCGGCGAGAGGCAGCATCTTTGAAAAGCACAAGTAGGCGGTTAACCTGTTTCTTTAGATCGTTGTTTGGGTGATAGCGAAAGAAAGAGTCCGCTGCCTCTTGGATTACCTGACGTTTCGTCGTGGTGGAAATTATCGAACCGAAAGATCGAGCCAGCACGTCATCAGTCGGTAGAGGGTTCGCCATAGCGGCATAGAGATAAACGAAGGTGGACTCGCAATCATTGAATAGGTGGATCGCATAACCCATTCGCCAATAAATCTCCCGAAGGCTCGAATCTCCGGTTTCAGCTATCGGGGATTTCTTGAATGGGTTTTCGTTTAGAAGGCTATCCGTCATGCCGGACTCCAAGAAAGTAAAAACCGAACGCCTGGATCAAGAGAAGGGCAACGAGGTGTTGCGCCGGATGCTCAAGATGCCGCCGAAGCCGCATAACGAATCAACCACCAAAAACCCTACCACCAAAAAATCGCGTCAAGGACTGGACGAAAAGAAAACAGCAGGTAAGGGTGACTAACCAAAAAAGAACCCCGCCGAAGCGGGGCCAAGTTTCTACTCGGTACTAGCGCGCAGGATAACCCCTGCAATGTTCACGGACGTGTTCCAAACGGCCATTCCTTACGCGGATATATGACCGGACGTGCACGCCCTTAGGCAAGGAACATATCAGCATGTTCTTTGTCCCCAGCGGGATCGCCCCCGCTCTGGCCCGCCGCACCATTGCGCCGCCACGTTCAGCGCTTTGGTGTATCGGGCTGGGTATGCCGATTCGGACTCTAGCCAAATCGGCGGGCAATGCGAGTCCCGCCGTTCTAATTTCGTTCACCTTTTGGGCGACGTTTCCACAGCAACCTTTTCGCTAGCTGCTTAGGCGTAACTGCTTTCGTGAGCGCTTCGATATGTCAGACGCTTGCCACGGGCCTTGCGCAACAGGTCTGCGGCGCGTTCCGCGTCTGTCCATTTCAGGGCGGTACGGCGGTTATACCTGAAATCAAACTCGGCAAGGTAGCGGTGCAAGTGCGCTTCGCCGCAATGCTGATAGACACCGATCATGCCGCGTTTGAAGACTGAAAAGACGTTCTCGATTGTGTTGGTGTGAACGATACCGCGAGCATATTCCTTGGCGGTGTGGTTGACCGTCTGGTGTTCCGCATATTCCTCGCCAGTCG
>Ga0310345_10001531_pt1 | contig 25438 bp, 18 predicted proteins | sample HC15DNA20500_MG_FD_204667 | JGI IMG/M metagenome (GOLD analysis project Ga0310345, IMG submission 204667) | Marine microbial communities from station ALOHA, North Pacific Subtropical Gyre - HC15-DNA-20-500_MG | ecosystem: Environmental > Aquatic > Marine > Oceanic | place: Pacific Ocean: North... | reverse complement strand
CAATGAAGGCGTGATCACCGTCGAAGAGGCCAAGAGCCTTGAGAGCGAGCTCGAGGTCGTGGAGGGCATGCAGTTCGACCGCGGCTACATCTCGCCCTACTTCATCACCAACGCCGAGAAGATGGTCGCCGATCTCGAGAACCCGTACATCCTGATCTGCGAGAAGAAGCTGACCGGCCTGCAGCCGATGCTTCCGCTTCTGGAAGCGGTTGTGCAGTCGGGCCGTCCGCTGATGATCATCGCCGAGGATATCGAAGGCGAAGCGCTGGCCACGCTGGTGGTCAACAAGCTGCGCGGCGGCCTCAAAGTCGCGGCGGTGAAGGCGCCCGGCTTCGGCGATCGCCGCAAGGCCATGCTGCAGGACATCGCCGTCCTGACCGGCGGCCAGGTGGTCTCCGAGGATCTCGGCATCAAGCTCGAGGGCGTGACCCTCGACATGCTGGGCAGCGCCAAGCGCGTGAACATCACCAAGGACGACACCACCATCGTCGACGGTGTTGGCGACAAATCTGAGATCGACGCCCGCGTCGCGCAGATCAAGGCTCAGATCGAGGAGACCTCCTCCGACTACGACAAGGAGAAGCTGCAGGAGCGTCTGGCGAAGCTCGCCGGCGGTGTTGCGGTGATCCGGGTCGGCGGCGCCACCGAGGTCGAGGTGAAGGAGCGCAAGGACCGCGTGGACGACGCTCTGAACGCGACCCGCGCGGCTGTCGAAGAGGGCATCGTGCCCGGCGGCGGCACGGCGCTTCTGCGGGCCTCGAAGGTGCTCACCATCACCGGCGAGAACGAGGACCAGGAAGCGGGCATCAACATCGTCCGCCGTGCGCTCCAGGCGCCGGCCCGTCAGATCGCCGAGAATGCCGGCGTCGAAGGCTCCATCGTGGTCGGCAAGGTGCTCGAGAACAACGAGCCGACCTTTGGCTACGACGCCCAGAAGGACGAGTACGGCAACCTGGTCGAGCGCGGCATCATCGACCCGACCAAGGTCGTGCTGACCGCCCTGACCGACGCCGCCTCCGTCGCGGGTCTGCTGGTCACCACCGAAGCCGGTGTGGCCGAGCATCCGCAGGACGACGCCGCGCCGGCCATGCCTGGCGGCGGCATGGGCGGAATGGGTGGCATGGGCGGCATGGACATGATGTAGCCCATCGCCTCACCATCGAGACGATGACATGAGGGCGGCTCTTCGGAGCCGCCCTTTTTCGTGGGAATTTGGGGACCGGGAGGTGCCCCCAACCTTACGCAACCTTAATCCGCTAGCGCTTGCTTTCGGGGCGCGGCTCACTGAAAACTCCATCCGCGCGTGCCGGGCGCGGCTTACGGCCAGCATCGGCGGCGATCACACCTTCTGCCTCACGCGGTCTTCCGGAGCATCGGCCCCATGGCGGGATTTTCCCAAGCAGCGAAGGATTTTTCGCGCATCGCCCTTCCCTATTTCAAAGGGGAGGACCGGTGGGCGGGCCGCATCCTGCTTAGCATCGTCGTGGCGCTGCAGCTCTTTCAGGTCTTCCTGAGCGTCCAGTTCAATACCTGGTACCGCAACTTCTACAACGCGCTGGAGCAGAAGGACTGGGACAGCTTCATCTATCAGCTCGGCGTCTTCACGGTGCTCGCCACCTTCTTCATCGTCGCTGCGGTCTATGAGCTGTATTTGCGTCAATGGCTGCAGATCCGCTGGCGCAACTGGCTGACCAACCAATACATGGCGCGCTGGCTCGAAGCCGGCACCCATTACCGGATGCGGCTCCGGGGCGACCAGATCGACAACCCCGACCAGCGTATCGCCGACGATGTTCGTGCCTTCATCAGCACGACGATCGGCATCGGCCTTGGGCTGTTGAGCTCAGTGGTGACGCTGGTCTCGTTCGTCGCGATCCTCTGGGGGCTTTCTGCAGACCAGCCGCTGGTGATCGGATCCTGGTCCATCGAGATCCCGGGTTATCTGGTCTGGGCGGCCCTGCTCTACGCCATCCTCGGCACGTGGCTGACCCATTTGATCGGCTATCCGCTGATCAAGCTGAACTTCAACCAGGAGCGCTACGAGGCCGATTTCCGCTTCAATCTGATGCGGCTGCGGGAGAACGCCGAGGAAGTGACCCTGCTCTCCGGCGAAGAGGTCGAGCGCCGGGGACTGCAGGAGCGGTTCGGTTCGGTCATCCAGAACTGGTACTCCATCATGAGCCGGACGAAGAAGCTGACCTTCTTCACCGCCGGCTACAATCAGGCGGCGACCATCTTCCCGTTTGTGGTCGTGAGCCCGCTGTATTTCTCCGGCGCGATGACGCTCGGCGGGTTGATCCAGATCTCCCAGGCCTTCGGCAAGGTGCAGGAGTCGCTCTCCTTCTTCGTCGACGCCTACGACAACATCGCGAACTGGAAGGCCATCATGGACCGCTTGAGCGGCTTTGAACGGTCGCTGGACTGGGCCAAGTCCCTCGACGAGGAACACGAGGTCAGCCTGAAGCAGGGCGCGGCGGAGCACGACTCCTTGCGCGCCCAGGACGTGGTGGTGGCGCTGCCGACGGGCCGCGACCTCGTGCGGGTGTCGGACTTCTCCGTGAAGCCGGGCGAGAAGGTGCTGGTCACCGGCACCTCCGGCTCGGGCAAGACGAGCCTATTCCGCGCGCTCGGCGGCGTCTGGCCGTTCGGCCAGGGGCGCATCGAGCTTCCCAGGGATAGCGACGTGCTGGTGCTGCCGCAGCAGGCCTATATGCCGCTCGGCACGTTGCGCCGCGCGGTCACCTACCCGGCCGGCGAGGACGCCTATCCGCCGGAGCAGGTCGAGGAGGTCCTGAAAGAGGTCGGGCTCGGCAAGCTTGTCGGCGACCTGGACGAGACGGCCTACTGGGCTGATCTCCTCTCCGGTGGCGAACAGCAGCGGCTTTCGATCGCGCGGGCGCTGCTCCAGAAGCCCCAGTGGCTGCTGCTGGACGAAGCGACGAGTTCGCTGGACGAGGAGTCGGAGGAGCAGCTCTACAAGCTGCTGCTGGACCGGCTGCCGGACACCGCGATTGTCTCCATCGGCCATCGCTCCGGCCTCAGCGTCTTCCACGACCGGTTCTATCACCTGACCCCGGACGAGAGCGGCGATCATCATCTGCGTCTCAAGGAGACCGGCGGCGGACCGAGCCCGGCCGGCGCGCCGGCCTAAAGCGCCGCCTTCAGCTTCGACACGATCTCGTCGCGACGGGCTTCGGCGGCAGGCGACCAGGCAGCATCCTTCGCCCCCAGCAAATGAGCCTGGGACGACAGGATCAGCCCGTCGTCCAGCAGCTTCAAATGATTGGCGCGCAGGGTCGTGCCGGTCGTGGTGATGTCCACGATCAACTCCGCGGTGCCGGCGGCGGGCGTGCCTTCGGTGGCGCCGACGCTGCCCACGATGCGGTAGCCCGACACGTTGTGCTTGGCGAAGAAGCGCCGGGTCAGGTTGAAGTATTTCGTCGCGACCCGAAGCCGCCGCCCATGGGTGCGGGCAAACTGAGCGGCCACGTCCTCAAGGTCCGCCATGCCGGACACGTCGATCCAGCAGTCGGGAACGGCGACCACGACATCGGCCCGGCCGAAGCCGAGGGGCGCTTCGAAGCTCACGCTGGCATCGACGTCCGGGATCGTTTCGCGGACGAGATCCTCGCCGGTGATGCCGAGATGCACCCGGCCGGCGCGCAGGTGATGCACGATCTCGCTGGCCGACAGGAAGGCGACCTCGACATCGTCGAAGGCGTCGAAGGCGCCGGTATAGCCGCGCTCGTGGCCGGTCTTATGCAGACCGAGGCCCGCCTTCTCGAACAGCGCGTCGGCCTGCTCCTTCAGACGGCCCTTCGAGGGGACGGCAACGGTGAGGACGGTTTCGCTCATCAGGCGGACGCCTCCACGGCGGCGAGCAGACGCTCGGTGTGTATGGCGCAGCCAATGGCAGGGAGATCGCGCGGGGCGCCCAGCGCCTTCAGGAGGCCGTCATAGCGGCCGCCGCCGGCGATCTGGCTGCCGTCGCCTAGGGAGGGCATCTCGATCTGGAAGACGAGGCCAGAGTAGTATTCCAGGTTGCGGCCGAAATCGCTGGCGAAGGTCGCGCCGCTCAAGTCGAGCCCGTTCTCCTTCAGCCGGTCGAAGCGGCGGATCAGCCGGTCGAGGCTCGCATCGAGATCGAGCCCGGCCCCGCGGGCGATCATGGCGATGCGGCCGACGCATTCTTCCGGGCTGCCGGAGACGGCGAGGTAGTAATCGATGACGGTCGCGATCTCCTTGGCGAGCGGCGGCGCTTCCAAATCGGCGGCGAAGTCGAGCAGCGAGGCGGTGATCTCGCTCAAGGAGCGGTTGCCCATGAGAGGAAGATCGTTCTCGCCGAGATAGCGCTCCACCTGCTCTTCGGCGCGGGCCCGGTCGCCCAGATCCAGGGTGCGGGCGAAGCCGGCGATAGGGCTCTCGGCCTCAGGCCGCTCGCCCCGGCTCAAGCGCCGCAGCAGCCCGTGGAAGGCGGTTGGGCGCCAGAAATAGTGACCGAGCTTCCGCCGCCAACGCTCTGGAATCTCGAGGCTTTCGACGAGCGAAAAGAACAGGCCGATATCACCGAAGCGGAGCGTGAAGTCTCGCAAACCCGCCTGCTGCACGGCGGCGGTGGCGAGCAGCACCATCTCCACATCGGCGGCGTCGCGGTCTTCGATCCCAAAGGATTCGATGCCTGCCTGGCGGAACTCGCGGGGGCGCACCCGGCTGCGGCCGCCCGGCTGGAAGCGGAAGGCGGGGCCGTTATAGCAATAGCGCGCTTCGCGGTCGGCCTTGGGGTGGCGCTCCAGATAGAGCCTGGAGACCGGCACGGTGAGGTCCGGGCGGAGGCAGAGTTCCTCTCCGGTCAGGTCGGTGAAGACGTAGGTACGGCTGCGCAGAGCCTCGCCGATTTGGTCGAGGAAGATATCGGCAGGCTGCAGGATCGACGGCGCCACCTGCTCATAACCGGCGATCTTGAAGGTCTCGACCAGGGTGCCGGCCTGACTCTCCAACGCCTCGAAGTTGATTGCGGATTCTGCGGCCATGGCGTGGGTCTCTTCCTACGCGCTTTCGTAACGGGCGAGGATGTCCCGCACGGCCTGCACGAGATCGGCTTGCGGCACAGAGACCTGCGCCGGCCGCGCCTCGCGCCATTCGGCGTTGTCCGCGATCTCGGCGGAGAGCCGCGCGCCTTCGATGAGGTCCTTGATGGTGATCTCGCCCTTCTCCAACTCGTCGCCGCCTTGGATGACCACGCAAGGGGCGCCGCGCTTGTCGGCGTATTTCATCTGCGCCTTCATGCCGGAGCCGCCGAGATACATCTCTGCGCGGATGCCGGCCTGGCGCAGCTCGGTCGCCATGCGCTGGTAGTCGGCGATGCGGTCCTTGTCGAAGACGGTGATCACGACGGGACCGAGGGTCTCCTCGCCGGCGCCTTCGTTGATCAGGCTCAGCCCGTAGAGCAGGCGCGAGACGCCGATAGAGACGCCGCTCGCCGGCACCTGCTGGCCCGTGAAGCGCTCCACGAGACCGTCGTAACGGCCGCCGGAGGCGACGGCGCCGATGCGGACCGGCTGGCCCTTGTCGTCGGTGATGCTCGCCGTCAGCTCCGCTTCGAAGACGGGGCCGGTGTAATATTCAAGCCCGCGGACAATGGAGGGGTCGATGACGATCTGATCGTCACCGAAGCCGGCCGCGGTCCAAAGCGCATCCATCTCGGCGAATTCTGCGGCGCCCGCCTCGCCCTCTTCGGAACCCGAGACCGCATCGGACAGCGCGGCGAGTGTCTCCCTCCGGCTGGCAGCGCCGGAGCCGACGAAGTTGAGCACCGCTTTGGACTGATCCGCAGTCAGCTCCGCGCCCTTGGTGAAGTCGCCGGACTCGTCCTTGCGGCCTTTGCCGAGCAGCGCTTCGACGCCTTCAAGGCCGAGGCGGTCGAGCTTGTCCACGGCGCGCATCACGGTCAGGCGCTGGGCCGGGTCTTCGGCGAGGCTCGCCACCCCCGCCTTCTCCATCACCCCATCGAGCAGCTTGCGGTTGCTGACCTTGATCACGTAGTCGCCGCGCTTGATACCAAGCGCTTCAAGGGTGTCTGCGGCGAGCATGCAAAGCTCGGCGTCGGCCGCCACGGAGGGTGCGCCGACCGTGTCGGCATCGAACTGGGTGAACTGGCGGAAGCGGCCGGGACCCGGCTTCTCGTTCCGGAAGACCGGCCCGGTCTGATAGCGCCGATAGGGACGCGGCAGGTTCTGCTGGTTCGCCGCGACAAACCGGGCGAGCGGCGCGGTGAGGTCGTAGCGGAGGGAGAGCCACTGCTCGTCCTCATCCTGGAAGGAGAACACGCCCTCGTTCGGCCGGTCGGAATCGGGCAGGAACTTGCCCAGGGCATCCGTATATTCGATGGCCGGGGTCTCGAGGGGCTCGAACCCGTAACGCTCGAAAACCTCGCGGATGGCCGCCACCATCTTGGCGGTCTTGCGGATCTCCGAGGGCGAGACGTCCTGCAGACCTTTCGGCAGGCGGGCCTCCGGACGGGCCGGCTTGGAATTTTTGCTCATAGGAATCCGCTGAAACGACAGGCGCTCCCGGTGCGGGAGACTCTGGCGCCGGGTTTAGCCCATCGGTTTCGGGCCAGCAAGCCAAGCGGATAATCGGAAGGGGCGCGCTTACGCCTGGGTATCGGCGGTGGCGAGGCGGCGGACCGTCTCCAGCAGCACCTCCGGCTTATAAGGCTTGTCCATATATTCGGTGATCTCGTCTGCCTCCGTGCCGACGACAGGGCCGCTCCGGTCGTAGCCGGTCAGGAAGAGTACGCGGAGGCCTGGGCGCCTGCGACGGGCCTCGGCGACCAGCTCGTGACCGCTCATTCCGGGAAGACCGATATCGGTCAGCAGCAGGTCAATCTCCGGATGCTTGTCCAGGATCTCAAGCGCCTCCTCGGCCCCGGCGGCGCTCTGCACGGTCATGCCGTCCTTTTCGAGGATCTCGATGGTGGCGAGGCCGACGAGGAAGTCGTCCTCGACGTAGAGAATGTTCAACGGCTTTTCCTCCGGCTGCTCGGCGGGCTCTCCGTGGGCGGCGTCTTTCGCGTCGGTGGCCGGAGGTTCTCTTCCGGCCATGACGAGATGGTCCCCGTTGCTCTTCTCCAAGGGTTCGATGTCTTCCAGCTTGCCGGCCGGCAGGATCAGCTTCACCGTCGTCCCCTGACCGACCTTGCTTGCGATGCTGACGTCGCCACCGATCTGCTGTGCGGCTCCATAAACCATGCTCAGGCCGAGGCCTGTGCCCTTGCCCAGCTCTTTGGTGGTGAAGAAGGGCTCGAAGGCATGGGCCAAAACATCCTCGGACATGCCTTCGCCGGTGTCGGTGACGGAGATGCAGACATAGGAGCCGGGCTTGACCCGCTCCTCGCCGCCCGGCTCGACCAGGCAATGCTCGGTCTTGATGGTCAGTACGCCGCCGGCAGGCATCGCGTCGCAGCCATTCAAGGCGAGGTTGAGCACGCTGGTCTGGAGCTGAACCGGATCGGTCTTCACGGCAATCGGACCTTCGTGTAGGTCGAGCTCGACATCGATGTTCTCGTGGGTGGAGCGGCGGACCAGGCCTGCAATCTCCTCCACCGTCTGGTTGGCATCGACGGTCACCAGCTTCAGGGATTGCCGGCGGGCGAAGACCATCATCTGGCGAACGACGGCGCCGCCGTCTTCGGCCGCTTGCAGGGCCGCGTCGATCTGCCGGCGCCCGCGCTCGCCGATATCGGAGTTGGCCTTCAGGACTTCGAGATTGCCGATAATCGCGGTGAGGAAGTTATTGAAATCGTGGGCCACGCCACCGGTCAGATGGCCGAGGGCTTCCATCTTCTGGGACTGGTGCAGCTCCTCCCGGGCGTTCTCCAGGGCCTGGCGCGCCTTCCGCTGCTCGGTGATATCGCGGGTGACCTTGGCGAAACCGACAATGCGGTTTTCCTCGTCGCGGATCGGCTGGATGGTGACGTGGGCCCAGAAGCTGCTGCCGTCCTTCCGGACGCGGATGCCTTCGGATTCGAAGCGGCCTTCGCTGAGGGCCCGGGCGAGACCCTGTTGGGGCTTGTCGGCCTCCTGCTCCTCGGCCGTGTAGAACATGGAGAAGTGGCGGCCCAGCACCTCGTGGGCCTTGTAGCCCTTGATGCGTTCGGCGCCCTTGTTCCAGTTGGTGATGCAGCCCTTGGTATCGAGCATGAAGATCGCGTAGTCGCTGACCGCGTCGACCAGCATGCGGAAGCGCCATTCGCTATCCAGTAGCGCCTGCTCGGCGGCGTGGCGCTCGGAGATGTCGCGCGTGACCTTGGCGAAGCCTAGGAGGTTCCCTTCGCCGTCGCGGATCGCGTCCAGCACCGTGAAGGCGTAGAACCGCGTGCCGTCCTTACGGACGCGCCAGCCTTCCTCTTCGTGCCGCCCCGTGCGCTTTGCGATTTCGAGACCCAGCAGCGGCTTTCCGGAGGCCTGATCCTCCGGCGTAAAGAATTGGGAGAAGTGGGTGCCGAGGGCGTCAGCGGCGGGGTAGCCTTTCACCCGCTCAGCGCCGACATTCCAGCTGGAGACGTATCCTTCCGGATCCAGCATGTAGATCGCGTAGTCGACGACAGCGTCGAGAAGCATCTCGAGGCTGACTTCTTCCCTGACCGACCCGACTTTTTCAGCACGATTAGTCATCGAGTGGCATCACACGATGTTCAATCCAGGTTCTTTATCGATTAGGGCCGAACCCTTGTGCGGCCGTTGAAAATAGCGCGATGTAAAGCCGGCCATAGAAATCCATGCAGTTCAAATGCGATCTCGACGTTTATTGAAAGTCAGACCCGCGCCTGTTCAAGTAAGCTTTTGACAGGCTTCGCCCTTTCTTTCAATGCCTCGATACTCTTGGGACATGGCCCGCCCGTCGCCCAGTCGAGCAATTCGACGGTGTGGATGACGGGAACCGGGCTTCCCTCCATAAGCTGCGAGAGGCACCCAATGTTCCCGGTCGCGACGATATCGGGAGCGACCGAGGCGATATTTGCGCATTTGCGGTCGCGCAGCTCGGCGGAGAGCTTCGGCTGCATGAGGCTGTAGGTGCCGGCCGATCCGCAGCAGAGATGATTCTCCGGCAGGTCGACCACGCGGAAGCCCGCCTGGGCCAGAAGCTCGCGGGGTTCGGCATCGATCCCCTGGCCGTGCTGCAGCGAGCAAGGCGACTGGTAGGCCACGGTGAGGTTTGTCCAAACGGCCGGCGCCGCCAGCCCGACCTTCTCCATGAACTCCGAGATGTCCTGGGCGAGATAGGCGATTTCAGCAGCGCGCTCCGCATAGCCGTGATCGTCGGCGAGGAGCGTACCGTAATCCTTCAGCATCGTGCCGCAGCCCGACGCGGTGACCAGGATGGCGTCGAGCGGACGCTCGCGCATCTGAGCCGACCAGGCATCGATATTTCGGCGGGCCTTCTCACGGGCGCCGTCGTCCTGGCCGAGGTGATGCTCCAGGGCGCCGCAGCAGAACTGATCCTCGATGAAGACGACCTCGACGCCGTGGCGCTCCAGGAGACGCACGGCGGCATCGTTGATGGATGGCGCGAGATTCTCCTGCACGCAGCCGCGCAGCATGGCCACACGGGCCACGCGCACCCGGTGGCGCGCGTCGGCATCGCGGCGGGCGGGGACGGTGAGGCGCGGGAAGCGCTTGGGCACCATGTTGAGCGCCGCCACCGCACCATGGAAGTTGAGCTTCTCAAGGATCGGCTTGAACGGCCGCGCCAGCCAGCCGGCGAGCAGCACGAAACGGAAGCGCCGCGGGTCGGGCAAGGTGCGTCCCAAGAACCATCGCTTGAGGCGCTCGTGCCAGGGCCGCGTGATCGTGTCGTCGATCTTGGCGCGGGCGAGGTCGACGAGATGCATGTAGTCGACGCCGCTGGGGCAGGTGGTCATGCAGGAGAGGCAGGTGAGGCACCGGTCGAGATGGGTCACGACAGGCTCGGTCACCTCGCCGCTCTCGAACATCTCCTTCATCAGATAGATGCGCCCGCGGGGGGAATCCCGCTCGTCGCCTAGGAGCACATAGGTCGGACAGGTGGCCGTGCAGAACCCGCAATGGACGCAGCGGCGCAGGATATCGTCGGCGGCGACGATGTCCGGGTCGTGCAACTGGCGAAGGGTGAAGTTGGTCTGCATGGCCGCTTAGGTCAGATCCCGGAATACATGCGCCCGGGGTTCAGGATGCCCGCCGGGTCGAAACTCGCTTTGAGGGCGCGGGTGATCTCCATCAGCCGCATCTCGAGGGGCTGGAAGACATCGGCGCTGGCACGAATGCCGGGCTCGGCCCGGACAAGGGTGGCGTGTCCTCCGAAATCGGAAAGGATCCGCCGCATGTCGACGGCATTGGCGTCCGAGGTCCGGCCGGTCTCCAGCCAGACGAGCCCGCCCGACCAGTCGTAGAGCGCCTTGAGCTCGATGGCATGACGCAAGGACGCCACGAGATCCGCCGCCCGGGAGGGAGCCGTGGAGATCCGCCATAAGGGGCGCTCCTGGGATTGTAAAGGTTTGACCTGGCGGATGTCGGACCAGAAGCGCCGGGAGCGATCGGCGGCGAGCTCCATCATATCGGCGAAGGCTGCGAATTTCTGCTTCAGCTTGGCGGCGCGGTAGCGTACCGCGCCTTCGAAACCCTCCACACGCAGGGCGGTGATCGAACGGGTCTCGTCGCGAAACGCCTTGTCGGAGAGAGCCGAGCCGAGCCCCGGCTCCAGATGTGCGGCGCCCGAGACCTCGTAAGGGCTTCCCATGGCCTTGCAGAGCAGCTCGATTGCGGCGGCCTCCGGTACATCGAAGAACAGAAGCGTGGTGGATTGCTCCGGCTTCGGCAGCACCTTCATGGTGATCTCCGTGAGCACGCTCAACGTGCCGCAGGAGCCGGTGAGCAGTTTGCTGAGATCATAACCGGTGACGTTCTTCATGACGCGGCCGCCGGCCTTGTAGGCCTCGCCACGCCCATTGACGGCCTTGATGCCGAGGACATGATCGCGGGCGGCACCGGAGAGCACGCGACGGCTGCCGGACAGGCCGGTGGCGAACACGCCGCCGATGCTTCCCTCCCCCGGCTTGCCGCCGAGCATGGCGGGCAGGTCGAGGGGCTCGAAGGCGAGCTGCTGGTCGTTCTCGTCGAGCAGCTTCTCGATCTTGGAAAGCGGCGTGCCGGCACCGGCGGACAGCACCAGCTCGCTCGGCTCATACAGCGTGACGCCGTCGAATTTCTCGGTGCTTACGACCGCGCCGGTCTGGACGGGCCGGCCGTAGCCCAGCTTGGAGCCCAGCCCGCGCACCTCCACAGGCATCCCCTCCTCGGCATAGCCAAGCAGCAGATCGGCGAGATCCTCGACGGTCTCGGGGGCGTGGAAGCGCGGCTGCATGGGCTACAAAAGCTCGCGCGCCGAAAGCGGAAAGACCTTGGCGGGATTGAGCTGCCAATCGGGATCGAACACGCTCTTCACCCGCATCATCTGGACGAGGTCGGCTTCGGTGTACTGGAACGGCATGAGGTCGCGCTTTTCGATGCCGACCCCGTGTTCGCCGGTCAGGCAGCCACCGAGCTCCACGCAGACCTTAAGAATCTCGGCGCCGCAGGCTTCGGCCCGGGCAAGCTCGTCTTCCTCGTTGGCGTTGTAGAGGATCAGCGGATGGAGATTGCCATCACCCGCATGGAAGATATTGGCGACGTCGAAGCCGTAGGCTTGGCAGAGCTCCGACACGCGCATCAGCGCCTCGGGAAGCTTGGAGAGCGGGATGACGCCGTCCATGCAGAAATAGTCGGAGAGCTGGCCGATGGCGCCGAAGGCGGATTTGCGGCCCTTCCAGATGGCGGCGCTTTCCTCCGCGCTCTGGCTGATACGGGTGTGGACCAGCTCATGGTCCTCGGCGATCTCCGCGATACGCTCCAGGAGCAGCGCCACATCTTCCTCGGAGCCTTCGACCTCGACAATGAGGATGGCTTCCACGTCGAGGGGATAGCCGGCATGGGCGAAGTTCTCGCAGACATGGATGGCGGGCTTGTCCATGAACTCGATGGCGACGGGCACGATGCCCGCGCCGATGATGGCGGCGACGCAGGCGCCGGCCGCTTCCGAGGACGGGAAGCCGAGCAGCATGGGCCGGGCGATCTCCGGCATCTTGATGAGGCGGACAGTGGCCTCGGTGACGATGGCGAGCTGGCCCTCGGAGCCCACCATCAGCCCCATAAGGTCGTAGCCCGGCTGATCTAGATAATCGCCGCCGAGCTCGATCACCTCGCCGTTCACCAGCACCAGCTTGAGGCCCAAGATGTTGTTCACGGTCACGCCGTATTTCAGGCAGTGGGCGCCGCCGGAATTCATGGCGATGTTGCCGGCCAGGGTGCAGGCGAGCTGGCTCGACGGGTCGGGTGCGTAGAAGAAGCCGCGCGAAGCGACGGCCTGGGAGATGGCGAGATTGGTGATACCGGATTCAACCCGGGCCACGCGGTTGTCCTCGTCAACCTGCAGCATGCGGTTCATGCGGGAGACGCAGAGCACGATGGAGTCTTCCGACGGCAGCGCCCCGCCAGAGAGCGAGGTGCCGGCGCCGCGGGCGACGACCTTGATATCGTTCTCCCAGCAATAGGCCATGATGGCGCTCACTTCTTCGGTGCTGCCGGGGAGCGCGACGGCAAGCGGCATGCAGCGATAGGCGGTGAGGGCATCGGTCTCGAAGGTACGCCGGCCCTCCTCGTCGGTGATGAACACCGTGGCGGGCGCGCGCTTCTTCAATTGCTTCAGGATCTCGTCCCGCCGCGACATGATTGCGGGATCGGGCTGCAAAATCGCAGGATGGGCCATGGCTCCGGTTTTCGCCTATTCAATGGGCGCGGGCCAGCTTTCTTTTGCCGGCATGACGATTTTTCAACGCGTCAGCGGACCTCCGCAGAGGGCTCGTCCGGCGAGGCGTCGGGCTCGTCTTGCGGCTCCTGCTGCGAGGGGTCTTCGGCTTCGGTGCTCGCCGTCAGCGGCTCTCCGCCGGCCGCGGGCGGTGGCGTCAGAAGCGGTGTCTTGCGCGCCTGGAACGCGCGGAGATCGTCGAGCACCTCGGCAAAGAGCTTGTCGCGTCTAGCCTCGTCGGCGGCGACCTCCTCCCAGCGCCGGCGGAAGGCGTCCAGCACCGGCTCGGGCCAAGTCTTGATCTCGACGCCCTGACCCGCGAATCCTCTCAAGGCTTCGGCGGCCGTCACGCGGTTGTCGGCCATGGTCTGCAGCAGGTTCGCCTTGCAGGCGGTCTCGATCCAGCCCTGCTGGCGATCGCTCAAGGCGTCCCACCGGTCCTTGTTGACCAGGAGCTCCATCACCGTTTCAGGCTGATGCCAGCCGGGCAGGTAGACGTATTTCGCGATGCTCGCCGGATTCGCCTCAGCGTCGACGGCGGGCGGGTAAAGCTCCGCCGCATCGAGATCACCGGACTTGAAGGATTCCGCAAGCTTGCTGCCCGGCGTAATAACCGGCTCGGCGCCCAGCTTCCTCATGACCAGACCGCCCTGGCCGAAGATGCGGATGCGGAGCCCCTCGATATCCTCCACGCTTTCAACAGGCTTGGCATACCAGCCGGAGGTCTCGCCGCCGGCAAAGGCGCATGGGATGACGTGCACGGAGAGGCCGGCCTCATCGTACATCTTTTGATAGAGCTTGCTTCCGTTGCCGGCTTCATACCACGCGGCGTATTCGGCGGCGTCCGGGCCGAAGGGGAAGCCCGCGAACAACGATGCGGCCGGCAGCCGGTCGGCCCAGAAGCTGGCCCGGGTGAAGGCCGCCCCCACCTTGCCGCTGGAGACGGCGTCGAGCAGCTCCTGCGGCGCGGGGCCCTGGCCCGGCTGCAGGATGGAGATGCGGATCGTCTTGCCGGAGAGGTCCTGGAGGAGGAGAGCCCAGTCCCGGGCCGGCTTGCCCAGCCCCGGCAGGTGGGTGCCGTAGAGGACCGGCATGGTGATGCGGATTTCAGGGGCGGATTGGGCCGCGGCGGGTACCGCTCCACCCGTAGCCGTAAGCACGGCAAGTGCAAGCGCGGCCATCGACGCCTTCAAGCGCCGGAGCTCCGCAGAAATCTTGCGTCGTGTTCGAGTTCGGGTCGGCATCGCCACTTCCCTCCTCCGGAACGGCCAGCCGCGACTGCCGGTCCGCCTGCACGAACAGTACATCCTCAACCGGAGGCTTTGCTAGCGGGCCTCCGGGGTTGCCAACGTGAATCCGTAATTTGGCATGGATCGGGCGGTACGGCCGTCTCCCCCGCCGGGCGCCGGCGATTGGCCGCGCCTTTTGAAATTTCTGCGTCGCCACGGGCGATTGCTTTATGGTCCCGATACGGGCATGAAAGGCCTGAAACTGGGAATTCTTGCGCGATGGGCCAGGCATGACGGCCGACCAACCGAAAGCTGAGAGACAGGGGGCTCGGCCGAGCCGGCTGCTGGGCCGGTTCTCGTCCTGGATGGTCGAGAGCCCGCGCTGGTTCAAACGCTGCCTCCTCGTCGGCAACGACTTCGTCATGCTCACGCTGGCGCTCTGGGCCGCCTATTCGCTGCGCCTGAGCGAGCTCTACGTTCCCGACACTCCGACCCTCTGGTTCCTGCTGCTCGCGGCGCCGGTCGTCGGGGTCATCACCTTTTACATGCGCGGGCTCTACAAGCTGGTCACGCGCTTCATCGGGCCGGAAGGCACGACCCGCATCTATCTGGCCGTGATCCTGGCGGTGCTATTCTGGGCGTTGCTGGTGCTGATGGTGTCGCCCTACCCCCATCCGCGTTCGGTCATCGTCATCTACGGCCTGATCGCGGCCGGTCTCATCCGCCTCAGCCGCCAATGGGCCGGAGCGGCCCTCCTCCACGCGCTGCCGAACATTCGCGGCGTGAGCTTCGACAAGCGCTCGCGGGTCATCATCTACGGTGCCGGCCATACCGGCGTGCAGCTGCTCCGCGCGCTGAACGAGGCGGGGATGCACAAGACGGTCGCCTTCGTGGACCCCGATCCCAGCCTGCACCGTCAGTATATCCACGGCGTCCGGGTCATCAGCCAGGACAAGCTTTCCAAACTCATCACCAAGGAAGGCGTGACCGAGGTGATGCTCGCCCTGCCGCATGCGCTTCGGAGCCAGCGGCGGGAAGCGCTCGCCACGCTGGAGCCGTTCCCCGTCGAGGTGAAGACGGTCCCGGATCTGGAGGCCATCGCTTCCGGCCGGGTCGAGATCAGCGACCTGCGGCCGATCGATGTGGAAGATCTGTTGGGCCGCGATCCGGTCGCGCCCGACACCCAGCTGATCGCCGGCCACGTGCAGGACAAGGTGGTGATGATCACCGGCGCCGGCGGCTCCATCGGATCGGAGCTGACGCGCCAGCTGCTCTCCTACGAGCCGAAGACGCTGGTCCTGTTCGAGCTCTCCGAAGTCGCCCTCTACGAGATCTCCATGGAGATCGAGGCGATCCAGCAGAAGCGGGGTGGCGCGATCAGCCAGACTCGGGTGGTCACGGTGCTGGGCTCGATCCTGGACCGGCGGCTAGTGAACCGAACGATCGGCGAATATGGCGTGGAGGTGATCTATCACGCCGCCGCCTACAAGCATGTGCCCATCGTGGAGATGAACGCCTTCGCCGGCATCCAGAACAACACGTTCGGCACGCTGGCGCTGGCCGAGGAGGCGCTGGAGCTTGGGGTGGAGCGCTTCGTGCTCATCTCCTCGGACAAGGCAGTGCGGCCCACCAATGTGATGGGAGCGAGCAAGCGGCTTTCGGAGCTGATCCTGCAGGCCATCGCGGAGGAGCGCGGCGGCTCGACCATCTTCACCATGGTGCGCTTCGGCAACGTGCTCGATTCATCGGGCTCCGTGGTGCGCCGGTTCCGACACCAGATCGAGCTGGGCGGACCGATCACCGTCACCCACCCGGAGATCATCCGGTACTTCATGTCGATCCCGGAAGCGGCGCAGCTCGTCATCCAGGCGGGCGCCATGGCAACGGGCGGCGAAGTCTTCGTGCTCGACATGGGGACGCCGGTGAAGATCGCCGACCTCGCCCGCACCATGGTCCGGCTATCGGGCCTGCAGATGCGCGACGAGAGCAATCCGGATGGCGACATCGCCATCGAGTATTGCGGCCTGCGTCCGGGCGAAAAGCTCTACGAAGAGTTGCTGCTGGGCGAGAACACCACGGGCACCAGCCATCCGCGCATCTTCAAGACCCATGAGCCCATCCTTGCTCTGGAAGAGCTGGAGAGCGCCCTGGAGCGGCTGGACGAAGCCATGCAGCGCCATGACGAGATGCAGCTTCAGGAGTTGCTTCGCACGACCGTAGAGGGTTACGACCAGTCGGGTGCGAGCCAGGCGCTCTCGCCCGCCCCGGATTGGCCCGCCATCTCGCGCACCGTCCATTAGCATCGTCTCACGCCAGCCGGTTTCGTCATGACAGAGGAAGTGTTGCTCTCGGTCGCCGTCGTGGCAGCTTGCGCGCTTCTGACCGCGGGGCTGATCGTCATGCTGACGCCGACCCTCAACCGGCACTTCCTCGCGATCCCCAACGAGCGCTCGTCCCACGGCAAGCCCGTCCCCCAAGGGGCGGGGCTCGCCATGATGGGGGCGATGCTCGCGGTCTATATCGCGCTCTGGGCGCTGGACCATCTCCAGGCGGAGGCGCCGTGGCCGCTGCCGGTGCTGGCCGCCGCCGTGTGGCTGACGATCCTCGGCGCGCTGGACGATGCCGCCGATCTGCCGATCCTATGGCGGCTTGCCGGGCAAGGGGCCGCGGCGCTGCTGATCGTGTTCGGGCTTCCGGAGGGATTCCAGATCCTGCCGGGCATCCTGCCGCTGTCGGTGGAGCGGGCATTGCTGATCATCGGCACCATGGGGTTCATCAATGCGGTCAACTTCCTGGACGGGATCGACTGGATCACCGTCGCCCAGACCGTCCCCATGGCGGCCGCGGTGATCGTCATGGCCTGGCTCGGCGGGGTACCGGAGAATGTGGGGCTGATGGCCCTGGTGCTGCTCGGCGCCACGCTCGGCTTCGCCGTGTTCAACAAGCACCCGGCGCGGATCTTCCTGGGCGATGCGGGGAGCCTGCCTGTCGGGCTGCTGCTCGCCTGGATGCTGATCTTCGTGGCGCGGGCCGATGTGGAAGCGGCGCTGCTCCTGCCGCTCTATACGATCGCCGATACGGGCGTGACGCTGATCCGCCGGGCGCGCAGGGGCGAGCCGCTCTGGGTGGCCCATCGCTCCCATTTCTATCAGCGGGCGGTGATGCTGGGCTTCAAGGCACCGGACGTCACCTTACGGGTATTCCTGCTGGGCTGCCTGCTCGCCGCCCTCTCAATCGCCGCGCTGCTGGTGGACAGCTTCGCTGCCGATTTCACCTTCCTCGCCATCGGCGTGGCGGCGACCGCCTTTCTTCTCCGTCATCTCGAAAGAGGCCGCGCATGACGCAAACCGTTCTCGTCACCGGTTCTTCAGGATTCGTCGGACGTCAGCTCGTGCCCGCGCTGCGGGATGCGGGCTGGACCGTCCGTGCCGCGTGCCGTGACCCGAACGCCATCTCCGCCATGGACGGCGTCGAGGCCGTCGCCCTGCCCGATCTGGCAGAGCCGGTCGACTGGGCGCCGCTGCTGAACGGCGTGAGCCATGTGGTGCATCTGGCCGGCGTCGCCCATGTGCCCGTGACGGAGGAAGACGAGCGTTACGAGCGGATCAACACCGAGTCGGTGGCGAGCCTCGCGGCGGCGGCGAAGGGAAGCGTGGAGCGCATCGTGCTGATGTCGTCGGTGCGCGCCCAGGTGGGGCTTTCCTCCGACCAGCCGATCGTGGAGACGGACACACCCGAGCCGACCGATCCTTACGGGCGCTCGAAGCTGGCGGCGGAGAAGGCGCTGAAGGAAAGCGGGGTGGACTACACGATCCTTCGCCCAGCCGTGGTCTACGGTCCCGGCGTGAAAGGAAATATCGCCTCGCTCGCCTCACTCGCCCGCACGCCGATGCCGCTTCCCTTCGACGGGCTGAAGAACCGGCGTTCCCTGCTCGCCATCGAGAACTTGATCGAGGCGGTGAAGCTGGTCCTGACCGCCGAGGCTGCCAGAAACGAAACCTTCCTCGTCGCCGACTCGGAGCCGATTAGCGTGGCCGGGCTGGTCTCCGCCATGCGCGAGGGGCTGGGTCGGCAGCCGGCCCTGGTGGGCATGCCGCTCGGCGCGGTGAAGCGCATCATGAAATCCTTCGGGCGGGAGGCGGATTGGGATCGCATCTCCGGCAACTTCATGATCGACAGCAGCAAGCTGCGAGGGATTGGCTGGGAGCCCAAGGTCGAGACCCGCGACGGCATCATGCGGATGATGGCGGCGGAAGGCGCGACGACGAAGCTCTAGGAGGTCGTCTCGGGTCGGCTCTCGAGAATCGCGTCGTAGAGCTCGACCGTCGCCTGGCCGATGGCGTCCGCCGAGAACTTCTCTTCCACCAGCTTGCGCGCATTGGCGCCGAGGCGTGCGCGAAGCTCGCTATCGCTCGCCATGCGGTCCAGGGCGGCGGCGAGCGCTTGCGGATCGTCGGGGGGTACGACGATCGCGGTTTGACCGTCGATCGCGATCTCCCGGCTGCCGGGCACGTCGGTCGCCACCATGGGACGGCCGCATGCGGCCGCCTCCAAGAGCGTCTTGGGCAACCCCTCTCCGCCGGATGACGCAAGCACGGCAAAATGGGCGCGCTTCCACACTTCGCGCACGTCGTCCACGTGGCCGAGCCATTCGATGCCGAAGGCGGACGCAAACTCCTTCAGCTGCTCCGGCGCCAGGGAGCCCGGGTTCTCAGGGTCGCAGCGCCCGGCGAGAAGGAGCATGAATTGCGGCTCCGGCTGGCCGAGGGAGGCATAGGCCTCGATCAAGGTCGGCACGCCCTTGATGGCGAGCATGCGGCCGACATAGGCGGCGGTGACGGGATCGGGCGGAACGGGCAGCGGCGTCAGCTTATCGGTCTCCACGCCGGAGCCGGGGATCAGCACGATCCTCTCCTTGGCCACACCGAGCCCTTCGACCAAGTTGGCATCATCGGGGTTCTGAACCACGGTCCAGCTGCGGTCGCGCCGGAGCAGCCAGCCGAGCAGGCCTGCGATCAACGGCCGGGTGAACTGGACGCGGCGGTCCTTGTCGGTGAAGACGGCGCCGCGGCCGGTGAGGCTGTTGACCACACGCTTCTGACCGGAGAGCAGCGCCGCGAGAGTGCCGATCAGGATCGGCTTCATGGCCACGTTGTGGAGGATCGCCGGTTCCAGCTCCTGGATGAGCGTGCGGAGACCGAAGGCCGATTTCACCATGCCGACGGGCGAGAAGGAGCCCCGCTTCAGCGGGAGATGGTGAGGGATAAAGCCCTCGGCCCGAATCGCCTCTTCGCCCTTGTCGAGGCGGGTTGCGACATGCACCTCGAAGCCCGCATCGCGCGCCGCCCGGGCCATGGGCAGGCGGTGAGACAAGAAGTACCAGTCCTCGGTGACGGCGAAGAGAAGGCGCTTTGGCATGTCCGGTTCATCCCGCGAAGAGCCGCCTATGGCAAGGGGTTTGGCGAGCGATTTGGCCGCAAACCGTTGCCCGTTTGACGTTCCGCAGCAGCGGATTAAGTGCCGGAGCACGACTTTATTGTCATGGAACGCCTGGTATAGCTCGGCGTTGTGACGGCTGACTCTAGATCCCAAAAGGAGGAGACCATGAAGAAGCTTCTTTCGTCGACCGCTATCGCCTTGCTGATGACGGGCGGCATTGCCTACCCCGCATTCGCGCAGGACGACGTGACGACCGAGAAGCCCGCCGCGGAAGCAGAGGTGGAAACCCCGGCAAAGACCGAGGAGAGCAAGACCACGATCAAAGAGGCGGAAGCGACCGTGACCCTCCTCAAGACGCTGCCGGAGAATTCGCGGCCGATCAGCGAGTTTTACCAGGAGCCGGTTTATGGGCCGGAAGGCAACCAAGTCGGCGATACCAACGATCTGCTCATCGACGAGAACGGTAAGGTGACCACGGTCATCGTCGGCGTCGGCGGTTTCCTCGGCGTGGGCGAGAAGAACGTGGCTATCCCGTTCGCCGCGCTGGAGCTGTCTGAGAACGAAGACGGCGAGAAGATGCTCACCCTGAACGCCACAAAGGGCGCGCTGGAGCAGGCGCCGGGCTACACCTTCGACACCGATGCGCAGGCCTGGGTGCCTGCGGGCGAGGCTCGCGAAGCCGAAGCGGCGGACGCCGAGAAGGAGCAGAACAAGGAAGACGGCAAGGAGCCCATGGCCGATGAAGAGCCGGCCGATGCCGACGAGAAGGCCGAGAATGTCGAAACCCCGGCCGACGACGTTGCCAAGCAGCCGGTGGGCGACGAGGAGCCGGCTGCGGAGAAGTAGCGCGCGCACCTCTTTCCGAGGCGCTACGCCCCTTCAGAAACGCAAAAAGGGCCGGATTACTCCGGCCCTTTTTCTTTGCGCGGTCTCTGCTGGAGAAGGACTGCCCGAACGATGGAGGTCAGACCGTGCGGTGATCCAACGCCGCCCTCATCTCCCCCGAGATATAGATCGCGTCGGCTTGGTTCCACTGCCTTGCCCGCATGCCGGTACATGCGTCGTAGGGGCCGATCTTGATGTCCTCCAGCGAGAAGAGGTATAGCCGAAAGCGTCTAGGTAGCCCCATGTCTGCCAAAGCAGCGGTTGGCCTTCATACTTGGTGACGAACATCGCTTCGGTGATGATGATGTCGGCGCCCGAGCGCGAGAGGAGACTCGCCGCTCCCTTCAACGCCGCGAGTTCACCACCCTGGAGATCAAGCTTCAGTACGGTGAGATTGCCGATGCCGAGCCGCTCGAGCTCATCATCAATAGTCACAACATCCACGAACCGGCCGCCCGTCAACGTCGCGGCAGCGGGATAATATGGCTGACCGTCAATCGCCGGACGCGGAAGAAGCGAGTTGGTCGCCTCGCGCTCGCCTCGGAAGAACTCCGCGCGCCCTTTAGTCTCGCCCAGGGCGGCGTTCTCGATCCTAAAGCCGCCGTGGCTGGCAAGCCGCTCGCGCGCGAGGCGCGCGTTCTCGGTATCGGGCTCATACGCTACGATTTGAGCGTTTGGGAAGACATTCACGGCCGCTTGGGCGAAGACCCCGCGGTAACAGCCGCCGTCCAGGATGACAGGAGACTCATAGGACTTCACACATTCGTCCAAGAGCGCCTTGGCGGTTTCGAGTAGGGACACTGGGCACACTTTCACATCCGCGCCTGTCGCGGCCAGCGCACCGCGTGCGCTCGCGCACTCAATACAACCTATTCACAAGTATGCAAATCGAAAGGTGCGAACGCGCTCTTTCAGAGCTTCAAGCTGATCGTTTGTGGAGAGCTGACCCGCGGAAGGGCATCAAGGACAGGAGAAAGGGCCTAAACCTTCGGAAAGGTTGGTACCGCTGACTGGATTCGAACCAGTGACCTCTTGATCCACAATCAAGCGCTCTAACCAACTGAGCTACAGCGGCGCAAGGCTCCACCTGTCTTGGAAGGTGCGAAACCTAGGGGCAGACGCGGCTGCTGGCAAGCGCCGTTGCGCGCTTCGCGCCGGGATTTTTCGCCACGGGCATTCGGAGCCTGCGAGAGGCCTCCAGAGGCGCCGCGCAAAGGCGGCACAAGAAAAAGGCCCGAGCGAGCGACCCGGACCTCAACTTATCAACAGGTAATATCATCTTGCGGCGCGCCCGCCTCGGCGAGCGCGTCTCACGTTCTTGTCTTGCCGTCTCGTCTCTACGCGCCGGGAAACTTCTCGAAGGAGCGCGAGAACTGGGTCTTCAAGGGCTGCGAGGCGTTCTCGGCGACCTTAGCCGAAAGCGCGCGGATCTCGCCCGCCTGGTCGGAGAAGGTGGAAAGCTGCTTCTGCATGAAGGCAGACTGCATCTTGGCCACTTCCGAGAAATCCTTGGCCTCGGTCAGCTTCTTGGCGAAGTCGAAGCTCGAGTTCATGTTCGACTGGGCGATCTCAAGCAGCTTCTGCTGGAACGCCGCGGCGCCCTGACCGTAGGCATCGAAAGACTTTTCCCAGGCGTGCACGGTCTCTTCCATGCTGCCCTTGGCCATCTCGTAGCCTTCGCGGGTCTGCGCGACGGCCTTCTCCGCCATGGCGCGCATGCCTTCGGGAAGCCCACTTTCAAATGCAGAGGTGTAGCGGGAGGCCGCTTCTTCCATCTTCTCGGTGGTTTCTTCGGCCATATGCTTGACGTCTTCGGTTGCATCCTGCGGGGTGTATGAATCGCTCATATCGGTACCTCCTGAGGGTCTGAACGACATGGGTCAGAACGACTGCCGGCGGAATAAGCCGGCAGCATCTGCTATCCTGCACTTTGCTGCACTGCAATATATATATGCTGCAATGCGATGAAAACAAGACGGCCGTATTCGGGAAGTCATTTCGCCCGAGCTTGCTTGCGTTTGATGGGAACAGGTGTGGAACTCAGGAAGACTTTACTAAATTTAGTGGTACACTACGCCCGGACGCCCAATTCTTGAGGGCGTGGTCATGCAGTTGAGTAGCGCATCTTCCGTCCGGGCATTCTTCTGGGAAGACCGAAGTCCCCGGACGGTCAGTTGGTCATGCGGATGATGCATAAGCCCCTCCATCAGCAGAGCGAAGAGCTCGAAGAGGACCGCAAGGCGCTTGCGCATATCGCCGAAGCCCTGAGCCGGACGGCGGCGTCGCGGCCTGCTGCCTCCAAGCGGACGGAGAGCGACGTGGCCGGTACCGCCCTGGACAGCCGTACCGTGATCACGCTCATCGACGCCCTGCCCTCGGCCATCGCCCTGATCGGCGAAGGCGAGCTGCTGCACGCCAACGCCGCTTTCGCCAACGCATTCGGGTACCGGCGCTTCGACGAGATGCTCGAAGCCGGCGGACTCCACGCCATCCTGCCCTCGGGGCTGGATAAAGCCGAGACGGTTCGCGCCGCAACCGGCGACACCCCTGCCCGCCTGCAGGCGGATGCCCGCACCTCGGGTCACCGGCAATTGAAGGTCGTGCTGGAAACCGTGACGCTTCAGCCGGATCCGCCGCTACAGATGTTGCGGCTCATCGACCAGTCCTCGCCTGACGAAATCGCTTCCGGCGAAAGTGCAGCGACGGAGGAGGCGCCGGCCAGTGAGCCTGAGAGCGGTGCGGAGGAGCACGAGAAAGAAGTCTCACCCCAATTCAACTTCCTGGCCAAGGTGAGCCACGAGGTACGCACGCCGCTCAACTCCATCCTCGGCTTCACCGAGCTGATGATGGGCGAGAAGCTCGGCGAGATCGGCAACCCCCGATACAAGGGCTATATCGAAGACATTTATCAGAGCGGGCGCTACGCCTTGAGTCTGCTCAACGATCTTCTGGATCTCTCCAAGATCGAGGCGGGTGAGTTCGAGCTCGACTTCACGGCGGTGGATATCCCCGAGCTGGTGGATGAATGCCTGCACCTGCTGCAGCCGATGGCCACGCGGGAGCGTATTCTGCTCCGCGTATCTCTGGCCCCGGATCTGCCGGCGGTGATCGCCGATCCGCGGCGGCTGAAGCAGATCCTGCTCAACCTGCTCTCCAACGCCATCAAGTTCACCCGGGAGGGCGGCCAGGTCATCCTTTCGGCGAGCACCACACCGGCAGGCGCGGTGCGCATCCGGGTGCGCGATACTGGCGTCGGCATGACGGCGGATGAGATCCAGCTCGCCATGCAGCCCTTCCAGCAGCTCGACACGACGCCTCGGAAGCAGAACGGCACCGGTCTCGGCCTGCCTCTGACCAAGGCATTGGTGGAGGCGAACCGCGCGCGCTTCCTGCTCAGCAGCGAGGCGGGCGTGGGAACTTCGGCCGATGTGATCTTCCCTAAGGAGCGGGTCGCGACGGCGCGCGACTGAGCGCAATCCCGCCTCCGAAACCCGCGGTTTTCCACTGTTTAGAGGCTTTCTAATCTGTTGCGCAGCGCGGCTTTGGCGTTGACCTTTCCCCTATTTCCGTTTTAATCGGAAACTCACAGTCATATTTTCGCAGGCCGGTGGCCGCCGGTCGGCAATGTCCGATACCGGGGCCTTGAACCCCGCCTATTGGAGGAAAGTCATGAACAGCGCATCTGCATGCGCCGCCGTTAGAGCGTGCCTCGCCGCGAGCCTTGTCACGACGACCGTTGCTCTTACCGCCCCCGCCGCGTTCGCGGCTGAAGAGGCCGGCGAGGTCAATGTCTATTCCTACCGCCAGCCGGAGCTGATCGAGCCCCTCTTCGACCGCTTTACCGAGGAGACGGGTATCGATGTGAACGTGGTCTTCGCGGGCAAGGGGCTGGTGGAGCGCATCAAGCAGCTCGGCCCGGCCGCCCAGGCGGATCTCCTGCTCACCGTCGATATCGGCAATCTCAGCCAGGCGGTCGAGGAAGGTATCGCCGAGCCCATCTCATCGGAAACCCTGGAAGAGGCGATCCCGGCCGAGTACCGCGCCGAGGACGGCAGCTGGTGGGGGCTCACCCGCCGGGCTCGCGTGGTCTATGCCTCCAAGGAGCGCGTGGACCAGGACGAGATCACCTATGAGGAGCTGGCCGACCCGAAGTGGAAGGACCGGATCTGCATCCGCTCCGGCCAGCACGTCTATAACGTCGCCCTTGTGGCTTCGATGATCGCCCATCACGGCGAGGAGAAGACGAAGCAGTGGCTGGAGGGTGTGAAGGCCAACCTGGCGCGCAAGCCCGCCGGAAACGACCGGCTCCAGGTGAAGGGCGTCTATTCCGGCGAGTGCGATATCGCCGTCGGCAACACCTATTACATGGGCGTGATGCTCACCAACGAGGAGGAGCCGGAGCAGAAGGAGTGGGCCAACTCCGTCGACATCCTGTTCCCCAACACGGAAGAGCGCGGCACCCATGTGAACCTGTCCGGCGCCGTCGTCGTAAAAGACGCGCCCCATAAGGAAAACGCCGTCAAGCTGCTCGAATTCCTCGCCTCCGAGGAGGGGCAGGAGCTCTACGCCGAGATGAACCACGAATATCCCGTACGCGAAGGCGTTGCGTGGTCCGAGCTGGTGAAGTCTTGGGGCGACTTCGAGGCGGACGAGCTTTCGCTGGAAGAGATCGCGGCGCACAGGGCGCGGGCGAGCGAGCTGATCGACGAGGTCAATTTCGACGAGGGGCCGAGCTCCTAAAGGTGGGTGACATGAGCTTTTACAACAAGATCGACCGCACCGACCTGCAGGCGGCGGGCCAGGTGCAGATTCCCCGGCGGGAAGGCGCGGAGTGGCTCGTCGGTGTCGGCTTCCGCTGCTGGCTCGCCGGCTACGATACGGGCGACATCGCCTGCTGGGAGACCGGCTGGAACGAATATAATCGCGCGCTCGGTCCGGAGCGGGCAAAGCGCGCCGTGACGGAGCTCGCCTGCTGGGTGCGCGCCTTGCGGGGCTGCGCATCGCGG
>Ga0310345_10001530_pt1 | contig 25456 bp, 23 predicted proteins | sample HC15DNA20500_MG_FD_204667 | JGI IMG/M metagenome (GOLD analysis project Ga0310345, IMG submission 204667) | Marine microbial communities from station ALOHA, North Pacific Subtropical Gyre - HC15-DNA-20-500_MG | ecosystem: Environmental > Aquatic > Marine > Oceanic | place: Pacific Ocean: North... | reverse complement strand
CTTCAACTCTTCACCGTTCACTGAGTCCTCCTTTTCGTGCGACCAAGTCCATGATTCCCGCTTGATTGTATCCCTCGAGTGCGTTGTGTCAAGCGGCTCCGTATGCCCGGAGAGCAGGATGGCGACGCGACACCGGGTGCAGGCAGAACGCACGATGAGATATCATGTCGATGGCGATCGACCGAAGCAGCAGAGGGCACGCAGTCGTGCGTCCCACTACCCGAAAGGAGCGAACGTGTCGGATAGCGACATGAGAGGTCTGGCCCACACGGTCCTGGGGCCGGTGTCCCCTGAGAGCCTTGGACGAACGATGACCCACGAGCATCTGCTCATCGACTTCACGTGTATGTTCGCCCCTCCCTCAGGGGCCGGAGAACGGTCCCGGGCCTACGGGCCGGTCACCATGGAGAATCTGGGATGGATCACGTACGACTGGCGCCGCCACTGGGACAACCTCCTCCTGTCGGACGTAGAGACGGCCATCAAAGAGGCCGAGCTCTTCCGGCAACTCGGCGGCGGGACCATCGTGGATGCCACCACGATCGGCATCGGACGTGACCCAATCAGCATCGCACGCATAGCACGTGCCACCGGACTCAACGTCATAATGGGCGCCGGGTACTACGTCGACGCAGTACACCCCAATGAGATGGACGACCTGAGTGAGGCCGACATCGCGCGGCAGATCTCCGACGAGATTCGCACCGGCGTAGGCGATACCGGCGTCAAGGCGGGCGTCATCGGCGAGCTTGGCTGCTCGTGGCCGCTGGCACCCAACGAGCGAAAGGTGCTCAGAGCGGCGGCCGCGGCGCAGCGTGACACCGGCGCTCCGATCCTGATCCACCCCGGACGCCACCAGTCCGCGCCGAGAGAGATCCTGGATGTCCTGTCCGAAGCCGGAGGGGACATTAGCAGGACCGTCATGGGACATCTGGACCGCACGATCCCGGACGTCGCCACGCTGCTGGACCTGGCCGGCACCGGCTGCTACCTGGAGTACGACCTGTTCGGCTGGGAGGTCTCCTACTATCCGATGTCCGACATGGAGATGCTCAACGACGGGCAGCGGATGGGCCTTATCGAGCGCCTGATCGCCGAGGGGTACAGCGAGAAGGTGCTGGTTGCCCACGATATCTGCACCAAGCACCGCCAGGTGAGGTACGGGGGCCACGGGCTAGGGCACATTCTGGAGAACATCGCACCGAGGATGCTGCAGCGGGGCATGTCCCGTCAGGATATTGACAACATCCTGACGGCCAACCCAGCACGACTCCTGGCGTTTGCGTGACCGCGAACTGTTCCCTATCCCAAGTCTGGGTGAGGGTTCGGCAGAGTGTCACCGATATGCCCAGACCGCTGTGGCCTATGGCCGCGGTCTCTTCGCTCGGTCTACGTGACCGTCGGGAAGCCTGAAACGGTGCAGATCTCGATGCGGTTCCCGTCGGGGTCGTTGATATTGAAGGCGCGCTGGCCGTCGTTGCGCGTGGATATCGCGGTCGTCTCGAGACCTTTCGCCTTCATAGCTCTTTCCGCCGCCTCGATGTCGTCGACTTCGAAGGCGCTATGGTGAGATGGAGCCGATGGGGCGTCATCGTTCAAGATAATGTGGACCATGGTGCCGCTGGGAACTTGAAGCCACAGGAGACGGTCGGAGTCAACCTGCTTCGGGATCTGCTTCACGCCTAGAACGTCCACCCAGAACCTTAGGGCGCGATTCAAGTCGGTCACGTTGTACGTGATATGATTTACCGCCTTGAACCTGATAGCATCGTCTGTGTCCGCCATTGTGATCAACCTCCGAAGGATTTTTGCAGCCCATACATGATACCAGGTGACAGTCTGCGCACAAGTCTCGCCGGATGGTTGGCGCCGAAGCGAAAAAGGAGTGAGCCATGTCTAAGGTTGAGGATAAGCTGAAGGAACTGGGCCATACTCTGCCAGGCCAGGGGACGCCGGGCGGCAACTATGTGCCCACCGTCACAACAGGCAACTTGGTCTACACTGCGGGACACACGGCGCGCCGTCCCGACGGGACCATCATCGCAGGCAAGCTGGGAGCGGACCTCACGGTCGAAGAGGGCTACGAGGGAGCCAAGATCACCGCTTTGAACCTGCTGGGCTCGCTTAAGGCCGAGATCGGCGATTTGGACCGAGTCACGAGGCTCGTCAAGCTACTGTGCATGGTGAACTCAGCCCCTGAATTCGGCCAGCATCCGGCGGTCGCCAACGGCGCCTCGGACCTGCTGGTGGAGATATTCGGTGACAAGGGCAAGCACGCCCGCTCCGCGGTCGGGATGGCAGGCCTCCCCAACGGCGTGTGCGTCGAGATCGAGATGGTCGTAGAGGTGTCAGGCTAGGGTCTCCCGGCCCGTACAGGACGGGCCGCGGTCTACGCCAGCACGGCCATGCCATAGCTCGAGCCGAGCAGGTTGCCCTTTTCAAACCGGTCCAGCCCGAGCATCGAGATGTCTATTGTCGTGCCACGGCCCTCGGTGATCAGCTCGGCCATCACGACTCCGATCATTGGCGACAACTTGAAGCCGTGACCACTGAATCCGACTGCGCAGTACAATCCCTCGATGCCGGAAACCTGGCCGAGGACCGGATGCCAGTCGGGCGTCGTGGTGAAAAGCCCGGACCAACCGCCCCTGAACAGCGCATGTCCCATTTCCGGGATGCGGTTGGCCATTCTGCCGAAGTACGTCTCGACCACGGGCATGTCCACCCCCTGGTTATACTCGTCCGGCCCTACGGACTCGTCCTCGCCGACTCCCATCAGGGTCAGGTGGCCGGCGTCTGGACGCGCCGAGAAGTCGTTGACCAGGTCGGCGACGGCGGGATGCTCGGGGACGCGGTCCTCGGGGCGCCGAAGCATCAGCACCTGGTGGCGTACGGTGCTCAGAGGCACATCGACGCCGACGCTCGCCAGGAAGGGCTTGGACCAGGGCCCCGTGGCTACAACCGCGATGGGCGTTTCGATCCTCTCGTCGGCCGTAACCACGGCAGTCACCCTCTCGCCTGTAACCTCGATACCTGTAACCTGGGCCTCCACCCGCACCTGCGCCCCCAACTCGCGGGCCCGGCGAGCGTAGCCCGTTGTCACCGTGTAGGTGTCAGCATAGCCCGACTCCGGTTCGTACGCGAATGCCTCGTCGTCGCGCACCGACATAACCGGCGCGATATCCCTGACCTCCGCCGCCGAGACCACGTTGGTGTCGACGCCGAGCTTCCTCCCCAACGCCACGTTCTTCTCCAGGGCGACACGGTCTGACTCGCCGGCGATCAACACATACCCGGTGCGGACGTACCCCGAAGGCCCCCCGGTGATCTCCTCGAACTCCTTGAACACCCTGAGGCTCTCCCACGCCATGCGAGTGGTGACCTTGTTTGAGTAGTGCATCCTGAGGATCGCCTGAGACTTGCTGGTGGAGCCCGATGCCAGGGCGTTCTGCTCAAGCAGAAGGGTGTCGGTCACCCCTCGCACGGCGAGGTTGTACAGGATGCTGCTCCCCATTACCCCACCCCCAACGATCACGGCTTCGGCTGTTGCCATATCGACCTCTCCATGTCTTTTCTGAGGAGTGGAGCGATGAGGAGTCTGGTAACGAGGAGTCGAGCACGCGGTAAGCGAGCCCCAATCCCACCAGATCCTTCGCCTATCGGCTCAGGATGACAGTGCGCCCAGAGTGTACCACCAACTTCTGCTAGAATGAACCCAGTTTTTCAACCAGGAGGTGGCTCGCTTGGACGGACGCATCGCTTTGGTGGGCGGAGACGAGTTCAGACCTGGATGCGAAGATATGGACCGGGTCATATTGAGGTCGACTGGCATCGAGCGCCCATCGCTGCTAGTGGTGCCGACGGCTGCAGACAAGTACCCGTCGAAGGCCGCATCCAACGGCGTCTCATATTTCGCGGAACTAGGCGCCGAATCGTCGGCGCTAATGGTCCTCGACCGCTCACAGGCAAACGACCCGGACCTCGTCTCCATCACGGATGCCGCCGATGTCGTCTATTTCACCGGCGGCAACCCTGCTCACCTGCTGGACACCTTGAGGGGGTCGTTGCTGCTCACCAAGGTCGAGCAGGCACTGGAGCGAGGCGCGATCGTCGCAGGATCCAGCGCCGGTGCGATGGTAATGGGCCCATGGATGCGATTCCGGGAATGGAGACAGGCGCTGGGTATAGCAGGGGTTGTGACGTTGCCGCACCACGAGCGACACGACCCGGACCAGCTCGCGAAGGAGCTGGCGGATGCGGCGCCCTCGGGCGTACCGGTCCTAGGCGTTGATGGGAAGACCGCATGCCTAGGCGGGCCGAAGACCTGGGACGTTCTGGGCGCCGGACACGTCACTACATACAAGGACGGACAGTGGCGCCGCTACTCCGCCGGAGACACGCTGACGCTGGCCCCGACGACCTCCCGAGAGAATTGATGCGGCTGGAGAACAAGGTAGCTCTGGTCACCGGGGGCGGGTCCGGAATCGGGCGAGCAACGGCGCTGCTTTTCGCCTCGGAGGGCGCGCGGATCGTCGTCTCCGACGTCAGCGAGGCCGACACCCTTGAGACGATGCAGTTGGTGAAGGCTTCGGGCGGCGAGTCCATGGGCGTGACCGGAGACGTGTCTAGCACCATCGACGCGAAGCGCATGGTTCTGGCCGCGGTGAAGGCCTATGGCCGCCTCGATGTATTGGTCAACAGCGCTGGGATCAGCGCTCGAAACGCCTTCGGACAAGAGACGTCGCCCGAGGAGGTCTGGGACCGGGTGATAGAAGTCAACCTCAAGGGGACCTACCTGGTGTGCTGGCACACGGTGCCAGAGATGGAGCGCTTCGGTGGGGGCTCGATCGTCAATCTGGCCTCGATCATGGGGCTGGTGGGCTACCCAGTCGGCATCGGCGGCGGCTTCAACCCCTACCCCGTCTCCAAGGGCGGCATTATGCAGTTCACGAGGAACCTGGCCATAGACTGCGCCGCGCGAAACATCCGAGTCAACTGCATCTGCCCCGGCTTCGTGACGACCAACCTCACCCAGGCGCTGACCGAAGACCCAGGAACCCGCGAGCGACTCGAAGATCTACACCCTATGGGACGCCTGGGTCGTCCGGAGGAGATAGCCTACGCCGCCCTCTTCCTCGCCTCCGATGAGTCATCCTACGTCACTGGCGCTCCCCTAGTCGTCGACGGCGGCTACACGGCGCAGTAGGTTCGATCGCACGTCGTAGCTGGCTGACGATCGTGGAGCCCCCATCCTAACCTTCCCTCGGCGGAGGAAGGGACTTTGCCTATCCCCCTCGCAGGGGGAGATTGAGTAGGGGCTCACCCCCCACGTCAAACGTCAGCACGCGGCTCTTCCACACTTCGAAGGCGATCCGCTCCAGCGCAACCTGTCCCGGACGATCGACCTGAAGCCTGCGCCTCAGCGTCTTCTCTTCGAGCGCCTGGAGGTGACGGCAGCGTTGCACGAAGGCTCGGAGGGTATGCTGCTCGCCTCCCAAGAAGACATGGTTCATGCCTGTTTGGTACGGGGAGAACACGTCGCGGGTGACCTCGCACGCCTTGTCGAACAGCTCCCTGACCAGCCTCTCGCGGCTACGGGCGAAGCGGTGCTGTGAGGTCCCTCCGGCCCGATGGCGGTTCTTCACGTACCGTGAGCCCGTCTTCGACGCCACCAGCTCGTTGCCGCGGAGCACGCCCACCGCGTACCGTCCGAGTCGCAAGAGGACGACTCCGATCACCAGGTCTGCTCCAACAAGCTTCGCAAGCGGAGCCGTCTCCGCACCCTCGAACAGTCCATCCTCAACCAGGGGGACGGGCGGGACGACCGCCGTAGCCTGCTGCTCGCCGACGAAGAGGACCAGTCCGGTTTCGGGTTCGCCTACCTTGCGACGAATCTCCTCCAACATGGATTCATATGTGCCCGACGACGGGAGGCTCGGGGCTGACACCGACGAAATGGGATTCAGGTAGACGGTCTGCCGGCACCACTCTTCCGCCTCAACGTCGGCCAGGAGGCGCAGGAGTCTGCGTTTCCCGGCCCAGCCATCCTCACGCAGTCGGAGCACGTTCAGCCTGCAACGATGCGATCAACCGCCAACACCGCTCACGCTGAGTCCCTCGAAGGGCCGCCGCCGAGGAAGTAGTCGTAGCGGTCTGCCGCCTGCTTCACCACATGGTCCACGTCCTCTTCCAGCATGTATCGCGCGCCGACCAGATCCAGAGCAGCGTCCTTGACCCGCGACAGGTACTCGTCCCGATCCTGGTAGCGCTCCTCTATCGAAAAGCGCGGGTCTCCGGTCGCCTCCCGAGCCGCACGTGTCGCAGGGAATGGGTGGACCCACCCGGCCAGTCCGCCCGTTATGCCGATGTACAGGTCCGGGTTGCCGATGTCCGGATGCCTCTGGTTCCAGCCGGTATGCGTTGCCACCGGCACGCTCAGGTCTGGAAGGCGGATCCCGGCTACCTCGTTGCGGTCCTCGTTGACGTCGGAGACCAGCGCCGGGTAATCATCGCCCTGGACGGCGGGCAAAGTAGTTGTTCGACCCAGGTGGGCTTCGGTCCCGTAGTCCAGCCGCATGGCGCGGGTCGTCTGGAGCGGGACTCGTACCCCTGGAATCTCGGCCATCCTGGGCAAGACGGTCTTGGATTCTACCGCGGTACCCTCGGACAGGCTGGGATGTCTGCTGGGAGGTGCAGGCTCGCCAGAGGTCGCCCAGTGGTCCAGGTTCTGCAGCGCCGCACGGAGCAGCGGGCTGTAGTCCACGCTGTTGAAGGGTAACTGCCCACGAACTCCTTCTGGCTCCCTGACGACGACAGGAGGGAACGTCCCTGAGCCGTGCTGAGTCCCCGCGAAGTGATACCGGCGCACGGTCTCGAACTCGGGAGCGTCGGCCATCTCCACCAGATCGGTGTGAATCAGGGCAGCGTCTCCGCGCCAATACTCGGCGGAAGTGTTGGTGAACATCACCTTTGGGACCTTGCCTGTGGCGTCCATGCGACCCATCAGTGAACCAGAGACGCCCGTCGCCGGGTCGGTTTGCTCAGTGTCCGTGAACGGGAACAGCTCTGGGATGACGTAGCAAATGTCCTTGGAGGGTTGGCCGAAACGCAGATTGAACTCGCCTCGCATCCCTCCGGCTACGTGGGGGATGATGCCATCCAGCGCCGTCCGATCCTCCTCGTCCTCGTTGAGCCGGGCATAGATGTAGTGGCGAAGGAACCTGCCGCTCTGCGATGAGCCGAACGCGTAGGCAAGTTCGATGTCGCCGGCGCAAGGGTTCCCCCCCTCGGCAGACCCGTACCTCAGATAGGACACGGTGTCCCGCATCGCCGCGAATCCGAGGCCGACAACCTTGCTCCCAAGGGTCCTGTACACGAGCTGGTATATCCTACCTGGCTCGAACCCCGAGGGCATGTAGATGTGATTCGGATCGGGCTCGGTCTGCTCGTCCTCGACGCGAATAAACGACCACCGGTCCCGGTTGACAGGCTCTGCGGGGCTGTTGGGATGGTCGCGCACCGTGAGTGCGGCGAAGGGGTCGTTGACATCCACGGGAGGGTGCGGGAGGTGGTCTCGATGAGACAGCAGCAGGACCTCCGTGGACTCGTTTGTCTGGAACTGGCACAGGATTCCCCCCGCCAGCCGTCCCTTCGGCCCGATGGCCTCTGGTGCCTGCATTCCCATAAGGCCCGGGGCAAGCGGCACGTCGGCCTGCCAGCCACACCAGACCACCGTGTAGCCGTGGCGCATCAAGAACCCGTTGCCCGCCTCGATGGGCGAGGATGGGTCTGAAGCCCGTGGAGCGCTGTTGAACGAACCGATGACTGTCTTGCGCCCGCGGTTGACGACGTCGAACAGGATTCGATGCCTGCCCCGGTCGGGGTCGGCCGGCTGAAGCATCGAGAAGTGTGAGGAGAAGCGCACCCGGCCGTCGGGCTCCCTAGGAGCAAGCTCGATGTCGGTGATCGCCTCGTTGTTGGGATGTAGCGGGTCCACCGCGAAATGCACGGTACCCTCGAGCAGCGTGTAAGGCCCGACATCTCCGAACGACTTCCCGTCGGCGAAGCTACTTCGTTCTGCGATGTCAAGATTGATTACGGCCAAGAGAGCACCCTCCTTCAGTCAGTCACGATCCTCCGGCATTGTATGTAGAGGCCATGCGCAAGTCCAGTCAATCCGACGGTTCCCCGAAAACCCAAAAACTACACCCGCGTTATTGACCTGAGACCTCGGTCTATCTACACTTCGTACAGGCCAGCGGGCAAGCGACGAGGAGGACGAAAGATGCGGATAGCGATCGGTGCCGATCACGCCGGGTACGAGATGAAGGCCCAGATTACTCGGGTCCTCGAGGGGCTTGGACATGACGTCTCGGACGTAGGCGCCCACAGCGTCGATCCCGCCGACGACTACCCGGACTTCGCCAAGTCTTTGGCGGAGCACGTGACTTCCCAGCAGTCGGCTCGCGGGATCATGGTCTGCGGAAGCGGTGTCGGTGCGTCGGTAGCCGCCAACAAGGTACGAGGTATCAGGGCCAGCGTCTGCCACGACACCTACTCGGCGCACCAGGGAGTCGAGCACGACGCCATGAACGTCCTGTGCCTGGGCGCTCGCATCATTGGGCAGGAGGTAGCGGCGGAAGTCGTGACCGCCTTCGTCTCGGCCGAATTCACCGGCGAGGAGCGGCACCGGCGCCGGCTGAACAAGGTGCTGGACATGGAGTGCTAGTCTTTACGGTCGGAGGGAATTCACCCAAACAGGGAGTCACAGATGCGAATGGCCTCCCCGAGGCTACCGGGTGGAGACGGCCAACAGAACCTGAACAGCTAGCATACCCATGCTCGAGAAATCTGACATCCCAGACGAGACCATCATCGCTTGTTTGGTATCTGAGTATGGGTTGAATGTTGTCTAGTTTGCTTTTCTTCCTCTGGGAACGGACCGCAACACAGCGGTCTATCGCGCGGTTACCGACGCTGCTACGCTCTATTTCGTTAAGCTGAAGCTAGGCGACTTTGAGGAAATCCCCATAGCTTTAGCCAGCCATCTGAGCGACCTGTGCATCATGCAAGTAATCTCTCCCCTGGCAACCGGAACGGGCCGATCCTGGGCAAGTCTGGACGCCTTCAAACTGATTTTTACCGCCTTTTTCGAAGGCCGCAATGGCTATAAGGCCGACCTGTCGGACCACCAATGGCACGAATTCGGCACGACCCTCAAAGGCCATCCACTCTGCCGTAGTGCCTCAGGCACTGACCAGACGCATCCGGCTGGAAGCCTACTCTCCCCGGTGGCGCAAGACCGTAAGGGCAGTCCTGGGGGTGTAGATGGCTATGCCCATGACGATACGATCTCAGCAAAACTTACTGCGTTCTTCAATTCCAGGCGCGATGAGATTCTCGATCTCGTCAAACGCGCTGAACGACTCTCTCAGTCCCTTCAGGCTCGATCTCAAGAGTTCATAGTGTGTCACTCTGACATTCACGCAGGCAACGTCCTAATTGGAGCCAACCACGCTTTCTTCATCGTCGACTGGGACAATCCGGTCCTGGCGCGTAAGGAGCGTGACTTGATGTTCGTCGGCGGTGATCTGATGGACCCTGGCCATACACCACGAGAAGAAGGGTCCCTATGCTACCAGGCTTACGGTGAAACGCAGGTCGATTCGGTGGCGTTGACATACTATCCATGTGAGCGAATCGTCCAGGACGTTGCGGAGTTCTGTGGGTAGATACCCTCGACAAGTGACGGCGCCGGTCTAGAACAGTCCTTCCGACATTTGACGTCTATTTTTCGACCCGACGGCGTTCTAGAGACAACCTATTGCTCAGACATGACGACGTTTTCGACGTAGTAGACTCCATCGTCTCCAAGGCTATCGCGAAACTAGGGAGCGACGTCGCCATAGTTGCGTTTACCGGATCTCGTGTCAGCGGTACTCACACGCCCGAATCCGACCTAAATATGTTCTACGTACCCGCGCAGGATATCCACGTTCACTACACGATCGAGTACAGCGACGTGCTCTTCGATTTATTCCCAATCTCGTGGAGGCGACTGTAGGCGTGGGTCAATTACGACGATCCGCGGACATCAGCGCTGGTCGATTCCAGTGTCGTCTACCATCGCTCGCCCGAGGACCTAGAGCGATTCGAAGAGCTGAAGGCTACCGTCGCGCGCCTTCAGCGACCGAAGCATTGTCTGATGATGCTGGAGAAGGCGAGCCGTGTTCTTCTCGACGCCGCATCGCGCTTGGCCGTTCTCGACGTGCACGCCGAACACACCTTGACAGTTACGAGGAGTGAGGCGGTGGAGACTCTTGACACCATGCTCTACTGCCTTGCACTTGGGAATCAGGCCTACTTCTCTACCGGGTTCGGCCGTAACCTGGAAGAGGTTCTCGCGCTTCCGGTCCGGCCGACATAGAGAGACAGATCTCGGTAATCGTCGAATCCCAGAATCGCGAGACTCTCATAGAGGGCGCTTCATCGCTGCTTAATTCAATTCGCGCGCTGCTCCTCTCTGAGCTTCATTGATCGCAGCCTATGAGATCGTTCTCCGGGCTGTTCACCGCCTACTGTCCCGAGATCAAGGGTGGGTTGAACAAGCTGTCTTCGGCCTGCCCGACCGGCAATCTCTGTCTTTCGATTTCGGCGGCGGTCACAGTGCAGTACGAGGTCGCGTAGTTCTTGTATGCGTCCGAAGGCGGCCCCGGTGGGTCTAGTGTTCTATCCGGATACCCCGACTACGAGAGCAGGTATGACAAACACGACCTACCAGACCTGATTGGTCTCGCACCTTCCGGCGATCTGGGTAAGCTGCGAGCGGCAACCGATGTGTTCGACGCAACGATTCGCGAGTTGATTAGCACTGGCGGTGTCGCCCTCAACGAGGTTACGTCAATTGATGAGATGACGGACTAGCTGCGGAACGCGCTGTAGTTGTACCTCGTCCTGAGGGACGCGACCTGGCCAACTAGCGCCGAGCGGGGCTGACGACGGTCTAGTCGTACTCCGCGCCCATGAGGCATGCGACAGGACGCCGCGTCCTGTCGGCCTCCTCGAACGCTAAGGAGATTCGGTCCACGTCATCGTCCGTCTCCACCAGGAAGTGGTTGATTCCCCAAGCGTTCAGAATCGGCTCGGTGAACCGGGCGGCGGAGTCGGGGGTGAGCCCATGTCGCGTCCAGCCTCTGTACCCGACCATCATCACCAGAGGAAAGTTGATATCCAGTGCCAGCCCGCGTATCGAGTCCCCTGACTCGAACATGCCGGTGTTCTGAATCAGTACGACCGGCTTCTTGCCACCAACCCACAGACCGGCAGCGATGGCCATGCTTTCACCCTCTCTGCACACCGGCACCAGATGAAGGCTCGGGTCAGCGCTCATCTGCTCGTACATGAAGTTGGTCTCGCTGTCCGGCAGCCACACGACGTGAGTGACCCCGTTCTTCGTCAGCTCATTGAGAATGGGTCTGGGCGTTAGCCGCAGTTCTGCCATGGCAATCCCCTTCTACTATTCTGCGCGCGAGCCGGAATCGAACGGCGATATTATATGGGCGATACACAGGACCGGTCAATCGCGGTTTCCGATTTAACCTCCCTCGTACCCGACTTCGCGAATCGCTACAGGGCAAGAATAGCCGTCTCCTGGAACCGATCACCCTTGACACCCAACGGGGATGAAATAGAATCTGATACATGAGGCTAGACGAGGAGCTGACCGAGTTCGCTACGGACCGGGACACGCAACTGACGATTGGAGTCTTCGACGGCGTACATCTAGGACACCGTCATCTCATAGACCAGGTCGTCAAGGAAGCTGTGAAGACCGACCGCCTGGCGGGCGTGATCACCCTACGGAACCACCCGTCGTCGGTGCTGGACCCTACCTTCACGCCGAGCTATCTGACGACCGTTGACGAGCGCCTGCGACTCCTCGGCGATCTCGGGGTGGACCTCGTCATCCCCATCACTTTCGACCGCGAGCTATCGCTCTTGAGCGCCAGGGACTTCGTCGGGCGCCTTCGCAAGCACCTTCGTATGGCCGGCCTGCTGGTTGGCTCCGATTTCACCCTCGGCCACAAGCGAGAGGGCGACCTGAAAATGCTCCACAAGCTTGGTGGAGAGATGGGGTTTTCGCTTCAAGTCGCCAGCGTGCTCACCGACGGAGACCGGACGGTCAAGAGCACGACGATCCGGCAGGCCGTGGCACAGGGCGACGTGAGCCGTGCGTCCAAGATGCTCGGACGCACCTTCTCCCTTCCCGGGATCGTGGTTAAGGGGGTGGGTCGAGGGAAAACGCTGGGATTTCCGACCGCGAACCTCGAGCATCCCGCTGGGACAGCCATCCCCATGGACGGCATTTACGCCACATGGGCGTCCATCGACGGGGTAGCCTACATGGCCGCCACCAGCATCGGCCGCCGTCCGACTTTCGATGAGGGCAATCGGACCATCGAGGCGTTCATCCTGGACTTCGATGGGGACCTCTACGGGCGACAGGTCCATCTCGAGTTCGTTCGGCGCCTGCGAGACGAAGTGAAATTCGAGGCCGTCGAAGAACTTCAGGCGCAGGTTGACATCGATGTCAACGACACCAGGACGATACTCGGCGCACTCCACACGGGCTGCTCGGAGGCCAAGACCCATGGATGAACAGCAGAAAGGCCGCCTTCTGCGGCGAGGCGTCGCAGAGACGATCGTGGAGTCGGAGCTCATCGAGCTGCTGGACTCCGGTAAGAGCCTGCGCCTCAAGATGGGCTTCGATCCCAGCGCGCCCGACATCCACCTCGGACACGCCGTCGGTCTGCGCAAGCTCCGGCAGTTTCAGGACCTTGGGCACAAGCTCGTGCTTATCGTCGGCGACTGGACGGCGCGAATCGGCGACCCCAGCGGCAGGTCTCAGACGCGACCGATGCTGAGCGCCGACCAGGTGCGCCAGAACGCGGAGACGTACATGGCCCAGTTCTTCAAGCTGGTCGACAGAGACAGGTCCGAGGTCCGCTTCCAGAGCGAGTGGTTCGGCAGCTTCACCCTCACCAACGTCTTCGATCTGACCAACCGGTTTACGGTAGCCCAGATGCTGGCCCGCGAGGACTTCGCTAAGCGCTATAGCGCGAATCAGCCCATCGCGATCACCGAGCTGCTGTATCCGCTCCTACAGGCCTATGACTCGGTACCAGTCGAGTCCGAAGTCGAGTTCGGCGGCATGGACCAGAAGTTCAACCTGCTCGTAGGACGCGACCTGCAGCAGATGATGGGGATGCGCCCCCAGCAGTGCCTGCTTGTCCCGCTTCTACCGGGGACGGACGGCGTCGAGAAGATGAGCAAGAGTCTGGGCAACTATATAGGGGTCGATGAGCCGCCGAACGAAATGTTCGGTAAGACCATGTCGCTGCCCGACCGGATGATCATCCCCTACTTCGAGAACCTCACCGACGTTTTCGACGCGGAGCTGGAAGAGATACGGAGGGCAGTGGACGGGGCATCGGTCAACCCCATGGACTTGAAGAAGCGCCTTGCCGGCGAACTGGTTGAGCAGTTTCATGACGCCGACGCCGCCCGAGCCGCACAAGAGTACTTCGAGCGCACGGTGCAGGGAGGCATTTCGCCGGACGATATCGAGAGCTACGAGCTCCCTCCCCCATCGGAGCTGGCGGGCAAACGACTCAGCCGTGTCCTCGTCGACGCCGGTCTCGCAGGCAGCGTCAGCGACGCTCGCAGGCTGATCAACCAGGGAGCGGTCCAACTGGACGGCGAGAAGGTGGCAGGCGACTCGTCGGCGAGCGAGTTGCAAGCTGGGACCATCCTCAGGGCAGGCCGCCGACGGATGGTGAGGCTGGTCGGCCCGTCCGCTTAGCCCCGTGACTGCCCCGAGCAGGCCACGGCTCAAGGGTCAGCGGCTAGCCACGACACCGTCATTCTCGCGCGGAGCGAAGAATCTAAGAACGTCCGAGGGAAAGTCACGCGTATGGGAAGCGGATCAGGCGGTACTCATAGGGCCTGCTGATCGATGGTGGGGCGCTCTGGCCCAGTGTGGTGTGATTGCATCGAACCATCCTAGATTCTTCGTCGCACGGCTCCTCAGAATGAAATCCATCTCTGTATCCCGCTTGCGAGGTCTGCAGAGAGGACAAACTGGATGGCCTACATGCGTCCGTCACCTGGCGGACTAGAGCTACAGTTCCGGATGCATCGTGTGCCAGTCAGTCGCGCGCTCGTAGGCGTGGCCTACCTTGAAAAGTAGCTGCTCGGTGAAGGGGCGCCCGATTATCTGCATCCCTATAGGTAGCCCGCTCTCGGAGAAGCCACATGGAACCGACAGTGCGGGAAGCCCGGCAAGTGCGGCCGGACTCGCGTACATGCGGCGGCCTAGGTCCGATGCCACGTAGTAGGAACCACCGGGCCGACCCGTACCGTCGGCAAGGGTCGGCGCAGGCGCGTGGCTAGTTGGTGTGATGATTACGTCCGAGTGCTCCAGTGCTTTGAGCAACTCCTCGCGAATTGACGCCCTGGCCCTGTGGGCCTTGATATAGGCGCCGGCGGGCGTCAACGACGCTGACTCCAGCCGGACGCGAGTGTTCCAGTCGTAGTCGTCGCCGCGCTCCCGCAGCAAGTCCGAGTGGTACGCCGCAGCGTCAACGTCTGCGATCGCGATGAACACTGCACCGCTGTGAGCGGACATCGGTAGCGAGACCTCTTCGGACGACGCTCCCAGCTCCTCAAGGACCGTCGTCGCCTTGTGGACGGCGGCCGATGTCTCCCCATCGAGGCCGCTGTAATCGAACATCTCCCTGGGCAAGGCGATGCGGAGCCCTCGCACTCCCTCATCGAGAGACATCGCGTAGTCAGGAACGGGCTCCGAGCTCGACGTGGCGTCGCGGGGATCGTGACCGGCGATCGCCGCCAGCATAATGGCGCAGTCTTCCACGGTCCGCGTCATGGGACCGACCGTGTCCATCGACCAGCACATCGGCACCACCTCGTGCCGCGTCACCCTGCCGTAGGTCGGCCGGATGCCCACGATGCCGCAGAATGAAGAAGGTCCTCTGATGGAGCCGCCCGTGTCTGAGCCCAGGGCCCCGGCGCACAAGCCGCTCGCGACGGCGCCTCCGGAGCCGCTGCTGGAGCCGCCGGCGGAGTGGTCGGTGTTCCAGGGATTTCGTGGGGTCCCGAAGGGGTGGTCTACGGTGCCACCGATAGCGAACTCGCTCAGGTTCAGCTTGCCGAGCAGTACCGCACCGCCATCGTACAGACGTTCCACAAGCGTCGAGTCTACTTCCGGAATGTTGCCCGCCATGACCCTGGAGCCCGCAGACGTGAGGACTCCTCGGGTGCTGACTATGTCTTTCACGGCGACAGGTATCCCGTGGAGCGCTCCTAGGTCGCGTCCGGATTGAAGCGAGCTCTCCAGCTCCCGTGCCCTGGCCAGAGCGCTATCCCGCATGACCGTGATGAATGTGCCGAGTCTCTCCCCGAGCGCGTCGATCCGTTCGAGGTGGGCCTGGGTAAGTTCTACCGGCGAGAGTGCCCTGCGGCGGAGCATGTCGCCCATGTCGGAGATGCTGTGGAAATGGATGTCATCGCTACTCATCGCAGTCCTATTCGCCCTCTACCGGCGCGAATATCGACGAGGGCTCCGCTCCAGCCAGAGCCTCGTCGTCGATGCTCTCGAGATCTGCCAGCACTGATCTCAGCCTCGCGGCCACCTCCCCGGCCCGCGAAGCTGAGATCTGGAAGCCTGCGACTCGGGCTAGCTCGACGACCTGCTCCGCCGAGAGTTGCGGCATCGCTAGCCCTTCCTACCTTGCAGGGCCTCTCGGGCTAGCGATGCCGCCTCTCGCATCGGACGGCTCGGCCCAGGACGGTTGTTTCTCCAGTCGGTAATCTCCGGAGCGGTCTTCATTACCACAAGCACCGGACCGTCCTCGCGGAGCACGTCGCCGATACCCGTCGTCCACTCCTCCAGGTCGTCGAACTCGAATGTCCTGGCGTAGCCCCTGGCCTTCGCCAGACCTGCAAAGCTAACGTTGCCTTGGTTCGGGATCGGCTGGCCGCCGGTCATGGCGTACATGCCGTTATCGAGGACGATGTGGTAGAGGTTCTCCAGGGCCTCGCCGGCTATCGTGACCAGCGTTCCCGTGTTCATGAGCAGGCAACCATCGCCGTCCCACACGATGACTCGACGTTCCGGCTGGGCCAGCGCCACGCCCAACGCCATCGACGACCCCTTGGTCATAGCCGGCAGCGCCAGGTCGAGCGTCACATCGTCGGAAACCTCAGCCCACGCCACGATGGAGGTCTCGGCGGTGAGCACCACGTCGCCCGATCTGTGCCCCACCACGGCTCGCATCTCGATCATGTGTCGACATCGCCTCCTTCCGTCGGTCTCCCGCAGGTGTGTATTCTAGCACGCAAGACCTTGAGGCACTCATCGTTGACGGTCGGTGGCTGCAACCGTACAATCAGCGACATCGACGATACGGAACTAGGAGGCGGAGAACATGGCAGTAGTCGGATCGGGCGACTATCGATACAAGCGAGTGCCCTCGTGGCCCTATATGCCCAAATACTGGGCCTTCGGGTTGGCCTCGGACGGGGCCGTCAACTCACGAGACGAGGTGCACATCTACAGCCGGGGCGACCACCCTCTCACCATCTGGGACCCCGACGGCAACTTCATCTCATCCTGGGGAGAGGGCACGATGTCTGCTAACCCCCATGGAATATACATCGCTCCCAATGACAACGTCTGGCTGGTAGACCGAGACTACCACATAGCCACGGAGTACACGCCGTCCGGCAAGCCCCTGAGGACCCTGGGTAACAAGCTGGCGCCGTCCCCGTCCTTCACAGGTCAGCCGTTCAACATGCCGTCAGGACTGGCTATCGCGCCCAACGGGGAGATCTTCGTATCCGACGGCTATGGAGGCCACCGGGTCCACAAGTTCAGCGCCGAGGGCGAGCTGCTGCACTCTTGGGGCAAGCAGGGTACGGGCCCCGGCGAGTTCGCTCTGGTCCACAACATCTGGGTCGACAAGAACAGTCGTGTCATGATCTGCGACCGGGAAAACGATCGGATCCAGAACTTCGACGACCAGGGCAACTTCATAGACGAGTGGACCGATCTGCAGAAACCCGGAGACATCTGGATTCACGACGACGTCGTCTACGTCATCGAGCAGGGTCCCGGGAACGGCGTCAGCCTCTGGACACTGGCCGGCACCCTCATTACACGATGGCGGGGCAACGAGGGCGCCGGACAGGGCAGCCTCCTGGGCGGACACGGCCTCTGCGTCGACTCCCATGGCAGCATATACGTTACCGAGATTGGCCGTGGCGAGCGCGTGTCCAAGTTCGTCCGGGTTTAGGTGGTTCTGGAGCCTTTTCGTGAGATTGGTTGCGGGATTTTCCAGGCTAACGTCCTCGGCGCTTGACCTGCGGTTTCCACTGAGCTGCGTTGTGTGCGCCCGTGACGGGAGCTACCTGTGCCCCGTCTGCGAGCCCGAGTTGCCTCGGCTGGAGAAGCCTTACTGTCTTAGATGCGCCGAGCCGGACGAGGATGGCGTCTGCGACTGGTGCAGGGCGCAGCCTCCCGCCTACGACGGCGTGAGGGCACCGTACCTGATGGAAGGCGCCGTCAGGGACATGGTGCACAGTTTGAAGTACCGTCACTTACAGCATGAACGCCCGGCTCGAAAGCGTAGGTCACGTGGAGAGAGGCCCCCTTCTTACGCCCTTGTCCGGTGGTCTCAACACTAACGGACCACACTAGAGCCTCCACCATCTGCCGTCTGGTATCCCAGTCTAGGGGCTCGCTTATCTTGTCCTGCATGTCCTCAAGCAGGCTTTGTGCATCTGTCAGTCTGCCGACTCTCTGCCTTACGGTTGCCGCACCAACTCCGCCGCCCCCTAGCCTCGCCTGGTGCTAGCCCCCACTAAGCTGTACCCTTCCCTGCTCTTGACCCCTCGGCTACATTGCCCCACAGAGCCACCGCGCCCCATGATGTCGGAGCGCTACAGCATCACCGACTCCGGGCCAGCGCCGAAGGCGTAGTAGTCGTGGACGATCCGGTCCTCGTAGACCCTGACCACCCTGTAGCCGGACGGGTCTTCGCCCAATGGGTAGCCGACCGAGCCCGACGCCACCATCTCCATATCGCCGTCCCTGGCATAGTTGTTACGGTGCCAGTGGCCGGCAAAGACGGCGCGTACGCCGTAGCGTCTGAACAGTTCCAGGACGACGCGCCTGCGCTCTAACGGGATAACCAGGTGGCGTTCCTCGGCAACCTCTTCTTCCGGGTCCCTGAGGAACAGGGGGTGGTGCGTAAGGACGATGACGTGCGTGCTCCCCGCGCTTTGAGCCGCCGCTAGCTCGCCTTCCAGGAACAGTAGCTGCGTCTCCCACTCGCCGGCAACGTCGTCGGGGGTGTGCATCACCGCGGTGTCCAAGGCCAGGAAGGTGACGCCCTTGTGGCGGAATGAGTAGTAGTCGGGTCCGAAGACGTCGCGGTAACGGGACAACGTTTCGGGAGTCGGACGTACGAAGTCTTCGCCGACTCTCAGTCCTGGGTCCGCCGAGTAGATCCCCAGGTCATGGTTGCCCGGGACCCAGTACATCGAGATTCCGTCGTCAAGTTCGGCGGCTATCTTGAGCGCCTCATCTGAAAGCTCCGCCTTGTCCCAGAATTGGACGATGTCTCCGCAGGTGACGACGAAGTCTGGGCGCAGCCGGTTCGCCTCGTCGATAGCCTGGCGGAACAGCCTCGACTCTGTCTCGTGACCCTCGGTCCGAGCTGAGGGCGCCACGTTCATCCCGCGGGCGCGGAACTCCGCTATCTCCTCGGCGGTCTTCCCGCTGAGTCTGGCGTACATGCCGAACTGAGGGTCAGCTAGCTGGATGAAATGGAACAACTGAAGTCTTCTCTCGCAGAGAGAGCGGATTCACCGCCAGGCAAATAACTCCGACTCAGGGCTAGTGGTTACTTCTTCACCGAGTAGGGGTCGGCCGCGTCCCGAAGGCCGTCACCCAGGAAGTTGAAGGCCAGGATGGCGACGATTACCAGAACGCCCGGCATCAGGACCCAGGGGGCTAGGGCCACCGACTGGACGTTCTGACCCTCCTTCAAAAGGACCCCCCAGCTTATGGCCGGCTGTCGCATGCCCAGACCCAGGAAGCTGAGGGCGGTCTCGGCGATTATGATCGCGGGTATGGCGAGCGTAGTAGTAGCGATAATGTGGCTGGTGAACGAGGGTACCATGTGCCGTAAGATGATCCTCATTGGCCCCGTCCCGTAGAGGCTGGCTGCAACAACGAAGTCCTCCGCTCTCAGCGCCAGGAATCGACCTCGGACTTCTCTCGCCAGAGTCGTCCAGCCTATGAGAGAGATGATGATGGTTATGGCGAAGTAGACCCGGAGGATGGACCAGTCCGCGGGCACTGCGGCCGCCAGGGCGAGCCAGAGCGGTATGGTGGGTATGGAGCGGATGAACTCGACTAGCCTCTGGATCAGGATGTCCGTTAAGCCTCCAAAATATCCCGACAGCCCCCCCAACAAGACGCCTAGAATGAGGCTGATAATCACCCCGACCAGTCCGATGGACATCGATATCCTGGTGCCGTACATCACTCGGGACCACATGTCTCTACCCATGCGGTCGGTGCCAATGAGATGGAAGTTCCGCATCCCCTGCTCACCATCCACTCCCATCAAGTGGATGTTGGTCCTGAATTGCCTCCACAGCTTGTACTCGTATCCCCGAACGAAGAAGCGGATTCGGTGCTTTTTGGTCTTGTCCGTGGTGTACTCAAGCCGGAGGCTGACAGGGTTCCGGGTGACATTGAGATCGTACACGTACGGGAACGAGGGCGTGAGCCCGTCGAATATGTGCACCCTCTGGGGACCTACGAAAACCCTCTGGGAGTCGACCTTGAGCGGGTCATGGATTGCCAAGAACTCGGGGAAGAGGACCACAAAGTAGAACACCGCTATGACGGCCACGCTGACCAGAGCAATACGATGCCGCCGGAATCGCATCCAGACCAGCTTCCACTGGGAGGCGACGTAAAACCGCTCCTCTTCCGAGAGCGAGGGGGCTGGCAGTGCTTCAGGTGTAGTGGCCATAGCTTAACCGCTCATGCGTATGCGTGGATCAGTCACCGCCAGTAGTATGTCCGATACCAGAGTGCCGATTAGGGTCAGGGCCGTGAGTATGAGAATGATGGAGCCTGCCATGAACATGTCCTGAGCCAGCAGGGACTGCAGTAGCAACGGCCCTATCGTGGGCAGGCTCATAACCGTTGCCACGATCAGGCTACCGGAGAAGAGTTGGGGCAGCGACCAGCCCACGGTACTAATGAACGGGTTCATGGCTATCCGAGTGGGGTACTTCAGGATCACTTTCCACTCGGGAAGACCCTTGGAGCGTGCGGTCTCCACGTATGGCTTGCTCATCTCGTCCAGTAGGTTGGCTCGCACGATTCGCGTGAACCGGGCCGTGCCGTCGGTCCCCAGGATGAGCATCGGCACCCAGATGTGTTTGAGCATATCCACGACGCGCCCTACGCTCCAGTCAGCATCGATGTAGTCCGGCGAGAACAGCCCTGTTATGCGCAGGTCTAAATAGGCGAACGCCGACCACATGATCAGCAGTGCCAACAGGAAGTTGGGTGTGCCAACACCAAAATAGGACAAAAACGTGAAGAAATAGTCAATAAAGGAGTACTGTTTGACGGCAGAGATGATGCCGATGGGGACGGCCATGCTCCAGGTGAAGACGACGGTGAAGAGTCCCAGGATCAGCGTCATTAAGAGACGTTGATTGATCATCTCGGCCACAGGCTTTTTCCAGTCCAACGATCTGCCCAAGTCCCAGTGCATGATCCCCCAGACCCACTTTGCGTATTGGACGTAGATCGGTTTGCCCAGGCCGAACTGGATTCTCAGCGCTTCATACTCTCCCTCGTCTATGAATTCACCCTGCTCTTGCAATGCCGCCACGTAATCGGACAAAAAGTCACCGGGCGGCGCCTGGATGATGGCGAACGCCACGACAGACATGAGGGCTAGCATCGGGAAGAATATGAGGGTCCGGCGTATCACGAACTCGAGCAAATGGTACTCCCCCTCAGCTCAACCATGGTTAGAAGCATCAAGCTCAGCGTACCATCTCGCAGGTCTTGAAACTTGAATGGGCAGCCTGGGACGCCAGGCTGCCCATTCAATCGGCTTTGGGCCATTGGTGGGTCTTACTTGCGGAAGAAGAAGATTTCGGGGAACGTGTTTGCAGGGGTCCTGATCTGCCATACCGAGGCCGCCACCTCTGCAACGTTGCCCAGATTGTTGCTCACGATAAAGGGGTTCGGTACCCCTGCTATCGGCGAGACCACCCACTGGTTCTCGGCGTGCAGGCGACCGATCTCCTTGCCCAGCCTGTTGCGGTCTTCGGCGGTCCCAGCTATCCCCTCTTTCACCAAATCTAGCAGCGCCAAGATGTCGCCAGTAGGCGCCACTCCGTCCTTGCCCCCAGACGCGTTCCAGAGGGCGTGCTTTCCGGAGACCATGGCGTCACAGGCTGAGATGGCCCAGGGGGATATGAACACGGGATTGCTGAACTGTGCCAGAGTCTGGGTGCCCTGTCCAGTGACCATGTTCGTGTTGGCCTTGTGTCGTGTCGTGCACAGGGCTCGTGAGACCAAGTTGACCTCGGTGTGGACACCCACGGCGTTCCAGTAGTTGGCGATCATCTCGTTGTTGTCAGCAAACTGATAGGTCGTGATAATCATGTTGAGGCGATCGCCGTTCGGCATCAGCCGGAACCCGTCGCCGTCCTTGTTGGGCAGGATCTCGTCCAACATCTTATTCGACAATTCTATGTCGAACTCAGTGTGCAGCTTGGCAAGCTTGTCGCCAGGATACGAGGAACTACCCCTCGGCGCAACGTGATTACGTACCTCTCCCAGGCCGTAGAACAGGATCTCGTTGATCTCCTCCCGGTTTATGGCGTGGGAAAGCGCAATACGGAAGTCCAGGTTCTCCATGTAAAGGGCTTCTGGGCCGTCAAAGGTCATGTTGAATTTCAACGCGGCCTGGACCAGTCCCATCGGGCCATATTGGTAGACCTTGTAGTTACCCTTTTCCTCGCCCTCTTTCAGCACCGGGAAATTCTTAAATTGGACGTGCCGGCCCTGCATATCTATTTCGCCGGCGACGCCCTTCAGCACAATCATTTCCCTGTCTAGCACCAACTCGAATAGCAGTCGGTCGATGTATGGGAGCTGGTTCCCTGCGCGGTCAATCCCGTAGAAGTAGGGGTTGCGCTCGCCTATCATGCGCGGCTGGGTGATGTCGGCCGTGACAAGCCAGGGCCTTGTGGACGGCCTGTCGGTGTTGAGCATTGTGTCGAATTTGTCCTGGTAATGTTGCACCCAGGTTTCGAAACCTCCGTCCTTGGCCATCTTGTCTACCGCAGCCTGCCCAGCGAAGTCCGCGTGGAATTGCTGCATGTAGCTCGTAGGCGCATACAGGGTGTTGGCCCCGCCGCGGATCTCATCCATCTGGGTCACCAACTCACCAAATAGGGAGTTGGGCGCATCGAAGACGAACTTCACCGTAAGGTCGTCAACCTTCTCCACTTTACCCAGATTGTCCGCCACCTTAAGCCTCGACGGCTTCGAAGGCACCAGCGTGTCGTTGCTGATCACTTCCTCGAATTGGTACACAAAGTCCTCGGCAGTGAATGGCATGCCGTCAGACCATTTCATCCCCTGGCGCAGCTTGAAGGTCCACACCGTCCCATCGGAAGAAACCTCGTACGAGCTGGCGATGCCCGGAATGAGCGTCTGGCCGTCCTGGGTCCACCGGAGCAGGCCGGTGCGGGCCATCCTTCCGAAGTTCCAGTGGTCGGAGGCGCTGGTGAATACCCGGCGCAGTGAGCCGCCGTAACGGCCGACCTCCTGGCCGGTTATGATCAGCGGATCCTCTGATACGCGCTCCTCCACCGGGGGCAGCTTGCCGGCGGCCACCAGTTGGGCTAGCAGAGGCGCCTCGCCGAACTCGGGCAAGAGGGTCTTTTCTATCTCCACCACCTTGACCACTTCCTTGATCGTCTCCACCCCGACCTCGACTGTCTTTACGACCTCGACCTCCTTCTCCACCACCACTGCCTTGCCGGGTACCTCGACGATCTTCACCACCTCTTTCTCTACCACCTCCACCACGGGTACTTCTTTAATGACTTCCCTCTCGACGATGATCTCTTTCGGCACCTCGATAATCTGTGTTGCAGGCGCTGCGGCCTCTCCGCACGCCGCCAGAACGACGGCGAGAACCGACGTTAATACCACCAATAGCACCACACGCTTCATGACATCCTCCTTCAAGATGCGTTGTTAACTAAACGTTCTTCAGCCGAGCCTACTTCATTCCTCTCCGGTTAACATACTTGACATAACTTTCCCGTTAAGGGGTACCGCTGCAAGGATGCTAGAGATATTCGGGCCATTTGTCAAGCCGTCCTCGGCACCCGATGCACTGGAGGGTGAACCGAAAATTGAACCCTCCGGTACCGTCAGCTCGCTGAAGCGGTTGACCGGCTTTCTAGAGGTTGCTACACTCGCATCCGTCGGCAGCCATTTCTGCGGGTGCTGACTGAATCAGGTACCCGGAGGCGATAGACGATGGTAGCTCGGATCATGACTGTTTCGGGACCCATAGACCCCGATGCGCTTGGCATTACGCTCCCTCACGAGCACATCATCGTGGACTTACGTCATAGCCTCTACGGGTTCGACACGATCCTGGACGACGTCCCGCTGGCTATTGACGAACTTAAAATCTTGAAGGAAGCAGGCGGGGACGCCATTGTGGACGTGACCAACGGGTACATGGGGAGGGACGTCCAAGCGCAGTCGCGGATTGCGCAGGAGACCGGCCTCAAGATCGTCGCCTCAACTGGCTACTACACCGAGCCGTACTATCCAAGAGAGGTGTACGAGCTGAGCACAGATAAGCTCGCCGACCTCATGGTTGCGGAGCTGACGGAAGGCATCGATGGCACGGAGGTAAGAGCCGGTATCATAGGAGAGATCGGGACACGGCGCGACTTCATGAGCCCCGCCGAGGAGAGAGTCTTCCGAGCGGCTTCCAGAGCGCAGCTACGGACGGGGGCCGCAATCTCAACCCATACATACCTAGAGCAACTCATTCCGGACCAGTTGGGGATATTCGAAGACGAGAGCGTAGAGCCAACCCGCGTGATCATCGGGCACCTAGGCGACCATCGAGACATGGACAGGCTACGGGCGATCGCCGCCAAGGGAGTGTACCTTCAGATAGACCACATCGGGTTCGAGGTGCAGCAGCGAGACCGGCAGCGCGCGAAGACCGTGGCTGGACTGGTCAAGGACGGCCATGTGTCCCAACTCTTGCTCTCCATGGATCTCTGTGCGAAATCCCGACTCCACTGGCACGACGGGCACGGGTACGACTACATGATCGCAGGATTCGCACCCCTGCTCGCGGAGGAGGGCGTAAGCCAATCAGAGATAGACATCATGATGATCGACAACCCGAGGCGGGCGCTCGCCTATGAGGTGTGAAGCATCGGCTGGACGGACGTAATATCCTACAAAGGTGCGAGGCATAGAGGTGCGAGGCATAGACCCGAGGCACATAGATGAGGGGGACGGTACTCATGGATACAGTTGGAATGGCAATAGTAGGATCCGCAGGCGTCATCGGCCGTCGCCACATAAGCGATTTACTCCAGATGAACTCGGCTAATCTGATAGGTATTCATGACATCGACACCGAGGCGGCAAAGGCGCAGGCGCGGGAGCACGGAGTCCGCTTCTACCAGACCATGGAGGACATCCTCTTGGACGAGGATGTTGCCGCCATCACCATCGGTATCCCGCACCCTCTCCATCACACCATCGCGCTACAGGCCTTCCAGGCTGGAAAGCACGTCCTCACCGAGAAGCCGATCACATCGAGCCTCACGGAGGCCGACGACATGGTGGCCGCGGCCCGAAAGGCCGGTGTTACGCTGGGTGTAGTCTTCCAGCACCGGTTTCGGCCCGAAATCGCCCGGATGCATGAGCTTATAGAGGCAGGTACGCTGGGCGGACTTTACAGGACGATACTGGTGCAGGCGGCCTTCAGATCGCAGTTCTACTACGACTCCGGTGGCTGGCGGGGGACCTGGGGTAAGGAGGGCGGCGGAGTATTGATAAACCAGTCGGTCCACTACCTAGACCTGTTCCAGTGGTTGGGCGGCATGCCCAGCGTGGTACATGGACTGGCGGGGACGTTGGCGCATGATATAGAGGTGGAGGACTCCGCCAGCGCCGTGCTTGAGTACGAGAATGGCGCTCAAGGCCTGATCCACTGCAACACGGTCCAATTCCCCTCTCAGGAGCAGCTTGAACTGTGGGGTGAACGGGGTGGGGTAG
>Ga0310345_10001529_pt1 | contig 25460 bp, 19 predicted proteins | sample HC15DNA20500_MG_FD_204667 | JGI IMG/M metagenome (GOLD analysis project Ga0310345, IMG submission 204667) | Marine microbial communities from station ALOHA, North Pacific Subtropical Gyre - HC15-DNA-20-500_MG | ecosystem: Environmental > Aquatic > Marine > Oceanic | place: Pacific Ocean: North... | reverse complement strand
AGCTATAGGTATCTTCTAGGCGTCTCGGCAACAATGGTGCCGCTGCTGGTACTAGCCCTGGCTAGTGCTCCTTATCGAGTTCGACGCTTACTGGCGTTTCTCGATCCGTGGGCAGACCCACTTGGCGATGGATATCAGCTCATTCAGTCACAGATAGCGGTTGGGACAGGCGGTGTGCTCGGAAAAGGTTTAATGGGCGGTGTCCAAACACTGGGCTATCTTCCGTACCCCCATACAGACTTTATTTATGCGGTCATTTCTGAAGAAACTGGATTGATTGGAGCGTCAGTCGTTCTCTTGTGTTTTTGCACGATCACATGGAGAGGTCTTCGAGTAGCTGCACTAGCTCCTGATCGATTTGGGGCCCTGCTAGCAGTGGGCTTAACGACGATGATCGCGATTCAGGCGTTTATCAACATCAGCGTTGTGCTTGGCCTGATGCCTACGAAAGGAATTCCCTTGCCGTTTGTCAGCGCTGGAGGGTCATCGTTGTTGGTTAGTCTGCTGGGCATGGGAGTGTTGTTGAATATTTCGCAGCACGCATCGGCAGGAACATGAAAACGCGTCGCAGCCAGGAGAACCGAGTCGACGATGTCAACGGACTCAATCAACGTGCTCTTTGCTGGCGGTGGAACGGGGGGCCATCTGTTTCCCGGTATTGCCGTCGCACACGAGCTAAGACGTCGTCACCCAGAGGTCGAGTTGATTTTTGTTGGCGCGGGGAGGACGCTAGAAGCACGCGTCATATCACGCGAAGGGTTCGCCTTGGAACAAATTCGTACGAGTGGTTTGGTTGGGCAGTCTTGGGGTGGATTCGTAAAGGGATTAGCGCTGATACCAGTGAGCTTAGTCGACGCTGCCGTAATTATTCATCGCTTTTCACCTCGGCTAGTCGTGGGCCTAGGAGGCTACAGTTCTGGTCCTATGGTAATGTGCGCCGCTTTTCAGCGTCTTCCCACCATGGTAATGGAACAGAACAGCGTGCCAGGGATGACAAACCGGCTTTTGGCACGTTTCGTTCATGCCTCGGCTGTGCCCTCAGAAACTGCGCTACCTTATTTCGTCGGAACGGGATTCGTGAGTGGCAATCCAGTACGAGCTGGGTTCTTCGATACCCCGCGCCCGAAGTACTCACCACTACAGGTTCACGTGTTGGTCGTTGGAGGTTCGCAGGGTGCCCATGAGATCAACGTATCAATGGTGGAAGCGGCACCGACGATATCTGCATCGTCGCGACACGTTCGCATTACACATCAGACTGGCGAACGAGATGTTTCGTTTGTACGAGACGGATACAGCGCCGCTGGAATCACTGCGCGTGTGGAGCCTTTTCTTGAAGAGATGGAGCGAGAGATGGCCATGGCGGACCTTATCGTGTGTAGAGCTGGTGCGACGACGTTGGCCGAGGTGGCAGCGTCCGGCCGCGCAGCAATTCTCGTTCCATTTCCGCATGCGGCGCACGACCACCAGAGGCGAAATGCGGAGGTTGTTGTTGATAGAGGGGGCGCGGAGATGATTGACCAACGAGAGCTGTCAGGCTCGATCTTAGGCAATCGGATCATAGAACTAGCGTCCGATGATGGCCGCCGGAAAGCAATGGCAGATGCAAATCTGCATCTTGCGAGACCTGATGCGACCACATTAATCGTAGACCGAATGGAGAGTCTGCTGAGCTCGCTGTGAGTGACTTGTGCTTGAACCTGGAACACACATTCACTTCGTCGGGGTTGGGGGCATCGGTATGAGCGGTATTGCCGAGGTTCTGATTAATCTTGGCTACCGCGTAAGTGGATCGGATCTGATGCGGTCGTCTATTACGGACCGCCTGCAGGGAATAGGGTTGAGATTCGACACAGGGCATCGTGCGCATCAGCTCGGCGACGCGGACATGGTAGTGGTTTCAAGTGCCGTGCCAACTAATAACCCAGAGTGTGAAGCTGCGAAACGTAGTGGAATCCCTGTAGTTCGGCGCGGCGAAATGTTGGCGGCTTTGGCCGGTCGAAAGCGTGGAGTGGCCATTGTGGGGTCGCACGGTAAAACGACAACAGCGGCCATGGTCGCACTTGTCCTCGAGAGTGCCGGTCTCGACCCCACGGCGATACTTGGGGGCCAGCTGAGTGAATTCGGAAGCAACGTACGGTTGGGCCAGGGCGAGTTGATGGTTGTAGAGGCTGATGAAAGCGATCGGTCGTTTCTGGAGCTATCACCTGAGATCGCAGTCCTAACTAATCTCGACGAGGAGCATTTGGATGTGTACAACGGGATGGCGGATTTAGAAGACTCGTTTGTGACTTTTGCGGGCCAGGTCAAACCAAATGGCTGTGTCGTGGCGTGTGTCGATGACCGACGGCTTCGTAATTTATTACCACGTATCCACTGTGAAGTGGTGAGTTACGGATTAGAAGACGATTCCGCGCAGTTGTTTGCACACGATGTGACGTTGTGTCCTTCGGGTTCTCGATCCCAAGTTAGGGTTTCAGGCAACAATCAGGCAACTGAAATCGAATTACAGCTGGCGGTGCCGGGTCGTCACAATGTGCAGAACGCCCTGGCTGCGGTGTCGGTTGGGTTGAGACTCGGTGTGTCGCCTGAGACAGTAATTTCCGCCCTCGCACAATTTCGTGGTGCTGACCGTCGTCTCCAGGTATGTGGAGAAGTCAACGGCATTGTCGTTGTTGACGACTATGGACATCACCCAACTGAAATTGCAGCGGTTATTGAAACTGTTCGCTTGCGCGCACCGGTTCGCGTGTGGGTGATATTTCAGCCACACCGATACAGTCGCACTATTAGCCTTTTAGAGCGTTTCGGTTCGGCGCTAGCCATGGCAGATGCGGTGGTTTTAACGGAAGTCTACGCGGCTAGTGAATCTCCGATTTCTGGGGCCACTGCATCGGCTGTTGCCGAGGCTATCCGACGTGTGTCGGCGACACCAGTCCGCGTGGTTACGTCCCTTAGTGAGATTCCCGGAATCGTGGCTGCTGAGGCACGACCCGGCGATGTTGTGGTTACTCTTGGGGCGGGTTCTATAGGTGCCGTTCCCCAACGAATCGTCGACGCGCTGCGTTTTCGATTCGAAGGGAACAACGAATGAGTGTTTATTTTTCTACGGATAAACGTTTTCGCCGTGCTCAGGTCAGACCAACACGTCGCCGAAGATCCGGAGAGACGGGTCGGCGTCTTGTCCGAAGCTTGATTTTATTAACCCTGTTAGGAGTGTTCGCATATTTAACGCCGAGTTTATTGTTTCATTCATCCATCATGAGGATCGACACGATTTCTGTTAAAGGAAATAACTTTTTATCTGTTGGTGAGGTGCTTTCACTTGTAGATGAGCTGCATGGAGCAAACATCTTGACCGCCGATCTGGAGACTAACCGAGATCAATTGCTCACGTCGGGGTGGGTCAAAACCGCTACGCTCCGACGCCTCCTACCATCAACCATCGAAGTGGCGATCGAGGAACGTAAGCCGGTGGGGTTGGGGAGGTTTGCCTCGCGGCTGTATCTAGTTGATAGCAGAGGCACGGTGATCGACGAGTACGGACCAGGATTTAATGGTCTCGCACTACCGATTATTGACGGGTTGGCGCCTCCAGGATCTCTAGGCATTGTTGTGGATGATTTACGAGCTAATCTGGCGGCTCAAGTAATAGCGACACTTGGAACAAAGCCAGTGCTAGCTGAACGTGTTTCTCAGATTGATGTTAGCGACCCATATAACGCGGTTGTTCTATTGAGTGACGATCCGACTTTTCTTTATCTGGGCTCAGAACAGTTTGCGGATCGGCTTCACCGGTATCTGGAGTTGGCTCCGGCACTCCGAAGCCGAGTGCCGGACATCGACTATGTCGATATGCGGTTTGACCGGCGAGTGTATGTAGGGCCGACTGGTCCTAGGAGAGAGGAGTCCCATCAGTCACTGCTCGCGGCAGCGAGTATCGAAGGCGTGGGACAGGAACAGTGAAGCCCCAGGGTGGTTAGCGGAGGATACGTGGCGCGTAAGGAACACTATCTGGTCGGACTTGATGTTGGAACTTCGAAGGTTGTCGCCATTGTCGGCGAAGCTATTGAAGAAGGGCGGCTCGATGTTGTCGGGATTGGTCACGCCGAGGCAAACGGAATACGGAGAGGTCTCGTAGTTAATCTTGAAGATGCTGTTGAGTCGATCAAGAAGGCGATCGAGGAAGCTGAATTGACGGCGGGGGTAGAAATTGACTCAGTGCATCTTGGCCTGTCCGGTGCTCACGTCAAGGCGTTCAACAGTCGTGGGGTTGTAGCTGTGGCAGGTAAGAATCGGGAAGTTAGCCACGACGATGTCAGACGTGCCATCGATGCGGCTAAAGCCGTTGCTCTGCCAAGTGGTCGAGAAATTGTACATGTTCTTCCTCAGGATTTCGTTGTTGATGATCAGGACGGTATCAGTGCTCCGGTTGGGATGACAGGTGCACGGCTTGAGGTCAACGTGCATGTGGTGACAGGAAGCGAGTCGTCCACCCAGAACGTTGTGGCTTCTGTTAACCGTGCTGGCGTTAAGGTTATCGACACCGTGCTTGAGCAGCTAGCCGCCTCCGAATCGGTGCTTACGCCAGATGAAAAGGAGCTTGGAGTAGCGCTGGTTGACATTGGTGGTGGAACAACTGACTTTGCGATCTATGAACGTGGAAGTCTCTTGCATACCGGTGTTCTGGCTTTGGGTGGAGACCACTTCACCAATGAAATCGCGGTGAATTTGCGCACCCCGATTCCAGAGGCCGAGAAGACAAAGCGTCGATCTGGGTGTGCTCTGGCCTCGCTCGTTGACGAAGGAGAAACGATTGAAGTTGCTAGCGTCGGGGGACGGCAACCTCGCGTAATGGCGAGACGCGTCTTATCAGACGTGTTGCAACCGCGCGCCGAAGAGATTTTCCATCACCTGTGGGACGAGATCCGAAACGCGGGCTGTGAGAACTCGTTAAATTCCGGCATCGTGCTGACAGGAGGCGGAGCCATTCTCGACGGTATGCCCGAGATTGCCGACCAGATCTTTGACCTCCCTATTCGACGGGGTTGTCCAGTCGGAGTAGGTGGCCTGACCGACCACGTTAATAATCCAGCGTTCGCAACCGGGGTTGGCTTGGTTATGTACGCTCATCGCAATCAGCTTCTGGAGCAGGAACGAGCGGGTGGTGTCGGTGCCCTGGGTGGAGTGGTGGGACGGCTGAGAGGACTCTTTAAGGAATTCTTCTAGATTCGATCTCACATAAGGATCACATTATGACGGAGCGTAACAAAATGGACCGAAAAGATTTGACTGCCGTCGCGGACCTGCGTTTAACGATTGATACCAATCTTCGCCCAGGAGCGCGAATAAAGGTGATTGGGGTCGGTGGTGGTGGTAGTAACGCAGTTAACCGGATGGTGTTGGCTGGTCTCGAAGGTATCGAATTCATTGTAGCCAACACGGATGTACAAGCTCTGGCTCAGAGCAACGCTCCTGTACGATTGCAGATCGGTGCGAAACTGACGAAGGGGCTTGGCGCTGGAGCCGATCCAAACATTGGCCGTCAGGCTGCACTTGAAGATACGGAGCAGTTGATCGGTGCCTTGGACGGTGCCGACATGGTATTTGTCACAACGGGTTTGGGAGGGGGAACAGGAACCGGAGCTGCTCCGGTGATTGCCAATCTTGCGAGCGAATTAGGAGCGCTGACAGTTGGTGTTGTGACAAAGCCGTTTGTTTTTGAAGGAAAACGTCGATCGGCTCAAGCAACGCGTGGACTCAATGAACTTCGTGAGTGTGTAGACACTGTAATCACGATTCCAAATGAGCGACTCTTGGCAACTATTGACCGTACCACGAGTCTGACGCAAGCATTCACGAAAGCGGACGACGTGCTGTACCAGGCTATCCAAGGAATTTCTGATCTTATTCTCATGCCAGGACTCATTAATCTGGACTTTGCGGATGTTACGACGATCATGTCTGGAATGGGTCTAGCGATTATGGGAACTGGTGTTGGTCACGGGACTAACCGTGCTGTTGATGCAGCCAAGCTAGCAATTTCAAGTCCGCTCTTGGAGGACGCTTCCGTAGACGGAGCACGTGGCGTTGTCGTTAATGTCACCGGAGGCACTGACTTGACCATGATTGAGGTGAGCGAAGCCACGTCTGTTATTCAGGAGGCAGCGCACGAAGAAGCCAATATTATTTTTGGAGCGGTTGTCGATTCATCAATGAAGGGCGAAGTGAAGATCACAGTGATCGCCACTGGCTTCGATGACAAAAATATTGCGACGTCAAATGCATCCGCAGCTAAAACACCAGTGGATCTTGAATCATATGCTGGCTGGACGCAGGACATGCCAGCTGAGCGGGTCACGACAGTTTCGTTGGCTCAGCGTCGAGTTGTCCAGCTCCCTCCGGCACCGGCCGCGAGATCGACGGCACTCAAGGTGCCAGGAGAACGGCTTAAAAAAGATGAGGAACAACTGCAGACGCCGGTATTTCTCAGAAGCACCGGTGAGTGACACAACCGATGTCTACGACTTGGGAAACTGAGCACTGCTAAAAGAGACGCTGTTGGGAGTAAAAGGTGTAACTGTTGCGCCTTTTTTTCATTGTGCGTACTTTAATGACTTAAGAACAGAACCTGAGCAAGCGCAAAATCTCCAGAATGAGTGATAGTAATCAATGATTTCTTCCCACCCATCGCATCGAAAAGTCGCGCAGCCTCGCCGTGAAGTTGCAGATGGGGTGGACCCGTCACCCGCACAACCTCGACGTTTCGCCAAAGCACTCCACGCGAACGACCTGTGCCAAGCGCTTTCATCGCAGCTTCTTTAGCAGCAAATCGGCCTGCAAAGTGTTCGGCGGGAAAGCGTCGTGTCATGCTATATGACACTTCTTCATCGGTGAACACTCGACTAAGAAACCTTTGACCATACCTCTTCAGTAAAGTATCGATACGAGCTATTGATTCAATATCAACCCCGATCGCAAGGACGTTCCCGGGGGCATCGGATTCGTTTCCAATGGAAGGATGAGTTGTTCGAGCTTTATCCATTGCAGCGTTGGCAAGACGATCAGCTTCGGTGTTTTCCGCACGAGGTACGTGCTCAAATCTGACCTGTTTCAGGCGTGACGCAACCAGGCTGGCCTGTCTGTGTAGTGGTTTTAAATTAGGGTGACGAACTTTGAACTGTCCGACCATTTGCTTGGTCAAGAGTTGAGAGTCCGACCGGATGATGACGTTGCGATATCCACGAAGCTCTAAATAGGTCAGGGCTGCAACAAGGCCTCGGTACTCTGCGACGTTGTTAGTAGCGATGCCGATGTAGCCAGTCAGTTCTTCAATGACGGAGCCATCGCTTGACTCAACGCGTACTCCGTACCCGGCTGGTCCTGGATTACCCCGGGCTCCCCCGTCAATGTAAACGATGACTGGAACGCTGTTCACCCCGGCTCTCCGGCACCTTGTCCACTGGAGTTCTCTACAAAATACAAGATGCGCTGGCAGCTTTCACACTGAATCAAGCTCTTGTTAAGTCGGATATCATTGTAGAGTTGAGGCCGAAGTCTGACCTGACAGGATGAACAGCGCCCGTCACGCGCTTCGACTACCGCAACACCATTGAGATGACCCGCGAGGCTTTCAAAAACCGACAGAATTTCAGATCCCAGTTTGCCAGTTAATTTCGTGCGGTCAGCCTGGAGTTCTTCGAGTTGTCGTTCGAGTGTGCTACGTTCCCGTTCCAATTCCGCACGCTCTGCATCGACGGTTGCTCGCTCGGTTGCAAGGTCAGCCTCAGCACGCTCGACATTGGCGGTCAGTTCATCTGCTTCGAGCATGAATTCGAGAACACGATCTTCCAAATGACGAACACTCTCTTCAGCGTTACCGATTTCAAGCTGCATCGATTTGTAGACTTCGTTGGTTTTGACCTCCATTAGCTGTTCTTTGAATCGGGTTAGTCGGGTTTGTACTTCCGAGAGTTTTTTGTCCTGTGCTTGCCGATCGGCTTTATGGTCACTGAACCTCTGTTGCGCGGTGGACACCGCTTCGGAGCTGGTAGCTAGACGGGATTTGAGCGCAGTGGTCCGAAAGGGGATTTGCTCAATTTTGGTGCGCGTGGACGAGATAGCGCTGTTAAGGCGTTGTAGTGCGATTAGATGTTCGAGATCTTGTAGCATGAGTCCACTGTAATGACACTGTAGTAATGGCCAGCAAAAAAAAAGCCCCGCACTCGCGGGGCATAAGGCAACGTACTTCTGTAATTCGATATCGGAAGAGGTAAAAACCGGTATGTCATTGCATGGACCAATGGGTGACTCGTTCGGATATGGTTCATTAGATATTGGTCGATGCTAAGCTGGCGGTCACGGGAGTCAGATCCTAGCACGATTGGAGAACGCTGGTATTGGTATGGCCGTCCGGCGAATAATTTGAGTCATAGTTTAGAAACAGCGCGGCGATTAGTCACCCCTTTCAGGTGCGGTTAATTTCTGGAACTGATCTGTGAGAAACGACGTGTGGTTGCAATAAACCTCATTCGTCAGATTGGGACACGACGTGGTCAGGTGTTTGCATGAGTATTTCCTGCTTGGATCAAGCTTAGGGAGAATAATCAAAAATGGTGGGCCCACCAGGATTCGAACCTGGGACAAGCCGGTTATGAGCCGGCGGCTCTGACCGCTGAGCTATGGGCCCACATCACGTGCTGCCTTCGAGAAATGCTCGGAGTTTTTTGCTTCGTGACGGGTGACGAAGCTTTCGCAATGCTTTGGCTTCGATCTGACGAATTCGCTCGCGAGTTACTGTGAAGTTCCGGCCTACTTCTTCGAGAGTGTGCTCACTACCGTCCCCGACTCCAAACCTCATCTTGATCACCTTCTCTTCGCGTGGCGTTAGGGTTTTGAGTACCGACTCGGTCTGCTCTTGGAGATTAAGGGTGATTACGGCTTCAGCAGGAGAAATTACCTGTCTATCTTCAATAAAGTCGCCGAGGTGACTGTCTTCCTCTTCGCCGATTGGTGTTTCTAATGAAATCGGTTCCTGCGCGATCTTCAATACCTTGCGTACCTTCGCCACAGGAATATCCATCCGCTGTGCAATTTCCTCTGAACTTGGTTCCCGTCCACACTCCTGCACAAGCGCCCGCGACGTGCGGATTAGCTTATTGATAGTTTCAATCATGTGGACAGGAATTCTGATCGTCCGTGCTTGATCAGCGATGGCACGCGTAATAGCCTGACGGATCCACCACGTGGCGTACGTTGAGAATTTGTAACCTCTGCGATATTCAAACTTGTCGACGGCCTTCATTAAGCCGATATTGCCTTCCTGGATCAGATCGAGAAACTGCAATCCTCGATTTGTGTATTTCTTGGCAATCGACACAACTAGTCGAAGGTTCGCTTCCACGAGTTCCTGTTTGGCTTCCTCAGCCTGTGTTTCTCCCTGGACAATTGTTAACAAGATACGATTAATATCTTTGGGGGTTTCCTCAAGAGCACCCGCGCGACGTCGAAGATCTGCTCTTAGTTCTCGTAGTCTTTTGGTTAAACGTTTCCGGTCAGGTTCCTTAAGTCGGTCACTTTTTGTCTTGCTCTTGAGTTTGCGATCGAGCAGTTCGACCTCTCCGTGCACGGCTTCTACAGCCTCGGCGGCGTCTTTAATCAAATCGATCAGCTGACGCTTGATCGGTTCCGTAAAATCAATTCGCCGAATTAACCTTGAAAGTTCAACACCAGCACGAAGTCGACGCCATCGGTAGCGGCGATACCGTCTTTTGTCACGCTTAGCAATCGTAGAAAGTTTAGTCTCTGACTTTTCAAGCTCGCCCTGCTTGGCATGGACTTTGTCGATCTGGCGAAGTAACTGTCGGCCGCGGTTGGCCACACGTGCTTCGGTTAGTTCGTCGTCCTTGATGATTACGAGTTCGCGGATCCTTCGTTCACCGCGTCTGAGTTGTTCGCCAATCCTGATAATTACTCGCGCCGTGGTTGGTGTGCGCGAGATGATTTTGATTACGGAGAGCTTTCCTTTTTCGATTCGCTTAGCGATCTCGACTTCGCCCTGACGGGTTAATAGGGGCACGGTCCCCATCTCACGGAGATACATCCGCACAGGGTCAGTGGTTTTGTCTATAGGACTCGGAGCAAGAACGATCTCGACGTCTTCGCGTCCCTCTGCTCGGCGGTCTATTATCTTGTCGTCGCGATATTTTTGCTCGGAGTCTACGACTTCAATGCCGGCACTTCCTAGGGCTCTAAATAGCTCATCGAGTTCTTCTGATGACGTCAGCCCGGCTGGGAGTATGTTGTTGACCTCGTCATACAGGAGGTAACCTTTTTCTTTTCCAAGGATGATGAGCTGCCGAATCTCGCCGTATTTCTGTTCGATCGACAAGAGTCTGTCTCCTAAGCCTGTGGTCTATTCTCCAAGCGCCTCAATGCGTTGGAGTAAATCTTTCTTGCGTTGCCAGAGGTTGTCAATTTCTTGAAGTGCCCCTGGAGTACCGAGTTGTTGACGCCGATCGATTTCATCTTGCAGAGCGGCCCGCTCCCGCTCAAAGCGTAGTCGCCGTATTGCGTTAGCGCAATCGTTCGCTTTGGCTGGTGCAGTCGGAGCCTGAGCGATCCGCTCAGCTAGTGTTGCCTCATCGGCACTTAGGCGCTCAAGTAGTGTTTTCGCGACGCTTTCGATGGGCCATTCAGTAAGCGTCCGTGCGACGTTTAAAATCGATTCCGTAGCCAGTCCCTCAAAATCAGCTGGCTCAGTGCGATCAAAGACAAACTGCGCAGTTTTTGGGTCTCGCATTGTTGCCCAGATTAATCCTTTTTCTGCTGGGGTGACGGTTCGCCCGATCGATTCTGACATGGATGCCCCAAGATTGGTGCGTTTGGCTACGGCGGCGCGTCTAATTTCAGACCGGACGACGTCTTCCATAATCCGAGCTTTGTGGGCTAGACGATCGGCAAACTGATCTCGCGCAGCAGGATCGGGAATCTGGGCTGCCACTTCTAGCATGGCATTCAAGAACGAACGTCGGTGTTCGTCACGTGAGAAGTCTCGTTTAGATGCTGCCTTGTCAAGAACATATTCTAAGTACGGCCGCGAGGTGCGCAGAGTATCGATGTAAGCCGAGCCACCCTGCATACGCACGCAAGTGTCTGGATCTTCACCTGAAGGCAATACGGCGATGTTGACCTGCAGGCCTTCGCTAACCAGTAATTCGCCAGACCGAGCGGAAGCATTCTGACCCGCCGTATCTGGGTCGAAGCTGACGATGACCTTAGAAGCAAATCTACGAAGCAGCCGCGCCTGCTGTTGTGTGACGGCTGTGCCACATGTGGCCACCGCTGTTTTTACTCCCGCTTGCATGGCTTGTACGAAATCAAAGTATCCCTCAACCATCACGGCGTAACCCATTTTCCGAATCGCTGTTTTGGTGAGATGTAAACCATACAATGTTCGGCCCTTCGTATACAGCGGTGTCTCGGGTGAGTTTACGTATTTTGGCTGCTGATCGGCTACCAGAGCTCGTCCCCCGAATGCCACTATTGAACCAGTGTCCCGACAGATCGGGAGCATTAACCGGTTTCTGAAGCGGTCAACCACCTGTCCACGTTCACGCTCTACTACCAACCCACTGTCTAGGAGAAGGTCCAAGGGTTGGCCCGCATCGAGAAGGTGTCGCTTTAAACCGTCACGCTGTGCAGGAGCATAACCCAATCCCAATTGGCTGATGGTCTCCGGCCAGATTTTCCGCGTCTCTAAGTAGGTACTTGCTACACTGCCGGCCTGACCTCGTAACTGTTCGGAGAAGAAGCTCGCGGCGAGCGTATGTATTTTGAGTAATGCCTCTCGTTTTGCGTCGGCAGCTGCGTCTCGCTCTGGGTCATCGGATTCCGGTACTTGGAGACCGAATTGCTGCGCGAGCAGACGTACCGCTTCAGGAAAACTGAGCTTCTCCTGTAGTTGGATAAATTTAACAACGTCACCACCGGTCCCGCAGCCAAAACAGTGAAAAAATCCCTTGTCTCGGTTCACGTGAAACGAAGGTGTGTTCTCTGTGTGAAATGGGCACAGACCCTTATAGGTGCTCCCAGATTTCTTAAGTGGTACTGAGCCTTGTACCACTTGAACGATATCGGCTTGTGCCTTGAGATCTTCGACGAAGTTGTGCGGAAAACGTCCCACGATTAATCCTTGAGTTCAATGACCGTTACACCTTGACCACCGTGCTCGGCCTTAGCCGGAGTAAATCGTGCGACTTGCGGATGAGTTTTAAGAAGCTTAGCAATTGATCGTCGGAGAGCTCCGGTCCCATGTCCATGGATTATGCGCAGCCGTCGCTGCTCATGGAAAACAGCCCGGTCTAGATATTTCTCGCTTCGAGAGAGAGCTTCGTCAACAGTACACCCGATAACGTTGAGTTCTTGTAGGTTCCCAGATCCTTCTAGGGTTTGAACAGTGACATGGTCAGCCTTTGGTTGAGGGGCGCCGTTAGGTACAGTTCTGAGGTTGGAGAGTGGGAGCCTAAGCCGTTTCCCGCGGACCTCCACTTCGGCGTCGGTGTCGTACACGGTAAGGACTCGACCATTGAGACCGAGACTCTTAATTGACACCTCGGAACCAACTAAGGGTAGGGCTATTAGGGTCGAAGTAGAAGATATTGTTGGGTCCGGTGATCGTGTCTCCGTGTCACCACTACGAGTTCGACGCGTCACGTCATCCACAGCAGCGTGCGCCCTCACGCGGAGATCCCCGGTCTCTCCGGTTGTTAGCGGTATTTGTCCACTAGTTGCTTGAGTTTCAGCCGTACGCTTCATTATTTCTGCCCGAGCTCGAAGTCCCTCGACAACGGTATCGATCTCCTGCCGTGCCGATCGAATACGCTCATCAATCCCTTCGGTAAAACGCTGTCGCCCGTCCTCCATTCTGGAATTGAGGTCGCGTTGCTCTTGGTTTAGCAACGCGCGGTCTGAATTGAGTTGCTTTCGATCAGATTCGAGTTGTTGTCGTTCTACGCGAAGTCGATGGAAATCGTGGTCGACCTTGGAGAGATGGTCAGCGAGATCACTTTCACGCGCGCTGCGGCGTTTTCGCGCCGCCTTAATGATTGTTTCTGCGATACCGAGTCTGGCGGCTATCTCGAAGGCTAAACTGCGTCCAGGTGCTCCGTAAGTGAGTTCATAATTCGGAGCGAAGGTTTCCGAGTCGAATCCAAAACCAGCACAAGTTACGGCGTCAGTTGTAGCCGCATACGTCTTTAGCATTTCATCGTGTGTTGTGGCGACGACAATGGCGCCTTTCTGACGAAAATGTTCAATTAACGCAGCACCAAGTGCCGCTCCTTCCGCGGGGTCGGTTCCTGCGCCAACTTCGTCGAGGAGAACGAGTGAGGGCGAGCTCAACTGTTTGTTCATTGTGACGATATTCTTGATATGTCCTGAGAATGTGGAGACGTTGTCAGTGATCGATTGCTCATCTCCGATATCTGCGAAGATTGAGCGAAAAACCGTGAGACGTGATCCGGCAGCGGCTGGTACATGTAGACCGGCTTGTGCCATGAGGGTAAGCAGCCCAACGGTTTTGAGTGCTACTGTCTTTCCTCCCGTGTTTGGCCCTGTTATAACAAGTGCGGAGTTCGGTGCAGTTACGCGGAGGTCAATGGGTACGGCCGGTGCAGAATTCTTCGAGTCAGCGTTGTATGCACCAAGTTGCTTTCTCACCACTGGGATCAATAGTGGATGTCGCGCTCTCAGGAGTTCGATATGGAGTTCAGTAGTTAGCTCTGGCTCAACACCGCTGAGCAGGCGAGAGAATGTCGCACGAGCTTGTAAGTCATCGATGTTGGTTGCAACTGTGAGCGTGTGCCGAAGGTCGAGCGCCCGCTTGCGCAACTTGTCGGCAAGCACCAGAAGAATCCGTTTGACTTCGACTGATTCGTTCTCTTGGAGTGCTACGATGTCGTTGTTAATCTCAACCGTGCTCAGTGGCTCGAGGAACAGACTTGCCCCGCTTCCCGAGCTTCCGTGGATGATGCCCGGGATGGCCCCACGGTGTTCAGTTCTAACCACCAGGACTTGGCGTCCTCCGCGCTCTGTTATAACTCGTTCTTGGAGATACCGAGCAGTGTCTTTTCCTCTGAGGTAGGAGTCTAAGGTTTTCTGAAGACGGCTGGTTTGCTTCTGCAACTGATCGCGAATAGAACGAAGCTCCATCGAAGCGTCATCCACTATGTGTAGGCAATCATCGATCTTATCCCTGATCTCTTTGGTTTCGCGAGCGAATGAGCGACACCCATCTAACATGGTTCGCAGGGTTGGGAATGGTCCTTCGTTGGCCTGTGTGACCGTTTGCTGCATCGTTTCCACGGACGTGAGGAAGTCAGCGAGCCCCCTCAGCTGACCAGCCTCTAATGGCAGTCCTTCAATTGCGAGATTCGTGAGAATGCTCTCGAGTTCTGGGGGAGAGTCAAGTGTAAACGGGTTGTTGGAGTCGAGATATGCGACACATTCAGTGGTAGCAGCAAGCGCGGTTTGTGCGCTTCGCATGTCAGTCTGTGGATGAAGTTTAGCCAACTGAATCGCACCGAGAGGCGTTAGTGCAAAGCTTTTTACGATCTCAACGATCCGATCGAATTCAAGCGCCCGGAGCGCGCCTTCATGCATGAGAGGACCCCGAATCTACGATGGACGCGGAGCGCGGGACAATTGCCGCCGCATTAGGGTTCCGACGGCGGATGATTGATCAGGCTCGCCATCGCCGCGGCTCCGAATCCATTGTCGATGTTGACTACAGCTACACCTGATGCGCAGCTGTTCAACATCGCTAGTAATGCAGTTACACCGCCGAAATTCGTGCCATATCCCACACTTGTGGGTACGGCAATCACCGGCACTTTAACAAGTCCGCCGATAACACTTGGTAGTGCTCCTTCCATACCAGCGATAGCGATAATCACTCGTGCCCGGTCGATCCTCTCTCGCTCGGCAAGCAGTCTGTGCAAACCGGCTATTCCGACGTCGTGAAGAACGTCGACCCGATTGCCTAAGATTTCAGCGCTGATTCTAGCTTCTTCGGCAACCGGGAGGTCTGACGTTCCGGCTGCGGCGATCAGGACGACACCAATTCCAGTGTTAATCGTTTCAGGTCTGTGCGAGATTACTCGCGCTGTTGCATGGAACTCTGCTTGCGGCACGACTTTCTTAACAGCTGCATAGGCAGTCTCATCGGTACGAGTAACGAGAAGTGACTGGCCGGCTATAAAAAGACTTTTCGAAATCGCTGCAACCTGGTCTGGAGTTTTCCCTGCACCGAAGATGACTTCGGGGAAGCCCTGCCGGATTGCTCGGTGGTGGTCAACGCGAGCAAACCCAAGATTTTCAAAAGGAAAATTTCGCAGAAGGTCTATCACTTGGTCGGTGGCTTTTGCAGCATTAATAGAACCTCGTTCGACCTTCTCGAAAATTCCCCGCAATTGATTCTGGTCCATGTCGCTGGTGCGTTGTGTGAATTGACTTGCTCAAGTCCTAGCTGTACCGTGACGGAGCACGTGCTTCCTATCGATACGTTGTTTGCTCTTTCCCCTGAATGGTTCCTGGTCGGTCTTTACTTCGCTATTTTGTTGGTCCTGACCGTCTACGGTGCTCATCGCTGTTACCTTCTGTATCTTTATACAAGATATCGACCCGAGGTGCTTGTTCCACGTGCTCCAAATGCAGACCTTCCATTTGTCACTGTGCAGCTTCCTGTCTATAACGAGTTGTATGTGGTCGAACGTTTAATAGATGCCGCAGCTCAATTGGACTACCCCAGCGACCGGTTAGAAATTCAGGTCCTAGATGATTCGACGGATGAAACTCGAAACATCGTGAGACAGGTCGTGGCTCGGTGGTCTGCACGTGGTGTAGTGATTCACTTATTACATCGAGAGGTCAGGGCGGGTTATAAGGCTGGTGCGCTAGCGGCCGGTTTACAGCTGGCAAATGGAGAATTGATCGCTATTTTTGACGCCGATTTTGTCCCGCCACGGAATTTCCTGAGCCAGGCTCTTCGGGCATTGCAAGACCCTCGGGTTGGGATGGTGCAAGCCAGATGGGGACACCTTAATCGGAAGTATTCCTTGCTAACCCGTGTTCAGGCGCTGCTGCTGGATGCTCACTTCATACTCGAACACGGTGCGCGCAGTCGCGGAAGATGCTTTTTTAATTTTAATGGAACCGCTGGAGTTTGGCGCAGACAAGCGATTACAGATGCTGGTGGATGGCACTCCGACACATTAACGGAGGATCTAGATCTGAGCTACCGTGCTCAATTAGCTGGATGGCATTTTGTATTCCTGCCTGGTCTTGTCGCTCCTGCCGAGGTGCCGGTCGAGATGAACGCATTCAAGATTCAGCAGCAGCGCTGGGCACAAGGATCAGTCCAGACCTGTCTCAAGGTGATGCCATCAATACTGTCGGCAGATCTCCCGTTTCGCGTCAAATTGGAGGCTTACTTTCATCTCACAGCAAACTTTAACTGCCCCCTTCTGCTACTGCTGGCAGTCTTAATAGTGCCAACGTTGCCTGTTCGAATCACTTCCGAGTCAGGCGCCTTGTGGATGGTGGACATTCTGCTGTTTTGTTTGGCCACGTTCTCTCTCGTTAATTTCTATGCGATCAGTCAAAGAGAGATCAGGAGTGATTGGGTAGCCCAGCTAAAATACATCCCACTCGCGATGGCCGTTGGGATCGGTTTATCTGTCAATAATACTCGCGCGGTTATCGCTGGCTTGCGCGGCGGCCAAGTCTTTTTTAACCGAACGCCTAAGTACGGCATCGTTGATAGAAATGGCCATTGGGCGAACAAGCGCTATAGCCAAGGACTCATTGGGCAGGCGTTGGTCGAGTTAACGTTGGGGCTCTACTTAACCGCAGGTGTGTTCTATGCGCTATCAATGGCATTGCTTACGATCGTGCCATTTCTCTGCCTGTTCCAAATTGGGTTTCTCTATATGGGGATTGTGTCGTTGATTCAACAGTATTTCTCAACCGGACTCGCGCTACGCGAGCAAGGGACAGGCGAATGAGTTCCCCCGAATTTGGATCCGGTGGCTCACTCTGTCTGCTCAGTGTATAGTCTGCTCCACATGACTTTGGCGTCTGGACAGACAAAAAAAGGCCTCGAAGGTGTCGTCGCGACATCGTCGGCTATTTGTTATCTGGATGGGGCACGTGGCGTGCTGGCATACGCTGGATATGACATTCATGATCTCGCCAAGCATGCGACCTTCGAGGAGATATGTTTTTTACTTTGGCACCGACGTCTTCCGAACCGTATGGAGTTGGGCGATTTACAGTCGGAGCTTGTTAGTGCCAGGACTCTTAGCGAGCCAATGCTTCGACTCATCCGTTTATTGCCGCCAGGCAATGCTATGGATAGTTTGCGGACGCTCGCTTCGGCGCTCTCCCACTTTTCCGTGGAGTCAGAGGATGTGTCGTCTGGGGCCTCCTACCGTGCGGCGGTGCGGCTAACCGCTCAGTTGAGCAGCGTCGTGGCTGCTTATGGGCGTGTCTCTTTAGGTCAGAATCCCGTTGAGCCTGATCCGGCCTTGGGTCATGCTGCGAACTTCCTGTTGATGCTTAATGGCGAGCGACCCAATGCAATCGCGACGCGAGCTTTCGACGTTTCCTTAATTCTGCACGCTGACCACGAACTGAACGCCTCAACGTTTGCGGCGCGTGTGACAGCGGCTACGTTGAGCGATCTTCACTCTGCTGTGGTTACTGGCATTGGGACACTCAAAGGTCCGCTGCATGGTGGCGCGAACGTCGAAGTTATGAAGATGTTAATGGCGATCGGCGAGGATGCCGATGACCAGAGAGTCGATCAATTTATTCGAGACATGTTGGCCCGCAAGGTGAAAGTGCCTGGTTTCGGTCATCGGGTCTACAAGACTGAAGATCCACGGGCTACGCACTTGAGGCAGATGTCGCGCGAAGTTGGCGAGCGTACTGGTCGGACTCGCTGGTTTGAGTTGTCACAGCGAATCGAGACGCTAATGAAAAATGAAAAACAAATCGATGCAAACGTTGATTTTTATTCTGCGTCGACTTACGCTCTGCTTGGTATCCCAATGGATTTGTTTACACCTATTTTTGCAGTGAGCCGAGTGGCAGGTTGGACGGCTCATGTGCTTGAGCAATACAACAACAATCGACTGATCAGGCCGCGCGCCGAATACATCGGACCGCCGTATTCTCAGAGCTTTATTCCGCTCAGCGCCCGCTAGATCGCTGGGTCGCGTCGATGGATCATCACCGTATCCGAAACTTCTCCATCATCGCTCATATCGACCATGGCAAGTCGACGCTTGCCGATCGATTTCTTGAGCTTACTGGGGCACTTCGACCCCGAGAGATGGAGGCACAGGTGCTCGATACTATGGACCTTGAGCGTGAGCGTGGCATTACCATTAAGGCTCACGCTGTTCGCTTGTTATATGACGCCGCTGACGGGGATCGCTACTTGTTGAATCTTATCGATACCCCAGGACACGTTGATTTTTCATATGAAGTGACAAGGTCGTTGGCAGCCTGCGAAGGAGCTTTACTTCTTGTTGATGCTTCCCAGGGTGTTGAAGCGCAAACGGTGGCTAACGCTTACCTTGCGGTTGATCGCAACCTTGAGATCATTCCTGTGATCAATAAGATTGATCTCCCCGGAGCCCAAGTTGATGAGACAGCCAAGCAGGTCGAGGAGCTGATTGGACTCGATCCTGCAATGGCAATTCATGCAAGTGCTAAAGAAGGGACAGGTGCGCACGAAATTTTGGAAGCTATCGTTGCTCGAGTGCCGCCGCCGAGCGGAGATCCCACTGCTCCGTTGAAGGCTCTGATTTTTGACTCGTGGTACGACGCCTATCGTGGCGTTGTTGTACTTGTCAGAGTTGTTGACGGCGTGATCCGACCTCGGATGAAGGTCAGTCTCATGGCACAGCAACAGGAATGCGAAGTCGAGCAAGTCGGGATTTTTTCACCTAAACCGATTCAGACAGACACACTTGGAGTAGGTGAGGTGGGCTTTGTCATTGCTGGCATTAAACGAGTCGGTGATGCACAGATTGGCGATACCATTACGGACGCTAGTCGTCCCACAGCCGAGTCGTTTCCAGGTTTCCGCGAGTTGAAGCCCATGGTATTCGCGGGTCTGTATCCGGTTGAAGGACACGAGTATGCGGAGTTGCGGGAAGCGTTAGACAAACTGAGGCTTAACGATTCCTCTTTTTTCTTCGAGCCAGAGACGTCTGCGGCTCTTGGGTTTGGCTTTCGGTGTGGTTTTCTTGGTTTATTACATATGGAGATCGTTCAAGAGCGTCTCGAACGTGAGTTCGATATGAACCTTGTAACGACCGCGCCCGGAGTGTTGTACAGGGTGACGACAACGGATAACGAAGTGATCGAGATCGACAGTCCAGCAAAGCTGCCGGCTGCCGGTCGCGTTCAAAAAGTTGAGGAGCCAGTTATTACGGCGATGATTCTTTCCCCGGCTGAATCTGTAGGACCAATCTTGCAGCTCTGTCAGGAAAAGCGGGGGATTCAAAAGAACTTGGAATACCATGCATCACACCGGGTCATGATTTCCTACGAGCTCCCTTTTAACGAAGTTGTTCTCGATTTTTACGATCGCCTTAAGACCGTTTCACGCGGGTATGCGTCGTTTGATTATCAAGTAACAGGTTACTGGGAGTCACCGTTGGTTCGATTGGATCTGCTTGTCAATGGCGAGCCGGTGGACGCATTGTCGGTCATTGTCCATCAAGAGATGGCGTATAGTCGGGGTCGGACTCTGGTCAGCACGTTGCGTAAGCTCATTCCGAGGCAAATGTTCGAGGTGGCCATCCAGGCGGCCATCGGGACACGGGTGATAGCACGGGAAACCGTTCGGGCATTACGCAAGAACGTTTTGGCCAAGTGCTACGGTGGGGACATTTCCCGTAAGCGTAAGTTGTTGGAGAAGCAGAAAGAAGGCAAACGGCGGATGAAGCGAGTGGGGCAGGTAGAGATTCCGCAAGAGGCATTTTTGGCTGTCCTTAAAGTCGGCATAAATTGATGTCGGTAACATTTCGAAAATCAACTTCGCGCGAATACTTCGAGTCGATCGTAATCGCGGTGATTCTGGCGCTCTTTATTCGTACGTGGGTAGTTCAGGCGTTTAAGATCCCGACTGGTTCGATGGAGCAGAATTTGTTGATTGGAGATCATCTGCTGGTCAATAAGTTCGTTTTCAGCCCAACCTCCAGCGATCTCGAGCATTGGGTATTACCAAGCGGTTCGGTTGATCGTGGGGACATCGTGGTGTTCAAGTTCCCAGAAGAACCGGAGCGCGACTTCATTAAGCGTGTGATCGGTCTTCCAGGCGAAACGTTTGAGGTTCGGCGTAAACGTGTCTACATCGATGGAGAGCTACTTGACGAGCCGTATCTCAGCGATCAAATAACAACCTTTGAGTCCGAGGCTCTGATGGTTGAACGCCGTGACAACTTTGGCCCGATCACCGTTCCGGATGGGCACTATTTCGTGATGGGTGACAATCGGGACAACTCACAAGACAGCCGGTTTTGGGGCCCGCTACCACATGCGCATTTGAAGGGTAAAGCGATGTTGTTGTACTGGTCGTATGCTGCGGAACAGCCGATCTTACAAGAGCCCGGCATTGGTCCAAGTCTTAAGCGTATCGTGTCGGTACTAGCGCATTTCTTCACACGAACCAGATGGGAACGAATGCTGCGATTTATAAACTAGTTGGAAGAGCGTCGGCCAAAAATCGCTGTACCTACACGGATTATAGTAGCTCCTTCCTCGATCGCCACGTCGAAGTCGTGGCTCATTCCCATTGACAGTTCGCCCAGCATTCTTTGATCAACGCCTGTGTCAATGAGTTGGTCCCGAAGGCGCCTCAGCTGGCGAAAATACGGTCGTGATTGTTCTGGATCAGTTGACCAAGGTGGAAGGACCATGAGGCCACGGATCTGTAGAGCGTGGCAGTCAGCCCCGGCGGTCAGTAGCTGGTGAATGACGTTGGCCGACGCGCCGTGCTTGGTTACTTCTCTTGCAAGGTCGACCTGTAACAGGAGCTGCGCGCTTGTACCCTCTTCTTTGGCTGAACGTTCCAAACGGTGCAAGAGATCGAGGCTGTCTACTGACTGGATCCACGTCATTGTCGAGATGGCTCTGCGTGCTTTGTTTGATTGTAAGTGACCTATCAAGTGCCAAGTGATTCCGGTGAGATGTGTCGCCAGTGCTATTTTTTCCTCTGCTTCTTGTACTCGATTTTCTCCGAGATCGGTCACGCCAGCGTCGACGGCTGCCATGACGTGTTTGATGGGGAATGTTTTTGAGACGCCAACAAGGCGAACCGTACTCGGATCTCGCCCGACGCGGTCGCACGCGGAAGTGATTCGCTGTCGTACTGCTTTGACGTTTTGTGAGACGAGGTTAACTAGATCAGCCATGGGGTTGTTCTATTGCTACGCGTTATCGACACAGGGATGAGAGCGCCTGCCGTGCGTGGTCCACGGCACGAGTTGCGGTGAGTCCTGCGGCAAACGCCCGCGATGCACTCTCGATAACCCCAAGTTCTGCAATCCAGGCGGCATGCCGACCTCCGGGAATAAGCGAGAAATTGATTTCAACAGTTTGCCCCGCACGAATCCGGACACGGAACCTGTCTCCGCTGAGGCCGTCTGCATTAGCCATAACGGTATACAGCCCAGCTTTAATATTCCCACGTGCGTAGGTGCCATCTGACTCCGTTGTTAACTCAACTTCGTCGCCGTTGCCACTAAGCGAGCGTACGACAACATGCGCAGCGGCTACCGATGTTCCATTTTCGTTGAGAACATTACCGATGACCGCGCCGGTTTCCTGAGTTAGCCCAAGTTCACTGGAAACCACAAGCGTGCAGCCAAAGGCCAGTAGCCAGAACTGACCGAACGTAGTCAGTCTTACCAGTGGAGGCTCTGGTGCTCGTTTCACTAGGTTCAGTCTATGGCTAATCCCCAGATTGAGTGCCAGGGCTTCGGTTGAGAAACTCTTGAACTTTTGACAGTTCGTGAATTATCGGTGCTGGTGGGAGGCTGGCCAGAAATCGTTGTCCGTAGCCCTTTGTTTGAATTCGACCATCAAACAAGGCAAGTACTCCGCGGTCACGGCGGTGCCGGATCAGTCGTCCTAGACCTTGGAGGAGGGCTAGGATGGCGAGAGGTACTTGGTAGTCGGTAAAGGCATTTCCACCCTTTGCCTCAACCGTTTCCATGCGTGCTGCAGTAATAGGGTCTGATGGCGACGCGAATGGTAGTTTGTCGATCACCACACAACTTAAGGCGTCGCCGGCGACGTCGACACCGTGCCAGAAGCTCGATGTCGCTAGTAGCACAGCCTCGGGCGTGGAGCGAAATTCACGCAACAGTACGGTGCGCGGTGCCGAACCTTGTACCAAAATTGGATACGGAAGCTTCTGATCTAACTGTCGGTGAACCTCTCGAAGGTTCGCGTAGCTTGTGAATAGCACGAACGCACGTCCCTTTGTGACCTGCAGCAGCCCCATGAGTTCCCTTGCCACGGCCTGAGCGAATTGGTCGCTACGTGGATCTGGCATTCGATGGGGTAAAAACAGCACTGTCTGCTCGGAAAAATCAAATTCCGAAGGCAGTCTGAGTTCGAAAGCTTGTTCAATCCCAAGTCGCTCTCGGACATAGTTGAAGGTGTCATCTACAGTGAGTGTTGCAGACGTCAAAATAGTGCCGGTAGCGCGCTGGAGCAGGAGTTCGTTGATAATGGTCGATACGTCGATCGGTGCTCCACGCAGAAACACACCCCTGCCCCTGAGTTCAAGAAAGTACACAAAGTCAGTGTTAGTCGCATCTAGTAGGAATAGTAGCTGGTCGCGCAGTTCCCCTGCACGTTGCGCGATGGCTAGGAGATCCTCTGAGATCTCATGGAACCCTGAGAACAGAGTCTTTATCTTTGAAAGACTGTCCATTAGCCGGCGGGCAGGCTCCGCGGCCGGCGCCAAGCTCTCGCCACTGACCCTAGTGCGGTCGCCGGTCGAGCCAATGAGCGCCAGTGATTCACAAAATACATGTGCCTGTTCTCGAGTCTCATCGACACAGTCTTTGGCTTCATTAAGGCCGTCGGAATTAACCATATCCTCAGCGTTTAGAAGCCGCCGAGCGTCGCGAACTAGCTCGTCCAGACGATAGTTGCTGACAGAGACACCAAAGTACTGGGTTGCTACATCCTCGAGCTGGTGCGCTTCGTCAATCACTGTGTAGGCACAGGAGGGAATCACCTCGCCATAGGCACTCTTTCGAACGGCGGCGTCCGCACATAGGAGGTGATGGTTGACGATCACCAGATCAGACTCGAGCGCTTGCCGACGCATTCGAGTTATAAAACAATTCTCGTAGCTAGGACACTCCATTCCGATGCAATTCTCGGACGTTGCTGATATTTCATTCCACAGTGGTAAGTCATCGGGCAGATCCTCTATCTCTGCTCGATCGCCGGTATCAGTTTGCGTTGCCCACTCTTCGAGCTGATTAAGGGTTGTTTGGTTAACCGCTGTCCGCGGCTCCTCACTCTGTCGCAGGGCATCAAACCGATGCAGGCACAGGTAGTTGCTGCGGCCCTTCATATAGGTGGCCGTAAATGGCACACCGAGTGCCTCACGGAGAGCTGGAAGATCTTTGTAATAGATCTGATCTTGAAGATTTTTTGTACCGGTGGATATCAGCACCCGGTTTCGACTCAGGATCGCAGGGACCAGATATGCAAGCGTCTTGCCCGTCCCTGTTCCAGCTTCGGCAAGTAAAACGCCGCCGTCGGTGAAGATGTCACCAGCCGCCGCCGCCATTTCTCGTTGACTGGGACGTGGTTCGAAGAGGGGTAGTGAGCGGGCCAAAGGACCACTGTCGGCGAATGCGTCGCTGACGAGTGTGACAAGTGTCACGTTTAATCTCCCGCGCTTAGGTACAGGGGAAACCTCCGACACAAAGTCTCAACTTCCGCCCGCACAACACCGGATACGTGATCGTCATCGGGAGCAGCCAGTGTCCGACTAATGAGCTCACCGATTTGGTCCATCTCGGATTCGGTCATGCCACGAGTTGTCAAAGCAGGTGTGCCGAGGCGAATTCCGCTCGCCACCATTGGAGGGTTTTGGTCAAACGGGATCGTGTTTTTATTGACAGTGATTCCGGCATGCCCTAGCGCAGTTTCCGCGACTTTACCAGTTAAACCACGAGAGAAGACATCAACAAGGATCAGATGATTGTCGGTGCCGCCGCTGACCAGCCGAAAACCACCGGCGACGAGTGAGGCCGCCAGTCGCTTGGCGTTAGCCAATACCTGCTTTTGGTAGACAGCAAACGCCGGTTCTGCTGCCTCTTTAAAACAGACCGCTTTAGCTGCGATTATGTGCATCAGGGGACCACCCTGAACACCGGGAAAGAGCGCTCGATCGAGCTTCTTTTTGTGCGCTTCGCGGCACAGAACCATTCCGCCACGAGGACCGCGAAGCGTCTTATGAGTGGTTGTGGTGACGAAGTCTGAGTATGGCACAGGACTAGGATGATCGCCGGTAGCAACGAGTCCAGCGATATGGGCCATGTCTGTTACCATAGCCGCCCCAACCTCTTGGGCTACTTGACTAATGCTCTCGAAGTCGATGATCCGAGGATACGCGCTCGCGCCGACCATGATCATCTGGGGCTTGTGTTCGCGTGCTAAATGGGCGATCTGGTCGTAATCGATCCGCTCGTCGTCCTGTCTTACGCCATACGGTACGATCTTGTAGAGTTGACCAGAGAAATTGAGAGGGTGGCCATGAGTCAAATGTCCGCCATGCGAAAGATCCATGCCTAGGACAGTATCCCCAGGTTTTAACAGTGAGAAATAAACGGCCATGTTGGCTTGGGCCCCTGAGTGCGGTTGCACATTTGCGTGATCGGCACGAAAAAGCGTTTTTGCACGTTCGATCGCAAGGGACTCAGCGATATCGACGCATTCGCATCCTCCGTAATAGCGCCGTCCGGGGTAGCCTTCGGCATATTTGTTAGTGAGCACCGATCCCATCGTTTCGAGTACCGCTCCGCTAACGAAATTCTCTGAGGCAATGAGTTCAAGTCCAGTGTTTTGACGGTCGATTTCATCTTGAATCACTTGCGCTATTTGAATATCGGTTTCCGCAATCGTTTTATCTTGACGGGTACCTGTTGCATCCAGCGTGTCTGTCATTCTGTCCCTTCGAGATCGTGATTTAATGCAAGCGGGTTTGTCTCGACAGCTGTGATTTTGTCGACGCGACGTTGGTGACGCCCGCCGTCAAACGGTGTTGCAAGAAAGACTTCAACGATCTTGAGCGCGTCACCGGCCGTGAGAGTCCTGGCTCCAAGTGTCAAAACATTGGCATTGTTATGTTGGCG
>Ga0310345_10001528_pt1 | contig 25462 bp, 22 predicted proteins | sample HC15DNA20500_MG_FD_204667 | JGI IMG/M metagenome (GOLD analysis project Ga0310345, IMG submission 204667) | Marine microbial communities from station ALOHA, North Pacific Subtropical Gyre - HC15-DNA-20-500_MG | ecosystem: Environmental > Aquatic > Marine > Oceanic | place: Pacific Ocean: North... | reverse complement strand
CAGACCGCCGTCGCGTCGCCGCTCTTCCTCCCGGCACCGGACGCAGTTCCTGCGGCAGCGGGTGCCGAAGGTGGGGCGGGCGCGACCGGGGCGGTGGGAGAGATCTGCACGGTGATGCGCCGGGCACCGGGCTGCGGCACGGCGATGCGCCGAAAGGTGAAGTCGGTCCCGATTCGCTCGGCTGCGACCTCGCCCGCCAGCGCGAATCCCAGCGCCACCGCCAGGGCGATTCCGGGTAATCTCCTGCCGATCCGCATCCGCCCGCCTCGTGGTACCGTGATTCCGGCTTCAGCCTAGCGTTGCGCATCCGGCAACGATGCCCCCCGGACGCGGGGATTTCGCCATTGATGAAAATTCGACACGGCCTTTGGTATAGGGAGGGGCCCCACATGCGGATAGGCGCAAGCTTCACGTGCTGTGAAAACGCGCCAAGACCGACAAACTCCCGCCCCAATCCGACGTCCATATGGGTACATCCACTGCGGTGATCGGGTCAGAGCCTGACAGACACGAGACAGTCCGCACGGGTTAGGGAACGAAATCATCACCCCCCAGGAGGGACCTCACATGCTCAACTTCTTCAAGAAATTCTCCCAGGACGAAGCCGGCGCCGTCACCGTCGATTGGGTCGTCCTCACCGCCGCCATCGTCGGCCTCGGCGTCGCGATCATGACGCAGGTCGGGGCAGGCGCCAAGGATATGGCCACCGACATCAATACCTCGCTCACCGGTGGAGTGGTTTCTCCGTCGACCGCAACTTACTAATCCACCTCATATCGCAAGCGACCGGGGGCCCAGCATGCTGCGGCCCCCGGCTTTCATTCAAACGCCCCGGAGATGTCAGGGGTCAGGCAAAACGGACTTTCCTCGAACCGACGAATGGGTGTCCTGTTCTCGACGCCGGGCATTCATGGCCTCGCCACAATCCGTAGCCACGGTTAGCCGACACTTAAGCCAGTGGGCTTCGGGCCCGACGAGGATCGAACACATGAGTCGGCGCACTCGAGCACTATGGGACTGTGATACTGGGTCGGTGACCGAATGGGTCGCCATCGCAGGAAGCAGTATTGCACTTGCCCTGTTGGTCAGCGTGGCCTTCACAGAGATAGGCACCAGCTCGGCCGACAATCTACGCAGCTCCGTTCAAGCGGTACTGCCGAAGGTTGCCAGTGTCAGCCCGTAAGCCGCATGTCGATTAGGCGATAGGAGAAACGAAATGAGAATGGTGTTCGGACTGGTTTTCGCCCTTGGCCTCGGCCTAGCGGGCTATGCGGTCTACATGGTGAAGGGCTATTTCGATCAGCAGGAGGCCGTTTTGGCAGCCGAGCGCGCAGCCGCAGCCAACCGCCTGCCGACCGTCGAAGTGGTAGGGGTGAAGAACCCCCTGCCCTATGGCACCGTGATCACCCGTGAGGATCTCAAGCCGATCCAGTACACCGAGGCGTTCCTGCCTGAAGGCACCTTCCCTGATCTCGAGGCGCTGTTCCCCGAGGGCGAGGATATGCCGCGCCTCGTGCTTCGGCCGATGGAGCCGAACGAGCCGATCCTCGCCGCCAAGATCACCGCGCCGGGCGGCGATGCCGGGATCAGCACGCGGCTTGGCGCGGGCATGCGCGCCTTCGCGATCAGCGTCAACGCGACCAGCGGCGTCTCCGGATTCCTGCGGCCGGGCGACCGGGTCGATGTCTACTGGACCGGCTCGGTCTCGGTGGGTGGCAACTCGCGTGAGGTCACCAAGCTGATCGAAACCGGCCTCGAACTGGTAGGTGTCGATCAGACCGCCGACCAAGGCCGCTCAGAAGCCATGGTGGCCCGCACCGTGACCGTGCAGGCCTCGCCGCAACAGGTCGCCAAGCTGGCACAGGCGCAATCTACCGGCACGCTGGCGCTGTCGCTGGTCGGGCTGCGCGATGACAGCGTCGCGGGTGCCGTCGAGGTCGACCAGCGCAGCCTGCTCGGCATCGTCGAGGAAGAGAAAGAAGAGCCGCAGATCATCGCAGCACCTGCGCCCGCCCCGGAAGTCTGCACCGTGCGCACCCGGCGCGGCGCCGAGGTGGTCGAGATCGCGATCCCCTGCACCAACTGAGCCTGCTCCGTGGCGTTCGGCCTGTGGCCGGACGCCCACAACCCCGCGCAACAGGGCGGCGCGCGTTGCAATGCCCCGTCCCCTCGGGCAGGCTCGGCGCGGACGGGGCGATCCCAAGACCCCGACGCACGACCTGCAGCGAGGCGGCCGAATGACCATCCGACACACCCTGAGAGCTGGCCTCGCCGGCCTCGCGCTGAGCCTTGCAGGGCTGGGTCCGACGGCCGAAGCGCATGCCGAGGCGCTTCAGGTTCGGGCCGGCGCGCCGTCGCGCGCCCTGCAGGTGCCGATGAACCGCGCCGTTGTGGTCGAAAGCGACGTGCCCTTTACCGAATTGTCGATCGCCAATCCCGGCATCGCCGACATCTCTTCGCTGACCGATCGCACCATCTATGTGCTGGGCAAGGCGCCCGGACGCACCACGCTCACCGTGCTGGGCGAGAACGGGCGGCTGATCACCAATGTCGAAGTGCATGTCACCCCCGACATTGCCGAATTCAAGGAACGGCTGGAGCAGATCCTGCCCGGCGAGCCGATCGAGGTCCGCACCGCCAATGACGGCATCGTCATGTCCGGCGTGGTCAGTTCGATCGGCAAGCTCGACCGGGCGCTGGAGCTGGCGCAACGCTATGCCCCCGACCGGGTATCGAACCTGATGAGCGTCGGCGGCACGCAGCAGGTGATGCTCAAGGTCCGTTTCTCGGAGATGCAGCGTTCGGTGAGCAAGTCGCTCTCGGCCTCGTTGGGCGCACGCGGCACCGCCTTCGGCGACAATCTTGGCCTCGCGGTGGGCACCAACACGCTTGGAAACTCCACGGCTTTGGGCTCCGCGCTCGGCGGCTCCCTTCCCAGCTCCAGCTCGGCCAATGCCTCCACCCTGTTCGGCTTCAACGCCGGTGGCGTCGAGGTGGGGCTGCTGCTCGAGGCACTGGAAAGCCGCGGCGTCGTGCGCACGCTGGCCGAACCCAATCTCACCGCCCTGTCGGGCCAGGAAGCGAGCTTTCTTGCAGGCGGTGAATATCCGGTCCCGGTGAGCCAGGAAAACGGCACGGCCACGATCGAGTACAAGCCGTTCGGCGTCGAGCTGACTTTCGTGCCTCGCGTGGTGGAAGGCGACCTGATCAATCTCGAGCTCAAGGCGTCGGTCAGTTCGATCGACCCGAGCAACGGCTTCACCGCGGACGGCTTTACCATCGACGCATTCCGCCGGCGCGAGACCGCAACGACCGTGGAAATGCGCGATGGGGAAAGCTTTGCCATCGCCGGTCTCCTTTCGGACGATTTTCAGGACCTCAACGGTCAGGTGCCTTGGCTTGGGGACATTCCCGTGCTGGGCGCGCTGTTCCGTTCCGCTGAATACACCCGCCAGCAATCCGAGCTGGTGATCATCATCACGCCGCATCTGGTGACCCCGACCCGCGGCGAGACGCTGGCCATTCCCACCGACCGGGTCCGCCCACCTTCCGAGCGCGAGCTGTTCCTGTTCGGGCGCGTCTCGGCCGACCGCGCGCCCCAGAGTGGCACCGCCGGCGAAATCGCGCGGCAGGATTTCTCGGGCTCCTACGGCTATGTGCTCGACTGAAGGGAGATCCGCGATGCGCCGCGTCCTGACCGCCTTGGGCTGCGCCCTTTCGCTCGCCGCCTGTGCAGCGCCTCCCGGCTTCGACGACGAAGCTGGCCGTGCCGGGCCGGCCTTCGGCACGGCGACGCGCGACAACGTCATCGCCCATAGCAGCGCCTCCGAGGGCCTGCGCGTGAACCTAGCGCGGCAGTTCGCGGCCGAGGTCGACACCACGATCACCTTCGCCTTCGATTCCGCCCAGCTCGATGCCAATGCGCGCGCCGTGCTGCAGCGCCAAGCGGCCTGGATCCGTCGCTATCCGGAGCTGCGATTCCGTGTCTATGGCCATACCGACCTTGTCGGCCCGGCCAGCTACAATCAGGCGCTGGGCTTGCGCCGGGCCCGAGCGGCGGTGGCCTATCTGGTGTCGCAGGGCCTCGATGCGAGCCGGCTCGAAGCGGTGGCCTCCTTCGGCGAAACCCGCCCCCTGATCGCCACAACCGATCCCGAGCGGGCCAACCGGCGAACCGTCACCGAGGTGTCGGGCTTCGTGCGCGGCCACCCCAACCTCCTCAACGGCAAATACGCCGCGGTGATCTTTGAGGGCTACGTGGAGAGCGCGGTGCCCGAAAGCACGCTCGGCGAGGGCGGATCTGGCGGCGATGGTGTCGAAGCCGCGGCCCCTTGAGCCCGGTGTGACAAATTCGAACCGTGCGTCGTGATCGTTGCCAGCGCCCCAACAATTACAGTTTTTCAGCCCCATTGCAGCCATCATTGATCTGCAAGACTGAACCGGTGGAGGGGATGGTCTCTGCACCGTCTTCCGGGCCGCCCGACCCGCTTCGGCGGGCCCTCCCGCCTTGACAGAGGATACGAAGGAATGAGCAGCACGGCCCCCCTGCAACCCGAACCCCAGCCGATCGCGGCCTGCACGATCAGCCGTGACGTGCAGCAGTTCGACCTGCTGATCGAGGACATGGAGGCCGCGATGGGCGAGAACTGGGGTGATCTCGGCTTCGCGGACGCCCTCGCCTTCCTCGAGCAGCCCGAGGCCGCGGAACTCGAATTCGTGGCGGTTGCCCTGTGCAAGGAAGACGAGCGCCAACTGCCGCTGATCGCGGACATCATCGCCCACGCGAAGCGGCGCGGCATCAAGGTGGTGTTGATCGCCGATGACGTGAGCCCGGCCGCGCTGCACCAACTGCTGCGCGAGGGCGGCGACGAATTCGTGCCCTACCCCCTGCCCGAGGGCGAACTGGCCCAGGCGATCGAGCGGCTGCGCTCGGGCGCCGGGCCGCTTTTGCCCGAAGCCGAGCCCACGGAGCCCCGCGCCACCAATGACCGCTCCGGCGTGGTGATCCCGGTGCAGGGCCTTGCAGGCGGCAGCGGCGCCACGACGCTCGCGGTGAACCTCGCCTGGGAGCTGGCCAATATCGACCGCAAGGCGCCGCCGCGGGTCTGCCTGATCGATCTCGACCTGCAATTCGGCACCACCGCCACCTATCTCGACCTGCCGCGCCGCGAGGCAGTGCTGGAGATCCTGAGCGATACCGCGGGCGCCGACAGCGAGAGCTTGCTCGCCGCGATGATGGTGCATCAGGAGCGGCTTCACGTGCTGACCTCTCCGGCCGAGCTGGTGCCGCTCGATCTCATGGGTCCCGCCGACGTGGCGCGGCTGATCGAGATGGCGCGCGTCAATTTCGACTACGTCGTGATCGACATGCCTTCTAGCGTGGTCGACTGGTCGGAGACGGTCCTGCAGGCGGCGCATGTCTATTTTGCCACGCTCGAACTCGACATGCGTTCGGCTCAGAACACGATGCGACTCAAGCGGGCGCTGCAATCCGAGGAGCTGCCCTTCGAGAAGCTGCGCTTCGTACTCAACCGCGCGCCGGGCTTCGCCGATCTATCGGGCAAGAGCCGGGCCAAGAGGCTCGCCGACTCGCTGGGCATCTCTATCGAGGTGCAGCTTCCCGATGGGGGCCGCGCGGTCACGCAGAGCGCCGATCACGGCACGCCGCTGGCCGAGGGCGCGGCCAAGAACCCGCTGCGGCGCGAGATCGCCAAGCTTGCCCGTTCCGTTCACAAGGTCAACGTCGCCGAGGCCAAGGCCTGAGGGCCGGCGCCGCAGCCAGGAGAGCACCATGTTCTCGAAATACAGGAAGCCCGATCCGAGCCGGAACGCCGGTGCAACCGCTGCCCGCACCCCGGCGGCCAAGCCCGCGGCCCCCGCGCCGCAAGCGGCAGCGCCCTCGACACCGGCGCCGGCCCTGCCCGGCCCTGCCACCGCTTCGATGCGCCGGTCGGTTCCTGCAGTCGACGCCGCGCGCCGTGCCGCCGAGGCCGCGCCCGCCGACAAGGAGCGTCGCCGCAAGGAACGGCTGGCCGAGATCAAGCTCGAGGTGCACAAGGCGCTGCTGGATACGCTCAACCTCGCCGCGCTCGACAAGGCGAGCGAGCAGGATCTGCGCAACGAGATCAATTCGATCGCGACCGAAACGCTCGACACCATGGGAGTCGTTCTGAACCGCGACGAGCGTCAGAGCCTCAACCAGGATCTCTTTTTCGAGGTCACCGGGCTTGGCCCGCTCGAGACGCTGCTCAAGGATGACAGCGTCAACGACATTCTCGTCAACGGCCCGCACCAGATCTTCGTGGAGCGGGGCGGCAAGCTGCAGTTGACCGACATCACCTTCAAGGACGAACGGCACCTGCTGCGGATCATCGACAAGATCGTCTCCGCCGTCGGCCGCCGGGTCGACGAATCGAACCCCTATGTCGACGCGCGCCTCGCCGATGGATCGCGCTTCAACGCCATGGTCGGGCCGATCGCAGTGGATGGCAGCCTCGTCTCGATCCGCAAGTTCAAGAAGGATAAGCTCGGCATCGACGACCTGATCCGCTTCGGCGCGATGACCGAGGAGATGGCCGCCTATCTCGAGGCGGCGGTGGCGACGCGGCTGAACATCATCGTCTCGGGCGGCACCGGTTCGGGCAAGACCACGACCCTGAACGCCCTGTCATCCTTCATCGACAACAACGAACGGATCCTGACGATCGAGGACACCGCCGAGCTTCAGCTCCAGCAGACCCATGTCGGCCGGATGGAAAGCCGTCCCGCCAACGTCGAGGGGCGTGGCGCGGTGAGCCAGCGCGACTGTCTCAAGAACGCGCTCAGGATGCGGCCGGATCGGATCATCGTCGGCGAAACGCGCGGCGAGGAGGTGATCGACATGCTGCAGGCGATGAACACCGGCCATGACGGTTCGATGACCACGATTCACGCCAACTCGGCCCGGGACGGTATCTCGCGTCTCGAGAACATGATCGCGATGGCCGGGATCGAGATGCCGATCAAGGCGGTGCGCAGCCAGATCGCCAGCGCCGTGAACCTGATCGTGCAGGCCAGCCGCCTGCAGGACGGCTCGCGCCGGATGACCTCGATCACCGAGATCACCGGCATGGAAGGCGACGTGATCTCGATGCAGGAGGTGTTCCGCTACCGCCGCGTCGGTCTCACCCCCGACAACAAGATCATCGGCCATTTCACGGCCACCGGCGTGCGCAGCCACTTCTCGGAGCGGTTCCGCCTCTGGGGCTACGACCTGCCGGCGACGATCTTCGAACCCATGGCGGCGGAGTAGGAACATGAACCTCAGCGCGGAACCGATCATCTACGGCCTCGTCTTCGTCGCCGTCTTGGTGCTGGTCGAGGGGCTCTACCTCACCATCTTCGGACGCTCGATCAGCCTCAACAACCGGGTCAACCGCCGCCTGACGCTGCTGGAGAAGGGCGGCCGGCGCGAAGAGGTGCTCGAACAGCTGCGCAAGGAGATGACGCAGCACCTGAAATCGCGCCGCGTGCCGCTCTACTCGATCCTCGCCCACAAGGCGCAGAAGGCCAATATCGCCTTCACCCCGACCCAACTGGTGCTGCTGATGGCGGGGCTGGGGCTTCTGGCCTTTGCTGGCCTCTCGATAGGCACGGCAGCGAGCCTGCCCATTCGAATCGCGGTCGGCGCGGCGATGGGGGTGGGCGGCGTCTATGTCTGGGTCAACAACAAGGCCAAGAAACGCCTCGGGTTGATCGAGTCGCAACTGCCCGAGGCGATCGAACTGATGGTGCGATCGCTGCGCGTGGGTCACCCCTTCTCATCGGCCATCGGCATCGTCGCGCGCGAGGTGCCTGATCCGCTCGGTTCGGAGATGGGCGTGATCGCCGACGAGGCCGCCTATGGGCGCGACATGAGCGAAAGCCTGAAGGCCATGGCCGAGCGGCTCGACATGCAGGATCTGCGCTTTCTTGCCGTGGCGGTGACGATCCAGCGTCAGGCCGGCGGTAACCTCGCCGAGATCCTCGACGGCCTCGCCAAGGTGGTACGCGCCCGGTTCCGACTGTTCCGGAGGGTCAAGGCAATCACCGCCGAGGCCAAATGGTCCGGCATGTTCCTCTCCGGCTTCCCGCTGGCGGCGTTGGTGGGGATCAACCTGATGGACCCCAACTACTACGACGAGGTGAGGGATACGGCAGTGTTCATCCCGGCCTGCTTCGTGGTCGGCGCCTTCCTGACCGTGAACGTCATCGTCATGCGTGCCCTCGTCAACATTAAGGTCTGAGCCATGCCCGTGTTCCAGCAGATCCAGGCGATCCTCGTCGAACAGCTCGGCCCGGCCGGACCACTCATCGTGGTGGGTCTGCTCGGCCTCGCGATGATCCTCCTGACGCTGCCAGCCCTACTGCGCCGCCGCGAGGACCCGCTCGACAAGCTCAGGGCCCAGAATGCGCGCAAGGGGGGCGAAGCCCAAGCCAGTTCGGTCGACCGGCTGCGGGCGCCATCGGCAGCCGACAAGCTCGATCGCTACGCCACGTTTCTCGAGCCGCAGAACGCCGAGGAGCTCTCGGCAGTGCGGCTGCGGCTGATGCAGGCGGGCTACCGCGCGCGCAACGCGGTACGGATCTACCATTTCAGCCAGTTCGCTTTGGGCATCAGCGCGCTACTGGCCGGGTTGATCTGGGCGCTGAGCCGCGGCGAAGCCACGACGCAGGACCTGATCGCCGCGACGCTGATCCCGGCAGCGATCGGCTACATGGGACCGAAATACTGGGTCACCCGGCGCCGCGAGGCGCGCAAGCAACAGATCACCGACGGTTTCCCCGACAGTCTCGACATGATGCTGGTCTGCGTCGAAGCGGGCCAGTCGCTAGATCAGTCGATCATCCGCGTCAGTCACGAGCTGCGCGCGGGCTATCCGGACCTCGCCTTCGAATACAGCCAGGTGGCGCATGAAATGAAAGCTGGCAAGGACAAGTCCCTGGTGCTGCGTGACCTGTCAGAGCGTTGCGGCGTGGTCGATATCTCGAGCTTCGTCACGGTGCTGGTGCAAAGCCAGCAATTCGGTACCTCCATCGCCGAAGCGCTGCGGGTCTTCTCGGCCGAGATGCGCGACAAGCGTGTGATGCGTGCCGAGGAAAAGGCCAACACCCTGCCTACCAAGATGACTCTAGCGACGATGATGTTGACGGTGCCGCCGCTGCTGATCATCCTGATCGGGCCGTCGATCTTCGACATCTACATGACCCTTGGCGGCGGGGCTGCCGGGAACTGACCCTCTCACATATGCGATCGATCGCCATTCTTGCCGCCCTCGCCTTGCTGGCCGCCTGTTCGGATGCGGGCGGCCTCTCCGCATCCGCGGGCGGCGTCTATGCCCCCGGCCCCTCCGGGGAGCCCGATGTGGACGGGTTGATCGTCGGGCACCGACTGATGGCGGCGAACGAACCGGAACTGGCACTGAACGCCTATGGCCGCGCCGCCGGCCAGCAGGGGCTCGACGTCGACACGCTCTCGGCGATGGGCTCGGCCAATCTGCGGCTGGGCCGTCTGGGCCAAGCAGAGCGGCTGCTGCGCCGTGCCGTGGCCGAGGATCCGGACTTCGCGCCGGCCTGGAACAACCTCGGCGTGGTGCTGATGGAGACCGACCGCGCCGCCGAGGCGGCCGAGAGCTTTCGCCGCGCCTTCGCGCTGGTGGATGGCGGCGATGACATGGTGCGCGACAACCTGCGCCGGGCCCTCGCCAAGCGTGACGGTGCGCTCTATGCTGGCCCGCAGGAAACGGAAGAGTTCCAGCTGGTGCGGCGCGGGTCGGGGCAATACGCGATCCTGACCGCACTGTGAGGATATCGAGCACAAAGGACGCGCCCATGCGCCTTCCCCTCAGCTGTTGCGCCCTGTTGTCGGCGCTGATCCTCGTGGGATGCGGCGATTCCGAGGGCCAGGTGTCGCGCGCGGTCGGGGATCTGCGCGAGGCCCGCGACGCCGATCTCAACGAGATCATGCTGACGGTGGCCGAGCCATCCGAGAGCGTCGCCTATTTTCAGCGCCTCGTCACGGCGGAGCCCGCCGCCATCGCACCGCAGCGTGGTCTGGCCACCTCGCTGGTCCGCGCCAAGCGCAGCGCCGAGGGCGTGGCCGCGTGGCGCAAGGTGGTCGCGCATCCGGAATCCGGCCCGGCCGACAGCGTCGAGCTGGCCGACGCGCTGATCCGCACCAATGCCTGGGACGAGGCCGAGGCCGTGCTCGACGGCATTCCGCCGACCTTCGAAACCTTCCAGCGCTACCGGCTCGAGGCGATGGTCGCCGACAGCAACGAGGAATGGAGCCGCGCCGACAGCTTCTACGAGACCGCGGCGGGTCTGACCACGACGCCCGCGGGCGTGCTCAACAACTGGGGTTATTCTAAGCTCACCCGCGGCGACTACAACGGCGCCGAGCGGCTCTTCACCGACGCGCTGCGGCAGGAGCCGGGGCTCTTCACCGCCAAGAACAACCTCGTTCTCGCGCGGGGTGCCCAGCGCAACTACCAGCTGCCTGTGGTGCCGATGACCCAGACCGAGCGGGCGCAGCTGCTCTACACGCTGGCGCTCGCCGCGATCAAGCAGAACGACGTGACGATCGGCAAGGGGCTGCTGCGCGACGCGGTCGAGACGCATCCGCAGCATTTCGAAGAGGCCGCGCGGGCGCTGAACGCCCTCGAAGGTGGCGCGACCAACTAGCGCCGGGCTGCTTCCCCGCTGCTGCCACAATCGCCTGCGACGCTTTGGCGGCAGGGCCGAATGGCCGCGGCAGTGACGGGAGATCTCGATGAACATGCAGATCGGCGCGATGGCGCCGCAGGTACCGCGCAGCCTCGAGGCGGCCGGACTGCCGATGGTGATGATGCGCGACATCGCCCTCAAGACGATCTTCCGCATGAATGCCCGACTGGTCAGCGAGGTCGCCCGCGCCACCTGCCTGCCCGTCAACGTCGCGCAGGAACTCGTCGACCTGTTGCGCGGTCAGAAGCTGATCGAGGCGATGGGCACGCTCACCGGCCCCAGTGCCAGTACCGAAATGCCTTACCAGCTTACCGAGGCGGGTCGGGCCCGGGCGCTCGACGCACTGGCGCAATCGGAATATTTCGGTGCCATGCCGGTGCCCCTCGCCGATTACCGCGAGCAGGTGGCAAAGCAGTCGGTACGCAACCTGACCATGACCCGCGACAGGCTGCAGGCGGCGATGGGGCATCTGGTGCTGCCGCCCGGGCTGATCGGCCAGCTCGGACCCGCCATCGGCGCCGGACGCTCGATCCTCATGTACGGCCCTCCCGGCAACGGCAAATCCTCGATCTCGAACGGCATTCGCGCGGCGCTCGGCGATCTCGTCTATGTGCCGCGCGCGCTCGAATATGGCGGGCAGGTCATCACTGTCTACGACCCGATCATCCATGCCAGCATCGAGGATGCGCCGGAGGACCCGAACGCGCTGCGCCGTTCTACCACGCGCTTCGACACCCGCTATGTGCGCTGCGAGCGGCCCACGGTCGTCACCGGGGGCGAGTTGTCGCTCGACATGCTCGATCTCGTCTACAACCCGGTAGCGCGAACCTATCAGGCACCGTTGCAGCTCAAGGCCACCGGCGGCGTCTTCATCGTCGACGATCTGGGCCGACAGGCCGAACCGCCCCAGAAGCTGGTGAACCGCTGGATCGTGCCGCTCGAGGAGAACCGCGACATCCTCGCCCTGCAATCCGGCGAAAAGTTCGAGGTGCCCTTCGACACGCTGGTGATCTTCTCCACCAACTTCCATCCCAACGAGATCTTCGACCAAGCGGCGTTGCGGCGGATCTTCTTCAAGATCCGCGTGGACGGGCCGAGCCAGGAGGATTTCCTCAAGATCTTCGCGCTGGTGGCGCGCAAGAAGAAGATGCCGCTGAACCAGGCCGCGCTGATCCATCTGCTCAAAGCCAAGTACCCGACCATCGGCAATGTCTATGCCAACTACCAGCCGGTATTCCTCATCGACCAGATCATCTCGATCTGCGAGTTCGAGGGAATCCCCTACCAGATGACGCCCGAGCTGATCGACCGGGCTTGGGACAACATGTTCGTGCGCGAGGGCGCGGTGGTGCGCTGAATCCCCTTACGCTTCGGCCAAGGGCACCTCGCGCAAGAGCAGCGTGACGGCGAAGGCCAACGTGGCGATCCCTGCCGCCAGCAGGAAGATCGGGTCGAGCGCCGCGGCGAAGCCTGCCAGCACGGTCTCGCGCAGCTGCGGATCGAGCGCCATCACGCTGTCGCGGCTGATCGTGCCGAGCCCCGCCCCCTCGACGCGGCCCGCGAGGTTCTGCGCCAGTCCGGCGCCGAACACCGCCCCGAAGATAGAGGTGCTGAGCGAGCCGCCGATCAGGCGGAACATGTTGGCGCTGGCGGTGCCCACACCCAGCATCGAGCGCGGCACCGCGTTCTGGATCGCCGCGACGCCGACGCTCATCATCGGCCCGATGCCGAGCCCGGTGGCCGTCATCAACGCCACGACCTGCCAGAGCGGGGTTTCGGGCCCCAGCCGCGACAGACCCAGCATCGCCAAAGCCAGCAGTGCGGTGGAGGCCACCGGCAGAGCCTTGTAGCGACCCGTGCGGCCCATCACTCGCCCCGAAACCATCGAGGCGCCGATCAGCCCTCCCATCATCGGAAGCAGGAACATCCCCGACAACACCGGCGACACCCCCTGCACCACCTGCAGATAGAGCGGCAGGAAGGTGATCGTGCCGAACATCGCCATGCCAACCAGCAACCCCGCCGCGTTGACCACCGCCACCGCGTTGAGCCGGAACAGCGATAGCGGCAGGATCGGCTCCACGGCACGGCTTTCGACGAAGAGGAATCCCATGAGCGACGCCAACGTCGCGCCGATCAGCGCCAGCATCGCCGGCTCGCCCCAGCCCAGCACGGTGCCGCCCATGCTCGTTACCAGCACCAGCCCCGACAAAGTCGCGGTCAAGAGCGCCGCCCCCGCCACGTCGATCCGAGGCCGGGCACCCGGCGCGCGGCCCCGCAGCGCCGATTGCAGCACGACCCATGCGACGGCGACCACCGGCAGGTTGGCGAAGAAGATCCAGTGCCAGCCGAGGCTTTGCACCAGAAAGCCCCCGACCAGCGGTCCAACCACCGTGGAGAGGCCGAACACCCCGCCCAGCGCGCCCTGCACCCGGCTACGTTCGCGCGGGGGCAGCAGGTCGGCCACCACCGCCATCGCCACCACGATCAGGCCCCCGCCGCCCAGCCCCTGGACCGCGCGTCCCGCGATCAGCACTTCCATCGACGGTGCGACGCCGCAGATCAATGCGCCAAGCGTGAACACCCCCAGCCCGGCCTGCATCACCGCCTTGCGACCGAACAGGTCGCCCAGCTTGCCGAAGATCGGCGCACCGACGGTCGAGGCCAGAAGATAGGCCGTGACTACCCAAGTCATCCGGTTCAGCCCTCCGAGATCGGCGGTGATCACCGGCAGCGCCGTGGATACGATGGTCTGGCCGGTCGAGGCCACGAAAAGCGTTACCGCCACCGCCCAGATCGCCAGTCGCCGATGATGGCCCGGCGTCTCCATGGCTTGGGGTGTGGCGGTCATGCGAAACTCCGGGCTATCAGGGTACAAGCCCGCACGCTCCGCCGAAGAGCGGAGAGGCTTGCGGAAACGGGGCGGTGACGCCAGATATGTGACTCTGGCAGATTCATGTCAATGGCATGCAATTTGGAAAGGCGGGGAATGGCCGAACGCGACGAGGAACTGATCGGGGACATGGCGCGGGCCGGGATCGATCCGGAGGTGACGCGGGCGGCACTCGCCTTCGACGCGGTGCTGCAACGCTGGCGCCGACGGGTGCGCACGCGCGAACTGGGGCACCGGGCGCTCTCCGAACTGGGGCTGCCGCTCGATCTCGCGCAGCTCGATGTGATGATCGCGATCCATGCGCCCACCAACGAGTTCGGCGACGATCCCGCCGAGGAGACCATGGTTTCGACCGTGGCGCAGCGGCTCAACATCGACCCGTCGCGCGCCAGCCGAATCGTCTCGGACCTGATCGCGCGCGGCTTTGCCGAACGCGCCGCGAGCCAAGCGGACGCGCGGCGAACCATCGTTGCGCTCACCCCCTCGGGGCTGGCCATCGTCGAGGCGGTGCGGCGCTACAAGTTCCTGCTTCTGGGCGGGTTTCTTTCCGACTGGACGGTGGAGGAGCGCGAAACCCTGTTGCCACTGCTGGAGCGGTTCTCGCACTGGTCCGAAACCGGCGCCACCGCCGACGAGGCGGATCTGGAGAACCGGATCGGTCGGCTGCGCGACGATCTGGCGCAGAAGCTCTCCGCGCTTTGAAAGCGGGGGCCGCGCGCCCTAGATGGGGGTGATGAGCGCCCTGCCCCCCATCTTCGAGGACTGGTTTTCCAAACGCGGCTGGAGCGTTCATCCGCACCAGCAGGAAATGCTCGACCGGTCCGACGCGGCCGCGCTCATGCTCATCGCACCGACCGGTGGCGGCAAGACGCTCGCGGGTTTCCTGCCGACGCTTGCCGAGCTGGCGGAGGGCGATCGCAAGGGGCTCCACACGCTCTACGTTTCGCCGCTGAAGGCGCTCGCCACCGACATCAGGCGCAATCTGACCATCCCGGTCGAGGAAATGGATCTGCCGATCCGGATCGAGGACCGGACCGGCGACACCAAGCAGACCGCCAAGAAGCGCCAGCGCGCCGATCCGCCGCATATATTGCTGACCACGCCCGAAAGCCTCGCGCTGATGATCTCCTACGAGGACGCGCCGCGCATCTTCGCCGGGCTGCAACGGGTCGTGGTCGACGAGATCCACGCGCTGATGGAGGGCAAGCGCGGCGACCAGCTGATGCTGTCGCTGGGGCGGCTTGAAAGCCTGGCCCCCGGGCTGCGCCGGGTCGGGCTTTCGGCCACGGTGGACGACCCCGAGGCGCTGGCCTCGCAGCTCGCGCGGCACCCCGACCCCTGCGAGATCATCGAGGCCGATCCCGGCCCCGATCCAGACATCTCCATGCTGCGCACCGAAGCGCCACCGCCATGGGCCGGCGCAGGCGGCGGCTATGCCGTGCGTGAGGTGCTGGCGCAGGTGAAACAACACAAGACCACGCTGATCTTCCACAACACCCGCGCCCAGGCCGAGATCTTCTTTCACAAGCTCTGGCTCGCCAATGAGGACGATCTGCCGATTGGCATCCACCATGGCAGCCTGTCGCGGCAGGTGCGCGAGAATGTCGAGGCCGCGATGGTCGCGGGCGAGCTGCGCGCCATCGTCTGCACCGGCAGTCTCGATCTCGGGATCGACTGGGGCGACGTGGATCTGGTGATCCAGATCGGCGCGCCCAAGAACATCAAGCGGCTTGTGCAGCGCATCGGCCGGGCCAACCACCGCTACAACGCGCCATCCAAGGCGCTTCTGGTGCCCGCCAACCGCTTCGAGGTGGTCGAATGCATGGCGGCGCTCGAGGCGGTGCGTGACCACGAGCTCGACGGGAGCCCGCGCGGCCCCGGCCCCCTCGACGTGCTTTGCCAGCACATAATGATCACCGCCTGCGCCGGACCTTTCGACGAGGACGCGCTCTTTGCCGAGGTGAAGAGCGTCGGCCCCTATGCCGGGATCAGCCGGGCGCAATTCGACGACTGCCTCGATTTCGTGGCCACCGGGGGCTATGCACTGCGCGCCTATGACAAGTGGAAGCGGCTGCTGCGGCGCCCTGACGGGCTGTGGCAGCTGCGCGACCCGCGCTCCAGCTTACGCATCCGCATGAACATCGGCACGATCCAGGATGCCGACATGCTGAAGGTGCGGATGCGCGGCGGCGGCGGCAAGCCCTTGGGCGAGGTCGAGGAAGGCTTCGCCTCATCGCTCACCCCAGGCGACACGTTTCTCATCGGCGGGCAGGTCGTGCGCTACGAGACGCTGCGCGAAATGACGGTGGAGGTCACCCGCCGCGCCGATCGCGAACCGCGCATCGCCACCTATGCCGGGGCCAAGATGCCAACCTCGGCGCAGCTCGCGCATCGCATCCTCGACGATCTGCAACGTCCCGACTGGCCCGAACTGCCGCCCCATACGCGCGACTGGCTGCACCTGCAGCGCGAGGTGTCGAAGATGCCCGAGCGGGGTCGCATCCTCGTGGAAACTTTCGAGCATGACGGGCGTCACCATGCCTGCTTCCACACCTTCGCGGGCCGCCACGCGCAGCAGACGCTGGGTCTGCTTCTGACACGGCGGATGGAGACGCTGGGCCTGCACCCCTTAGGCTTCGTCGGCACCGATTACGCGACGTTGATCTGGGGGCTCGACGAGCTCACCGATCCGGCGCCGCTGTTCGAGGCGCATGAGTTGCGCGAGGGGCTGGAAGGCTGGCTGACCTCGAACGCGGTGATGAAGCGCACCTTCCGGGGCGTGGCGAGCATCGCCGGGCTGATCGAGAAGAACCTGCCGCAGGTTCGCAAGACCGGCCGGCAGGCGACGTTCAGCTCCGACATCCTCTACGACACGCTGGCGAAATACGACCCCGAGCACCTAATCCTGCGGGTCACCCGCGAAGAGGCGATGCGCGGTCTCGTCGACTTCGCCCGGGTCGAGGAAATGCTGGAGCGCACCAAGGGCCGGGTCGATCTCGTCCGCGCGACCCGCCCCACCCCGCTGGCCGCCGCGATGCTGCTTGAACGCGACCGGGTGCCCGTCGCGGGTGCCGGCCGCGAGCGGCTGGCCGAGGAGGAGGCGGCCCGCCTGTTGAAGGAATCGGGTCTCGCGGCCTTCGGAGCCCCCAACGTCGCGGGGGTGTGAGGGAGGTCCCGCTTGCACGCGGCGTCCCACGCGGGCATGGGACCGTTCCATGAACGGAATCGAGATCCCCTTTCAAGGCGAGACGCTCTGTGCGCTGGGCTCCGGCGCGCTCTACTGGGCCGCGCGGGACCTGTTGATCGTCTCGGACCTGCATTTCGGTAAGTCCGAGCGCATCGCGCGCCGTCGCGGCACCATGCTGCCGCCCTACGAGACCCGCGCGACGCTGGAGCGGCTGGAAGCGGATCTGCGGGCAACGGGCGCTGGCGGCGTGCTCTGTTTGGGCGACAGCTTCGACGATCTCGCCGCCGCGAACGGGCTGGATTCCGAGGACCGCGCGCATCTCGTCTCGCTGATCGAAGGACGCGCCTGGCACTGGGTCGAGGGCAATCACGATCCCGGACCGGCGGGTTTGCCGGGCGAGCATCACGCCGAGCTGGTCATCGGTCCGCTCGTCTTCCGCCACATTGCCGAGCCGGGCGCGCGGGGCGAATTGTCAGGGCATTACCATCCCAAGCTTGGCCTGCCCGGTTGCGGCGGAACGAGGCCATGCTTCCTATTCGACGCGGACCGGATGATCCTGCCTGCCTATGGCGCCTATACCGGCGGCATGCCCGCCACCGCACCGGAGTTCGCGGCGCTGATCGGCAGCCCGGCTTTCGCGGTGCTCACGGGTGCCAAGCCCCTGCTCGTCCCCTACCCCGCACGCAAGGGCACGGGGCGGGGACGCAGGCGCTTCTAGCCCGGGGTCAGACCGTCAGCCCCTCAGGCTCTGGCAGGCCGTTCGCCCGACAAGCGGCGGTCAGCGTGTTGGCGAGCAGGCAGGCGATGGTCATCGGTCCGACACCGCCGGGCACCGGGGTGATCGCCCCCGCGACCTCGCGGGCTGCGTCGAAATCGACATCGCCCACGAGCCGTGTCTTGCCGCCCTCGGCCTCGACCCGGTTGATACCCACGTCGATCACCGTGGCACCGGGTTTGATCCAGTCGTCCTTGACCATCTTGGGCCGGCCTACCGCTGCCACGACGATGTCGGCGCGGCGCACCACATCGGCGATGTCCTTCGTACGGCTGTGCGCTATGCTCACCGTGCAGCTTTCGCCCAGCAGAAGATGCGCCATCGGCTTGCCAACGATGTTAGAGCGACCGATGACGACAGCTTCCTTGCCCGACATGTCTCCCAGATGCTCGCGCAGCATCATCAGGCAGCCCAGCGGCGTGCAGGGCACCATCGCCTTCTGCCCGGTGCCCAAAAGGCCGACATTGGAGATGTGGAAACCGTCCACGTCCTTGGCCGGGTCGATGGCGTTGATCACCGCGTCGGAATTCATGTGCCCGGGCAGCGGCAGCTGCACAAGGATGCCATGCACCGCCGGATCGGCATTCAGCTGCGCGACAAGCGCCAGCAGATCGGCCTCGGAGGTCTCCTCGGGCAGGCGATGCTCAAAGCTCGCCATGCCGACCTCGACCGTCATCCGGCCTTTGGACCGCACATAGACCTCTGAGGCCGCGTCGGAGCCGACCAGCACCACGGCGAGACCGGGGGTGATACCGTGATCGGTTTTCAACGCCGCGACCTGTTCGGCCACCCGGCCCCGGATGTCGGCGGCGAAGGCCTTGCCGTCGATGATGGTGGCGCTCATTCGGCGTCTCCCTTGCCCAGAACCTCTTCCTCGCGCGCGATGAAATGCTCCATCATCTCGCGCCAGAGCCGCTCTGCGAGGCCGGTATCGAGCCCCTCGGCATGGGCGCGGGCGATCACCTTGTCGAGCACGTCCTGCACCCGGCTCTCGATCCGCGCGGGCAGTCCCTCGCCCGGTTTCAGCTCGATCGCGCGTTCGATCATCGTCGAGCGGCGCGCCAGCAAGCGCACCAGCTCCGCATCGATCGCGTCGATCTCGCGCCTGAGCGCCGCCATGTCGCCGATTTCGGCCGCTGCCGTCATTCGAAACCCTCCGAAAGCTCGTTCGGGGGCCTTTTCCCACAGTGCGGCGGCCTAGAACAGACCCTCGACATGGCCGGCTTCGCACAGGCGGATCTTCTCGGCGGCGGGACGGCTCGGCAGGCCGGGCATGGTCATGATCTCGCCGCAGACCGCGACGACGAAGCCCGCTCCAGCCGAGAGCCGGACCTCGCGGACCGGCACGTCGTGGCCGGTAGGCGCGCCGCGACGGGTTGGATCGGTGGTAAAGGAATACTGCGTCTTGGCCATGCAGACCGGCAGATGGCCGTAGCCTTGTGCCTCCCAAGCATGGAGCTGGTCGCGGATCTTGGCATCCGCGATGGCCTGATCGGCGTGGTAGATGCGCCGGGCGATGGTGTCGATCTTGTCGAAGAGGCCCATCTCGTCCTCGTAGAGCGGTGCGAAGGAGGAGGCGCCGCTCTCGGCCAACTTCACGACCCGCTCGGCCAACGTCTCGGCGCCCTTGCCGCCCTCGGCCCAATGCCGGCACAGCACCGCCTCGGAGCCGTGCTGGTGGACATAGTCCATCACGGCGGCGATCTCGGCCTCGCTGTCACCTGCGAAATGGTTGATCGCGACGATCACCGGCACGCCGAAGCCCTTGAGATTGGCGAGGTGCCGCCCGAGATTGGCGCAACCGCGCGAGACGGCCTCGGCATCCGGGGTGCCGAGATCCTCCTTGGCAGTGCCGCCATTCATTTTCAGCGCCCGGATCGTCGCCACCAGCACCGCCGCATCGGGGTGCAGCCCGGCCTTGCGGCACTTGATGTCGAAGAACTTCTCGGCGCCCAAGTCGGCGCCGAAACCGGCTTCTGTCACCACGAAATCTGCGAGCTTGAGCGCCGTGGTGGTGGCGATGACCGAGTTGCAGCCATGCGCGATGTTGGCGAAGGGGCCGCCATGGACGAAGGCGGGGTTGTTCTCGAGCGTCTGCACGAGATTGGGCTGCATCGCGTCGCGCAGCAGCACCGTCATCGCGCCATCCGCCTTGAGATCGCGGGCAAAGACCGGCGACTTCTCACGTCTGTAGGCCACGATCATGTCGCCCAGCCGCCTTTGCAGATCGCGCAGATCGGTGGCGAGGCAGAGGATCGCCATGACTTCGGAAGCGACGGTGATGTCGAACCCCGCTTCGCGCGGGAAGCCGTTGGTCACGCCGCCCAGGCTCGCGGTGATCTGCCGCAGCGCCCGGTCGTTCATGTCGATCACCCGGCGCCATGTGATGCGGCGGGTGTCGATGTCGAGCTCGTTGCCCCAGTAGATGTGGTTGTCGATCATCGCGGCGAGCAGGTTGTGGGCGCTGGTGATCGCGTGGAAATCGCCGGTGAAATGGAGGTTCATCTCCTCCATCGGCACGATCTGCGCATAGCCGCCGCCGGCGGCGCCACCCTTCATGCCGAAATTCGGACCGAGGGATGCCTCGCGGATGCAGATCGCGGCCTTGCGGCCGATCCGGTTGATCGCATCGCCTAGCCCCACGGTTGTCGTGGTCTTGCCCTCGCCGGCTGGGGTCGGGTTGATGGCGGTGACGAGGATAAGCCTGCCCGAGGGGCGATCCTTCAGCCCGTCGATGAAGCGTTGGGAGATCTTGGCCTTGTCGTGCCCGTAGGGCAGCAGGTCGGCTTCGGGAATACCCAGCCGTGCGCCGATCTCGCGGATCGGCAGCTTGTCCGCCGCGCGGGCGATCTCGATGTCGGATTTCTGTGCCATGCGCCTAGTTCCCCCCTGTCCTGACCCCAGCCTCACCCGCCCGGCCGCGCTGTCCCACGCCCAGGCGACCCATCGCGGCCCTTATGCGTCGCCCGCGGCAACGGGACGCCACGCCCGTTGATCCGGCAGATGCAGGCGAAGAGTATCGCCCGACCGCAATGTGCCGGGGCGTTCGACCCAAGCCGTGACGCCGCGCAGCCCCTTGGAGGCAGATTTGAACGCCTTGCCATGGCCCGGCCGTGCCGCCTCGATGGTCATGGCGGGGAACTGGCAGGGCCGGTTCTGCATATCGACGACCAGGGTGCAGCCATCGGGCCCCTGCAGGCGCGCCGAGGGCGGCAAGTGGCTGAAATCCGGCAGACCGGAGATTACCACCGAGGCGCCGAGCCAGGCGGGGTCGATTGCCTCGAGGCCGAGCCGTTCCGCGATCTCGTCAAGTTCCTCGGCGCCTACGAGGCTGAGCTGACGGGTGTTACGGATCTCGGTGCCCTTGGGATGCTGCGAGGTGACGCGCGAACAGGAGGGACGGGTCAGACCGGCATGGACCTCACCCTCCATGCCACCGAAACCGAGTTCCATCTCCTCGAGTGCCAGCGTTTCGATCGGCGCTTCGTTGCGGTGCGGAACACGGCCGAGCCAGGTGATGCGTCCGGTGAATTCGGTAGGGGCAAGTGCGGGCATGGCGATTCCTGCATTGGTTGCACTCCTCATGCCAGCAGGCTCGGCCTCGCTCAAGCGCACATGAAAAGCCCCGGCGCCTTGCGGGGCCGGGGCTGATATCGATTCACGTGGAACGTGGCGCTCAGGCGCTGGGCTCGGGCAGCCCGCCATCGGGCGCCTTGGGCTTGCGCGTCTTAGGGATCGCGGTGATCGACGCGCCGCCGCCCTGCTCGGGCTTCTGATGGTCGTCATCGTCACCCCTGTTGAGCGGCTCGCCGGCGATCACGCGGGTGATCTCGTTGCCGGTCAGCGTCTCGTACTCAAGGAGGCCCTGCGCCAGACGCTCGAGATCCTCGCGCCGCTCGGTCAGGATGCGCTTGGCGGTCTCATAGCCCTCGTCGATGATCCGGCGGACTTCTTCGTCGATGATCTTCTGAGTTTCCGCCGAGTGGCTCGCCCCGCCGGAATAGGAGCCGAGATAGCTCTGCTGCTCGTTGGCGTAGTCGATATGGCCGATCTTGTCCGAGAAGCCGAACTGCGTGACCATCGCGCGGGCGATCTTGGTCACCTGCTGGATGTCCGACGTTGCACCGGAGGTCACGTTCTCCTTGCCGAAGATCAGCTCCTCGGCAACCTTGCCGCCCATCGCCATGGCGATCTTGGACTTGTACTTGGTGTAGGTGACCGAGAGCTGGTCGCGCTCGGGCAAGCTCAGCACGAGACCGAGGGCCCGGCCACGTGGGATGATGGTCGCCTTGTGGATCGGGTCATGCTGCGGAACGTTGAGGCCGACGATGGCGTGACCGGCCTCGTGATAGGCGGTCAGCTTCTTCTCGTCCTCGGTCATGACCATGGAGCGGCGCTCCGAGCCCATCATGACCTTGTCCTTGGCGTTCTCGAAATCGATCATTGTCACGAACCGGCGGCCGACGCGCGCGGCCATCAGCGCCGCCTCGTTGACGAGGTTGGCGAGATCCGCGCCCGAGAAACCGGGGGTGCCGCGCGCGATGATGCGCAGATCGACATCCGGGCCGAGCGGCACCTTGCGGGCATGCACGCCGAGGATCTTCTCGCGGCCCTTGATGTCAGGGTTCGGCACCTGCACCTGGCGGTCGAAACGGCCCGGGCGCAGCAGCGCGGGGTCGAGCACGTCAGGACGGTTGGTCGCCGCGACGATGATGATGCCCTCGTTCGCCTCGAAGCCGTCCATCTCAACCAGAAGCTGGTTCAGCGTCTGCTCGCGCTCGTCGTTGCCGCCGCCATAGCCCACGCCACGCGACCGACCCACGGCGTCGATCTCGTCGATGAAGACGATGCAGGGTGCGTTCTTCTTGGCCTGCTCGAACATGTCGCGCACGCGGCTGGCGCCGACGCCCACGAACATCTCGACGAAATCGGAGCCGGAGATGGTGAAGAAGGGCACGCCCGCTTCGCCCGCGATGGCGCGCGCCAGAAGCGTCTTACCGGTGCCCGGAGGGCCCACCAGCAACGCACCCTTGGGGATCTTGCCGCCAAGGCGCGAGAACTTCTGCGGGTTGCGCAGGAATTCGACGATCTCTTCGAGTTCGTCCTTCGCCTCGTCGATGCCCGCCACGTCGTCGAAGGTGACACGGCCATGCTTTTCCGTGAGCAGCTTGGCACGGCTCTTTCCAAAGCCCATGGCACCGCCACGGCCACCGCCCTGCATCCGGTTCATGAAGTAGATCCAGACACCGATCAGCAGCAGGAAGGGCAACAGCGACAGCAGGAAGGTGGTGAAGCCCGACTGCTCCTGGCTGCGCGCGCTCACCGGGATGTCACGCTCGATCAAAAGCTGCGTGACCTCGGCATCCTCGGGCTTGATGGTGACGTAGTCGCGCCCGTCGGTACCGCGATAGCGCACTTCCTCGCCATCGAGCGTGACCTGCGACACGTTGCCGGTCTCCACCGCCTCGACGAAGTCGGAATAGTTGCGAGAATTCGACTGGAGCGTGGACTGCCCGCCGCTGAACAGGTTGAACAGCGCCAGGATCAGCAAGAAGAGCACGACCCAGAAGGCGATGTTGCGCGCGTTGCCCAAAGGATTTCCTCCGAAATTGGTTTGGCCGCGCTTAATGCCGCGCGGACCATGGAATCAAGATAGAGATTGGCGCGGTATCTTCAATGCGGAAGCACCCGATAAGGGAAATCCGCGACAATCCGCGCGGACCATTCACCGGGCTCGCCGGCGCAGGGGGCTGCCACGAGCGTCTCGCCCCGCCAGACCGCTGGGCTGGCCAGCAACGCCGCGCGGGGCAGCCCCAATTCGCGCCATCCGGGGCAAAGCGGCAAGCCGTACTCCCCGAGCGCCGCGACATGCGCACCCGAAAGCTCGGGCCCTGACAGCTGCCAGCGCCCGTCCCACAAGGCATCGGGCATGGCATCGGGCCCCGTTGCCGCGACCTCCCGGCTCAACCACAACGCGCCGCGCCAGGTCTCCAGCACGACGCCGCCCAGCGTGCGACGTCCGGCACTCGCTCCGGCTAGAGCCGCCCGGAGCGCCTCGATCCGGGGGCGGTAGTCGCTACCCGCGATCCAGCGCAGCGCGGCGGAGACCAGTCGCAGCCGCGTTTCCTCCGGGGCCTCGGCCAGATCCTCCATGTCGATCGCCACCGCCCCCGCCGCGAGCCGCACAGCCCGGGCAGACAGCGTATCCGCGAGGTGCTCCAGCGCCACACGGGCCGAGGCCATCCGCTCGGCAGTGGCCACAAGGCCGTCCGGCGTCACCCCGACCGGCTCGAGCACCGTCAGGGCGCGGCGTGCCCGTACCCTTTGGAACCTTATATCGGCGTTGGAGGGGTCTTCGTCCCAACCGATGCCTCGGCTCTCCAGCCAATCCCTCAGTTCGGCGCGACCGAGATCCAGCAAGGGGCGCAACCAGAGCAGCCCGGCCGCCGTGCGCGCTGGCGCCATGCCCGACAACCCGTCGACGCCGGAGCCGCGCGCGAGCCGCATCAGGACGGTTTCGGCCTGATCGTCACGCGTGTGGCCAAGCGCCACCGCGTCGAGATTATGACGCCGGGCCCAATCCGCCAGCAACGCCTGCCGCGCGCGACGGGCCGCATCCTGCAGGTTGCCGCGCCCGTCCCAGCCGGTCCAATCGAGGATCTCGTGCGGCAGATCGAGGCGCGCGCAGGCTGCGGCCACCCCCTCCGCCTCGGCCCGCGCCTCGGGGCGCAGGCCGTGATCGACGGTCGCCACGCGGCAGGTCAGGCCGCGCGCGCGCGCGGCGGGACCGATCATGTGCAGCAGGGCCATGGAGTCGCCGCCCCCCGAAACGGCGAGACCGAGCCCGTTGAGGGGCCCGGTCTCAAGGCATCGGGTCGCGCGGCGGACGAGATCGTCCGGTTCGGCGGTCACTGGCAGGACAGGCTCTGCATCGCGGCCTGTGCCTCGGTCGCGGCCGGGTTGCCCGGAAAACGGGTGCCGACCTCGCCCAGCGTCACGCAGGCATCGGGCACCTGCCCCAACGCCGCCAGCGACTGGCCGAGTTCCAACAGCGCCTGCGCCGCGACCTTGCCGTCTGGATCGCCCGAGAAGCTGTCGAGATAGGCTCGCGCCGCGCCGGCGTTGTCGCCGAGTCCGGAAAGCGCCTCGCCGCGCTTGTAAAGCGCCTCGGCGCTCAGCGCACCGCCCGGGTAGGTCTGGAGATAGGCCGCAAACTGGTCAGCGGCGCCGCGAAAGTCACCTTGAGCGAGCGCCTCCGACGCCCGCTCGAAATCCGCCTTCTCGCCGATCGCCAGCGCGGGTCCGGAGCCGGTCGTGGCCGGCGCCGCAGGGGTGGGCACGTTCGAGGCGCTGTCGACACCACCGAGCGACGGCGTGTCGCCGAGCTGGCTGATGTCGCAGTTCTCGTCGAGCTCACAGATCCGGAATTCGAGATCGCCGACGCGGTTGGTGCCGTCGGTGGTGATCCGATTGATGCGGAACTCCAGCTCCTCGGTCTTCGAGGTCAACCCCTGAAGCTGCGCCTCGATGGCATTGAGCCGTTCGAGCGCGGAATTGCCGCCCACCGCCTGCGGTGCGGCACCGGTGGTGTTGAGCTCGTCCCTGAGCGACTGGATATCGCCATAGAGAACCGACAGTTCCTGACGGATGTCGGCGAGCGTCTTGTCCTGCCCCTGCGCAAGCCCCGCGGCCGGAGCCGCAAGGGCGCACAGGAGCGCGAGGCTGCGCAGGGGGGCCATCATCAGCTCAGCGCCCCGGCCGCGATCACGGTGACGGCGCGACGGTTCTGCGCGTAGCAGCTCGGGTCGGAGCAGGTCGCGATCGGACGCTCCTTGCCGTAGGAGATGGTGCGCAGACGGTTCGC